>Ga0181534_10000785_pt1 | contig 21907 bp, 18 predicted proteins | sample PEATcosm2014_Bin_37_FD_119758 | JGI IMG/M metagenome (GOLD analysis project Ga0181534, IMG submission 119758) | Peatland microbial communities from MTU Mesocosm Facility, Houghton, MI, USA - PEATcosm2014_Bin17_10_metaG | ecosystem: Environmental > Terrestrial > Soil > Wetlands > Peat | place...
AGATCTGGTCGAGGGCATACAGCGGCGAGGTGCCGATGTCGCCGTACACGATGCCGGCCGCCGCGACGCTGAGCGTCGCGAGTCCGCCGCGTGGGACATGCGGGGCGTGATGGTGGGTTCGGGGGGCGGCGGGCGCGTCGGCCGTCATGTTCGATTCTCCCTAGGACGATACGGAGGCGCGGCGCGCCGCGCCAGGATGGAAGCCGCGCACCGCTGCGGCAAACGCCTGACGTGCGGCGCGCGCGGCGCCGGTGCCACTGCCATTGCCGGGGCCGTAGCGCAGGCGCGAGTAGCTCGCGCACAGCGCGGTGACTGGCGCGGCCAGATCCGGACGCAGCCGTGCCACGCGCGCACCATAGGCCTCGGCGCCCTCGTGCGGGCTGCGCGGCAGGCCGGCAGAGGCCAGTTTACGGCACAGGCGCGCATACGCCCGCTGCGTCGGGTCCTGCTCGGGCGGCTGCGATTCGCGGCGCACCTGCCAGGTCAGGTACGCCAGGCCGAGAGCCAGGCCGACGCCGAGCACCATGACGAGCTTTTGGGCGTCCGGCTCGGGGATGTGCAGCAGTCCGAGCAGCGCATCCTGCGAACGATGATCGAACAGCAGAATCCGCGCACGCCACACACTGCGCAGCGCGTCGATGCGCAGGCGCAGATCCGCGAGCCAGGGCGTGCGATGCCAGGACCCCGCGAAGGCGGGCGCGGCCGAGCCGAGATCGGCCGCGCCGCGCTCGACCCGCCCGGCTGCCACCGCGGAGGTCGGATCGACGCGCAGCCAGCCTTGGTTGCGAACCCAGATCTCGACCCAGGCATGCGCGTCGCTCTGGCGCACGATCCAGTAGTCGGCGAAACGGTTGTAGGTGCCGCCGTGATAGCCGGTCACCACCCGTGCGGGAATGCCCCCGGCCCGCATGAGCGTGGCGAATGCGGAAGCGTAGTGGCCGCAAAAACCACGCCGGGTCTCGAACAGGAATTCATCGACCGAATCGGCCCCCAAGGGCGGCGGCGACAGCGTGTAGTAGAACGGCTCGGTGTGAAATCGATCGAGCACGGCCTGCACATACCCCCCATCATCCGCATGGGCGTCGCGCAACTCGCGGGCCAGTTCGATCGTGCGGGCGTTGCGCCCTGGGGGCAGCTGGGTATCGCGCCGGCGCTGTGCGCTGCCCAATGGGGGCGGCTCGGCCACCTGGCTCACGGAGGTGATGAGCACCTCGATGGGCTGCGATACCGGCGCCGGACCGACCAGCATGTAGTCGCTGGTGAGCACCGCGCCCGGCAGATTCCAGCGCGTCGGCCAGTCGAGTGCGAAAATCCAATGATGATCATGCGGCTCCAGACTGAGCGAGTACGGATAGGCGCCGGCGGCCGGCTGCGGCACGGTGCCTGCGCCTGCGGCATCGCCGCCGGCCTCCCCGCGGCGCCAGGTGTGCCCGTCGAAATCATGCAGCACCGGGCCGCGCCAGTAGCGCTGGGCCGCGGGGGGAGTCGCGGCGAGAAAATGCACACGAAACGCGATGTCGTCGGATTGCACCAGGTCGGTGATATCGCCCGGGCTCATGCTGTCGCTCAGTCCGGACTCGGCGCCGCCGGCGCTTGGCGGCAGCTGCCACAGCGGCCCATCGAAGCGCGGGAAGAACAGCCAGAAGATCACCGTGAGGGGCAGCGCCTGGGCGAGGATCCGCCCGGCATAGCCGACGCTGCGCCGCCAGCCGGGTGGCGGCGCAGCTGCCGTGATTCGCAGCCAGGCCGCGCTCGTCAGCCACCACACGCCGACCACCAGCCCGAGCAGCCAAAACGACTGGTTCTGGAGCATGGCCGCCAGAATCAGGAAATAGATGATGAGCGTGACGATGTAGAGGTCGCGGCGCGTTCGCGTCTCGAGCACTTTCAATCCGGCCATCAAACACAGCAGCGCCGAGCCGGCGGCGAGCCCGTTGAAGGTGTGGAATTGCAGGAACAGCAGCCCGATGGTGAGTGCCGACAACACCAGGCGCAGCACACGTCCCGGCGCGGCGCGGCCGAGCGCGGCGAGCCGCAGGCGCAGCGCCACCAGGGCGCCGACCGTCAACGGCAGCCACAGCGGCAGCGAAGCGACATGGGTTGCCAGCGCGAGCCCGAGACAAATGCAGATGGCGCGCAGCTGCGCGTAGCTCACCGGTGCCGCGGAGGCATCGCGCACGCTCATCCGTGGCGTGCCGGCGCCAGCGACTGCGCGGCGGCAGGCGCAGCTGCCGGCGAGAACGCGGCGAGCGCCCGCAGGCACGCGGAGCGGTGCGCCGCCCCGCGCCCGGGCGCGACCTCGACACCGGGCAGCCGCAGCCCAAAAGCGCTCTGATTGCCTTCACTCTGCAGCACCCAGCGGCACAGCTGCGACAGGCGCGCCTCGGTGCCGAGGCCCTCGAGCGCGGACCACTCGAGCCACTGCGGCCGTGCCGCCGGCCCGGTGTAACTGCGCACCGCAGGTTCCCCGCCGCGCGCCAGAACCTTCCACGCCATGTGCTTGAGCGGCACGCCCGGGACGTAGGCGCGCAGACCGGCAAAATCCTCGTCGCCGCGTATTTCACCGCGCGCCGTGCGGCCTGGCTCGCCCGCTGCCGCCGGCAGCGGGCGGTTGCCGGCGGGGCGCGGCGCCACGAACGCGGTGAGCGTGCCCTGCACATAGGTCCAGGCGCGAAACCAGCCGAATGGATGGCGCGTACGCAGTTCGAACTGCGGCCAGCGCGTCACGCCGCGCGCGCTCACCGGCACGGCGAGCGTGATCTCGCCGGTTCCGCCCGGCGTTACCCCGCCGATCGCCACGGCGCCCGCGGCATGAATTTCGATGTCGCGGCGCTCGAGCGCCGACTCGTTGCGCAGCCTGAACTGGAACCGCGCGTCCGTGCCCGTGATGGCGTCGGTCTCTGTTTGCGCATCGACGCTGAGATTGAGCAGGTTGCGGTGACAATGATGCATGGCCACCAAGGCGACACTCACCAGCAAAAAGGCGAAGGCGAGCGCCAGATTGCTGTTGTAGTTGAGTGCGGCGAGCAGCATCGCGCCGAGCAGCCCCGCATACAGCAGGCCGAAGCGTGTCGGCAGGATGTAGATGCGCCGCCTCACGATCCGCACCGGCAGCCGGTCCGCGCCGTGCCGGCGGGCTGACCAGCCGCGCAGCCGTGTGATCGCCGCCTGCCGTAGGCTCAATGACACACGGTTCTCAAGGAACCGGAACGGCCTCGAGCAACCGCCCGCTCGCCGGGCCGGAATCGCGCTGTCCCACGCGATGTTCCGCGACCGCCGCGAACACCGCCTGGACGTGCTCCGGAATGACCGCCTCGCGTCCGGCGATCAGCGCCCAGGCGCGCGCGGCGCGCAGCAAGCCGATCGCGGCGCGCGGCGACAAGCCGGCGTTAAGGTCGGTGGTGCCGCGCGTATGGGCGACGAGGGCCTGGACGTAGTCGAGCAGGGCGGGCGACACGTGGATTTGCTGCACCGTGTGCTGCAGCTGGCGCAGCGCATCGACGCCGAGCACGCGCGGCAGCGCATCGATGAGTTCGCGCCGATCGACGCCGCACAGCAGTTCCCGTTCGGCGACGGCGGCCGGGTAACCGAGGTGCACGCGCATCAGGAAACGGTCCAGCTGCGATTCGGGCAGAGGAAAGGTGCCGACCTGCTCCTGGGGGTTCTGGGTGGCGATGACGAAAAACGGCTCGGGCAGCGCCATGGTGTGTCCGTCGAGCGTCACCTGCCGCTCCTCCATCGCCTCGAGCAGCGCACTTTGCGCCTTGGGTGAGGCGCGGTTGATTTCATCGGCGAGCACCAGCTGGGAGAAGATCGGTCCGCGTTGGAAGCGGAACTTGCCGGTGTCGCGATCGAAGATCGACACGCCGAGCACGTCGGCGGGCAGCAGATCGCTGGTGAATTGGACGCGCTGGAAGGTCAGGCCGAGCGTTTTCGCGAGCGCATGTGCGAGCGTGGTCTTGCCGACACCGGGAATATCCTCGATCAGCAAGTGGCCGCGCGCCAACAGGCAGGCGAGGCACAGGCGTATCTGCCCATCCTTGCCGAGAATGACGCGATTCAGTTGAGCGAGGACTGCGCCGATGTCGGAGCTGGCCGCGTTCATGCGCCGCGCAGCGCGTCGACCCGCGCGCTTTGGGCCGCCAGCTGTTCGAGTTCCATGCGCAGCTCCGACAGGCGCGCTTGATCCTTCGCGATGACCTCGGCCGGTGCGTTCCTCGCGAAATCGCCGTTGGCGAGCTTCGCCTGCAGCCGGTCGAGGTCGGTTTGCGCCCGGCGGCGGCGCTTGGCCAGCCGCTCGAGCTCCGCATCCGGCTCGATCAGGCCGGCCATCGGCACCAGGATCTCGAGCCGCCCCAACAGCGCCACCGCGGCGATCGGCGCCGCCGTGCCCGCGGGCAGGATGCGCACCGATCCGATGCCGGCGAGGCGCATCAGGTAGGCCTGGTTGCGCGCCGCATATTCAAGATCCGCCGGACCGGCATTTTGCAGCAGCACTTCCAATTTGCGGCTCGGTGCGATGTCCATCTCGCCGCGGATCTGGCGCACGCCGAGAATGAAGTCCATCACCCAGCGCATCTCGGGCTCCGCCGCGAGGTCGGCACCTACCGACTGCGCGGTCGGGTATGCGGCGCGCATGATGGTCTCGCCCCCCGGACCCGCGCTCGAGCGCACCCGCTGCCAGATTTCCTCGCTGATGAACGGGGCGAGCGGATGCAGCGCCCGCAGCAGCACCTCGAGCGTGTCGATCAGCGTGAAGCGCGTGCCGCGCTTCTCGGCCGCGCCCGCCGCGTCGGATTGCAGCACCGCCTTCGACAGCTCCAGATACCAGTCGCAAAATTCGTTCCAGGTGAATTCGTACAACGCACCGGCGACCGTATCGAGCCGATAGTCGCGAAAGCCGGTCTCGATGCGTGCGAGCATGGTGGCGAGACGAGATCGGATCCAGCGGTCGGCGAGGCTGAAGGCGGCATCCTCGGATCGGGTGTCGTGGCCCTCGACGTTCATGAGCACGTAACGCGCCGCATTCCACAGTTTGTTGCAGAAATTGCGGTTGCCCTCGACCTTGGCAAGATCGAAGCGCAGATCACGGCTCTGCGTCGCGAGCGAGGCAAAGGTCAATCGCAGCGCATCGGTGCCGAAGGCGGGGATGCCCTGGGGAAACTGTTTGCGCGTCGCCTTCTCGATCGCGGGGCGCATCTGCGGCTGCATCAAGCCGCTGGTTCGCTTGGCGAGCAGCGCATCGAGCCCGATGCCGTCGACGATGTCGAGCGGATCGATCACATTGCCCTTCGATTTGGACATTTTCTGGCCGTCGTGATCGCGGATCAGGCCGTGCACGTACACCTCGCGAAACGGCACTTCGCCGGTGAACTTCAAGCCCATCATGATCATGCGGGCGACCCAGAAAAAGATGATGTCGAACCCGGTCACCAGCACCGAGGTCGGGTAGTAGCGCGCGAGCGCCGGCGTCTGCTGCGGCCACCCCTGCGTGGAGAAGGGCCACAGCGCCGAGGAGAACCAGGTGTCCAGGACGTCCTCGTCCTGGCGCAGCGCCACCGATGCGTCGAGTCCATGCGCGGCCCGCGCTTCCGCCTCGCTGTGCGCGACATACCAGCGGCCCTCGCTGTCGTACCAGGCCGGTATGCGATGACCCCACCACAGCTGCCGGCTGATGCACCAATCCTTGATGTTGCGCATCCATTCGAAGTACACGCCGGACCAATGCTCCGGCACGAAGCGGATGGTTCCCCGTTCGACCGCCTCGATCGCCGGTGCGGCGAGCGGTTTGATGGCCACGAACCATTGGTCGGTGAGCAGCGGCTCGAGCACCGCATGGCTGCGATCGCCGCGCGGCACCATCAGCTTGTGCGGCTCGATGCATTCGATCAGCCCGAGGGCGGTCAGATCGGCCAGCACGCGCGTGCGCGCCTCCGCACGGTCGAGGCCGCGATAAGCCGCGGGCACGTTGTCGTTGAGCGCGGCGTCCGGCGTCATGATGTTGATCACGTCCAACCCATGGCGCTGGCCGACTTCGTAGTCGTTGAAGTCGTGGGCCGGCGTGATTTTCACGCAGCCGCTGCCGAAGGCCGGATCGACGTAGGCATCGCCGATGATGGGGATGTCGCGCTCCGCGAGCGGGAGGCGGACGTACCGTCCGATCAGGTGGCGATAGCGTTCGTCTTCCGGATGCACCGCGACCGCGGTGTCGCCGAGCATCGTCTCCGGGCGGGTGGTGGCGACGATGAGAAAGCCGCCGCCCTCGCGCAGCGGGTAACGCAGGTGCCAGAGGCTTCCCGCCTCCTCTTCGGCGGCGACCTCGAGATCGGACAGCGCGGTCTTGAGCACCGGGTCCCAATTCACCAGCCGTTTGCCGCGATAGATCGAGCCGTCCTGGTACAGCCGCACGAACGCCTCGGTCACCGCGCGCGACAGTTCCGGGTCCATGGTGAACTTGTCGCGCTGCCAGTCGACCGATGCGCCGAGCCGGCGCAATTGGCGGGCAATCAACCCGCCGGAGGTGTTTTTCCACTCCCAAACCCGCTCGATGAACGCCTCGCGCCCGAGCTGCACCCGGCCCTGGCCGGCGGCGTTCAATTGCCGCTCCACCACCATCTGGGTGGCAATGCCGGCGTGATCCATGCCAGGCTGCCAGAGCGTGTCGAAGCCGCTCATGCGTCGATACCGGATGAGGGCATCCATGATCGTGTCCTGGAACGCATGCCCCATGTGCAGTGTGCCGGTGACGTTGGGCGGCGGGATCACGATCGAGTAGGCAGGTCCCTGTCCGCTCGGTGCGAAGTATCCGCACGATTCCCAATGAGCGTAAATGCGCGATTCGATGTCGGCCGGAGAAAAAGCTTTATCCATAGTCATCGATTATAGCGGGCGCGCGGCGGGCGCGCGGAGCCGTGCGCGGCCAAAGCGGACTCAATCGCGGCTTTCGGGGGTGCTCGGCGGGGCTGCGGCATGCTCGCGCAAGGCGCGGTCCACCAGTTCCGGCAGCTCGCTGCGCAGCCGGTCGAAGACCCGCTCGAACAGCGTCGCTTCGATGTCGCGTGCCGCCTGACGCAGCAGCGAGTCGGCCAGCGCCAGGGTCGCCGTCAGGATCGAGGCGTGCACCGCGTTCAAATCGCAGGGCGGCGGCGTTTCCAGCACCACCGCCATGCTGTCGGTGAGAATCGGGATGTCCCGCGGATCATGCGGTGCGGCAGGCATGGAAATTTCAGATCTCCCCGCCATCGTTCAATTGATGGGTCTCGAGCGGCAGCTTCTGCTCGCGGTACGCTTTGAAGCGTTCGCGCCCCAGCCGCCGCCTTTCCGGGTCGGCATCGATGATCTCGGCGATGCGCGTGAAACGCTCCAGGGCGGCGGGCAACCGGCCGCTCAGGTTCACCAGCAGATCCGCGTTGGTCCCGGCCGGCGTGGCGACGCCCGGCGTGGCGACGCCCGGCGTAGCGACGCCCGGCGCATCGACCGCGATGCGCACCGGGACATCGGCGCCGGGCGCCCCGGCGCCGGCGGCGGCGCACACTTCGTGCGGCACGAACGCGCGATCGTTGAAGGTCCAAAGCAGCTCGTCGACCGCGCGCGCCTCGGCCGCATCCTCACTGACGATGAGCACGCTCATGTTCTTGAGGTACGCCTTCTCGGTGAGCCGGCAGGCGAAGGCGAGCCGTTGTTGCGGGGCCGAGCCGCTGAGCACGTAGAAGTCGACCCGTTCGGTCATTGCGCGTGGGCGCGCCCGGGGCGGGCACGTTTGATCAGAAACTCCACGAGCAACGGGATGGGTCGTCCGGTGCTGCCCTTCTGGGAGCCGCCGAGCCAGGCGGTGCCGGCCACGTCGAGGTGCGCCCACTCCAGATCCTTGGCGAACTTGGAAAGAAACGAGGCCGCGGTGCAGGCGCCGCCTTCGCGGCCGCCGATGTTGGCCAGATCCGCGAAATTGCTCTTCAGCTGCTCGACGTACTCCTCCCCGATGGGCAGCCGCCAGGCCCGGTCATCGGCGCGCAATCCGGCCGCGGCGAGTTCCTCGGCCAACGATTCGGTGTTGCTCATCAGGCCGCTCAGATGGTTGCCGAGCGCGATGATGCACGCGCCGGTCAGGGTGGCCACATCGATCACTGCCGCCGGCTTGTAGCGGCGGCTGTAGGTGATGGCGTCGCACAGCACGAGGCGGCCTTCCGCATCGGTGTTGAGGATCTCCACGGTCTGTCCCGACATGCTGGTGACGATGTCGGAGGGTTTGACCGCCTTGCCGCCCGGCATGTTTTCGCAGGCGGCGATGATGACCACCACGTTGATGGGCAGGGCGAGTTCCGCGACCGTGCGCAGCGCGCCGAGCACCGTGGCCGCACCGCTCATGTCGAACTTCATCTCGTCCATGGCGCCCGGGTCCTTGAGGGAAATGCCGCCCGAGTCGAAGGTGATGCCCTTGCCGACCAGACAGACCGGCGGGCTGCCGGCCTTGGCGCCGTGGTACTCGCATACGATCAGGCGCGGCGGCTGCGCCGAGCCCTGCGTCACGGCGAGGAAGGCCCCCATCTTCAATGCCTTGATCGCGCGCTCGTCCAGGATCTTGGTCTTGATGCTCGGGAATTCCTTCGCGAGCCGTTCGGCCCGCCGCGCGATGAAGGTGGGCGTGCAGATGTTCGGCGGCAGGTTGGCCAAATCGCGCGCCAGGCCCATGCCGCTGCCGATGGCCGTGCCGATTCGCAAGCCTTCCGCCATCGATTTCGCACTGCGCGCGTTCTCCGCCGCGACCGAGACGGTCTCGAGCTTGGGCGGCTTCGGCTTCGTGCCGGTCTTGAGGTCGGGGATCTTGTAGCGCTGGGCCGAGAAAACCTCGGCGATGATCTTTGCGCGGTACAGCGGCTCGAGCTCGGCCACTTCTTCGAGCGCGAGATACACCACCGCATCGCCGGCGCCGGTCTTGGCGATGGCCTGCGCGCTCGACAGCACCGCCTTGCGGTATTGCTTGCGGGTGAACGAGCCGCGCGATCCGAGTCCGACCAGGAGCACCCGCGCGCTGGCGGCGCCCGCGGGTTGCGGCAGCAGCAGCGTATCGCCGAGCTTCGCGGCAAAATCGCCCTGTGCGTGCAGCTTGCCGATCAGGCCGCCGAGCTGCGCATCGAGACGCTGCGCACCGTGGCCAAGGTCGCCGTTTTCGTACAGGCCGATCACGGCGCAGCCCGCACTCGTGCGTGTTTTCGGATCGACGATCGCCGTAAATTCCATAGCCTGCAACTCCGTGGCGCCGAGGGCCCTTGGGTTATAGTGGTTGCTGTATATAATATCAGCAATATATCGGGTATTGCTCACCAACTCCGGACCCGAGTTTCGCACCGTTCGGCGGTTCGAACCATGCTTTCGCGCTGCGCGTGCATGCTATAACCGGCGCTGGCGCCATCGCTCTTCAGGCCTGAGATCCCAAACACCCATGAAGTGGACCGTTCAACGATACGTACTGCGCGAGGTGATGCAGACGTGGCTGGCCGTCACGGGTGTTTTGGTGGCCATCCTGGTCTCGAACCAGCTCTCGCGGGTGCTCGGTCAGGCGGCCGGCAACGCCTATGGTCGCCACGTGGTGCTCGACCTGATCGCGCTCGGGGCGATCATGAACCTCTCGGTGATCGTCCCGGTGGGCCTGCTGCTCGCGATCGTGCTGGCGCTCGGGCGCCTGTATCACGACAGCGAGATGGCGGCGCTGCAGGCGTGCGGTTTCGCGCCGGCCCGTCTGCTCGCACCGCTGCTGTGCTTCGCGCTCGTGATCGCCGTCGGGCTCGGCTGGCTGGCGTTTTTTCAGGTGCCTCGCGCCGACCAGCAGGCGCAGCTGCTGCGCCAATCGGCCCTCAAGGAGGCGCAGTTCGGCCAGCTCGATGCCGGCCGCTTCCGCTCCTTCGTGAGCGCCGGCGGCGATGCGGTGTTCTATGCCGAGCGCGTCGATGCGGAAGGGCTGCTGCACAATGTATTCGTGCGGCGCGAAGCGGCGGGCCGCATCGAGCTCGCGCTCGCCGACACGGCCACGTATTCGAAGGCCGCCTCCAACGGCATGCATTTCGTGACTTTGTTCAACGGCCGCCGCTACGAGGGGATTCCCGGACAAAACGACTTCCGGGTCATCGAGTTCCGCGAGCACGGCATTCCAATCGCCTCGCCGGGCGATACGGCCGGCAGCACGCAGGATCCGGATACCAAGCCGAGCCGCGAGTTGTTCGGTTCGAGCGCACCGTCGGACATCGCGCAGCTGCAGTTTCGCGCCTCGAGTCCGATCATGGCGCTGGTGCTCACGCTGATCGCCGTGCCCTTGAGCCGCTTGCGCCCGCGCCAGGGCCGCTATGCCCGCGTGGGGTTCGCCATCGTGGTCTATTTCGTCTATTCGAACCTGCTCTCCGCCGCCAAGGTGTGGGTGGAGAAGGGCAACCTGCCGCCGTCCATCGGCGTGTGGTGGGTGCACATCGTGATGCTGGTGCTCGCCCTGTATCTGGTGTTTCGCGAGGCGCGCAGCACGTGAACACCCTCGACCGGTATCTGTACCGCACGGTGATCGTGTACACCGTCATGGCCATGGGGGTGCTGCTCACCCTCGGCGCCTTGTTCGTGTTCATCAGCCAGCAAAGCGACATCGGGGTCGGCGACTACAGCGCCGCGGATGCCTTTCTATATACGCTGCTGAACATGCCGCAGCAGGCCTTCGAACTCCTGCCGATCGGCGCCATGATCGGTTCCCTGATGGGGCTCGGCAACCTCGCCGCGGGCAGCGAGCTCGTGGTGACCCGGGCCTCGGGCGTGTCCGTGTGGCGCATCGCGTGGCCGGTGGGTCTCGCGGGAATGACCCTCTCCCTGGCGATGTACGGCATCGGCGAATACATCGCGCCGCCCATGGCGCAATTCGCCAAGCGGGAGAAGACCACGAGCAAGCTGGCTGACGTGAGCTTCGCGGGCAGCAGCGGCGCGTGGGTCAAGGACGGAAATCTGATCCTGCGGGTGCAGACCGGCGAGGTCGATCAGTCGTTCGGCGGGGTGTCGCTGTTCGAACTCGACGGCTCGAACCGCCTGCGCTCGATCCAGAGGGCGGAGCGGGTGTCCGTGGCGGATCCCGGGCATTGGCAGCTGCAGAATGTGGCCACCACGCGCTTCGCCGATGACCACGTGACCAGCGATGTGGTGAGCCAGGTCTCGATGCGTTCCACCGTCAACCCGGATTTCCTGGGGCTTGCGGCCACCGATCCGCAATTGCTGACGCTGCGTGGGCTCGCCTCGTACATCGATCATTTGCGGCGCAACAGCCTGGACACCGGTTCGTTCGAGATCGGCTATTGGTCGCGCATTGCACGCCTGTTCGCCGTCATCATCGTCACCCTGCTGGCGCTGCCCTTCGTGTTCGGACCGCTGCGGACCACCGGGGCCGGAACCCGTACGGTGATCGGCGTCATGCTCGGGGTGGTGTTCTTTCTGATCACCCGCACCATCGAGAACGGGGGTCAGCTGTTCGGTCTCGATCCGGCTCTGGTCGGCTGGGCGCCGACCGCGGTGATCGGCTTCTGCACCCTGATTGCGATCTCAAGAACCCGTTAGGTGCAGCAGGCGGGTGCGCGACCAGCGGTCGTGCAGGGCGAGACGCTCCGGGTCGACGTACAGCCACAGTACGCCGAGCGCAGCCGGCGCCCAGGCCGCCACCGCACACACGAAGCGCAGCAGCGCCAAGCCCGTGGTGAGGGGACGACCCGCCGCATTCACCGCCCGCAAATGCCAGGCGCGCATCCCCAGGGTTTGGCCGCTGCGCGTCCAATTGAGCACGAAGTAGCCGGCGGTCAGCAGCACCTCACCGGCACGATAGACATACCACCAGGCACCCGCGCTTTGCTCGGTGAGCGCATGGCCGCGCGTGAACACGAGCGCCAACGCGGTGTAGACCGTGAGCAGTGCTGCGAGCAGCAGACTGTCGTACAAAAGCGCGGCGAGGCGGCGGCCGAATCCCGCGCTTTCGCCGCTGCTCACGGCGTCGGGGAGGACGGGTGCTTGATTCCCGCCTTGGCGGGCGGCGCAGCGGCCGGCCGCGCGGCCTTCGGCACGAGCAGCTGCTCCACCGGACGGAAAATGGCGTCATACCGGAAGCCCGCCACCTCGAAGGCGCGGCCCGCGGCCTTGGCGGTGAGCGCGGCATCCTGGCTCGATTTGATCTCGATCCAGTGCTTCTCGCCGATCGACGCACCGGTGATGGTGATGATGTTGCCGTCGGACAAGGTGAGGATCGCCGTGTTCGCCTTGTTGAAATCCAGATCCTGGGCTGGCGCCACGTCTTCCGCGCTGAGGCCGCTCAGCAGGTTCGGCGATGGCGCGAGCGTGGCCGATTCGGCGGCTTTACGTCCGGCCGGAATCCCCTCGAGGGCGAAGCTTTCCTCGTGGGGCTTGAGGCGATGCACCGAATAGCCCGGACCGTCCGCGGGCTTGATTTCGATGCTTTGCAGCGAGGCGAGCGGAACGTCGATCAGCCGCGAGTCGATCCACGCGCCCGGCCATGATTCGATGCTGAGTGCCGGCGCCACGATATAGCTCTGCGTCTCGCCTCCGCGGCGCGCGAAACTGCCCTCGCCAACCGGCTTGCCGATGATCACCGCCTGCGTGCCGGCCTTGTCGATGAGGGTCAGTTCGGTGCCCGCGGCGCCCGGCTGTGCCGGATCATCGAGCCCGATCAGCGCGAAGTTGGCCGGGTTGGCGGTTTTCTCCTCGACGATCCGGGCATCGGCCAGGGCGAGCAGCAGCTTGCGCAGTTTCGCCACGTCGGCCGGATAGTCGGCCCGTTCGGCGACGGTCCACCGCCCGCCGATCTGATGCAAGGTCACGAGCTGGGCCGGGGCGCCCGGCGCGGCGGCGCCCGCCGTCCCGGCGCCCTTGCGCGCGCGCACTTCGGTCACGGTATCAAGTTGGTGCGCCAGTTCCGGCAGCAGCAGTGCGGTCTGCGATTCGGGCGGCCGGTTGCGCTCGGAACTGACGTACAGTGCGCCTGCGAGCACCGCGAGCGCCGCGATCAGCAGCAGCGTGAAACGCCGGCGGTTCACGGGGCGCTCGCTGCGGGGGACTTGCGCCGCCGCCGCAGCGCGAGGATCAGCACCCCGGCGATGGCGACGGTGAGCGGGGCGATGGCGATGTTGAGCACCTTGAGCCGGCTGTACAACCGGTCGATGTCTACGTCCAGGCCGCGCTGGGTTTCGCGCAGCTGCTTGCGCACCAGCGCCCGTTCGGTGGTGAAGCGCTTGAGCGCCTGTTCCTGTTCCGGCGTGAGCGCGAGCGATGCCTGATCGTTGCGCTTGCTCTGCAATTCGGTCAGCTTCGCCTCCGTTTGCTGCAGTTCCGTCTGCAGTTCGAGCGCCTTGCTGCGCAGGCGATCGTCGGCCTTGCGCTTGAGCGCCTCGACGCGCTCGAACGGGCGGGTGAAGCTGGCGCGGCCGCGGATGCTGATCAGCGCGCTGCTGCCGCTCAGGTTGTCGAGCACATTGGCGATGAAATCGCCGTTGTTGGCGAACGCCTGCGCGATGCGCTGGCCCAGCACCTCGCGCGTTTGCACCCACATGTAATCCATGAGCAGATCTGTGTCGGCGACGATGACGATGTTGGCGGGCACCGCCGATTGGGCCAGGTGCGCCGCGGGCGGCCCGATCGGCTTCTGATCCGGCGGCGCCCCTTCCGGGAAGGCCGAGGTCAGCGGTCCGGTCAGCCGGACCGCAAGCGAATAGCGGTTGCCGGTCGGCTTGAATCCGTCGCGCAAGGCCGCCGGGTCGGTTAGCGCATTGAAGCGTTGCGACGGAATCGGCGCGGCATCGGTCGAGCTTTGCAGCAGCGGCTCCAAGGTGGTTTTGGCCCCGGGTCGCGCGGCCAAAAAGCCCGCGGTCGCCACGTTGATCACCTCGAGCGAGGCGGTCACGACGTCCTTCGGATCCATGTCATCGCGATGCAGACCGAGTATGCCGATGTGCCGCGTGGGCGGCGCCTGCATGTTCGCGCGCACCTCGAGACCGAGCTTCAAATCGCCCACCACGAGCTTCGGATCGTAGGCAACCCCCCAGGCCGAGAGCAGCGGCTCCAGATCCGACGAATGATCGGCCATCGCGCCGGCGAACGGATTCGACGGATCGCGTCCGCTGGTGTCGGCACCGCTGTTCGGATCGACGAACAACAGCATCTTGCCGCCGCGCATGACGAATTGGTCGATCGCGTACAGCGTCTTCGGAGGCAGCTGTTTCGGATGCACGACCATCAGCACGTCCACGTCCTTGTCGAGGTGATCGGTGTCCGGTTTGAGCGTGCGTACCGTGAACAGCTGTTCGATCTGCGAAAGAACCGGCCAGGTTTCACCCATCTGTCCGGTCATCGGATCGAATTGTCCCTGCATCGGCAGTGAACTCAGCAGCCCGATCACCGGCTTTTTCGGTGTGGCGAGCTCGTGGACAAGCTTGGCCACGTCGTATTCCAAGAACTCCTCCCGGTCGGGAGCGAAACTCGGAATCGCCGCGCGGCCGTCGGTCGAATTGGTGCCGGCGAGACCGAAGTACAGCGCGTCACCCGCCGATTCGCCGCCGCCCTGCAGCGGCTGCAGTCCCGCCTCGTTGGCGCGGTCCTCGTCCTCGGAGAACGGCTGCGGATCGAGCACCCGCAGGCGGATCTTGCCGCCGGAGCGGGCCGCGATCTCCTCGAGGAATTCGCGCACCCGCGACGCGTACGGCATGATCAACGGAGCCTGTTTGGCGGCCGTGTCACGCGAGAAGTAAAAATACAGATTGAGCGGCTCCTTGACCTCGCCGAGCACCTGCTGCGTGCCGGGACTCAGGGTATACAGCCGGTTTTGCGTCAGATCGGCGCGCATGCCGCGCAATCCGAGATTGGCGAGCATCACGATGCCCAAAAACAGCGCGGCGAGCGCCGCGAGGCCGCCGATTCCCAATCCGGTTTTCTGCCAACGCGTAACGTTCACCTATTCCGCCTTTTTCATGTCGAGTACCAACGCCGTCGCCGCCAGCCAGAAACCGATCAAGGCCGCGAAATACGTAAGGTCGCGCAGGTCGATGACTCCCTTGGAGATCGCCTCGAAGTGCGTGAGAAAACTCAATGAGGCGATCGCATCGACGAGAGCCTGCGGCAGTACACCGCGCACAAAATCGAGCACCAGGGGAAATCCGGCCAGCAGGAAAATGAATCCCACCAGCGCAGCCGTGATGAATGCGATCACCTGGTTGCGCGTGGCGGCCGACAGGCACATGCCGATCGAGAGAAATCCGCCCGCCATCAGAAAACTGCCGACATAGGCCGCCACGATGGCGCCGTTGTCCGGACTGCCGAGATAATTGACCGTGATCCAGATCGGAAAGGTGAGCAGCAGCGCGACGCCCGCGAAGCACCATGCGGCCAGGAACTTTCCGCTCACCGCCTGCCACAAGGTGATCGGCAGCGTCATCAGCAGCTCGATGCTGCCGCTGTTGCGCTCCTCGGCCCACAAACGCATGGAGATCGCCGGGATCAGCACGAGGTAGAGCCACGGATGCCAGCGGAAGAACGGCTGCAGATCGGCCTGCCCGCGCTCGAGCAGTCCACCCACCTGGAAGGTGAACACCGCCGCGAGCACGAGGAAGATCACGATGAATACGTAAGCGAGCGGCGTGGCGAAATAGCTCTTGAGTTCGCGCCGGAAAATCACCCAGGTTGCGTTCACGTGCGTACTCCCGCCTGCGGCTGGGTCAGGGTGCGGAACACCTCATCCAGGCGTCCCGACTCGAGATGCAGTTCGGGCACCTCCCATTCGAATTTGACGATCATGGCGCTCAAGGCGGGCAGCGCGTTCGCTCCGGCGTGAGGCACCGCGGTGAGGCGCATTTCCCGCTCGTCGGACTCGACCTCGGCCACCTCGGCAAGACCCGCGATTTCGCGCCGTGCGGCCGCGAGCTCGGCCGGCTTCTCGAAGCGCAGGCTCACGGCATGGTGGTAGCGGGAGCGGGATTCGAGCGCCGCGGGCGTTTCGTCCGCAACGATGCGGCCATCGGCGATGATGATGGCGCGGGTGCACACCTCGTGCACCTCCTCGAGGATATGGGTCGAGACGATCACCAGCTTGTCCTTGCTGAGTTCGTTGATGAGCCGGCGCACTTCGTGCTTCTGGTTCGGATCGAGTCCGTCGGTGGGTTCATCGAGGATCAACACGCGCGGATCGTGGATCAAGGCCTGGGCGAGGCCGACCCGGCGCCGGAAGCCCTTGGAGAGCGTGTCGATCACCTGCTCGATGACCGGGGCCAATGCCAGGCGTTCGACGACCACGTCGCGCCGCTGGCGGCGCAGCGCGCCGGTAAGGCCGCGGATGTCGGCGACGAAATCGAGAAACTCGCTCACCGTCATCTCGCCGTAGCTCGGCGCGCCTTCGGGCAGATAGCCCATGCAGGATTTGGCCGCGACCGGCGCGCGCTCGATGTCGTGCCCGCACACGGTGACCGAACCCGCGGAAGGCGCGATGAATCCGGCGATCATGCGCATGGTGGTGGATTTGCCCGCACCGTTGGCGCCGAGGAAGCCGAGCACCTCGCCCGGCCCCACCGAGAAGGAGAGGTCGTTCACCGCGAGCTTGTCGCCATAGCGTTTGGATAAATTCTTCGTCGTGATCATGGCCGCCTTTGAGCGAACTGAAGCGTGAGAGGTTCCCTAAATTTTTGTAATCGAAGGCGCTGTCGCAAGTGTCTAACTGCGCCCGGCCTTGTTTTCGATGGCCGTCTTGTTGTCCTTCAAAATCCGCCGCACCTCGGCCAGCGGCGGCCGCCCGGCCATGCGCGCGATGAGTTCCGCCAATTCGAACCACTTGCGGCCCCATTGCACCAGGCGGGCCGCATCGGCGATCACCTGCTCGCGCGCCACGGTGCCGGCATCGGGCTTGCCGTGCGCGGCCGCGGCCGCCGCCACCGGGGCGGCAACGGGGGGTGCCCCGGTCTTTGGCGCCGCGCCGGGCTTGCCGGGCGCGACGAGTTTACCAGGTTGTTTGGTTGCGGCTTTCGGCGCGGGCTTCAAATCGGCGGGCTTGCGTTCCGTGCGCGCCACCTGCACGGTCCCGACCGGCGGCGGCGCGCTGCGCCGGGTGCCGATGAATTCGGGCATTTCCCGCGTCGCCGTGGCGCTTTCCGGCGCGGCCGGCGGGTGCTCTTCGGGCGCCTGGACGAGCGGGGCGGTCTGTTCGTTCGCCGGATCGGCCAGCGGAATGAAGCGCTCGATGTGCTCGGAGCCGATCAGATTGGCGAGAAAGGTCATCAGCTCGAGCGAATCGGAGAACCTGGTATCGCCCTGCTTGATCCGCTCCTGCACCTGTGTGCGCAGGGTGAGGGCCTTCTGCATGGCCAGATCGATGATCCAACGGCTGGGGCGCTGATGCTCGGGCCAGGGCTGAATCTTCGAATAGCTCTCGCCGTCTAGCGAAGAATAGCGCATGTGCAGCTCAAGACTTTTGAGCCACTTTTCCAATAATTCGAGCAGGCGTTGGTCGGCGGGTGTGGCCATGGGTAAAGCTCCAGGCAGCACCCTAAACGAACCGCCGGCCGATGGCTAGCGCTACATCGTGCGCGGGCTCGCGCTAGACTGCCGCTCATGTGCGGAATAGCGGGAATCATCGGTTCGCGAGCCAGTCTCGACACGGTCACGCTGATGGCGGAGCGTCTGCGGCATCGGGGGCCGGATGGTCACGGCGTGTGGGGTGCGCCGGGCGTCGCCTTCGGTCACCGCCGGCTTGCCATCCTGGATCTGACGCCCGGCGGTCATCAGCCGATGGTGCTCGGGCCGCACGCGCTCACTTACAACGGCGAGCTTTACAATCACGAGCGTCTGCGTGCCGCACTGCCCGGCCCGTGGCACTCGAGCGGCGACACCGAAGTGCTGCTGCATCTGCTGGCGCGCGAGGGCGCCGCCTGTCTCGAGCGGCTGGTCGGCATGTTCGCCTTCGCCCACTGGGACGCGGTCGCGCAGCGCCTGCTGCTGGCGCGCGATCGGGTCGGCATCAAACCGCTCTACTATCAGATCCTGCCGGACGGGATTGCCTTCGCGTCGGAGCTGAAGGCTTTGCTGGTGCTCGGCAAGCCGCCGATCGACCCGGGCGCCGTGCGGGACTATCTGTTCCACGGCTATGTGCCGGCGCCGAAAACGATCTACGGCGGGATTGCCAAGCTGCCGGCCGGCCATACGCTCACCTGGCAGGATGGGCGCGTGCGCATCGAGCGGTATTGGCAGCCTTCGACCACGATCGTTGCGCGCAGCGCGGCCGAGACACTCGGCGAACTCGACGGGCTGCTGCGCGAAGTGATCCCGGCCCACACCTTGTCGGATGTGCCGGTCGGCGTTTTCCTCAGCGGCGGCATGGACTCGGCGCTCACCACCTATTACCTCGACGCCCCGCACACTTATAGTCTGGGGTTCGATGCGCAGGAACGCTCGGAAATCGAGGCGGCCCGCCGGGCCGCGGCGCATCTGCATACGGTGCACACCGACATGACGGCGCCGGAGGCGGATTTTTCACAGGCCCTCGAGACCATGCCCGGGTTGTTCGACGAACCGTTCGGCGACAGCGCCGCCTGGTCGAACTATCTCATCGCACAATTTGCGCGCCGGGAAGTGACGGTGGCACTGAGCGGGGAGGGGGGCGATGAGATTTTTTGCGGCTATCCGCGCTACTGGTCGAGGATCGGCGGACGCTCGAGCGCCTTGAATCGCACGCTCGCCCGGTTGCTGCCGTCGCTGTCGCGCTTCGGCGCTTCGATGCAGCGCCGCGCCTATGTCGGGCTGCCGGCCTTCGCCGCGGCGCTCGGCGGCATGAGCGGGGAGCAGATCGACACGCTGCTCGGCCGGGAGTGGCTGGCGCCCAACTACGATTACCTGTGGTTCTACCGCCAGTTCTGGCGTGAGGAGCTGAGCCCGCTCGTGCAGCTGCGCTGGCTCGACCTCAACACCGATCTGGCCGAAGGGCTGCTCACCAAGGTCGACCGGACCAGCATGGCGCATTCCCTAGAAGTGCGCCCGCCGCTGCTCGATCATCGCCTGGTGCAATTCATGCTGAGCGTCGATCCTGAACTGCTGGTCGATGAACACCGGCGCCGCGGCAAGCTGCTGGTGCGCCAATTGATGGAACCGCGGCTGCCGGCCGGACACTTGGAGCGGCCGAAGTCCGGCTTTGGATTGCCGGTACACCGCTGGCTCAAGCGCCATCCGCAGATCCTCGCCCAGGCGGTCGCGCGCCTCATGGCGCGCGGCGTGCTGCGCCGGCCGGTCGGCAGCGAGTTTCGCCGCGCCTGGTCGCTCCTGGTCCTCGACCGTTGGTTCACCGCCTTTGATTGACGGAGCGCCGCGAATTTTGTTCGTGCCCGTCTCCGGTCCGTTCGGCATGGGCGAATACGCGCGCTCCGCGGCGATCGCGCGCGCGGTGAGCGCGCGCTGGCCGGGCGCCTCGATCCACTTCGTGCTGAGCCGGGCGGCGCCCTATGCGCAGAACCCGCCGTTCGCGCACACCCTGCTGCCTTCCTCGGCGACCTTCCATTCCGGCGCCGTGCGCACCCTGCTGCACGGCTGGCGCCCGCACGTGGTGATTTTCGACAATGCCGGGCGCGGTTCGCAATTGAAGGCGGCGCAGCGCGCGGGTGCGCGCATCATCTACATCAGCTCGCGCCGCCGGCAGCGCGCCAAGGCGTTTCGCTGGCGCTGGATGCGCATGATCGATGAGCACTGGATCGCCTATCCGCGCTTCATCGCCGGCGGGCTCGGGTTTTTCGAGCGGCTGAAGCTCAAATTGCTGCGCCGTCCCACCGTGCGCTACCTCGATGTCATCCTGACCCCGGGCGCCGCGCAGCGCCGCGCCGCGCTGCTGGCGCAGACCGCCTGCACGGCCGGCGGCTTCCTGCTGGTGGTGCCGGGGGGCGGTACCGGACACCCGGGCGCTCGCGATGCCATCGGGCATTTTTACGATGCCGCGCAGCGCCTCGCGGCACTCGGCGTGCCCACGGTGTATGTCGGACCGGCACCGGCGGACACCGCGGCCGGGGCGGGGGCGGCCCCGCATCTGCACGCCGTCGGCGCGCTGGCGCAGGCGGACCTTGCCGAGCTCATGAGTTGTGCGCGCGTAATCGTCACCAATGGCGGCTCGACGCTGTTGCAGGCGATCGCCTGCGGCGCTGCGTGCATCGCGGCGCCCATCGCGCGCGATCAAACCGCCCGCATCCGGCGCTGCGTGCAGGCGCAAGCCGCGCTCGCGAGCGCCCTCGACGGCGGGTGCATCGCCGCCACCGCCGCCGCGCTGTGGAACGACGAACCCGGGCGTGCGGCGCTCGCGCGGCGCGCCGCGGCGCTCGGCCTCACCGACGGTCTCGCCACGGCCGTCGCCGCGCTCGGCCGCTTCATCGATCCGGCGACCTAGGGCAGGGCGCACCGTATGTCGAACGCACTGCTGCTTGGCTACGACCCCGCTCAGCCCTCCTTCCGTCACCGCATGCGCAGCCTGGTCGGTCCGCTCGAGGACGCGGGTTGGCAGGTCCGCGCCGAGCGCTTTGCAAGCGGACGCTATGGATTGCGCACCTGGGAGCTGCGCTCGCTGCTCGGCTGGGCGGATGTGGCGGTGCTCCATCAGATCAAACTGAGCGCACCCGAGGCACGCCTGTTCGCCGCCCTGTGCAGGCGGCGTGTGTTCGACTTCGACGATGCGATCTACGTGCGCAAGCCCCGCCGGCTCGGCGAGCCGGCGGACGACTCGTTTTGGCGCCGCCGCAAGTTCACGGCGACCTGCCGCTGGGTCGATGTGGTCGCGGCCGGCAACGAAGTGCTGGCGGGAGCCGCGCGGCCGGCCGCGCGTGCCGTTGAGATCCTTCCGACCTCGATCGACATCGCCGCCTATCATCCGAGCACCGCGTCCGCCGGGCAGGCACCCACCATCGCCTGGATCGGCAGCCCGGAGAACCTGGTGTATCTCGAGATGATCCGGCCGGCCCTCGCGCGGCTCGCGCTGCGCTACCCCACCCTCACGCTCAAGGTGATCTGCTCGGCGTTTCCGGCGTGGCCCGAGATCCACATTGAGCGCGTGCCGTGGAGCACGGCGAGCGAGGCCGACTCGCTCGCCGGAGCGCACATCGGCGTGATGCCGTTGACCGACGATGCCTGGTCGCGTGGCAAGTGCGCCTTCAAGCTGTTGCAGTACATGGCCGCGGCGCTGCCGTGCGTCGCCTCCCCGGTCGGGGCGAACATGGAGGCCGTCGTCGACGGCGTCACCGGTTTTCACGCCGCGGATCTCGCCGATTGGGAGCGGGTGCTGGCACGCTTGATCGACTCCGCGCCGCTGCGCTCGCGCATGGGCGCCGCGGGTCACGCGCACGTGGCCGAGCGCTATGCCATGCGCACCTACCAGGCGCATTATCTTGCACTGCTGTCCCGTCTCGCTGCCGCCTGAAGAAGTCGGTATGCTGCGCGCATGCATCGCGTGCATATCTATCAGATCCTGAACCATTACACGCCGCGGCACGAGCTCGATCCCGGCTTTGAGGTCCTCGACAACTCGGCCAATGAGCGCCCCGACTGGTTCGAGTATTATCCGATCAGGAATTTTCTGCTCGCAGGCGCGCTGGACGAGGAGGCCTTTTACGGCTTTCTGTCGCCGAAGTTCCGCCACAAGACCAACCTGACCGCGGCGCACGTGCACGGCTTCATCGAGCAGGGCGCCACGGCCGCGACCGATGTGTGCCTGTTCAGTCCGAGCATTCACAACAGCGCCTATTATCTCAGCGTGTTCGAGCACGGCGAGTCGGAGCATCCCGGCCTGATGCGGGTGGCGGAGCGGTTCTTCGAGTCCATCGATCCCGCCGTGAAGATCGCCACCCTCGTGTCGGACTCGAGGAACACGGTGCATTCGAAT
>Ga0181534_10000787_pt1 | contig 21895 bp, 19 predicted proteins | sample PEATcosm2014_Bin_37_FD_119758 | JGI IMG/M metagenome (GOLD analysis project Ga0181534, IMG submission 119758) | Peatland microbial communities from MTU Mesocosm Facility, Houghton, MI, USA - PEATcosm2014_Bin17_10_metaG | ecosystem: Environmental > Terrestrial > Soil > Wetlands > Peat | place...
CCCTGTCCATTGGCGTCAATGGACAGAACGCCGGTGCCATCCGTCCCATCTCGACCAACGCCCTGCGCTACAACACCGACCGCGGAGTTTGGAGAGAATATTCCCAACCCTTCAACGCCGCGCTCCTCAAAGCTGGCGAAAACACCATGACCCTCACTGTCCCCGCCGGGGAACTCACTACCGGCGTTTGTTACGACTATCTGCGCCTCGAACTCAAAGAGGATTCCGCCACACCCGGCAGCGCGGCTCTCTCGGCGCGCCCGTCCACGCTTTAAGAAAAATTTGTGAGCCGGCGGACGCTGTGAACCAGTGTCTGCTTTTTTCATTTGTCAGGCGCATTTTTCCTCAATCGCTGCCAACCGGTTGTTTCTTGCTTGATTATGCAGAGACGGCAGAGCGGCGTTGCCGCCGGACCGATCTCCTGTCAAAGACATATGCAAAAATTTAGATTGGCATTGCGCCAGATTTCGTTTATTTCATTCACAATCCTTTATGGGTTCAATCAAAAAACGCCGCAAGGCAAAAATCAACAAGCACAAACGGCGCAAGAAGCTGCGCTTGAATCGTCACAAGAAGCGCACCTGGCAGAAGTAATTCTGCGTTGCGGTTCAATTCATCCGTTCGCGGCCGGTCGCATTTTGCAGCCGGCCGCGAATGGTCTTTTGCTTGTGCAGAACCCGTGATGAAGACTCAAGCTTAATTTTGTTCATGAAATTGGAGGCTGATGGTGTCGTCGCTGATGTAATAATTGATGAAACATCGTTTTAAAAAACATTACACGCGTGAGGAGGCCAACGCACTGCTGCCTCAAATCCGCACATGGCTCGAGCGGCTCAAACAACTGCGCGAGGATTTGCACCGCTGCGAGAAGCGCCTGAGCGGCCTGACGGACCAGGGGAACGACATCGGCGGCGAGACCGTGAACAACTGGATACGCAAGCTTGCGGACATGCAGGAAATGCTCGCCGAATTTCAACGCCGCGAGATTTTCATCAAGGATCTGGAGCGCGGGCTGCTGGATTTTCCGGCGCTCATCGGCGGCAGGGAGGTTTTTCTCTGCTGGGAATCGGACGAGGAAGCCGTGGAATTCTGGCACGACCTTGAAACCGGCTTCGGCGGGCGCGAGCGGCTCTGAAATCACTTCTTGATTTGCACGCGCCCGGTGTGCTGCGGATTGGCACGCCACATCGGCCAGGAACTTTGCGCTGGCGGCGCGCTGTTCGTGGCGGCAAACGAATACAGATATCTCCCGTCACCCAGATAAATCGCGCCGTCCGCGCCTATCGCGGGTGAGCCTTTGGGAATGAGGCCGTTGGTGCTCATGTTCACCGACCAGGCCAGCTTGCCTTCCGGGTTGAAGGCGGTGAGGTCGCCCCACGACGAAACGAAATAAACCAGTCCGTTTGCGGCGGCGGCCCCCGAAAAATCAATGGGCATGGGCGAACCGGCCGTCCAGATGTTTTTTCCGTCCGCGCTCACGCCGATTTTTGCGGTGTTGGCCGCCAGATAAATTTCCCCCTGCGCGTCGAGCACAGGCGACGATCCCGTGCAGCCGCCCGTGTGCAACCGCCAATGCTCCGCCCCGTCCGGCTTGAGCGCGTAAAGATTTCCGTCCGTCGAGGTGAAATAGACCGTCCCGTCGGCGGCGATGGTGGGCGACGAAATGATTTGACCCTGTGTCGGGAATCTCCATCGCAATTTCCCATCCGGCGTCAGCGCGTAGAAATTCCCGTCATGCGAGCCGAAATAAATCGTCCCGTCCACGCCGATGGCGGGCGACGAATCAACAACCCCTCCCGCCGGAAATTTCCATTTCAAGGATCCGTTTCGGTTAAGCGCGTAAAAATTCGCGTCCCATGAGCCAAAGTAAACTGTTCCGTCCGTGGCAATCGCGGGCGAGGAATCCACCCACGCGCCGGTGGGATAAAACCATTTCAGCTTTCCGTCCGGTGAGACGGCATAAAATTTCCGGTCACGCGCGCCGAAATAAACTGTCCCGTCATCCGCGACCGCCGGGGACGATTCGATTTCGAGCGGCGTCTTGAACGTCCATTTGGTTTTGCCCTGCGGCGTGACGGCTGCGAGCCTGCCGTCGAACGTCGCCTGATAGATTGTCCCGTCCGGTGCGAGGGCGGTGGATGAATCGGAATCGTAATTGGCCAGTTGCAGCTTCCAAAAATTCGTGGCTGCGGGCTGCGCGTGGCAGGCCAGCCCCGCGATCAAATTAACGATGCAGATGACGAACCGGATTTGCCATGACAGTTTCATTTTCGGAATCAGTTAACCGTCAAATTGCCGGAACGGCAATTTCAAACGGTGACGTGGCTTTGATTTCTATGCGTTGAACACACCGCTGCCGCGATGCCCTGCGATTGGGCGCAGTGTCGGCGCAGCAGAATTTTACCGGCGGCACCGACCGGTGTGGTCAGAGCGTGACGCCGGGATTCTTTTCGTAGCCCGCGCCCATACCCGGTGGAACAGCCGCCGCTGCTTCCAAGTCCGGGTTTAACGCGACGAGGCCTGCTGCGGTCATCGGGCAAAGGGATTGCCGGGAATCGCTGCGCCGCAATAAAGGCAGAACATGCGCTTGGCGGAATTGGGCCGGTGGCAACTGGGGCAGAGCAGTGGCGGATTTTTTACCGCGATGCCGTCCACGACGGTTTTCTTCTGGTCAATCTCTTCAATCAATTGGGTCAGGACATCATCGGTGTAGCCGTGCTGCCGTTTCATCAGTGTCCACAAAACTTCTGTTATCAGCAGCAGACGGTCAACGTCATGGGTGAGGAGTTCGACCTGGGTCTGGGCTTCACGCGCGGTGTTTTGTGCCGCCGTCGCTTCAATGGATGCGTAGCCGCTGGAGATGCCGCTGCCGATCATCATGGGATAGAACATAATTTAGGATTGGGTTGTGGTTGATGTTTGTTTGAAACTGGCGTCAGCAACCAGTTTTTTATGGCTGCCAGACGTTAGCAGACAGGGCGGATTCTTCAATTACAAGCGCACTGCTGTTTTGTAATGAACCGCCGCGTCCGGACATAATCCGCCGGCAATTGCAAGTCCTTCGGAGTTTAGGTTTATCGCTTCACTTTTCCGCCTTCGCGGTCTTCATGCGACTAATCTCTTGAGGGAGATTGAATCAGTTCGGGGCAATGACGTGGAACGAGTTCGATTTCACCTCCACATCCAGACCTGCATAGATCTTATCGGCGGAAACCTCCTGAAACGGATTCTTCTTTAAATTTTCCATTTGCGCCTGCAGTTCCAAAAGATTGTTGAATTTTCGTTCCACAACCAACCGCTCGGCCACGTCTATGCGCAACCGATTTTCCAGCAGGACAAAGTCACTGTTTGCCTGGGCCAGATTTGTCTCGGTCAGGGCGATTTGCGCCATGAGGCCGGCCAGTTGGTTGGTCAAATCCGTGATGCGCCCGCCCAAGGTTTGATTTTCCGAGGCCGACTCCGCGACCTGCCGGTTCAGATTCGTGATTTGATCCGCGTCGAGGGCGATGCTGGATTCGGCCTCATTTAAATGGTTTGAAAACGTCATTGATTCAGACCGGCATTCTTCAAGGCTGTTGGAAGCCGCGTCGAGGCTGTTGGAAAATGTGAGCAGCGTTCCCACATAAGAGCCGATCTGCATCTGCGCCGAGTCCAGCCGGTTCGAAAAATCGGTGATCGCGCCGGCATCGGTGTCATGCTGCGCGTCATCACCGTGTTTCACAAAGATAAACGAGATCGCCAGCACCGTGCATACCAGTGCGAGAACTGTGGATAAATATTCTTTCATGCCGGAACAGACATTCCCTCTTCAAATTCTCCAACCGGGCGGAAAAATGCAACGTGAAAAATGCAACAATTGAGTGACAAATGCCTGCACTCATTCTTGCGCGATGCCAGATTGTTAATCCACACCGTCCTCCGCGTCCCGCTCATGCCCTCCGCCAAGCTCATTTTCGGGGAACGCAAGCCGTTCGACGGCTATTTTAAGGAGCTTTGGGGCTTGTTCGGACCGTTCGACGCCTCCTAAAATGACATTTTACAACCTGTCGAAGCGTTCGACGCCTTTCAAAGTGTCATTTTATAACAGCCCGATTTCCAATTATCATGTGGTCAAGGATGAGACGAAGGTTCGTTTGCTCACGGGCGCGGGTTTGATTGACGCCAAGGTGGTTCAGGTGGATGCGGCCAATGATCTGGCTTTGTTGAAGGCGGACGGGCGGTTTGCGCCGCTGCCCATTGTGCCAACCGTGACAAACGAGAAGTTCCAATTGGATCAGATTTTCACCGGGCGGCTTTTCCACATTGTCCTCGGCAGCGAACCGAGCACGATGAATCCAATCTGGCTGCCGACGAACAGCATCAGCCATTTGAACGCCGCGTCCGTGAACCCGTAGCTGTGCAGGCCGATGCCGAGCATGTTCACGCCGAACCACGACCAGCTTGTGACGATGTTGCCGCCCACGACGCAAACCGCCAGCCCGCGCTCGCGGATCATTCCGCCCCAGCGCAGATGCAAAATCAGCGCGTTCCACAGGACGATGATAAGCGCGCCGTTTTCCTTCGGGTCCCAGCCCCAAAAACGTCCCCACGACTGGTCGGCCCAGATGCCGCCGAGCACCGTGCCGACGAAACTGAACAGCGTGGCAAAACAGACGATTCCGTAAATCATCCTTGCCAGCGACTTGCCCGTCGCCTCGTCCAAAGTTTTGGTGAACATGCCGCGCAGGATGTAAATCAACCCGAGAAACCCGGCCACAAACGTGCTGGCGTAGCCGAGCGTGACGACGACGACGTGCGTGGCCAGCCAGAAGTTTGTGTCCAGGACGGCGCGCATCATTTCCATCGTGTCGCCGTCCACCGCGAGATTTTGCGCGATGATGAGCGTGATGAAACCCATTCCCGCCGAGACGACCACGCCGATTCCATTCTTGTGAAATTTTTCCAGAATGATTCCGAGCAGACACGCGCCCCAGCCGATGAAGATCGCGGACGAATACAGGTTCGTCACCGGCGGACGGCCTTCGAGAACCATCCGGTAAATCAGGCCTGTCGTGTGAATCACAAATGCCAGACCGATGAGCCAGACCGCCGAGCGCCGCAATGTTTCCGACAAATTGAACCATGAAAAAATCGCGAGCAGCCCGGCGAGGACGTAAATGACCATCGCGTTGTAAAACGGCTGCATCTGGTTGAAGAAAACCTCCGCGCGCGATTTGACCAGCGCGCGAGAAAAATCCGGGACAAGCGACGAGTGGTAATCCGCCAGCGCGGAATTGAAAGCGGCGGCGTCTCCGGCTTTGAGCGCATCGGCCATGGCCGCGTAATTTTCAATCGCGGTGGAAATTTTCTGGCCTTTCGCGGCGTTCTTCAAAGCCGCCCCCATGCGCTGCCATTCGCCGGAGGGATTTTGCGGCGGCACGACGAGCGGCGCGTTGAGTTGGGACATGTCATCAAACGCTTGCAGGTCGGCGGTGAAGGCATCGAAGACAGCCTGGTCATATTTCTGCCCCGCCTGCTGTGCGCGGACGGCGGCGACGCCAGGCGAAATCAGACTTTCATAATCGGCCAGCTCCGATTTCCAGTTTTGCGCGGACGCCGGCTCAAGCGTATTTTGAAGCTGCTCGTAAAGCATCAGCCGTTCGAACACCTTGCTGACGCCGCTTTCATAGGCGGTGCGTTCGGCGGAGTCGATTTTCTGGACACGCTCGCTTTCCTTGTTGAGCGCGTCGAACGACGTCGAAATCTGGTTCCACGAATAATGCTTTCCGTCCTGCTGCTGGGCCAGATTTCTCTCCGGCAATTTCAAGAACGTGATCAGATCGGGATTGTCCACGCGAAAAACCGGCCACGCATCGGCGACCTGCGGGTTCATCATCACGTTTGCGAGCCATTCGGTCGCGGAAATGATTTTTGGACTTTCGTTCCAGCTTTTCCACGGTTCGAGGTCAATCGTCTGCGTCTGGCGGATTTGCAGGAGCGAATTGCGCGCGAGCGAATCCACCGGCTTCAAACGTCCGTCAAAAACCACCGGCAGCTTGCCAAATTCGTTGAAGGCGAAATCCTTGTCCTTTGGCGGCTGCAACTGGCTGAAAAACCACAGCGCCATGACGAGCGTCAAAAGCGGCGGAAACCATTTTTGAAAATTCTTTTTCATTTCTTTTTTCGCTTTGAAACAAATCCAACGAGGTGATACATGAACTGCGTCACCAGCCCGGCAGCCACCATCGCGCATCCGATGTAAGGCGTCAACCAGCTTGGATTGCGGACGACCTGCAAGACCGACGATGGCGTAACGCCCGCCTGCTGCGCAGCTTCACCCGCAGTCATTTGATACTGATAAAACGTCAGCCCGGCATAGCGCAGCGGATGGTTCATGGAAATTTCGACCTGCCGGTTCTCGCCGGTCTGCGGATTTTGCAACTGCACGAGGCTGCGGAAATCCTTCGGGATGTCCGTGCCTTCATAAACCGTGTGCGTCGCCTTCAACAGTTTCAGGGAAAATGGTAAATGCACAAGCTGCGGTTGCAGCGCAAAGGTGAACTGCTTGCCGCCGGCGAAAATAAATTGCGGCTGCGTCAAATCGCCGATGATTTTTTGCGTCATTTGCGCGCCCAATTGCTGCGCGTAGCTTTGCTGCAACGCTGCAATCATCTCACCGTCGCTCGTCCAGTCAGAAACAACCCACTCGCCAAGCGAGCCGTTTGCCCCGATCAATTCGATTACCGCCGTCGGCACGTTCCTGTCGTCCATGGTTTTCACTTCAGGGGCGGAATGAAAATCGAAGTTCAGCGCGACACCGTTGGTCGCCAGCGGCGGGGCGTTTTGCATCATCGGCGCGCGGAACTGCGACTCGGAATTTTTCCAATAATTTTTCACCCTGATGGTGAACGGCAGGTTTTGATTCTGAATGTCGCCGCCGCTCGCCAGCAATTTTCCCGGAATGGCGACGATTTGCTCCTCGTTCGGGCCGGCGTCGCTGGTAAAGGTCAGCTCGTAGCTGCGCGGGCTTTCGGCATACGATTTGGTCTGGCCTTCGGCAAAGCTGATCTGAGATTCGCGCGCAAACATATCGGTGACAAGCTGGCCGACGAGCAGCAGGATGACACCGCTGTGAGCGAGCATGATGCCGATTTTTTTTGTCGAAAATTGAAAGCGATAAATATGCGCGCAAACCAGGTTGACGATCAGCATCGTGCCGATGAGGTAGCCGCCGGGCAAAATAATTGGAATTTTGTGACCGAACAAGTCGAGTCCGAGGACGATCCACTGCCGGAAGTATCGCGCCTGGGCGTTGTAAAGCCCCTCATCCACCTGCGCGAGCGTGCCGACGAACACGAGGATGATGGCGAACGCCAGCAGAATCACCGTGAGCCGCAGCGAGGTGAAAATCTTGGTCAGGCGCTTAAGGGGCATTGGGATATTTTGCCGACTGGATGAACTTGATGAAAGCGTCTTTTTGCTGGGCGACAACCGGTTCATCGCCCATCAATTTATAGAACCAAGTCTGGCCGTTTTGCGGCACGATCACGCCGACGAGCCGTGCGGGCTTGCCGGTTTTTGAATCCGTGCCGGTCAAATCCACCAGCGTGGCCTGGCCGCCCGGGATGTCGAGGGTCGAGACACTTTTGCTGAAGTCCGTCTCGTCAGCCGCCGGCAATCCGAGCTGTCCGCGCCAGCGGTTCACATTTGCCGCCAGACCGCCGCCTTCGCCCCCCATTTCAGCCACGTTCACGTCGGCTTTTGCGTCGCTTGTTCCGGTGATGGCAAATTCAGCCAGAAGAAATTGCGACGGCGGCAGCGCCTGCCAGCCGGATGGAATTGTCCAAATCGAACTGGCATTTTGACTTTCGCCTTGATCTGCGGGAGCAGCGGCCGTTTCCGCCGGGGCATTTTCAACGAACGAAACGGATTTCAAAAATTGGATGAAGTTATCTTTTTGCGATGCGACGAACGCGTCTTCGCCGGTTATCTTGAAAAACCAGCTCATCGTGCCGCGCGTCAGCATCGCCACCATGATCCGCTGGCGGGATTGTCCAATCGTCGGCTGACCGCTCACGAAGTCGAACAGCCGTCCCTGATCCGCGCCGATGGCGACCGGCTCGGCCTGCTTGACGGCGTCCGGGTCGGACGTGGCGGGCAATTGCACCTGCGAACGCCACATATTGACCAGTTCCAAATCGCGTCCGACGATGGCCAGCGGAATGACCGACACATCCCCAGACTGCCCGTTCGTGCCGATGGCGGTGAAACTGGCGATGCGCATTTCAGCCGGCGGCTTTTCCTGCCAGCCATCGGGCAATTGATATTTGAGTTGTGGCAGGGACATCGCGGCGGCGGGCGGCGGAGCCGTTTCCGGCATGGCGACCTGCGCAGGTTGCGACGGCGGAGACGCTTCCTTCGGCACGGTATAAACTGTGCCCTCGTCGCGTTTGCAGCCCGCAATGGTTGAAATCAAAACGATGCCTGCCGCGCAGCGCATCCATCGAACCCGATTGAACCAATTCATAAAATTCATCATTTGTTTGCTGTTATCATTACCGTAGACAGTGAAGGCTGGCACACTTTTCTTTGGCTTTCACTTACCGTATTTTGTCGTCATGATAGCAAAATCTGCTTGATGGCAAATCACAAAGTTTTGTTTCAAAGCGCCCCCGTGTGGCACGAGGCACAGTCGGGCTCCGTATAGACCGAATCAATGTGGAAGAAGTCGTCGCCGGCGGCGTTAAGTTTTTGCAACTGTTCGCCGCTGCCCTGGGTCAGAATGATGTGGCACAAGTTGCAATCGGCGGAAATGACCTGTTTGCCATCATCCGACGTGTGATTGCCGTCGTGACAGCGGAAACAGCCGGCAAAAATTTTGTGGCCGATGTTGTCCGGATGAACGCGCCAGTCGGTTTTCATTTCCGGAAAGAAGTTCTCCTGGTAAATGTGTTTCGTTTCGGCAACGACTCCATCAATGCTCGCCAGCTTGGGATAACTGTCATGCAGGGTGGCGGCAATTTTCTGCATTGCTTCGTCGGTCGTCTGGTAGGGAGCAGTCAAAGTTGCCACGATGTTTGACCTCAACCACGGAACCGAACGATCCAGCAATCCGGCGGTGATGGCGTTGTCCACCGCTTCATCGGGGGAAAGAAAGCGATGTGAAGGACGGGTGTGGCAATCCAGACAATCCATGGTGCGAACCGCTGATTTTGCCGGATCGCCGTGGAAACTTTTGTTCTGAAACACTGTGACTTTTCCGTTGGCTGCGTCGGTTACGCGCACCCATGGAATGACCTGACGCTGCGTGTCGGTGGCAATATATTCAACCTTGAAATTCGGGCTGACGTGCCAGTGTATGCCGCTCATGCTACCGTCGGGTTTTTCGCCGCCAACTTTCAACTCAAGGCGAACGGCGAACGGAGTGTTTGTTTCGTCGGACAGAAAGTGGTAACTGGTGCGATCTATGTTGCCAATGAACCGCTGGGGCCAGTGACATTTTTCGCAAGTCTCCCGCGCCGGGCGCAGATTGCCCAGAGGCGTCTCAATCGGACGTGGAATCCTGTCCATCGCCACGTCAAAAAGCTGGTGAACGCCGTTGAGTTTGGATCTCAGATACCATTCGGCTCCGGCTCCGACGTGGCACTCAACACACGCGACTCGGGCGTGGGGCGATTGAAGATATGCCGTGTATTCCGGCTTCATCGGCACATGACAGGCTGTGCCGCAAAATTGAACCGAGTCGGTATATTCGTATGTTTGATAACTGCCGATTGCGGAGCACAGGAGAAAGACGAGTGCCCCGGCGATGAACGCGCCCAGCAGTTTCCGATCGCGCGGTCGGGACAGGTTGACCGCCAACGACAAGGCCGTCGGTTTCTGCCGGCGTTGCATCCAGAAACCGACAATCATCAGCGCGATGCCCAGAAAGAAAAAAACGGGCGCCAGGATATATACCAGAATCCCCATGTAGGGATTGCTGTGGGGAAGAAACAATTCGGTGGCGAACAGAAACAGACAGGAAAAAACACTGCCGGTGGCGATTACCGCGCCGCCGAGACTCAACCAGTTTCGAAACAAGCCTGTGCGCGGAGGCGGCGTTGACTTATCATTATCTTGCATAACGAACAATTGGAGGCGTGACAATAATTCACATTAGCACCATTGGACGCCCGCCTGATGTTGGCATCCCGGTTTTCCCCGCCGCTGGCTGGCCGGAAACGAAGAAGTGAATTATTTCGTCGGCTTGAAAGACCGGACTTGCGCGACCAAATCCTTGACTTCGTCGGCGCTAAACTTGTCACCGAAGGCCTTCATCTTGGGCTGGCCGTTGTCGGTGATGCCTTCTTTGATGTCCTTCGTCGCGTCGGCGTCAGTCAAGGCATCCTGAATTTTAGAATCCGTCAAATCCTTGATCTGGAGTTTTTTCCCCATCATGGTGGCTCCCTTGCCGTCCTTGCCATGGCAGGCGGCACAGTTGGAGTTCCAGTTCTGCGTGGCATCGCCGGCGAAGGCGGACCAGCACAATGCGCCCGCGAAGACGGCGGCTAATACGGGTTTTTTTGCGAATCTTTGTGTTTTCATTTTGATGCTTTCGATAAAAGTTATTGTCATGTTCTGTCAAACCAAACTATGCGTCCAATCTAAACAAAGGCGACGGTCGCGCTAACCTTTTATTGCTGTTTGCAGCACAAAAATTGTTCTGCTTGTCCGGCGGCCTGAAATTTGTTCATTCATCAAAAACGATATTGCACGCTGGCAAAAAGCAATTGCGCCTCAAAATTGCTGTTGCCTGCGTCGGCCGCGTCCTTGTAATTGTAATAGCCGTATTTCAAGTTCAGCCGCAGTTGCGGATTGATCTGCCGGGTAAGCGTGGCCGTCACGCCGTTTTCGCGCGAGTCCGCGCCCAACGGCAATCCGGCGCTCGAATTGTCCTGATAATCGTCCGCCTGATAATAAAAATAATTCAGGTTTAAAACAGTCTTGTCGTCCAGCACGAAACTCGAAGAAAGGTTCATTGTCCAGTAATTGTTCTGCGCGTTGAGAATGGCCTGCGTGTATTCCGAAGCCGGCGTTTTTGTCTCGCTCAAGACATAATTGAACCCGGCTTGCAGGCTCAACCGTGACCACGGCACCCAACTGATGTCCTGTGCCAAAATATGGCTGGTCATCGTGGACGATTCGACTTCGGGCAGACCCGAAGCCGGGTCGGGCGCGGTGTTGATTGTGGACAGCTGATATTCATACCGGCTGACCAGGCTGACGGTTGAAATGGGACGCAGCGTCAGGCGAAAATTGCCGTCGTAAGTCTGGTAATTTTCCAAGGTCAAAAAGCCGGGATAGAGGTAGCCGCTGACAGCGTTGTTCGGCGTGCTGTCCACCGGAAAGTTGTAATCATAACGATTATCTTTGTAATAGCCGCCAGCGTCTATAATCAGGCTGCGAAGCGGATACCATCGCGCACCCAGCGAGTATTTTTGGAAGAGGCGGCGGTCATCCGTTTCGTTGTTCACCAGCGGCACTCCGAAAGGATCAAAACCGTTGGTAGGACCGATGCCCCCATTTTGGTTCAGGCTTCCGTTGCCCTCGTCCCATTGGCCGCTCGCGGAGAAAACCCAGTTGGTCACGCCGGTGTAACGCATATCCAGATTTTCACACACGTCAATCACGTCACGCGAACTTTGCGAACTGAACGGCCCGGTGGCGTCGCCGAAGAAAGTCCCGTCGCTGAAAGTCCCCGTGCCGCTGGAATCGGCACCCAGACTTTCCTTCTGCACGCGAACGGATGGAATGATGGTGAATGTCTTGACGGGAATGAACAGCAGGTTCAAGTCCATCACATATTCCCGCAAATGCGAATCACCGGTCATGTCGTAGTAACCCAGGCCGTTGAAAAGGCCGGGCGAATAACCGACATCGAAATCGCTCCCGTAAATCCGGTCGCCGGAAAAATTATTGTCCAGATTTGCGAACATACCGCCGGCCGAGAACATCAGATTGTTTTTTATCCATGTTTCGCTGGTGGCGTTGACGCTGAATAAATCGTAGGCGTTTTTCTCGCGGTCGGTAATGTCGTTCTGAACCGGCTCGCCCTGATAAAGGGTCGAGTTCAGAGAGTCGTTCAAATCGCCGTGCTCAAAGTGCAAGCCGACACCAAAGGTCGTCCCCTTGATATATTGTTTGGCATTCAAGTCAAACGCATCCACCGTTTCATCAATGCCGTAAACGCTTGGGTAAATTCCGCTCACGGTTGCCGGTGAATTCAGCGGGTCGGGATGCACCGGCCCCCAGATGGTCGAACTTTTGTCGCCGTCACGGCGGGTGTGCGTGTATTTGAAGGTGAGCGAAGGAAGATTTTCCAGCGTCAGGCCGCCTTCGACGGAAAATTCGCCGCGATCCAGCGCCAGCGCGTTGCCCGAACCCGAGTATTGCGTGCCGGTGGGCGGATAAAATCCGCCGATGTCATCGGACCAGGTTCGGAAATTGTCAAAATGAAATTTGAGATGCCATTTGTCCTGTTGCTCGAGGCGCAGGCTCAAATCGTAATCGTGCTGGTCATAAATCGAATGTCCGTCCAAAGTCAGAAGGACGTTCGTGAAGGCGTTGCCCTGGATGTGCAGGTCTTCAATGCCGCCGAACGCCCCGCCGCTCCGATGTTGAATCTCTTCGGCCTGCGGTTGATCGCCCCGCGTTAAAAAATCGCCGCCGGAAAGTTCAATCCAGTCGGTGTAAGTGTTCGGGCCGCCTTCAAAAAAATCCTGCTGCGTCAGCGGCGTGCTGTTGGTGTCGTCGGCCCGCGCCACCAGGAAGAAAGCCAGCAGCAATATGCCTGCGAACCGGCAGGCGCGCGCGCCGGTTCCAAGCCGGGCTTTCGATGACAATCTGGTTTTCATTGTTTTCGGGTTGCGCTCAAAATCGCAGCGACGGGTTGACGCGCGAGCCATGCACCGCCTCGTGACAGCCTGAAGTCCAGCAGGTGCCTTGTTGCAGGCGCAGCGTGTGATCGGAACCGCCGATTAAAATTTCACCGCCGCTGACCTGCTGAAAGTGGCATTTCAAACACAGATTCGAGTCGCGCTCCGTGAGCAATTTGGTGTTGATCGAGCCGTGCGGATTGTGGCAGGTCGTGCAGCCTTCGCGCAATGCCTCGTGTTCAAAAACGTAAGGCCCCTGCTGTTCCTGATGGCAGCGCAGGCACATTTCATTTTCAGAAAGCAGCGAAGTGCCGCCGCCTTTGAAGATGGAACCCTTGTGCGGATCATGGCAGTCCGTGCAAGTCATTCTGCCCTCTGGCACCGGATGATGATCGGGCAGTTCAAATTGAGCGCGCACGTCGGCATGGCATGAATAGCAGACCGTTTCTTCAGAACGCGGCGGCTCGGTGGTGAGGCGTGCTCCGTAGCTGCTCCGGGTTTCGCGCCCGGCGGTGAAGGTGTAAGGCGGTTTCACGTCACCGCCAGAATCCGAGTGGGTGCTGCACGGTCCGTGGCAGGATTCGCAGCCGGCGTCCAGCGCGTTGGTTCCCCGCGCCATCAAACGCGCGTGATCGGCGGTGACGAAATCCTTGTAAATTTCATCGTGGCATGTGTCGCATTGTTCGGAGCCGATGTAGTTGGCACCCGGAACATCCGGCAATTGCACCACGGTCCGATGAACAGTGGTGCAGGAGATCACCACGAACAGCAGGAGTCCAACGGCAGCTTGGAAAATCAAGCCGCGCACCCGTTGTGAACGGGTCAAAAGCCGGTGGAAGAAGGAAATGTTATTCATGCGGTTGTCTTTGACGGAAATTTTCTCATTGCAACACCTGCTCCATCCAAATTTGGGCTGCGTTCAACAAGTTGATGGCCAGCGTCGGATTGTGAACACCAAAACTGCCGTCGTTCAAGACCAGATACAAATTGAACCGTGTCCGCTTGACCTGGTCCGGAATCAGGGACTGGCCGGCGGGGCCCGGCCCGGTGAACGTCACCGGATTGTTTAGAGTCCAACCCATCACGTTGCCGACGGAATTGGTCTGCCACATCAGGCCACCCGGAATGGTGTATTCCCACGCCACCATGTTGGATGCAGTCAGCAACGAATTCGTTTGCAGTGCGGCCCATTGGTTCAGGGCTGTGATCAGCGTGGTCACACTGTTGGAAAGGACCGGCGTGAGATAATATTCCTCCAGCACCACCGGCGGGGTGAGATGACAATTCAAACAAACCGCGTCGCTCGTGACCATGGCAGAATGGTTCGGCGCACCATGGTCGTCGGACTGCATATGACAGTCCGCGCACTGATTGGTCAAATAAAACGTGCCGGAAATCGAGTAGTCGGCAGACGACGGCAGACCGGCATGGGTCCCCGGATTGAAAGTGGACGAGCCGTTAAGCAATTCACCGACGGATCCGAGCAGAAAATTATATTGCACCGAAAGATGCGGCGCGCGCGCGGTGTCCGTCCACGCCGCCCCGCGATCATTGTGGCACTGGGCGCATAGATTAATGTTCGTGTTCGCGTTGTATTTGGTCGTGAACGCCGCCACTGTGGCCACATCCGCGCTGGTCAGCGCGAAATAATTTGTGGAGGCCATCGGGTTGCGAAGTTGCACCGGATTGGAATTCGTCGCGTGCGGGTCATGGCAGACGGCACAGGTAATGGCCACATTAAAATCATTCGTCAGCGTGACGGCGGGATTCGCGCCGTTGATCAGCGCGAGCCGGGCGGAACCGGAATGGCAGATGCCGCAATTGTTGATGTTGGCCGGCGAGGAACTCATGCTTGTCAACACGTCTGGCACCACCGCGCCATGCGGAGACGCGCTCCAATCTTCAAAAAACGGTGGATGCTCGAACGCCACTTGTGCGGGGGCGAATCTGGCGCTGTGGCAGCCGCCGCAAACCTGCGCGGCCAGTTCCACCTGCGGAATCACCGTCGGATCGTCGGGATTGGCGGCGTGATTGGCGGCGGGACCATGGCAGCTCTCGCATTGAACGCCTTCGAGCAGCGGCGTCTGTGACGCACCGACAAATCCGGTCGGCAATCCATAGCCGACAGTGTGACAGGCCAGACAGGAGGCGTTGGCCTGACCGCCCTGCGCCACGAACAGCGCGCTGGTGAACGCGCCCGCGTGCTCGGTGTTCATCACCGTAGTGTGAACGCCGGCATGACAGCCCGCGCAAACCTGCGAGCCGGCATAGTGCGGCGAAGGGCCGGACACTCGGAAAAAGTCATTGCTGTAAAGTGTGGTAATGGTGGCAGTCCGGCTGAGGTTGGTGGCTTTTCCAACCGCCAGCCAGGTTGGATCCGTCAAATGGATTTTTTGCCACACTTGGTAATAGCCCGACGGGCCGTCCCAGTTGATTTGGACCCCACTGGCTTTCCGCTGTATCCCGTTCATGACAGGCAATCCGGGGAATCCGCCGGGCTGGGTTGTGCTCAAGTGCTGGACTGATTGGGACAGCAGGGTGGTCGCGGTGAAAAAAAATACCACCGCCGTGTAAATGAACAAAGGCATTGCACCGTGCAAGACCTTCTTGCAACGCCAGAGCCAAAAATCACAGATTAAACTTTCAAATGGCATCTTCTTTCAGTTGAGAATAAAATCAACGGAAATAAAAGACTAACCTTCTCTTGCTGTGTTCTTGCCAAAAATTGTCCAAACTTCGGAATTGATACAATTTCCAGCGAGTAATATTTCCCGACTTTACTTGAATGAAAAAATGCACATAATGTCTAAAATTAATGATTTAGATGACAACCGGAGACGCCACCCGATGAACGCATCTTCCCCCAACACGCCAGACACTCCGCACTCAATGACCGGGCCGACCGGTCGTCGGGCGACGTTTCTCGCGCTGGTTTTTTTCCTGTCGGGAGTTGCCCTGACCCTCGCATGGGTTGAATACGGTAAATACCACTTGCCGGGACAAAGCGCCGCCGGGCTTTCCGGCAACACCCTCGATCTGGTGCGCCATTTGAATTCGCCGGTGCAAATCCGCTTTTATTCGGTGTTGCCGCCGGGGAGCGCCCCGGAGTCAGTTCAGGATTTTTCGCAGCGCGTGGATCGTCTGCTGTCCGCATTTCAGAGCGCGAACGAGTCGGAAATCAGTGTCGTCCGCAACATCTCGGCGGCGGGAACCAACGCCGATGCGGCGGCAGCCAGCGGCCTTTCCCCATTCAACTTGGACAAGGGCGAGGCTTGTTTTCTGGGAATCACCGTTGTCAGCGGCGGACGAACGGAATCGCTGGCGCAACTTCGGCCCGAATGGGAACCGGCACTGCCGTATGACCTAACCCGTGCGATTCTCCGCGTGACTTTGGAAGCGTCTCCGCCGGTGGTCGCAAAACTCGTTCGGCTCACGCCCGCCATCACCAATGAAATCCAGCGGCTCATCCCCGACATCAACGCCGTTTCGCCTGAGGAAGCCGACCGGATTTTTCACCAGGATTTTCTGAACCAATGCGCCCGGGCCGGCGCGGAAATGGAGGCGCAAATCAACGCCGCCGCGCAGGAGGTTGCCAAGGCGCAAAACAGCGGTTCGGCGGCGGAACTGGAAACCGCCCGGAAAAAGTTGGTTCAGGTGCAGCTTGACCAGACTGAAAAGGTCAAGGAGGTCGCCGCCCACCTCCAGTTGCAACTGGATGCCTTCCAACAAATGAAGAACGCCACAGCTCCGTTGAAATAAACCCGAATCACGAAGTTGCCAGTCGCGAACCATGGTGATGCAGCGTCACCGAAGGACAGTTTCGAAATTCCGGCTAAATCCGAAAGCACCGAGTTTATGGTGCCGCCGCACTGGTATGGGAGGTTCGTCATTTTTCGGTCATTTACGTTTCGTCATCTGTCATTTTCAGCCGGTCAGTCCTTTGTTTCAATGTCCTCATAAAAAAGCCCTCCCCGCTCGCGCGGGAAGGGTTTGCTGTTTCTGGATTGCTTCCAGTTTGAATTCAGTTCGTGATCATGGCGTGTGAACCACGCGGTAGAACATCTGCGTGTAGTTCCGCGTCGGCGTCAGATAGCTGATGGTGGTGCCGGTGCCAGGGATGTTGGTGCTGATGTTCGACCAGTTGCCCGTAAGGGCGGTGATGCCCTGAATGGTATAGGTCTCGCCGACCGTCGTGTTGAAGGCGATTTCCGCCGCCGTGTAGATGGCGATGTTGTTGGTGTCGCCGTTGACAAGGCTGTTGCCATTCACATAGACCACTCCGTTGACGGCGGTGGAACCGCTGAACGGATTGAGTCCCATGGCATACATCATCCAATTAGGCAGGCCGTTCGTGTTGTTGATGCCGTTTGGACCGGCAAGGGCATTCGTGGCAAAGTTGGGGCCAAAGTAGGCGATTTGCCACGCATCTGGAAGGCCGTCCGCATTGGCGTCACCGGTCAAATTGCCAATGGAAGCCTTGAGCAAACCAACGGCAAAGGGTCCGTTGTGAACGCCCAAGCTGCCGTCATTGCTGACAAACTGCCAGTTATAGGATGCCTGTAGGAATTGTGTCGGCCAGTTGGTCTGGCTCGAAGGCGACTTGACCTTGCCGTCCGCGACATAGTTGGCCGGATTGGCTTGATAGCCCGATGGTGGCAAGAGCGTTGATAGTTTGTTCAGCAGGATTTGAACCTGAGTCTGAATGCCCTGACTATAGCCATAACCCACATAATCCGGAACCGGGATGTCAAAGTTGGTGACGGTGCCATGGCATTGGGCGCAGACATAAGTGACAGGAACCTTGGCCACCACACCATTGTTGGTCACATTGTAGCTCATCTTGGTGGTATGCCCGCCGGCCAGGGTGAACGCCGGGTCGGTGGAAGCGATTGTCTGCATATGGCAGCCGACGCAGGTGTTGGAAACCACCAAGGCGTGCGGGGCGCTGGGAATCGTTTGGCCATAGGTCACGGCATTCACGCCTTCGAGCATGTCGCCCTGTGGACTGTCATGCGTGCCAAAGCTGACGCCGCCCGCCCAGTTGGGCTGGTTCAAAGGATATTTCGCCAGCATGTTGGTGACGGAACCGTTGCGGCTGTTATGGCATTCCATGCAGAATCCGCCAGCACCGGCATTGGTGACCGTGGTGCCGTCGGACAGCGTGACGTTGTAGTTCATGCGCAATTGATGCGGATTGGAGGCATCATGCGGGTCATGGCATGCCTGGCAGGTGATTGGGAAGTAGGTCGTGTTCGGCGGGTTGCCCTCCACGGTGTAGGTCGGGTAATTGGTGGTGTAGGTCACATAGTTCGTGCCGTTGATGGAAGAGACGTTCGTCAATATGATCTGGGCGGCGTAGGTCACGATGTTGGTGGAATTGTAATTTGCCCAGATGATATTGTTAGGATACTGATTCTGTAGCGACATACCGCCAGCCTTGGACCAACCCGTGAAGCCGGGAGCGTCGTGGCAGCGGACACATTGCGGACGGCTGACGCCGGAAGGCGTCCGTGAGGCTGCGGCATGGAGCGAGTTGTTCCACTCCGCGCTATAATAATGGTTGTTCAGGTCGTCATGGCATTGCGAGCAGTCGCCCGCCGCGTAGTTGACGGAAATGGCATTCGTGTTGCCCACCACGTTTTGCGAATAGATGTGCTGGTTGCCGGGACCGTGGCAGTTTTCACACTGAATGTTGGCCAGACCGGCCACGGAGGGATAATTCGCCTGCATGCTCGCCCAATTGCTTGGGTTGTTGGTCAGCACCGAAGGAAACGTCCAGTTATCTAGCAGCGCCAGATCATCAAACCCGCCATTCACGGCGAAAGAATTGGTGTCATACCCTAGCGTGTGGCAGGAAATGCAGCTCTTGCTGTAATGGCTGCTGACCAAGCCGTCAATGCCCCTCGCGAACATTGAGGCGTGCGGCGTGTTGGTGAAAGTGGGAAAAATGCTGGGCACCAGCTTGCCGTTAAAGACGACTCCACCGCTGTGACAACCGGCGCAGGTCTGAACCCCGACATAGGTGCCCGCCGTGATTGTGACTGACAGATTGGTCGAACCGCTGCCGATTGTGGTGATGGTGGCATTCACGGTGTATGATCCGATGAAGTCCGGGCGGAAAAAGGCGCGATCCGCCAGTTGATACGCCGGAGTGGAGCTCTCGCCGGTATAACGGTCCGACGTGTTGTAGAGCGGCACGCTGTCATTCAACGGTGAGGTCGTAAATGCGGCCAGTGATCCGGTCGGTTTGTTGGTCAATGTCCAGGTCACGCCCACGATGTTTGACGGGGCAATCGTCGCGTTCACCATGGCGTCAATATAGACCGGCTCGCCGAGCGCGACGTTTGGGCAGCCGGCGGAAAATTGGGCGTTGGAACCCGTCAGGCCGTATTTAGCGATTTCCGTCGGCGTCAACGGTCGCAGAGTCAGCGAGCCGGACAACGCCGGTGCCGCCGCCCGGACTGCGGTTGCCGTTCCAAGCAATGTCAACGCCGCCGCCAAAAGGCAGGCCAGCATATTTCGTGATGAACTTTGTTTTTTCATAAGTGTGGTTGTTAATTTTTGGGATTCATTGCAAATTCTTCATGGCCGTTCAGCTCCGGCAGGCGGCCGCGCCGCCGAAAAACCAGCCCGGCAGCAGTTCAACTTCCTCGTCGTGCCGTTTCTCCGGGGCTGGCTGGATTTTCGCCATCAACACCTCGGTGCGCCGGGCGATGATGCCGTTGCATTTGGAAAGCTCCTGTTCACGCTGCCGGGAATTTTCGCGGACAATCGTCTGTAAATGGTCAATGTTGTAAAGATAAACATTGTCCAATTGCTCCACGTCTGCAGCGATGTCACGCGGCACGGCAATATCTATCAAAATCAAGGGACGGTTTCGCCGCGCCGGCAGAATTTCGGCAATTTCATCCTTGTGCAGAACCGTCGTGGGACAGCCGGTGGAGCTCACTAGAATGTCCGCCTCGGCGAGCGCCTTCATCCGTTCCTCGAACGGCAGCGCCCGTCCGCCGAATTCTGCGGCCAGCAACTGCGCGCGTTCGGGCGAGCGGTTGGCCACCAGCACCGAGCGGGCGCCGCGCTTGGTCAGATGCCGGACGCACGCCTCGCCCATCTTGCCTGCGCCCAAAATCATCACTGTCTTGTCGGACAAATCACCCGCAAAAACCTTCTCCGCCAGTTCCACGGCCACGCTGCCCACGGAGGTGGCACCACGCCCAATGCCGGTCTTGGTCCGGATTTCCTTGGCGACTTGAAGCGCGCCTTGAAAAACTCGATTCAGGGTTTTGCCGGTCAGTTTCGCGGCCTGCGCCGTGAGAAAAGCGTGCTTGACCTGGCCGGTGATCTCCGTTTCGCCCAGCACCATCGAATCCAGCCCGCCCGCCACCGAGAACAAATGACTTACCGCTTCCTCGCCTTCCTTGACGTAGAGGTAGGGTGAAAAATCAAAGTCACTGCCGCTCAATTGCCGGAAAAGCTCGTTCACGTTGCCGTTCAAGCGCGGTGTGACGCCGTAAATCTCCACGCGGTTGCAGGTGGAGAGCAGCACCACTTCCGATAAGTTGCCTCCCAGCTTCAACCGGCAGCCGCAACAAGGCAACCGGGACCGATGCAAGACGAGCCGCTCGCGCACTTCGACTGGTGTGGTCTTGTAGCTTAAACCGGCGACAAATATTTTCATGGCGTTGTCCTCCGGGAAATAACGATCCTTGCCAGAGCCGGTTCAAGGCGGCGCGCATGATGAAAACCGACGGGCGGTCTTCCGCAAAACCGGGCGGACAAAAGATAACCACAAAAACGGCGGAACAGGCTTTGACGCCCGGCAAATCGGACCGCACTTTCCGCAATTCTCGTTTGGTTTTTCACTTTCACTGGAAAAATTCTAGGCGATTGCAAAATCTACGCTTTCCACTCCTTGCCAAAGGCTGGACATTTTTTGCCATTTCAGTGAAAAGAAATAGTTACCCTGAATTCATTTCTGATAAGCATGAAGCTGCTCAAGTGACTGGAAAGTTACGCGTCACAGAAAGCAATCTGTGATTCCGCAAAAGACCCGTGGCGAAGCGAATTTGACCGTGGCGGCTAGCTCACGCTCATGCCCAGCAGGAATTCGATGTTGCTCCGGTGCTTTTTGAGCTTGCCCAAAAGCAGCTCCATCGCCTCTACCGGCGGCACGCCGGTGAGCGCGCGGCGCAGCAGGACCACACGGCTGTATTCGTCCGGGTGATACAGCAGCTCCTCTTTGCGCGTGCCGGAATGTTCGATGTTGATTGACGGAAAAATGCGGCGGTCAACCAGGCCGCGGTCCAGGCTCACTTCCATGTTGCCCGTGCCTTTGAATTCTTCAAAAATCACCTCGTCCATGCGCGAACCCGTGTCCACCAGCGCCGTCGCAATGATGGTCAGCGAGCCGCCCTCCTCGATGTTGCGCGCCGCGCCGAAAAATCTTTTGGGTTTGTGCAATGCGTTTGCGTCCACGCCGCCGGAAAGAATTTTGCCGGAGTGCGGCTGCACGGTGTTGTAGGCGCGGGCCAGGCGCGTGATGGAATCCAGCAGGATTACCACGTCGCGCTTGTGCTCGATCATGCGCTTGGCTTTTTCGATGACCATTTCGGCGACCTGCACATGGCGTTCCGGCGGTTCGTCGAACGTGGACGAAATCACCTCTGCGCCTTTGCAGGAACGCTCCATGTCCGTGACTTCTTCCGGCCGCTCGTCAATGAGCAGGATGAACAGATATGTTTCCGGGTTGTTTTTCAAAATGGCGTTGGCCATCTTCTGCATCAAAACCGTTTTCCCCGTGCGCGGCGGTGCGACGATCAAACCGCGCGTGCCCTTTCCGATCGGACAGACCAGATCCAGAACGCGCGTGCTCAATTCATCCGGCGCGGTTTCGAGGATGAGCCGCCGGTTCGGAAACAACGGCGTGAGATTTTCAAAATGCGTCTTGTCCTTCGCCTTGTCCGGCTCTTCGCCGTCCACGGCCTCGACTTTCAGCAGCGCGA
>Ga0181534_10000788_pt1 | contig 21887 bp, 18 predicted proteins | sample PEATcosm2014_Bin_37_FD_119758 | JGI IMG/M metagenome (GOLD analysis project Ga0181534, IMG submission 119758) | Peatland microbial communities from MTU Mesocosm Facility, Houghton, MI, USA - PEATcosm2014_Bin17_10_metaG | ecosystem: Environmental > Terrestrial > Soil > Wetlands > Peat | place...
GACCTTGCAGCATGTCGATCAACCGCTGCACGGCATCCTCGCGCTTCGGGTTGTCTTCGGCGTGCCGCCACAGCTCGAACCGACCCACTGCGGCCTCGGAAAAATCCGGCTTTTTCCGGTTCCGCAGCTCTACGACGCCGGCCCTGATGTTGCTGCCGCCGATATCAACAGCCAGGATGCTGTCGTGGCCGGCGAGAATCCAGGCGGGCACCAACTGCACGCTGCCGATCAGGCCGGCATGATCCGGATCGTGGCGAATGGGTTTCAGGTCGAGCTCGTGACCATCCGCCTTGAGAATCACCGCGGTCCGTCCGATGGCGAGCTCGCCGATGCGACTCTGACGCAATCCGCCGCCCACCACGATCCTTTCCGTATCCTTCCAACACTTCAGGCGCCGCAGTCGCCGAACCACCGCGGCGAACTCCTGCGCAAACTCCTCGATGGCGCCATGAATCACGCCGCCCGCTTCCGCATCGCCGTCAGCGAGCAACTTGTCGAGCTGTTTCTTACTGATCTCCTCGCTAGGGGCATCGCCCAGCGGGTCTTCGCCGGCCTTGCGCATCCGTTCGCGCCAATCGTCGAGAATGGCCTGGAAGGCACGCTTGCTGGCGCGGTCGCCGATGAAGCCTTCCGGGGTACGCAGCTCCGCGTTGTACGTATCGACCGTGACCAGGCTGAGTTGCTCTGCGCCATGGGCGAGTAGCGGGGGAGCGGGAGTGTCGGATGAGTCTGCCATGAGAATGAAACAACCGACGCGCGGTTACGTTCCGTCGGCTGAGCTTGCAAACGGCGAGCCCGCCCCCGATATATTTTTTTGAGCGGCTACCCGAGCTGCTTTTCGGTCGGGAAGTGTTCAACGGGCCCGAAAACCGCTTAGACTGAAGATTCGGACAGTCGAGATGATACGTACACGATGAAGTCGAGCCATGGCACTTTCGCGGCCATTGTCTGGATCGTCGCCGGGGCTCTGCTCTACAACACCGAGCCTGAAGCGAAATTGATTTCCTGGCAGACGCCGGTTTTTTTCTTCATTGGGATGTTCGCGGCGGGCGCGGTGCTCGGCAACCTCTCGTACGCGGGTGTCCGCGGACTCACCCACGCGCTGGTCAGTGCGAAGATCGTGACCGCTCCCACGCGGCGTGCCCAGATCGGCCTGACGGTCGCGGGCTATTTGATTTTCGCTGCCCAGGTGGCGCTGATCTATCTGCTTGCCAAGTGGACGATCCGCGTCATGTTTGGGGTCGACGAACCCTTCTAGCGTTGGCCCAGGAGCCGCGCGGGCAGCATCAGGATAGCGCGCAAGAAGGCGAACAGGGCCTCGAACGTAATGCCCACAATGCGAAACGGCAGGGAAATCAGCCACATCAGTGGCCACAGCAGCAGCGCCAGGATGGCGACCGGCCAGCACAGGATCAGAAGCAGAAACCAGGCCACCAACACGAACAATGGTCTCATTGCACGACGCTCCGGCGGACGAGACGAGATTATGTCACCGCGCGGCGGCGAGGCCAACCCGTCAATAGCGAGCTAACCCATGTGCGGACGATATGTATTGGCCCAGGCGGCCCGATTCGAGCGCGAGCTGCAATTGGCGCGGGTGAGCTGGTCGTTTGAGATCAGCTACAACGTCGCACCTACACAAGCCGTGCCCGTCGTGCGCGCCGTGGACGGCGAGCGCGCAGGCTCCCTGATGCGCTGGGGGATGATTCCCTTTTTCGCGAAAGGGGTGGCGCCGAAATACTCCACGATCAATGCCACGATCGAAAAACTGGACCACGGCGCCGTGTGGCGCGGTCCCTGGAACCGCGGCCAGCGTTGCATTCTGCCGGCCGCGGGGTTTTACGAATGGCACCTGAATGAAGCGGGCGAGAAACACCCGTTCTTCATTCACCTGGCGGACCAGGAAGTGTTCGGCTTTGCGGGCCTGTGGGATCGGAGTGTGCGTGCCGACGGCACCGCTGTTGAAAGCTGCGCCATCATCACGATGCCCGGTAACGAGCTCATGAGTCGAGTTCACAACACGGGCAACAACCCGCACCGCATGCCCGCCATCCTTCAGGCCGCTGACATTACTGCGTGGCTCGAGGGTGGAGCGGGGGAGGCGCGTGCGGTGTTGGGACCGTACCCACAGGACGTGATGGTTGCGTACCAGGTCAGTACGCGAGTCAACTCACCGAAGAATAATGATGAGCGACTGATCGAGCCTGTTAGGCTCGCGCAATGAAGCGATTGCGTACGACGATCGCGAGGTGAGCAACCAACAGCACCGCAGTGGCGCCTATTTCCAGGGCAACAATAGTATCCATGTATCTCTCCGTTAGTGGTCTTGGCGCGGCGTAGTCTACGAATCCCACGCCGCGCCGCCACATAGCTGGAGAGTCCCCGCAGGTACTCATTTAGGGGGATGGAAACCGCCCCGGTTGCCCCAACCTATCAGGTTACGACTGCAATAATAGTCAGGCCTTGTTTTTAGCCTGTTTCGCGCGCTCGATCGCGTTCAGGATGTATTCACGTGCCTCAGCGGCGTCTCCCCAACCCGTGACCTTCACCCACTTGCTGGACTCCAGGTCCTTGTAGTGCTCGAAGAAGTGCTGCACCTGTTTTACGGTGATTTCAGGCAGGTCGGTGTAGTTGTGCACCTTCTCGTAACGACGGGTCAGACGGGGCACGGGTACGGCAATGATCTTTTCATCGCCGCCGGCTTCGTCCTGCATTTTCAACACGCCGACGGGACGCACTGCCAGCACTGCACCCGGAATGACGCCGCGCTGGTTGGTAACGAGAACGTCACATGGATCGCCATCGTCTGACAGCGTGTGCGGGATAAATCCGTAATTACCCGGATAGCGCATCGCGGTATACAAAAAGCGATCGACAATCAGGGCGCCGGAGTCCTTGTCCATCTCGTATTTGATCGGCTCGCCGCCTACAGGAACTTCCACCACGACGTTCACTTCATTGGGTGGATCACGGCCAACCGATACGGCATCCAGACGCATGCATGCTCCTAATTGGTGCTAGGGGGATGCGTACATCCTATCAGAGAGAGGCGATTGCCAGAGCCCCGAGTGGTCCGGCAAGGGCGCCGAGACCGGGAGCTATGACGTAGTTATCAACTCCACCCGTCAAATCGTCCAGATCCAGGTAACCGTTCAGTCTTTTCACAAACCGGGCGCGGATCCGCGGCATCAGTTCCGGGCGACTGACAACAACACCACCGCCCATGAGGATGCGCTTGGGCGCAGTCGCCAGGAGCAGGGTATGCAGCAACTGTCCCAGTGCGTCCGTCACGGATTCCCACACCGAACTGTCGACTGGAACTTCGCCTCCCGGTATGCCGGCTCGTGCACCGACGGCAGGGCCGGACGCAAGGCCCTCCAAGCAGTCGCCATGAAACTGACAGATCCCCGGCCAGGTATCCCCCGGCAGGCGCGCAATGCGGATGTGGCCCAGCTCGGGATGATTGCACCCGAACACGGCGCGACCGGCCACGATTAATCCAACACCGATACCCGTACCGACCGTGATATATGCGAAATCATGCAATCCACGGGCGGCACCCCAGCGCCCCTCGGCGAGTGCGGCGCCGTTGACGTCGGTGTTGAATTGCACCGCTATGTTGCGATGACCCCCTAAACGACCGAGCACGTCGGTGTTCTTCCAGCCGGGCTTCGGGGTGGAGGTGATGTATCCGAAGGTCGTCGATTCCGGGCGCAGGTCGACCGGTCCGAAGGAGCCGATCCCCAAGGCTTCGAACGGCCCCTGGGAGTCCTTCCAGCCATCCAGAACGGCATTGATATGCGCCAGCGTGGAATCGCGCTCACCCGTGGGAATAACGACCTGATCGCGAATGTCGTCGGGTCCTGTTCCCAGGATGCAGACGCACTTGGTCCCTCCCAGCTCGACCCCCGCCAGGAGGGGTCCCCGTGCTGCACTGCCACCGACGCTCGTGTCTACGCTCTGGCCCAAGCTGGATTCGTATTTCATTTTTGTTTATTAGCGGATTGCGGGAGCGGGGACAAGCCGCGACCCGGACCTGTCGCAAGTGGGACTAAAGTTGTAATCCATCCACCGTGCGGTGCAAACTCGCCGCTCCGGGCTTACATAACCACACCCGAGGGCTGTTTGCGCATCCAGGGAATCAACCAGGCGCGCCTCATGGAGGAATCCGAGCTGTGTATCGCCGAGTCGGCGAGGTTCGGCAGCCCCGGCCAGATGCTGGTCGCCTCGCGCCTGCTCGCCCATCCGGAAGCCTATCGGCGCTGGGAAGCCGAGCACTCGCAACTCATGCGGCGCGTGTCGGAGCATCGGTTTCTGAATCGCCAGGTCGTGGCCCTGCGCTCGACCGCGCTCAGCCTCCTGCATCGCAAGGCGGTGTTTGAGTATCTGCAGGAGCGGCAGCTCAGCCGCCAGCAGCGGCACAAGCTGATGTCGATGTTTCATACCCTGAAGGATTATTCGGCCTCACTGATCGCCGAGCACGGCAATTACGTGCGCGGCGCTTCCAGCTACTACTGCTCCCATCATCTCGCGAGACGCTTCATGAAGGACAGTGCGTTCGCGGAACCTCTCTGGCTCTACCAGGAGCGCTATACGGACTTCTTCCGCGTTCACTGTGACGTGGAGCTGGCCGAGACCGATTCGGAAAAGCAGGCCGTCGAGCCGATGCGAATGCTGCAGCCGTTGTTGAAGAAGCAGTTGGCTGAGGCGCGGCAGGAGATCCTCAACATGGCCTATCGTCCCGAGAAGGTCTGGCGCGAGGTGGAAATCCGCCGGCCGACCGGCGATACCGAGCGTATGCGTGCTCTAGGCGACACCGACATTGCCCGGATCCTGGCCGAAGGCGCCGATAAGCGCGCGCGCAAATAACTGAACCGGCCGCTTGTGGCAGCCTACTCACTTCGCAGGAAGGTGGCGGTGAGTGTGGATGTCAGCCAGAGCGATACTCGGATGGATTCTGGTGCTGGCTGCCGCTAGTACCCACAGTGCCCCCAGCGCGCGCGCGGCTGAGCGCTACACCCTGAACTCGACCAATACCCAGGTCTCCTTCGTGGTCCAGCATCTGGGCTTGCAGTTTGTGAGTGCCCGCTTTCCGGACATCAATGGCGAGTTTGTAATCGATCGCAGTGGTGCGCAGAGCCGTGTGGATGTCACCGTCGGAGTCGCGTCTCTCGTGTGCAGCGAGCCGCGTTGGACTGAGCGCCTTCGATCCACGGATTGGTTGGACGCCGAACGCTATCCGCAGATGAGTTATCACTCGAGCCATATCGAGCTGAGTGATCAGCACGCTATCGCGAGCGGCAATCTGACCTTGCACGGGATCACCCGACCCGTCGTTCTGACAGTCACTTTCCTCGATTGCCCGAGCGGTGGACGCTGTCAGTTCTCCGCCCACGGCCGCATCCGCCGCTCCGAATTTGGCCTGCCGCACAGCCTTTTCAGCGGCGGCGACCAGGTGGAAATCGCTATCAGTGGCGCGGCTCGCTGAATCTCTTTAATCTTCTCCACAACATGAGCGCACTTGCTTTTCTCGCGGGTGGGGGCGAGATGGGCGCCCGGATGCGAGCCCACGATTGGGGCGCAACGCCTCTGGGTCCGCCGGAAAACTGGCCCCAATCCCTCAAGACCATCGTCAGGGTGTTACTCGATTCGCGCTACGCCATGTGGATGGCGTGGGGCGCCGACCTGACATTTTTCTGTAACGACGCCTATCTCCCCACGGTCGGTCTGAAACGCGACTGGGTCCTGGGGGCGCGTGTCGACGCGGTCTGGAAAGAGATCTGGACGGATGTCAAAGCGCGTTTCGATCTGGTTTTTGCGCGCGGCGAAGCGACCTGGGATGAGGGTTTGCTGTTATTCCTGGAGCGCAGCGGCTTTGCCGAGGAGACCTACCACACGTTTTCCTACAGTCCGGTCTACGACGACCAGATGCAAATTGCCGGAATACTGTGTGTCGTCACCGAAGTCACCGACCGGGTCATCGGCGAGCGGCGCTTACGCATGTTGCGCGACCTCGCGGCCCAGTCCGGCGGGATCGAGAGTGTCGATGGGACTTGTCGGTTGGCGATGCAGGTGCTGGCCCAATATCCCAACGACCTGCCATTTGCCGCGCTCTACCTGGTTGATGAGAAAGCGCTGGGTGCACGGCGCGTGGCCGTGAGCGGCGAGCTGCCCCATAACTGGTTTCCGACTGTGTTGGAGATTGCGCCGGGTCGCAATCTCTGGCAGTTGACGCAGCTGCGTGCGGAGCAATTGCGTAAGCACATTGCCGATCTGCCGCAGCGAGGTTTGCGCGTGTCCGCCGGCAACTGGCCCGATCTCGTGCAGCAGGCGCTGGTTCTGCCGATAATGAGTGCTGGGCAGGAGCGGCTGGTGGGTTTCCTCATTGCCGGCGTGAGCCCACGGCGCGCATTTGATGAGGCCTATGCGTCCTTCCTGAACTTGCTGGCCAGTCAGGTAGCTGCGGCGATTGCCAATGCACGCGCCTATGAAGCCGAGCGCGAGCGTTCGGCCGCGCTCGCTGCCATCGATCACGCCAAAACGACCTTCTTCTCCAACGTGAGTCACGAGTTCCGCACGCCCCTCACGTTGATGCTGGGGCCGCTGGAGGACATGACCGGCGATACGCAGATCCCGGCAGGGGTCAGAAGCCGGCTCGAAGTGGTTCACCGCAACTCCCTGCGCCTGTTGAAGCTCGTCAACTCGCTGCTGGAGTTCTCGCGCATCGAGGCTGGCCGTGTGCAGGCTACCTACGAGCCAACCGATCTCGCACAGTTGACGCGGGACCTGGTCAGCACGTTCCGCTCGGCCCTGGAGCTTGCAGGGCTGACGCTGAGCCAAAATCTCGAATCGCTGGACGAGGCTGTCTACGTCGATCGCGACATGTGGGAGCGGGTGGTCCTCAATCTGCTCTCCAACGCGTTCAAGTACACCTTGCACGGTGAGATCAGCGTTGGATTGACACGAGCGGAGGGTCATGCCGTATTGACCGTCCGCGACACCGGCATCGGCATTCCGCCTGAAGCCATCCCCCGGCTGTTCGATCGCTTCTACCGGGTAGAGGGAGCACAGGGACGCACCCACGAAGGCACGGGGATCGGACTCGCCCTGGTCTATGAATTGATCAAGCTCCATTCGGGCAACGTGTCCGTGCAAAGCGAAATAGGGCGCGGGACTACTGTCACCATCCGGGTGCCGTTGGGTGTCAGCCACCTGCCGGCAGATCGCGTCGTTGCCGAGCGGCCGCTGCAGCCGCAGGCTTCTGCGGCGCGTGCCTATGTACAGGAGGCGTTGCGTTGGTTGCCTGACTCAAAGTCGAGTCCCGGTTCCGATTTGGAGTCTGCCGCTGTTCCGGTCGGCTCACCCCGCGACGTGTTGCCTGCACGAATCTTGGTTGCTGACGACAACGCAGATATGCGCGCCTACGTGCGGGAATTGCTGGCGCCACGGTACACGGTCGAGGTCGTTGCGGACGGTGCGGCGGCGTTCGAGTCCGCCCTGCATTCGCCCCCGGACCTGATTGTTTCGGACGTCATGATGCCGCGCGTAGATGGTTTCGAGTTAGTGCGCAGACTGCGCGCCGACCCCTCCTTGCGCGACGTGCCCACTATTCTCCTATCTGCACGGGCGGGTGAGGAGTCGGTGATCGAAGGCTTGCAGGCGATGGCGGACGACTATCTCGTGAAGCCATTCTCGGCCCGAGAGCTGCTCGCGCGTATCGCCGCGCAGTTGCAGCTCGCAACGTTGAGACGCGAGGCATCGGATCGCGAGCAGGCGTTGCGGCAGGAAGCCGAGGCGCTTCTCAATTCCGCACCGCTCGGGATTTACGTAGTGGGCTCCGACTTCAAGATCCGCGACGTCAATCCCACGGCGAGCCATGCGTTCCACTCGATCCCGCATCCGGTTGGAAAGGATTTCGAGGAGGTACTGCGCTCCATGCGGCCGAAGGAATATGCAGACGAGGTGGTTGGCATATTCCGTCGTGTGTTGGAAACAGGTGAAGTGTATGTGACCTCAGAGCGCCTGGAAGATCTCTCCGGGCGCGGTCCTGCCGAGCATTATGACTGGCAGGTGAGCCGGATTCCTTTGCCGGACGGGGGGTTCGGCGCGGTGTGTTATTTCCGGAACGTCTCGGCACACGTGCAGGCGCGACTCGCGCTCGAGCTGGCGGACCGGCAGAAGAATGAATTCCTCGCGATGTTGGCGCATGAGTTGCGCAACCCGCTGGCTCCGATTCGCAATGCGGGTGAAATTCTTTCCCGGACGCTGCCTCCGGATTCGCCCACGCATGGTGCCATCGCCATTGTGAAGCGCCAGGTGAGTCAACTGACTCGCCTCGTGGATGACCTGTTGGATGTGTCCCGCATTACGCAGGGTCGCGTGGAATTGAAGCGCGAGCCGGTCGATCTGAGCAGCGTCGTCAATCATGCGGTGGAGACCGTCGAGCCCTTGTTCAGAGAGCGCCGCCACGAGGTATCGATCGTCTCCAGCTACCGCGCGCTCCACGTCAACGGCGACATGACCCGGCTCGTGCAGAGCGTTGTCAACATTCTCACCAACGCCGCCAAGTACACGGATATCGGTGGGAAGATCGAGTTGCAGACGCGCGCACACGGTGCTGAGGCTTTGATCGAGATCTCCGACAACGGGGCGGGGATCTCGCCTGAATTGCTGCCGCGGGTGTTTCAGCTGTTTGTGCAGGGTGATCGAACATTGGATCGCTCGCTCGGCGGCCTGGGGATCGGCCTGTCCGTGGCCAAACAGCTCATTGAAATGCACGGCGGGCGGGTCGAGGCGCAGAGTCCGGGCTTGGGACGCGGCTCCACGTTCCGGTTGTGGTTGCCCCTGATAGAGCAACCCGGCATCGCCTTGGGGGATCTGGCTGAGCCCAGGGAGCCCGGCCGGCGCGTGTTGATTGTGGATGACAACGTGGACGCCGCCGACTCATTGGCCCTGGTTCTGCAGTTGGACGGCCATGTAACCAGGACCGGTTACTCGGCCCAGGATGCGCTCGCCCTCGTGGCGTCCTTCGAGCCGGACGCCGTGCTGCTCGATATCGGGCTGCCCGAGATCGACGGCTACGAGGTGGCGCGGCGCCTGCGCGCTTCCGGCGCAGCGGCGGCGGTCAAACTGATTGCGCTCACCGGGTATGGCCAGGAGGACGATCTACGCCGGGCACGCGAGGCCGGTTTTGACGATCACCTGGTGAAGCCGGTGGATTTCGAGACTCTGTCGCGCAGCCTGGCGGGTCGCCGGCGTCAGTAGTACCTGGGGATCGGGCCTCGTTGCGGGGTTGGATCATCCGACAGGTCGAAGGCATATTCATCGACATAACACCAGCCCCAATGCTCCGGAGGATCGTAGCCCTCGATGATGGGGTGTTTGGTGGCATGGAAGTGTTTGTGAGCATGCCGGTTCGGTGAGTCGTCACAGCAGCCGACGTGACCGCAGGTCCGGCACAGTCGCAGGTGAACCCACCGGCTGCCCGTCTTCAAACACTCTTCGCACCCGAGGGCGCTGGGCGTCACTTTCTGGATCGTACCCAGATGGGAACAATGCTTACTCATTCATTTTGACAGCGCGTAACGACGCCGCTGCTCCGCAATATGGGCCCTTGCCCGTTCCAGCTCCTCGAACTCCGTTGCTTCCAACAGAGCGCCGATAACCCTGGAGAGGTGATCTCGCATTGCTGCGCGTGCTGCATCCGGATCACGCCGACGCAAGGCGTCCACAATGGCAGTGTGTTCGTCGATTCGTGGTTTCACGCCCTTGGCGCGAACCTTGGTGCTCATTGATCGACTCTGAGGCGATCGCGTGCGAGCGTCCCAAAGCATCTGGACGGCTGCGATCATTCCGCTGTTCTGTGTCGACCGGGCGATCAGCTCGTGAAAGCGGCGGTCCGCGTCCTCGCTTTTCACGACGTCATGCTCGTTCTCATCGAACATTTCGGCAATGAGGACTTCGAGCTCCACCAGCTGACTCTCGTCGATGCGGGACGCAGCCAGTGCGCAAGCTTCACCTTCGATGGAGCGGCGCGCCTCGAGAAGCTCAAAGGGACCGATGTCGGTGGCGCCCGCCTTGCCGCTGGGCGGCTTCTTGTTCAGGACATAGACGCCCGAGCCCGTGCGGACATCCACCAGCCCGTCGAGCTCCAGCGCAATGATTGCCTCCCGAACCGTGGGCCGGGACACCGAGAAGGTCTGCGCCAGCTCGCGTTCGGAGGGGAGGCGCTGCCCCAGCTCATACCGGCCGATAGCAATATCGCGCGCCAGCTTTTGCGCGATCTGCTCGTAGAGTCTGCGGGTGTCGGCCATAGGATGACGAGCTTAGCTGATATTGCACCCGATATTACGTGGTCAGGCCAATCCTTGGCCACCGGTTCCTATGGCGATTGCGCAGGAGCGAGCCCGCTCAGTTGCTCGAATAGGCCACCCTCAGGCCGAAATAACGGAAATAGTCCCGCGGCAGCTCCTGGGCATAGGCTGTTCCGGCCGCGCTGGGGAAAGTCCAATTGCCGCGGACGTTGCTCAGGTTCGCCGCATAGTGCCGGTCGAAGGCGTTGTTACAGAACAGGGAAACGCTCAGGTGCTCGAGCTTCTGGGGCGTCAACGTCAGATTGAAGTTCGTGATCCCATATGCCGCCTGCAGGGTGCCGGGATCTTTGACAATGGAGAAGTTCTGCGCGCTTTGCCAGAAGGTGGTGGCGCTCAGGTCGGCATCGACGGGGACGAAGGGCAGGGCCTGTTTGTAATCGAGGCTGATGTTGACCTTGTTCTTGGGGGCATTCGGGAGGGTCGCCCCCGCCAGGTTCTGAAAGGCAGGACTGCCCGTGCAAGTGGCCGGCACCGTCTGGCCGCTGTAACACTGGCCCACGGGGTAGTCGACGGCATGTGCGTCGGTATAGGCATAGCCCAGTGTGGCGTGCAGTTTCTCGGTGACCTGCGCCACACTCTCCAGCTCAAAGCCGCGGCTTCTGACCTTCGGAATGTTCGTCAGAATGAACGAGTTGAGAATATTCGGCACAATGGTCTGCACCTGAAAGTCTGAATACTCCGTGTCATACACGGTGGCATTCACAATCAGGCGCCGGTTGAGCCACTCGGTGCGCACCCCGGCCTCGTAGTCGTTGGATTTTTCCGGTTTGACGGGGAAGCTGGCGGCTTCCGCCGCGCTCAGCCCGGTCACCAGGTCATAGGCCACGCCCTTGTAACCCTTGGCATAGAAGGCGAACGCCATGATGTCATCGGTCGGTTGGAACTGCAGTCCGGCCTTGCCGGTGACGACGTTGTCTACATTGTCATCCGTATGCCCGAACGCCGGGAAATGCACGACACGGTAGTAGTCATCGTAGGTGTAGTTGGCTTCCTCGCGATTTGCGCGCAGCCCGGTGATCAATGACCAGCGCGGTACGAACTTCCACTGAGTCTGGCCGAACAGCGCGTAGTTGTTGTAGTTGGTGGCGCCCCGCCAGTTGGCAACCGCTTTGGTGTTGCCTGCGAAGCCGCGCCCGAAGTTGCGCACCAGGTCCTCATGGGAGAAGTACGTGCCGAGCAGGTAGTTAAAGTCATTTTCGCCATTCGAAGCGAGCCGGAATTCCTGGCTGAAGGTCTTCACCGAGAAGCGGCCCCCCTGCAGGACGCCGCCATGGAGAAGCGGGCTGGATCCCGGGCTCGATCCCGCCGGTTGTGTGTTCGTGAACGGAGTGAAGTACTGGAGTGTGTCAGCGTCGCTGGTATCCCAGTCGGTCAGATCGTGCAGTCGATATTGATCGATGCCGGTGATGGCCAGCAGCGTCACTTGTCCAAAGTCATACGCAATGTGGGATGTGAGGCCGATGTCCTGGGAGTTCGCGATGGGCGTCTGGCCGATCCGAACCCCGGTGTTGTCAGGGCCCGGGGTGATTCCCGCGATCGCGACCGCCGGAGTCAGCTGTGGGACGCCGAACAGATGCGCGCCTGAATCCAGGCGCACCAGGGGTACCCCGCAACAGTTGGCGCGATCTTCGTTGAAGTGAACAGTGAACTGGGCGTTCAGATTGTCATTCGGCTTCCACTGCAACTTGGCGCGGACGCCACCGGAGCGGTCGTCATCGATTTTGCCCCCGGTCGCGAGATTGTTGACGTTTCCACCCCAGTGGCGCGCCGCTGCACTCACCCGGAGTGACAGGGTGTCGGTGATGGGGCCGGAGACGCTCAGTGTTGCGCGCTGTTCGTCGTCGGTGGTTGCCTTGATGTCACCAAAGTAGGTGAGGGTGTCCGTCGGCGCCTTGGTCGTTACATTCACCAGACCAGCGGAGGCGGATTTGCCGAAAAGAGTGCTTTGCGGGCCGTTCAACACTTCGACACGGTCGACATCGACCAAGTCGGTGAACGCCTGTGCCTGATAACCCACGGCGACGTCATCGACGACGACCAGGACGCTGGGTTCCGCTGCGACACTGAAGGCGAATGTGCCTATACCGCGGACGACGATCGCGCTGTTGGCGGGCTGATCGCCGGCGGTCATCGTCAGGGACGGCGTGAATTTCGCCAGGTCGGCAAAGCCGGATACATTGGACTTGGTGAACTCTTCACCACTGACGACAGTGACCGCGATCGGCACCGTCTGAACGTTCTCAACCCGCTTTTCCGCTGTGACGACAACTTCCGCGAGTTGTGGTGCGTCGTCTGCGGCGAACGCGGTTGTTGCAAGACCTGAGCATGCCGCGAGCGCGCCTGCGCTCCCCAATAGCGCACGATGGATCGATGTCATTGGCCGTTACCCCCTCTATGCACGTGCCGTGATCGACTCGGCCGGTAACTTATATTGGTCAGGCCAATTTAGCAAATCTCTGGCCAGGCGGGTGAGGGCCCCTTGACGGGAGTGCGCCTGATGCGTTGAAGTGGCCTTACCAAAAACCATTGCAGAAGATCGATTACATGTTGGACACCCAGACCAGAGCGGCTGCCCTCCCAATCACCGCGGCGCGCGTGATCGTGACCTGCCCCGGACGCAACTTCGTGACCTTGAAAATCGAGACAGGGTCGGGGTCGAGCGCTCTGTATGGTCTCGGCGACGCCACACTGAACGGCCGCGAGCTGTCGGTGGCCAGCTATCTCACCGATCACGTCATTCCGACGCTGATCGGCCGCGATGCCCATCAGATCGAGGACATCTGGCAGTTCTTGTACCGGGGCGCCTATTGGCGCAGGGGTCCGGTGACGATGACGGCTATCGCAGCGGTCGATATGGCCCTTTGGGATATCAAGGCAAAGGCGGCAGGTATGCCGCTGTATCAGTTGCTGGGTGGCGCTTGCCGCGATGGCGTGCGTGTTTACGGGCACGCTAATGGCGAGACGATCGAAGAGACCATCGCCGAGGCGAAGCGCTACCGGGAGATGGGGTATACGGCAATCCGCTTACAGTCGGGTGTGCCGGGATTGCCGTCGACGTACGGTGTGTCGCGGGACAAAATGTTTTACGAGCCTGCCGACGGCGCGTTGCCGACGGAAAATCGCTGGTCGACCAGCAAGTACCTGCCGTCCGTGCCCAAGTTGTTTGCGGCTGCTCGTGACGCGCTGGGTTGGGATGTGGACCTGCTGCACGATGTGCATCACCGCCTGACGCCGATCGAGGCGGCGCGTCTGGGTCGCGACCTGGAGCCGTACCGGTTGTTCTGGCTGGAGGATTCGGTGCCTGCCGAGAATCAGGCCAGCTTCCGGCTGATCCGCCAGCACACCACGACCCCGCTGGCGGTGGGCGAGGTCTTCAACACGATCTGGGATTGCAAGGAGCTCATTGAAGGGCAGTTGATTGACTACATCCGCACGAGTGTCGTGCACACGGGTGGCATCACTCACCTGCGCCGGATCGCCAGCCTCGCCGACCTCTACGCGGTCAAAACCGGCTGCCACGGCGCTACCGACCTGTCCCCGGTCTGCATGGCCGCGGCCTTGCACTTCAACCTGTCGATTCCCAACTTTGGGCTGCAGGAATATATGCGGCACACGGCGGACACCGATGCGGTGTTCCCACATGCATACACGTTCTCCAAAGGCTCGCTGCATCCGGGGAACGCGCCGGGCCTGGGTATCGATATTGACGAGCCTCTGGCCGCCAAATATCCCTACCAACGTGCCTACCTGCCGGTCAACCGGCTGGAAGACGGCACGATGACCAACTGGTAATCGCATGCTCGAGAACCAAAGGCCGCGCGCGGCTCATATGGCCCGGTTGTTTGTTTTACTTGCGGCGATTGCGGCAGTGTCGGGTGTGCGCGTCGCGGGCGCCGAAGATCGAGCCGCCGACGCTCCCGTTCGCGTGCAGGTCCCGCTGGTGAGCGGGTGGCGCTTCAAGCAAGCCGCTGGTCTCAGCGGCGTTGAATCGGCGCAGTTTGATGACGCCGGCTGGGCCCCGGTGACGGTCCCCCACACGTGGAACCGCATCGGCAAGGAAGGCTACGAGCGCTCCCCGGAATCGAACAATATCCAGGGCACCGGCTGGTACCGCCTGAAATTCCAGCCTCCTGCCACCGCCAAAGGCAGCCGGTATTTCCTGCAATTCGATGGCGTCAGCACCGTCGCCGACGTTTGGCTGAACGGCCACTACCTGGGCAAGCACGAAGGCGCATTCGCCCGATTCCGCTTTGACGCCACTGCTGCAGTGAAGGCATCAGGCGATAATCTGCTAGTCGTCAAAACCGACAACACCCGCCCCGCGCCCGGCACCCCCACGGAGAACGTCCCCCCGTTGTCGGGCGACTTCTTCATGTTCGGCGGAATCTACCGAACAGCGTCACTGATAATCACCCAACCCGTCCACATCGACATGTTGGACTTCGGCGGCCCCGGGATCTACGAACGGACCTCCGGCATCCGTCCCGACGCAGCGACCGTTCAGATCACCTCTCGTGTGACCAACAACGAGCCGAAGCCCCAGCGGCTCCGGGTCGAAACATCCATTCTCGGTGTTGATGACAAGGTCGTCGCATCAACGACCAACGACGCGGGCCCCATCGCCTCAGGCGCCGTGTCCGTCATCCAATCGACCCTGAACATCACCAGCCCTCACCTTTGGAACGGCGTCAGCGATCCCTACCTGTACCGGACTGTTGTGACACTACGATCGCCCAAGGGAGTGGTGCTCGATCGCGTCACCCAGCCCTTGGGATTGCGCACAGTGAAATTCGACCCTGACCAGGGTTTCTTCCTCAACGGCACCCATCAATACTTGAAGGGTGTAGCCATGCACCAGGACCGCCCGATCAAGGGCTGGGCGGTCTCGGATGCAGACCAGGAAGAAGACTTCGCCATCCTCGCCGACCTCGGTGGCAATGCGGCCCGATTGGCCCACTACCAACACGATCAGCGCTCATACGAAGTGGCGGACGAAAAAGGGTTCGTGATCTGGGCCGAAATCCCACTCGTGAACAAAGTCTCCTACGACGGTACGCCGGCGAACGCTGCTTTCTCCGCCAATGCCCGCCAACAACTGTTGGAGCTGATCCAGCAGAACCGCAACCACCCGTCGGTGGCGATGTGGTCCATCGCCAATGAAATCGATTTGACTCCAACCCAGGTGAAAGGCCCCAGCCGACCGGCGCCCCTGCTCAAAGAGCTGAACGCACTGGCCAAGACCCAGGACCCTGATCGGCCCACGACCTTTGCGGATTGCTGCGAGATTGCCATACCGCCCCATGTAGGCAGTGACGTCGCCAACATCGCCCCGCGCGATGCCATCGTCGGTATCGCCGATCTCGTCGGTTACAACCGTTACTTCGGCTGGTACACCGGCCATTTCGCCGATTTCGGCACGATGTTGGATCAGGCCCACGTCCGTCATCCCCAGACGCCGATTTCGGTGTCCGAATACGGCGCCGGTGCCGCTCTCACTCAGCACACCGATGACCCCAATGGCGGCCCCATCAACCCGCATGGACGGCCCCATCCGGAGGAGTACCAGAATCTCTATCACGAGGCGTCCTGGGCAGCTCTGCAGCAGCGCCCGTACCTCTGGGGTTCGTTTATCTGGAATCTGTTCGATTTCTCGAGCGACTCGCGTCGGGAGGGCGATCTGACCGATATCAACGAGAAAGGGCTCGTCAGCTATGACCGGAAAGTTCGCAAGGATGCGTTCTATTTCTACCGCGCCAACTGGAGCTCGCAGCCGACGCTGCGTCTGGTTGGACGGCGTTACGTTGACCGGGCCTATGGGGTTCTGGATGTCAAAGCGTATAGCAACGCTACGCAGGTACACCTGTCGGTGAACGGCTCGGATGTGGGGTCAGCATCCTGCAGCAACGGCATTTGCATGTGGCCTGCGGTTCACCTGCAATCCGGATCCAATGATCTGCGGGCTACAGCCGATATTGGGGGCACTTCTGTCAGTGACTCCGTGCAGTGGACCTTCGCTGGTAAGCCAGGCGAGGTGCGAATCAAAGCAGGCGACCTTACAGGCTATGTCACGGCAGATCAGCAGCGCTACGGATCTGACATGTATTTCTCAGGCGGAGAAGGCAAGGGCATCAACCCGCCGGATACACCCGCTGACAAGCGAGTTAGTGTCGAGGCTGCCGACGCGCGTTTATCCGACAGCTACCGGGTAGGTCAGTTCTCCTACCGCGTCCCCGTCCCCGACGGCAAGTACAAGGTTTCTCTGCGTTTCGTCGAACCAACAGCGTCCGCCGCGGGCGAGCGCGTCTTCGACGTGTCCATCAACGGCAAGCGCTTACTTAAGCAGCTGGACGTGTTCTCCGCCGCCGGCGGCAAGCTAAAAAGCATGGAGCGATCCGTCCCAGCTACCGCAAAAGACGGAGCGCTACTCATCGATTTCGCCCCTTCAAAGGGCCAAGCCGTCGTATCGTCCATCGCGATCACGCCGGTGCGGCCGTAGCGCGTCCGGGTTAGCCGGCCTTGGCGCTTGCGGGTAGCAGTCCCGAGTGGACCGGGTTGATGACCATGACGGGTCGTATCTCATAACACCCGCCGCCCGGATTCACGGCGGCGAGCTCTCGCGCAATGTTCTCCGCTTCCTGCTGCGAGCTCACGTCGACGACGTAAAACCCAAGCAACTGCTCCTTCGTCTCGGCAAAAGGCCCATCGAACACCACGGGCGTTGGCTCCTTGCGGAGCGTGCTGGCCGTCCCCGTGGACATCAGCCTCACCACCGGTCCGAGTTTCCCCTCCTGCGCCAGCTTCTTCTGGATCCCGGCCAGCTTCTCCATGACCTCCGCATCCTGTGCAGGACTCCAGTTTCTAACGACTTTTTCCGAGTGATAGCAGAGAATCGTATACAACATGTCAGACCCTTCGCGGCTCAAAGACTGAATTGAGGGTTGCCCTCGAGGACGGTCTGCTCGAGTCGCGGCTGTCCGTCCTTCGGCCACAATTGTGCACGGTGTGCCACCCGATATAACAGGGGCCCCCCATCCGGCCGGTCAATTCTCTCGATGGGCCGGGGAATACAGACAAACTCCGTCTCGAATGCCTGGCTGGTAACGCGCGCCGTCGTATAACCGTGGCCGCCCATATCGATAAATGACAGGTGGGGAGCCAGGTCAGGGTTCGACAGCTTGCGCGCCTGTGCAACGTCCTTGCTGCGATGATACTCCAGGCACGATTGCACACCATGCCGCAACAGCATGTTCACCACCTGGGCTCTGGCTGGCGAATCCGCCATATATAGCGCCCGCAGCGGGTGATCCGCCGGGAATTTGTGCTCGAGGGCTTCAACCAAGCCAGGCGCGGAGATCGAGCCTGTGACAAACACGATACCAACCGGATCGAACGATTGCGGCGGCAACGCCTTGGCCGCGAGTCCGGCCCAGAAGCTGTGCCGATCGCCGGCGACGGTCGCGAATCCTGTAATGCCGTGCTTGCGCACGAAATCATAAATCTCGGCGCGCTCGAGGTAAGCGGTGCTGTGGTCGCCGCCGCCGCCAAATGCAGCGTAGCCGGCGCCGGGCCACCGCTTTGTGAGTCCTGCGGGCAGATTCTGCGGGTCAGTCCGCGTATCGAGCGTTCCTTCGGTGTTGCCCCAGATTTTCCAAGTGGCCTGCGAGGTCCGCAGGCGCTCCAGAAACCAGGCCTTCTGGGTCCTTCCAAAAATCGTCTGCGGCGGGTCCTGCCGGCAGAAGTTGGCGACCTTCGTGGCGCCGAACTCGACAAACGCGGGAGGTTGACCGCCGTTGAATGAGCGGCCCGCATCGAGGACCTGCAGGATCTCTTCAGGCACCAGGTCCGGGAAGTCCTTGTCGTCCAGCGCGTTCGCTTCCGGGCGGGTGGTGGGCTCGCGTGAGCGAAAGCTGTGTTGATCCGTAATGATGAGATCAACATTGCGCCCCCAGCGAACGGAGCGGTAACCGATCAGGCTGTCGATGGCCGCGGTGTTGTTGGCCTCTTGCCCGAGTCCGTCGTCATCGAACTTCTCGATGGGTACGTCGTGCACGACGGGGGGATCGAACCGCTGGAGGACGCCTGTGCCGGGCCGGCTCACACGGGCAGGTTGGTATTCGAACCAGGCCTGATTGGCGGCGACCTTGCGGGTTTGGGCGGGGCGGGTTTTCCCCTGAAAGTCCTGCATTCCCTGCCAGCCGAGCCACGAGAATTCGTGGTTGTCCCACATGTTGATGAAGGGCCAGCGGGCGCGCGCGTCCTGCAGGTCGGGGTCATGCAGATAGGCGCGGTAGACGGCCCGATAGTCATCGAGCGTAGTGGGGATGTGGAAGTCGGTGATTTTCTCGCCGTGCTCGTAGCGCACGATGTCGCGCAGGCGGCGGTCGTACATGCCTTGCGGGCGGTCTTCCGGATACCAGACGATTTCGTAGATGAAGTCGCCGAGGTGCAGAACAAACCCGAGTCGCTCGGCGGGGGATGCTTTCTGGTCCTCGAAGATCATGCGCTGGTAGGCGTGTTGAGCGCCTTGGTTGGCGTTCTGGCAGCTTACAAACGCAAACTTCACGGGACGAGGGTCGTTTTCTGCTGGAGCGGTGAGAGTGCGGCCAATTCGACTGCCTTGACCGTGGGTGTCGGTGAAGCGGTACCAGTACTCGTGAGAGGGCTGTAGTCCGCCGACCAGAACACGGCACGTCCAATCACTTGCGGCTGTCACGGTGGCGTTCGATGTGGCCACGATGTTTTTGAAGCCGGAGTCGGCAGCGACTTCCACGGTCAGTGTCGCTGTTACCGCGGCCGCATGGGGCGGGGTCGAGGATATCGTTGCACCGGCGATCGAAGCGTCGCCGGTTGCTGGTGTCGTGCCTGTTGACGCCGGGGGATATCGAGTCCACAGCAGGACACTGTCGGACGTGGGTTCGGCGGATGCGACACCCTCAGGGAAGAGGTCGCGACGTTCGTGCCACGATGTCGTGGAGGGTTTGCCGGCCACCCCGGCCACAGCCGCGGTGGCTCCGAGCGCAAAGGCTGTCTGTATGAAATCCCTGCGTGAAAGCGAATCCATGTCGGGCGGGTCACCTGGCGTTGCAGCTTCTCGCTTACCAGCTTGCCACGAGTGACGTTACAACCGCTCGCGCCCCACCGCCTACGGCCCACGGCTGATCTCACCGCCAGCCCCACGGCTGGCCTCCAGCGTGGCTCAAACAATTTGCTGAGCATCGTCAGCGATCTGGGCAGCGCCGCTTGCCGGTGCGTTGGGCGGCATGCGGTTCGCCGGAAATGAAACGACGCGCGACCTCATCGATCGCGCGTCGCTGTCCTTAGACCCCTTTTTCCCCGCGTGGTGTGGGGCCCGGGGTGTCCTTAGCGCCGGCCGTGCTCGCCGCCGCGGCCCTGAGGCTGCGGCCGGCCGCCGCCGGCCTGGCCGTGGGGCTCGCCGCCGCCGCGGTTGGGCTCAGGACGAGGTGCAGCCTGCGGATGTGCCTGTTGTGGCGGTGCCTGCGGGCGCGGCGCCATCTGCGGCCGCGCGGCCGGGTTGCCACCACCGCCACCACCACCGCCACCACCACCGCCACCGTTGAACTGGCGAGGTGCAGCCTGCGGCGAAGGCCGCGGAGCCGGAGCAGCACTGTGCATCTCATTCACCCTCGGCTGCTGCACCGGCCGATCATTACGCGCTACGTGCGGCTGCTCCGTATGACCACCACCCGCGCCACCACGAACCTCAGCGCTACCAGCTCCAGGCGGCCGGTCATTATGACCACCCGCAAAAGAGTTAGGCGCCCCACCGCGGTTAGCCCCGCCATGGTTGTCACCACCGCCGCCAGCCGAAGCCGGCCGATCGTTACGCCCCGCAACGTTCGGGCTGGCGCCGCCACCTCGGTTCTCACCACCACCGGCGGAAGGCGGCCGATCATTGCGGCCCCCAACGTTCGGCCCAGCCCCACCGCCGTGGTTCTCAACACCGCCGCTAGCCGGCCGGTCGTTACGCCCCGCAACGTTCGGGCTGGCGCCGCCGCCTCGGTTCTCACCACCAGCCGAAGCCGGCCGATCATTCCGCCCCGCCACATGCGCGGCAGGCTCACCCCCGGTGGTAGCCCCACCATGGATGCCACCACCTACAACACCCCCAGCGGGCCTATCGTTGCCCCCAGGCCCACGGCCCCCGCCCGTGCCACCCCGCACGTCAGCGCTTCCCGAAGCTCCAGGCGGCCGATCATTCCGGGTGGCAAGGTGATCAGCCGCCCCATGCGCAGGCCCACCACGGTCGGCATGCACGTCCGGCCCACGCCCAGGGGCACCATGGTCATTGCCAGGACGCCCCTCAGGCCCGCGCCCACCGGCAGCGGCAGCTCCACCGCCATGCCACTCGCCAGCCCGCGCAGACTCAACTCCATGCCCAGAAAACACCCCCGGCCGCTGAGTAGCAGCGATGCGGGGCTTACCCTGGTTCACCGACGCACGCAAATCGTGGTTGGTAAACGCAGCGTGCTCCTGATTACGCTGCATAGAGGTGAATGCAACATGGCGATCATGCTCAGCCGCCAACTCATGCGAGTTCGGACGTGAGCGCAAACCGCCCTCACCACCGTTGTAACTCACACGGGTCACATTGACGTTGTTGATAACCGTCTTGTTGTAAACGTTGGTGACATGGACGCCACCCAGGTTGGCAACCGACCGGTTGTAGTAGAACGCACCACCACGCCAGTAGCCGCCCTCAAAACCAACACCGCCGTACCCGTACCCGTAGTTAACGCCACCGTAAAACCCTACGTGAGGACCCCAATAGCCCTCGTGCCAAGCATAAATGCCATTACCCCAGCCCCAGTATCCAGGCGTCCACAACAAACCAGGGGAGGGTGCCAGTACCCATGTGCCGGGCACCCAATAGTAGTCATCGTCGCCATAAGCCCAATAGCCGGGCGTCCAGATGTACCCAACAGCCGGACAAGGCGGCTGCACATACACCGGCAAAGCCGGCGGCGCGACGGTGATTGAAACTCCAACAGAAACGAACGCGAAAGAAGACATCGGAAGGGCCGCCAACGCGAGTCCCGCAATGGCGGCCCGGGCTGGGTGAAGGCGACGCGATTTCTGATCCATGATGACCTCGTTGCGTTGTCTGAACAGCAGCTGAATGCCGCTGTATCAGTAGATTTCAGAGAGAAATCTACGTTACTCCTTTGCAACGTCACCTGAACGGGAGCGGTCCCGGAGGCACCGGAACCTCGAGCGGGGCTATTTCTCGACGAAAGCCCGCTCGATGACGTAGTCGCCGGGTTCGCCGATATGCGGCGAAATGTGGAACCCGTTGGAATCCAGCAGATGCCGCGTGTCAGCCAGCATCCCCGGGCTGCCGCATACCATCACCCGATCTTCCCGGGCATCCAGCTTTGGCATGTTCAGGTCGTCAGACAGCTTTCCCGACTGGATCAGCGTCGTCAGACGCCCGTAGTTTGGATGTGGCTCGCGAGTGATGCTCGGGTAGTAGTGCAACTTGTCGCGCACCATCTC
>Ga0181534_10000789_pt1 | contig 21859 bp, 18 predicted proteins | sample PEATcosm2014_Bin_37_FD_119758 | JGI IMG/M metagenome (GOLD analysis project Ga0181534, IMG submission 119758) | Peatland microbial communities from MTU Mesocosm Facility, Houghton, MI, USA - PEATcosm2014_Bin17_10_metaG | ecosystem: Environmental > Terrestrial > Soil > Wetlands > Peat | place...
CACCGAGAGATTATTGCGCGCGATTTCCCGGGCCAAATCCGCCGACGCCGTTATCGGGCGCACCACCATACGGCGCAAAACTATATACACCACTCCTTCGGCTGCGAACAGGGCGCAAAGACTCACCAGCAACAAAGCCAGGCTGTTGGCGTGGGCAGTTCTGTTCAACTCTTCCAATGGGGCGCTGACCACGAACGCGCCCTTGATGTCTCCAACCTTCATGCCCTCTTTGCGGTAGCCAAAAGGATCCTTCACTCCCGCCGGATCTCCATGGCAGAACAGACAGTCGGCGGTGAGCCGCACCGGCTGTGCATAACGCATCACCTGTTTTCCATCGGCCGCAACCCGGCGGTAATACTCCTTCAAGGAAGGATCCGCAACAAAAGCATGCAACGCTTCCGCCTCGAACTCGTCGGGCGCATTGTTCGGATTACGCGGGGCCAGGGAAGGCGTGGAAAACTTCATGCCCTGGGTCTCCGCATATTGGCGCGCTACCGTCCATGCCACCACGACGGGCACTTGCGTCAGTTTCTTGAACTGGCGATTGGGAACATAGTCTTCGATGTTCCTGGAAAAATACGTGCGAACTTCGGTTGCCATGCCATCGGTTTTACGCAACCGGTCCACAAAGGATTGCTCCGCCTGCGAGTTGGCTCGATTCTGTGTAACGATGAAACCCACCGCCGAAGTGATTGCCAATGTAAGCAGGATCACGCCGGAAATTTTTGCCGTTAGTTTCAGTCTTGTCAACACCGCCCCTAGCAATACCGACATGGATTCACCGTGCGATTCACTTTGGATATCGGCGGGAAGCGGAGGGACGTGAATGGCAAAGCGCGTTACGAAAGTGCTCCGGGCAGTTTACCTGGAAGCACAAAAAAGCCGCCTGCCGGCGGCTTGCTCCAGGTGCTACTCAGCAATCCGTTCAATTCCCTTCGTTGCTGGCCCTCTTCCAGGAAATCAACTCTCCGATGGTCGAACTGGTACTGGAGGAGACGGGCTGCTTGTAGGCTTCCACATCGGAGCGCGATGCCTCTTCCCCCACCGCCCGGATGCTGAGTCCAACCTTTTTATCCTCAGGACTCATCTTGATAATCTTGAAGTCGTGCTCGACTCCGGGTTCGAGATGAAGAGGTTGTCCGTTTCCATCGACCGCCTCCGACTTATGGCACAGACCTTCGACGCCCTCCGCTATCTCCACGAACGCTCCGAATGCGGCTACACGCAGCACTTTGCCGTGCACCACATCGCCCACGTGGTGCGACTGGAAGAACGTCTCCCAGACATCTGGTTGAAGCTGTTTCACTCCCAACGATAGCCGACGCTTATCCGGTTCGATGGCGAGCACGATTGCTTTCACGCGATCGCCCTTTTTCAATACTTCCGAAGGATGCTTCACTCGCTTCGTCCAACTTAGATTGCTCACATGAACCAGTCCATCGATGCCATCTTCGATCTCGATGAAGGCTCCGAAGTCCGTCAGGTTGCGCACCCGGCCCTCAACCGTCATACCCACAGGATATTTATCGTGCAGGGCATCCCAGGGATTGGTTGCCAATTGCCGCATGCCCAGCGAGATTCGGCGCTCCGCCGGATTCACGTTCAGCACCACGCACTCCACTTCATCGCCGACGTTGACCAGTTTGGAGGGATGCTTCATGCGCTTGGACCATGTCATCTCGCTGACATGAACCAATCCCTCGATCCCTTGTTCGAGTTCCACAAATGCGCCGTAATCGGTGACGCTAATCACCCGTCCGGAGACGCGCGCGCCCACCGGATAACGGGCCTCGGCATCCAGCCACGGATCGGGCGTCAGTTGTTTGAATCCCAGCGACACGCGTTGCTTCTCCTTGTCATACTTCAGCACCTTAACCTGAATCTGATCGCCCACATTCACCAGGTCCCGGGGATGCGTCAACCTGCCCCAGGACATATCCGTAATGTGTAACAAACCATCCAAGCCGCCCAGATCGACGAAGGACCCGTATTCGGTCAAGTTCTTCACCACACCGGTGAGCACCGAGCCTTCCTCCAAATGCTCCAGCGTCTTGCTCCGCTTCTCGGTCTGCTCACCTTCCAGCAGTTCCTTGCGCGAAACCACAATGTTTCCGCGCTTCTTGTTGAGCTTGATGATGGTTACTTCGAGGGTTTGACCTTTCATGCCCTCCAGGTTGCGTATCGGCCGCAGATCCACTTGCGACCCGGGGAGGAAGGCGCGGGCACCAAGAATGTCGACGGTCAATCCGCCCTTGGTCCGGTCGATCACCACCGCTTCAATCGGACGCTTCTCGTTATAAGCTTTTTCCACCTCGTCCCAGGCGTGGATGCGCGCCGCCTTCTGGTGCGAAAGGTTAATGTAACCCTCTTCGTTGTGCCCCTTTTCGCGCATCACCTCGATTTCGTCGCCGGGCTTGAACTTGGCGTTGCCCTCGTGATCCAGCACTTCGGAGAGGGGCAGCATGCCTTCCGACTTGGCTCCCACATCCACCACCACATGGGTAGCCGTAAGCTTGAGAACCGTACCCTTGATCACCCGGTCTTCCCCCACCGCCTCTTCCGTCTCGGTGGTGAAATTCTCCAGCGCGGCGGCAAAGTCCTCGCCCACAGGTTTGTCTTCGGCGCCGGCCGGCGCCGGTTGAGTTTCGTCCGCGGCTGCCACGGCAGTTACGGAAATCGCTGAAGCGTCAGGATCGATGGAGTCCGGCCCGTTCACCCGTGGTTCGGTGAGGGTTGACACAGATTCCAATGGTTCGGCCTCGGTTGCAACGGAGCCGTTATTGTCGAAGTTATGAGCGGTGCTATGGTCGGACAAGGTCATGCCTCTCTGCTGAAACCTCGCACTCGTGTGCGGGGAGGATGCGGGTCTGCATGGCGGACTGCTGGTGTGAGTCGTTGGTTGTGGTGGGCTCACCCTGGCGAGTGAGCTTGGACAATCCCAGCTGCCGGACGTTTTACAGAAACCCGCGTCCAAAGGGAACTCTTTGACTATAGCAACCGCTTCGAAACAGTGTCAAACGCAAATCTTGGATGTTACGGGAGTGTTGCAACTTGCGATGGAATGGCGGACGGCGGTCAAGGGGAACGGCCCTTTCCTTTTCTCAACCACCCTTCCATCTGCTACCCTTGCCCATTGCTATGGATTATCTGTGGACTCCCTGGCGCTATGCCTATGTCTCCTCCGCCGAGAAGGCGGGTGGCTGCGTTTTTTGCCATGCGGCGGAGCTCGACGACGATGCCAGGACCCTCATTGTCCACCGCGGCCGATACTGCTTCGTCATCTTGAACGCCTACCCTTACACTCCAGGCCACGTCATGGTTGTCCCCTCCGCGCATCTGGATGAACTACAGAAGCTGCCGGCGGAAGCCGCAACCGAGATGATGCAACTTTCGCAGCGCATGGAGACCGTGCTTCGCGAACTCTACCACCCGGATGGCGTCAATCTCGGCATGAACATCGGCAAAGCCGCCGGTGCCGGCATCGCCGGGCACATCCACATGCACGTTCTCCCGCGCTGGGTCGCTGATTCTAATTTCATGACCGTGGTCGGCGAGACGCGCATCCTTCCCGAGGAGCTGGAGGAAACGTGGAAGCGGATGACGGCGGCGCTGAAGGTCGAAAAGACATAGAAGCGACAGTTTTTCGAGGATCAATTCGCGAGAGGCACGGCTTCAGCCTTGGCTGCTCAGATCCCCAAAGCAGTCAGCTCAACAGTTTCTCGACCTCCTTCTCTCCGATCACACTCACCCCCAAATCCCTTGCTTTCTCCAGCTTCGAACCCGCATCTGCCCCCGCCACCACATAATCCGTCTTCTTACTCACTGATCCGGTGACCTTTCCACCGGCATCCTCGATCATCTTCTTCGCTTCATCGCGCGTGAAATGGGCCAGCGTCCCGGTCAGGACGAACGTTTTGCCCGCAAGCTTGGTCCCCCGCTCCTTTTTCTGACCCCTCAGCTTGAGTCCTGCTTCGCGCAATCGCTCTACCAGCTTGGAATTCGCGACAATGCTGAAGAATTCCACAATGCTTTCCGCGATGCGGGGACCGACTTCGTTCACATTCTGCAACTCATCGATGCCCGCGCCCTCCAGCGCTTCCATCGAACCAAAATGCTCGGCCAGAAACTGCGCCGTGCGCTCGCCCACCATGCGAATCCCCAGGCCATAAATCACTCTTTCCAAGGGCAGCTTCTTTGAATTCTCAATCTCGTCGAGAATATTCTGAGCGGACTTGTCTCCCATGCGTTCCAGGCTGAGCAAGTCGGCTTTTGTGAGCTTGTAGAGATCGGCCACATTCTTCACCAGCCCGCGCTCCGTGAGTTGGTTCACCAGCGCATCGCCCATGCCGTCGATATTCATGACTCCCCGCGAGGCAAAATGCAAAATGGTCTCACGCAGCTTCGCCGGGCAATTCGCGTTTACGCAGCGATAATCGACTTCGCCCGCGGTTCGCACGACCTTGGTTCCGCAGATGGGACATTTCTGCGGCATGACAAACGACTGCGTCCCGCGCGGGTGGTCTTTGTCCTCGATCACGTTCGTGACCTTTGGAATCACATCCCCACCGCGCTCCACCTGAACCCAGTCCCCGATTCTTACTCCCAGTCGCTCAATCTCGTCCATGTTATGCAGCGTGGCATTTCGTACGGTGGTTCCACCGATCAAGACCGGCGCCAACATGGCTACCGGGGTCAGCTTGCCGGTCCGGCCCACCTGCACTCGGATGTCTTCGAGCTGCGTAATGCCGGCCCGCGCCGCATACTTGTAGGCGATCGCCCACCGCGGAGCCTTGCCTGTAAATCCCAGCTCATCTTGCAACGCGGTGCGATCAACCTTCAAAACGATGCCATCGATCTCGTAGGGCAGCGCCTCGCGTTTCTCCTCCCATTCCCGAATGAATGCCCACGCTTGGTCAATCCCTTGCACCAACTTTCGGCTCTGATTCACTTTGAAGCCCGCCGCCCCAAGCGCCTCCAGCGTCTTCCAGTGGCGGTCAAAGTAAGTCCTTCCATCGTGCAGCAATATGTAGGAAAAATAGTCCAGCCGCCGCTGCGCCGTGACATTGGAATCCAATTGCCGTACTGTACCCGCAGTGAAATTACGCGGATTCGCAAAGGTGGCGAGGCCCGCCTGCTCCCGTTCTTCGTTCAATTTCCTGAAGGCGGCTTTCGGCATCAGCAATTCGCCACGCACTTCGAAATCGGCGGGAATTCCAGCCTTTTTCAACGTCTCCTTCGAAATCGAAAGCGGCACAGACCGCACCGTGCGTACATTCGCCGTCACATCTTCGCCTACGCTGCCATCCCCGCGCGTAATCCCGCGTGCTAATCTTCCATCTTGATAAATCAAGGCCAGAGACATGCCATCCAGCTTCAGTTCGCAAACATAATCCATATCCTTGCGCCCGGTGAGCTCGTGGACGCGCCGTTCCCAGTTGCGCAGTTCTTCTTCGTTGTAGGTGTTGTCGAGCGACAACATCGGCGACGAATGCCCTACCTTAATGAAGCCGTCGCGCGGCTTGCCCCCCACTCGCTGGGTGGGAGAATCCACCGTGAGCAGTTCCGGATGTTCCGCCTCCAGATCCTTCAACTCCCGCATCCGCTTGTCGAATTCGGTGTCGCTGATCTCCGGCTGATCCAGCACGTAATACAAATGCTCGTGGCGCCGGATCTGGTCCCGCAGCTCCGCAATTCGTTTCTTGACGTCTTTGCCGGCTCCGGCCATCGAAAAGATTATAAGGTGGGCAAGCTTCTGTGGGCGCCGCCTGCTCGGCAAGTCAGGAAAGGCTCTCGCTGTGCCTGGCAGCGAAGCCACCACTCGGACAAACTGTCTGCCGCCAAAGTACAATTCTTCTTTCATCCCTCATGCGCAAAGCGGCTCTTCTCTACAACCCAGACTCCGGCGGCAGCCACAAACGGCGCGAGTCGGAGCTGCAATCCGTCCTGTCGATTCTGAGCAACGCCAATGTGGATGCCACTCTTATCTTCACGAACTCGCGCGCCCATGCCGAGGAGAAGGCGCGCCAGGGTGTGCTCGCGGGATGCGATACGATCTTCGCCTGCGGCGGCGACGGCACCATTCATAACATCATCCAGGTGCTAGCCCACACCGAGGTCGCTCTTGCCGTTCTTCCCATGGGCACGGCCAACGCCCTGGCTCACGACCTGGGATTTCCCATGGACATAGTCGGGGCCGCGAAAGCCGCTCTCCGCGCCACTCCCCGCCGGGTTGCTCTCGGGCAACTCCACTATCGGGACTTCACTGGCTCGCCCGGGGCACGCTACTTCGTCGTCGCAGCCGGCATGGGCGTCGACGCGGCTCTGTTCCACGCTCTTACTCCCGGATCCAAGCAGCGCCTCGGCATGGCTGCTTACTACGCCAAAGCCTGGCATCTCTGGTTCACTTACAGCATGCCGCACTTTCAGGTGGAATATTCGGAAACAGGTGCGACCGGGAAACTTCCTCAGCGCGCTCTGGTCACTGAACTGCTCGCCGTCCGCATCCGTCACTTCGGCGGAGTGCTGCAAGAACTTGCCCCTGGCGCTTCGCTCGACCGCTCCGACGTCCGCCTCGTACTGTGCTGTACCGCCAGCCGCCTGGCATATCTCGCGTATGTCATCCGGTCGCTACTTCGTCTCCGCTGCCGCATTCCAGGTATCGATCTGGTTGACGCTGGCAAGGTCCTCTGCGAATACATTCCATCCAACACGAACAAGTTACGGCCAGAAGTCTACGTGGAAGCCGACGGCGAAATCCTGGGAACCCTCCCGGCTGAGGTCAGCGTTGTTCCCAACGCGCTCACGTTATTGCGGGTTGAATAAACTTTTAGGGCGGCAGAGCGCCAGCTCAGTATGCGTAGGCCCGGAGGAATACAAAGACCACCACGCCGGTGACCGAAACATACAGCCAGACGGGGAAAGTCCAGCGCGCGATGCGCCGGTGCATGGCGAACCGCCCGGTCAGCGAGAAAAAGAAAGTCGTCAGCACCATGGGCAGGGCCACCATCGAGAGAATCACGTGGCTGGCCAGAATGCAGAGATACAACGTGCGTACCGGCCCATGGCCGGGGAAAATAGTGTCACCATGCAGTGCATGGTTCACGATGTAACTGATCAGAAAAACCGACGAGAAGGCAAAGGCCACCAGCATGCTCTTGCGGTGCGCCTCCCGGGCATGATGTTTGATGAAGTACAGTCCGGTGCACAGGGCTATGGCGCATGCTCCGTTGAGCAGCGCGTTGAGTGCCGGCAGAAACATCCAACGTCCGGCAAAATCCCCCGAGGCATGGTGGACATACAACAGCCACAGCAGGAACGACACCGCCAGGCCGCTTATCACCACGATCGCTCCCACCACTGGTCGGGGACTAGGTTGAGCTTGCTCCATGCCGATCATTAAATCACAACTCCGGCATCGGCTGCCCTTCGCGCTATTCGAGATTTGCAAAACTCCGGACTTCGCGCGCAATCTACTCAAGCATGCCCGAACTCCCGGACATCAACGCCTACATCGCCGCCCTCGAGCCCCGCATCGTCGGTCAACCCCTCGAACGCATTCGCCCGAATAACGCTTTTCTGCTGCGCACCGTGCAACCTCCTCTGCATGCTGTCGAGGGTCGGACGGTCCGCGAACTCCGCCGCATCGGCAAACGCATCGCCATCGGACTGGGCGGACGAAAATCAGACCACAATCAGGAAGATCCCGACGCCACCCCCGACCTCTGGCTGATCCTCCATCTTATGATCGCCGGCCGGCTGCATTGGCGCCCTCCGCAGTCCAAGCTCTCCGGCCGCCAATCCCTCGCTGCCTTTGACTTTCCCCAGGCCTCGCTTGTCTTGACCGAAGCTGGCTCGAAACGCCGCACCTCTCTGCATCTGGTCGAAGGCGAAGCCAGCCTGGCCTCCTTCGACGCCGGCGGCCTCGACGTCTTCTCCGCCGACCTCGCCACCTTCCGCGCCACCCTCACCGCCGAGAACCATACCCTCAAGCGCGCCCTTACCGATCCTCGCCTGCTGAGCGGCGTCGGTAATGCCTATTCCGACGAAATCCTGCACGCCGCCCAACTCTCTCCAATCGCGCTCACCCAAAAGCTCCGGCCCGCCGACTGGGAGCGCCTCTTCGCCGCTGCCCGCGAGACTCTGAAGCGCTGGAGTGACCTGCTGATTCACGAAGCCCAACGCAGCTTTCCGGAAAAAGTCACCGCCTTTCGGCCCGAAATGGCTGTCCACGGCCGCTTCGGCCAATCCTGCCCCCGCTGCGCCGACGCCATCCAGCGCATCCGTTATGCTGACAAAGAAACCAACTACTGCGCCCGCTGCCAAACCGCGGGCAAAGTCCTGGCGGACCGCGGACTGTCCCGTCTCCTCGGCAAGGACTGGCCACGCACTTTGGAGGAGCTGGAGGCGCTGAAGCGCCGCTAACCAGGACTTTTATCGGTGATTCAAGTCTGGAATCGGGATCCTCGGCAACTTGCCTGCTTTACAGGCACCCGCTGGGCGGACAAAGTTGCACCCATTGCGCCACGGAAGGAACACCCGATTTATTCAAAATAAACAACATGTAATAACCCGGAGGGGCAATGTTGGGGTTGGGTGGCGACGTGACCGTGAGAACTCCACTATTGCTGGTGAACGTGAGGCCGACCAGGCGCTGCTCCATATCGAAGGCGTGGGTCGGCGCCCCCGGGCGCATTAATACCACCTGCTGAATGTTGGCTGCATTCGGGGTCTCAACCGCGAATGCGCTGTTGTAACCGATGCTGCCGGTCGGAACTCCGCTGATCACTGGCCGGCTCGCCAGGGTTCCATTTGAGTTAAACAAGTAGGCTGGCTGGTAGAGTTCCACGCGATCTTCGTACTTCACATTCGGCGGGTTGCTGCCCGTCAGGATCACCGTGGCATCTGGCAGTAGAATGGCGTTCGAATGGTAGGCCCGAGGGACCGAATTCGCTCCCGCAGAAGTAAAAGTATTGTAAGCGGGATCACCTGCATTCGGGTGATACAGATCCGCATTAAAACTAGCCGTGGAGGTGTTCTCGCTGTACTCTTCTCCACCCGTTACCAGAATATTGCCCGTGGGCAATATCGTGGAATTCAGGTGAATCCTGGGTTGCGACATGTTCGGGCCGTAGACCCACTTCGGAGTGGCAGCCGACAGATTGATGATTTCTGTGGTGTTGGTTGCAGGAGCGGTGTCGGAACTGCTCCCACCCATTATCATGACCGTCGGATTGTAGTTATTGCTCGGCCTTAAGGGCAACAGCACGGATGTGTCCTGGTTGCGGGTGGCTCCAAAGTTCGTCGTACAGCATTTCGTCCACGTCTGCGTCGCCGGGTTGTAGAATCTGGACTCGTCGGTGATGCCCGAATAAAAAACAGTGCCATTGGGCAGCAGGTGCAGACGCGGGTAAAGCGGAGGCACCCAGTTTGCTTTGACGGGCGTGCTCCACGACCCTGTCCCGGCATTCGCCGTGAAAATTTCCACGGTATTGTTAGTCTCGTCGTTCTCATCATCGCCGCCAAAAGTCATCACGGTGCCATTGCTGAGCACCGTGCCAGTCGGATACCAGCGGCCATCTGCCATCGAAGCCTGATTGGTGAATTTGCCGGTAGTCGGGTTATAAACGGCCGACTGGTTCAGCCCGGTATACGGGTATCCAAAGTGCAGCGTTCCCCCAATCACCAAAGGCCGGCCATCCGGCAGCACCACCATGCCATTGCAGAACATGTCGTAGCTTGCCGCAAACGCCGTTGCCGATTGGGTCGCGGGATCCCAAACCGCTGCCAGGGGGTTCCCCTGGTAGCCCCAAATCATCAAGACCCTGCCGTTATGCATGACCGCCGCATGAACTGGATTGATCGTCAGCTTGTTGGCCAGGATCTGCCACTGCCCCACGGTCGCTGGACTGCCCATGCCTTGACCCAGTGCCGAGGCAGTGAATAGAAGTGCGACCCCCGCCAGCAAGAGATGGCCGGAGACCCCTAGACGCGAATGTTTTTTTCGCGATTCGAGGATGGAGGAATCAGGGACCATGGCAAGTCTGTCGGTCAACATTCGGTTCACTCGTTTCGTCTTCAATTTACGGCTTAACGCTTTTAGACCGCAAAGTTGGATGCGGGTTCCTTAATCTGGAAAACATATCCATCAAGAAACTTAAGGACCCAGAGCCGCTTGTCTTTGAGTTTTTCTTGGCTAAGAGAGGATAGTTTGGTCCAAAACGAAGAAACAAGAGTCCTTGGACTCTCACCGCTGTGAATTTCTCGGACAAAATTGCTTTACGCCGCTAATGTTTCATCGGTTTATGCGGCAGCATATCCCATACCCGCCAGAAAGCGTCGACTTCCTCCGGGCGCCCAATGGAAACTCTCAGATAGCTGTCCAATCCCTGGAAACGAGGACCAACCAAAACTTGGTTTTTGCGAAAATGCGCGATGACTTCTTCCATAGGATGGTCGAGCGGTACCAGGACAAAGTTCGTCTCGGTATGGCTCACGCCCGCGTATCTGACATCGGACTTATTTACGAAGCGCTGCCGGTTGCTGGAGTTAAGCTCCGCGCTGCGCCGCACGTACTCGCCATCGTCCAGCGCTGCCATTGCCCCACGGATACCGGCCGCGTTCTCGCCGAACGGCAGCTGGAACTGCGAAAGCCGCTTCGCCAGCTCCGGGGAGGTCACCGCATACCCAATCCTCATCCCCGCCAGTCCGTAGATCGCAGAAAAGGTCCGGGTGACCACCATCCGGTCAAAACCTGGATGCTCCAGCGCTGGATGTTCCAGGAATGATGAATAAAAAGTTGTCGGCGGCACATAGTGGTGGTAGGCCTCATCCATCACGACCGGAATGTGGGCGGGCAACTGTTGGAGAAACTGCTCCAGGTTCCTCCTACCGGTGAGTGTGCCGGTGGGATTATTTGGGTTGCAGATGTAAACCATTCCGGTTGAGCCGTTGCTGCGGGCCAGCATCGCCTGCAAATCATGCGCTCTCTCGCCGGTGAGCGGCACTTCGACGACGTCCGAACCTTTTTGCCGGGCAAAGGAGCCGATCAGTGGACAGGTCGGCACCGCCGTAATCAGCTTCATTCCCGGCAGGAGAAACGCCTCCACCGCCATCCGCAAGAGCTCGGTGGATCCGCATCCCAGCACCACCTGCTCCGCTGTTACCTGATGGTGGGCCGCGATTTTTTCCCGCAGAGCGTCGGCCTCGGGATATCGATGGCAGAATCTCGCGCTGTCACGCATCGCCGCCACCGCCGACTCAGACGGCCCATACGGGTTCTCGTTCCGGTCGAGGTAAATAAGCCTTCCGCCCACGTCGGTGGCGGCCTCGACCGAAGAAATCGCCGGCGACGCCAAGGATGCAATCGCACCCGCTCCAATTCCGCGCAATAGTTTCCTGCGTGACACAATCATGGGATTGCCTTGATCTCCTTAATACAAGCAAGAACTGCGGCCAACACTCTAGCACAGAGCCATTTCATCCAAGGAGTGCGCAGCTCGGGCAGAACCCCTGCCGGGGGCGGCCGCCCCACGTGCCCGCCTCGATAGCAGATAGACCTTCTCTGGGCAGAAGCCTTCGAATGCAAGTCCCGAACCCATCCCCTTGGCATTTTTCCTAATCGCCCCTACAATCCCTCTTACCTCGTGGAACCCGTTACTCACTTCCTGACCGGCGCCTGCTTGGGCCGCGCCGGTCTCAACCGCAAGACCGCCTTAGCCACGCTCACCCTTACCCTCGCCGCCGAGGCCCCCGACCTGGATATTCTCAGCCGCCTGCGCGGCCCCGCCTTTGGCTTCGCGCACCATCGCGGTTTCACCCATTCCTTCCTCGGCGTTCCGCTCGACGCCGCTGTGGTCGTGGGCTTCGTCTATCTGCTTTGGCGCCTCCGCGGCCGCAAGGTCCGGAATCCCGATCTACCGCCACGCTGGCCCCTGCTCTTCCTCTATGCCTGCCTCGGCGGCCTCAGCCACATATTGCTTGACTTCACCAACGCCTATGGCGTCCGCCCCTTCTGGCCGTTTTCCGAGCGCTGGTACTCCTGGGATATCGTCTTCATTTTCGAGCCCATCATGTTTACCTGCCTCGTACTCGGCCTCCTCGTCCCTGGCCTCTTCGCTCTCATCGATAGCGAAGTCGGCGCCCACTCGCGCCTCCCGCAAGGCCGCACCGCCGCTGCCCTCGCGTTGGTCGCCGTGGTCACACTATGGATCGTCCGCGACTTCGGACACCGCCGCGCTATTCATGCCCTGGAAGCGCGCACCTACAATAACGCGGACCCGGTAAAGGCGTCCGCTTACCCCGCTCTGGCCAGCCCCTTCCAGTGGTATGGCATCATAGAAACTACAGATTTCTTCGTCCTCGCCCCCGTAGACTCGCTGAAACCGGAGGTCGATCCCGGCTCGGCAGACGACTCCTTAAAAATCCTCTACAAACCGGAGGAAACACCGATCACGCTCGCCGCCAAGAAATCCTATCTGGGCCGCGTCTATCTTGACTGGGCCGCCTATCCCATCACCCAGACCCAAGATGTCGCTTCCGGCTACCTCGTGCAGTTCCAGGACCTTCGCTATGCCCAACTCCCCAGCCTCTTAAGCCGCGCCCGGGGCGACCGGGAGACCGCATCGAGAGCGCTGGGTGCGGGGGTTCAACTGGATCGCAACCTGAAGGTCATCGGGGACGTCTACGGCTCAGGCCCAACCCGCAAGACCTACCCGGAACCGTAGAAATTCGCCAACCCGACGACCGGAGACGCCGCCCAGCAATGCTCCTGAGCAATGCTCCTGTAAGATAGAACTTTCCGTGCTCGACAATCCCATGCCCGAAAAGCTCTCCCACTACGACGAATCCGGCGGCGCCCGCATGGTCGATGTGAGCCACAAACCCGCCACCGCCCGGGAGGCCGTAGCCAGCGCCTTCGTCGTCATCCAACCGAAGGCATTGCAAGCTCTGCCCCGGAATCCCAAGGGTGATCCGCTCGAGGTCGCCCGGATTGCTGGAATCCAGGCAGCCAAGCGTACCTCCGAACTCATCCCCATGTGCCACGCACTCCCTTTGTCCCACATTGATGTGAATCTTCGCGTGTGCGAAAATGGCGTCGCCATCACTTCCAACGTCGCCAGCACTGCCCAGACCGGGGTCGAGATGGAAGCCCTGGTCGCGGTCAGCGTCGCCGCCCTCACTCTCTATGACATGCTGAAAAGTCTCGACAAGGCAATTGAAATCCGCGACATTGTGTTGCAACGCAAGAGCGGAGGCAGAGGTGGGGACTATCGCCGTCTAGAATAGAGATTCAGAAACTCATGCCATGGAGAACAACGTAAAACTTCTGCTGGTTGACGATAATCCCATGGTGCTCAGGATGCTTGCGCACGCCCTCGCTCCCCTGGCTCGAGTGGTCTCCGCCTCCGACTCCGCCGACGCGTTGCTCAAGGCGGTCGACGATCCTCCCGACCTCGTCGTCTGCGATTACCGCATGCCCGGGATGGATGGGCGCCAATTGGTCGAGAAGCTTAAAAGCCGTCCCGGCACCGCTAACTTTTCCGCCGTCTTGTTGGCCAGCCGTTCGGACATCGATGAGCGCCTTTCTCCCCAGGACGTCGCCGATGATTACATCGCCAAGCCCTTTTTCTTGAAGGAAGCTATCCGGCGCATCAAGCGCACCGTGGACCGTATCGCATTGGAAAAGATGGCCAAGACCGCGCCCTCCGATGGCATCGTTCGCGGGAATCTCTCCCAGATGAATGTGATCGATCTTATGCAGTCCCTCGAAATGGGGCGCAAAAGTTGCCAACTCAAGCTCAGCTACCTGGGCGACAGGTGCGAGGTTTTCTTTTCTGAGGGCCAGGTCAAGCACGCCACTTACAATTCCTCCTCTGGCGATCGGATGGAAGATGACCTGGTCGGCGATCCGGCGGTGTTCAAGGTCCTGCGCTGGACCGGAGGCAATTTTGAACTCAACTTCGAAGCCAAGACCAACAAAGAGACGACGCATCTTAACACCCAGGGTTTGCTGATGGAGGGTCTGCGCCTGCTGGACGAGTCGCAGCGCGACGCCGGTGAGGAGTCGACGCAGGAAGCCGGCCACGCTGCTGCGGCTTCCGCTGAAGCAACAGCGCCCCGCCCCGCATCACCTTCGAACCGGGAGGAAGAGGACGACGTTCTCCTCGATCCCTAGAGTCGCAATAGCGGGAAAAGAATTCCAAAAACTATGGCCTCTGACGCTACTCCTGAATCAACCAACCGAAGGTTCACCTCGGCCGTCATAACCATCAGCGACTCCCGATCCCGCGGCGAGCGCCCGGACGTTTCCGGCCCTGCGATCGCCGAACTTCTGGAGACATGTGGCTTCCGAGTGGTCAAGAAACAGGTCGTACAGGATGATTCCATGCAGATTCAGAACGCGCTCGTTCATCTCGCACTGGAAGTTCGCTTCATCGTCACCACCGGCGGCACTGGCATCGCCGAACGCGATGTCACTCCGGAGGCAACTGCGGCAGTCTGTGAGCGCGTCATCGATGGCGTCGCCGAACGCATGCGCACCGAAAGCTTCAAGAAAACCCGCTTCGCTCCGCTTAGCCGCGGGGTTTGCGGCGTGCGCGGCAAAACCCTGATCCTGAACCTTCCCGGCAGCCCCGGTGGCGCCGTAGAGTCGCTCGAAGCCGTCCTTCCTCTGCTTCCGCACGCGTTGGATCTGCTGGATGGGAAGACAGAACACTCCTAGCCCCAGAAAACACCGCTTCGATCGTCTCTTAAAATTCTTCCTCAGCAAAAAATTTGTACATCACTGTTCATCGCTCATCACCACGAGCCCCGGCCACTTTCACGTAAACTGAAATTTGCAAACCATCGTACGCCTTCTCGCCCGTTACACCGCTTGGATCTGGATGCTTTTGCAGCATTTGGGAATCTGGGGGGTATTTGCGATTGCCTTTGCCGATTCGGCGCTTCTGGGCATGCCGGTGGACGCGTTCGTGGCGACCTATGTGTATCAGGACCACCGGCGTCTGCTCTTCTATGTGAGCATGGCTTCGCTCGGATCGGCCCTGGGCAGCATTCCGCTCTATTTCGTCGGCTACTTCGGGGGCGAGGCGGTGCTGCGCCAGCGAATTTCAGAGCAGCGCTTTCAGCGCATTCATCGTTCGTTTGAGCGGCACTCGTTTTGGGCGTTGATGTTTCCCGGGATGCTTCCGCCTCCGACTCCATTCAAAATTTTTGTCCTGGGCGCGGCGGTCGCCGAGATGCGCATCGATCACTTTCTGGGCGCCATTTTCGCGGGAAGGTTCGTACGTTTCCTGGTGCTCGCTCTCTTGACGTTATGGTTCGGTCCGCAAATTGTGGGCTGGTTCGGGTCATTCTTTCGCAGGCATATTTTCTGGCTATTGATCACGGCAACTCTCGCGGCCTTGGCAGGTTTCTGGTACTGGAGAAGACGGCAGCGCAGGAGGATGGAAGGTCAGGGCTAGCGCAGCATCACGGTGGCCCAGTCCCCGGCGCCAATCCGCTCCCGATCGGAGGGAACAACCAGGTAGCAATTGGATCGAGAGCGTGCCGCAATGTCCCCTGACCCTTGCCAGGCAACCAGCTCGACTTGCGTGTTTTCATAGCTACCGGAGAGCAGCGCTGGCAGAAAACGCTTGAGTCCGGGCTTGGCTTGAACCGCCGTCTTTAGCTTGGCGTGCAGGAACATCAGCGGCCGCGCCGTCATTCCCGTTAGGCCTTCGATCATGGGACGCGCAAACAATTCAAAAGTGACCATGGTGGAAACCGGATTCCCCGGCAGCCCGAAGAAATGCCCACGCGCCAGTCGATCCCGTGAAATGCCGGGAACCCTGCCAAACACGACGGGCCGGCCAGGTTGAATCAGCGCTCCCTGAAAAAAAAACTCGGCATGCAATTCGGCCATCACCTGCTCCACCAGGTCGTAGCGCCCCATGGAAACACCGCCGGTCATAATCAGCAAGTCGGCTTGCAGGCCCTGCTCAATCAATTGCCGCAGGCGTCGGGCTTCGTCGGGAGCGACGGGCAGCAGAATGGGATCGCCACCCGACTGCTGAATCTGCACCGCAAGGGAATAACTGTTGGAGTTGCGAATCTGCGCAGGGCCGGGTTCCGCCCCTGCGTCGACAATCTCATCGCCGGTGGTGAGCACGGCCACGCGCGGGCGGCAAAAAACTTTGAGCCGCGTTTTGCCCACGGACGCGGCAAGCGCAATTCCAGCCTCGTTCAGGCGTGCGCCCCTTTCGAGCAAAAGGCTCCCCCGGCCGGCTTCCGCGCCCTGCGGGACGATGTTCTCCCCTGGGGCTGCGGCTCGCATGATTTCCACGTCGTCGCCGCTCGCGGAAGTATGCTCGACCATCACCACCGCGTCGGCCCCGGCCGGAACCGGAGCGCCCGTCATGATGGAGAAGGCCTCGCCATCTCGCACCAAAAAAGGTAGGTCGGAGGTCGACTCCCCGGCTTGAATCTCTCCTTTGACCCTCAGCCGCGCCGGAAGGGCCGTCAAATCGGCGGACCGAACCGCGTAGCCATCGCGAGTGGATCGCGGAAATGGCGGGAGGTCGCGATCCGCCGTAACCGATTCCGCCAACACTCTTCCGGCGGAAGGCAACAAGTCCAGCGTTTCCCGCGAGGTGGGCGCGAGGCCCAGGGCTTGCTCTTCGACTACACGCCGCGCATCCTCAAAACTAAGAATCAGCGACTCCCGCGGCGCTTCGCCCATGCAGAGCATGATAGCGGAACTTTCGGGACGAAAACGTTTCGCGAACAGGCTCGGCTACCAGTCTGCGGCCAACTCCTGCCCCAGCACGGCGGGATTGCTGGCATAGTGCAGGCCGGTTTCGAGATCGACCACACGATTGCGCACCAGGTGCGCGATTTCGCCGTCGAAGTGCTGCATGCCCTCGGCTCCGCCCGCCTTTATCGCATCCAGCAGCGTAATGCCATCCTGCTCGCCTTTCTCGACGCATTCCCGCGTGCGCGGATTGGTTTTTAGAATCTCAACCGCGGGAACGCGCCCGCTGCGGTCGGTGTTGGGCAACAATCGCTGGCAGACGATGTAGCGAAACGTCTTGGCGAAGCGCTCCCGAATCCTCGCGCGCTCATAGGGCGAAAAGAAGTTGACGATGCGCTCCACGGTTTTCGCCGCGTCCACAGTATTCAGGCTGGAAAGAACCAGATGCCCTGTCTCGGCCGCCTCCAGCACGATCTCCATGGTTTCGCGGTCGCGCATTTCGCCCAACAGAATGACCTTCGGCGCCTGCCGCAAGGCCGACCTTAGAGCTTGACTGAAACCGATGGTATCGCTATGCAGTTCGCGCTGGTGCACCGTGCAACACTTGTGGGCGTGCAGAAACTCGATGGGATCTTCGATGGTGATCACATGATAATACTTTTCCCGATTGATGCAGTCGAGCAGCACCGCCAGGGTGGACGATTTGCCCGAACCCGCGGGCCCGGTCACCAGCACAATGCCGTCCCGCAGGTTGGCAATCTCGGCCAGATGACGCGGCAGGTTAAGAGAGCCCAACTCCGGAATCGAGGTCGAGATGACACGTAACACCACGGCGCAACTACCGCGCTGGATGAAAATGTTGACCCGAAAGCGGGCCACCCCGGCCAGCCCGTAAGATATGTCGCACGATCCCTGCTCGCGGAGGGTTGCCACCGCCTGCTTGTTGTCGCCGATGAGATCGGCGGCGATGTGGCGAGTGTCGTCGGCGGTGAGGCTGGTCAACCCGGAAATCTGAACCGGGATGAGTTGCCCATAAACCTGCACCTGCGGGGGACGCCCCGGAGAAAAAATCAGGTCGCTGATTTTTTCCGCAGCTCCGATCATCGCGGCCAATAAAGCGGGCGTAGCCACCCTGCCGCCGCCTTGATAGCCGTCCAAATAAACTGAGATCGCCGAACTGCCAGGTGCCGCCATTCCAACCTCGATTCGTGCGGAATTGCATGCACCACAGAAGAGAAAAAAACAGTGAGCAGGGTAACTCTCTCTACTCTAGCGGGCTGCCCGGTAAAGCGTAGTCACACGAAGTACATACTCCTTTGGTAACCCAGGGTGCGACTCCAGGGCTGCGGAAAAACTCTTTGTGCGGCCGCCTTGAAAGGTCGCGTCTTTTAGACGTCGCGGAAAAACTCACAATGCTCGGGCGGCTATGGAAGAGCGGATCGATTGGGCCGCATAAGTCCTTGGAAAATATCGCAGGCTTCAGCCCCCGCGGTCTGATTTTCCTTCTGCGTGGTGTTTTTCCACTTTTAGTCGCGCCGCAGAGCCTCAATGCAATCAACAGTGGTTTTAGCCGCAGAGGCGAGACTGCGAGACTCGATCCTGCCAAAGGATCTTTTCCGCTCAATTTTCAGTCGCTTGTTTACGGTCACTTCTAATTTGACTTCTTCGGGGGCGCTTTCTTCTTGGTCCCGAAGCCAGTTTCCACCGGAGCGCCGATGCTGGCCAGCATGGCTTTGGCTTCCTCGGAGTGGCCGCCGGTCGGCACCAACTCCAGATATTTCTGGAAGGCTTCCGCCGTGCCCGGAGCGGCTACCATCTTATCGCCCTGCAACGTGGCTTTACCCAGAAGGTTCACCCCCTTCTGGTAGTAAGCTTCCGCGCGCGTGGGGTCGGCAGCAATGCATTTGTCGAATGCGCCAATGGCCTGGTCGGCCTTGCCTGCGTTGGTGAGTACGGCGCCCTCGTTAAAGTAGTATTGCGCCGCCGCGCTGGGATCGGCCTGTGCCGCCTGCTGGTAAGTTTTCACCGCATCGTCGATCTTGCCCGCCCGGCTATAGGCCTCTGCCAGATTGTTGTAGTAGGCGGCCAGCGTTTTAGTGGCGTTCGGGTCTTTATCGTTGACCACGCCTTGCTTCAACTGCAGGGCTTTCTGATAAGCGTCAACCGCCGCATCCAGCCGCTTTTGCTTCTCCGTGGAATCGGTCTGCTTCGGCGCTGACAACCGGTAGGCATCTCCCAGCTTGAACCAGATGAGGTCGCGGGAAGGGTCAATCTGATTGGCCGCCGTTAGGTCGGCAATGGCGGTGTCGAAGTCGCCCGCGTCCGATGCCACCTTCGCCGCCGCCAGCTTTTCGTTCAACTGCTTGACCGTGCCCGCTTCTTTCATCTGCTTCTCGTGCGCTTCCTGCTGCGCCTTGAGTTGCTCTGGAGTCAGCCCGCTGCCCTTCGCCTGATCCTCGGCCTGCTTCTTTATGTCGAAGTCGAGCGTGTTTTCCTCCAGCGTGACCTGAAACTTATTGAAGTGGAAAAGCTCCTTATTCGCCTTGGCATCGTCGGCGTTCTTGTAGAGAGTTACGATATAGCTGCCCGGCGCCACGCCGAGGGAGAAATACTCGCCCTTCTTGTTGGTCTTGAGGGTATATTTCTGGCCGTTATCCTGGTTCGCGAAAACTACGACTCCATCGACGATGGGGTTCCCCTGGGGGTCTTTGCAAACCCCCTTGACCGTCCCTGAAGCCTGCGCCAGGACCGGAGGCACACACAATCCCAGCGTCAACAGAATCATTGCGAATAATGCGACTTGCCTCTTCATCGTGGCCTCCCGGCGCAATTCTATAGGGACAGCCGTCCTCAGCTGTCCGTCGAGCGAAGCTCGGTCTGTTTTCCCACGACTGCCAATCCAACCATCAACCATCGGCTAAAGCTTCCCCGCCGTCTCGTAAGGGATTGGGTCCACAGCCCCTGCCGCTGCAAACGCCCGCAATCGTAACACACAGCTATCGCAAACGCCGCAGGCTCGATCCTCGCGGCTATAGCATGACCAAGTTAAATCGAACGGTGCGTTCAATTCAAGGCCAAGCCGCACAATTTCCTGCTTGTGCAGGGCGATGAGTGGCGTGACGATTTCGATGTCCCCCTCCTTGGTTCCCGTCCTGATCACCCGGTTGAACGCCTCATAGTAAGCGGGACGGCAGTCCGGATAACCGGAACTGTCGGGCTCGACTGCGCCGATATAAATCTTCTTCGCTCCCATCGCCTCCGCCCAACTCACCGCGACCGCCAGAAAATGTGCATTTCGGAAAGGAACATAGGTCACTGGAATCTGCCCGGTTTCGGGCGGCGAGGTCGGGACGGCGATCCTTTCATCCGTCAGCGCCGACCCCCCGATGGCGCGCAGCGCTTCGTTGCGCACCACCAGTCTCTCCCCAATCTTCAGCCGATCGCAAATTGCCTCAAAGCTTTGCCGCTCGCGTTCCTCGGTGCGCTGGCCATAACTCACATGCAGCGCCGCGGCCGTGTAGTCGCGGGCTGCGAGCGCTGCGCACACGCAGGAGTCCATCCCTCCGCTTAGCAGAACCACGGCGCGCGATTGATTTGCCTTGAACATGCGTTGTAGAAATTGCTGGCCCGGAGTGGCTTGGTCAATTTATTCTCCTGCGACGCCGTCATCCCGAGGCGCGGCGTACTTCAGCCGCGCCAGGGACCTCCCAGGATTAATCACGTAGGAGATCCTTCGTTCCGCCTCACAAAACGGCTGCAATCAGAATGACCCGGGTCCGCAGTTTCAGTCCACAATCCATGAGAGTCAAAAATCAATGAGAGTCAAACGCCCTTCATCGCCGGATCCCAAATGAACTTGTGCAACTGCAAACCAAGTCGGGCCGGCACCTGATCTTCCAGCATCCACTCCCCTAAGTCCTGAGGATCGACCAGGCAATGCGAACTGTCGCGCGCCCCGCTGGCGTTTTTGCGGAATGCCGGAGAAAACAACACGGCATATACGCGCCCGTACAGATCGTGGCGGCTGGAAAACTCGCGCGCAAATTCGTAATCGGCCCGGCTGCTGATCACAAACTTGACTTCGTCATGCGCCGTTAATGCTGGCAGATTCTCCAGAGCGAAAGTTTCGCCTTCCCCGGAGTCCGGGCATTTCACATCGACGATTTTAATCACTCCCGCCGGAACTCTAGCCAGCGGGCGCTCGCCGCTGGTCTCCAGTAATACCCGGTATTCCTCCTGCAACAACCTCTCCATGAACGGCACAAGCTCGCGCTCCTGCAGCATCGGCTCGCCGCCGGTGATCTCCACCAGCCCGCCCCCCGGACTCAGCCGCCTGACCTCGCCCAGAACCTCCTCCGAAGTCATCTTTCGCCCACCCTGAAACGTGTACTCACTGTCGCACCAGGAACATCGCAGGTTGCATCCCGTAAGGCGCACAAACACGCAAGCCAGCCCCGCATGGGTCGACTCTCCCTGCAGCGATTTGTAGATCTCCGTGATTTGCATTGCCGGTCAGCGAGCGAGAACGGCCACCGCTTCTGTAGTGCGCCGACCCCTTACAATGGGCCGGTTTCCCCTGTGGCCCTCCGTTTCCCTGCGGTTAAAGCCTTGGACTCCCTCGGCGGGCGCTGCGGGTCATTCCGATCGGGCGCAATATTAATAGTAACGATCACCGTTTCCAACGCACTAAATTAGGGCTCCGAATATTTAGCGGTCGTGGTGTCGGTTTCAAACACGGTTACGTCCTTCACCCGCACCCGTCCATGAGTCACGCTCTTCAACCGTGTATTCGATTCATCGTAGAAGTACTTGGCCAGATTCTCCGCCGATGGATTGATCACGGTAAAAGGTTCAATATCGTTGATCATCTGATGATCGAGCCGGTCAATGATGTGCTTCATGACCTCGCGCAGATCCTTGAAATCCAGCAGCAGCCCCGCCTTGTCGAGTTCTGCGCCCGCCAGCGTAACCCGAATCTTATAGTTGTGCCCGTGCGGATTCTCGCACTTGCCCTTGTAATTCCGCAGATAATGGCCCGCGGCAAAAGTATCGTCTACCGTCACTTCGAACATTGATTCCTCAACCAACCCCTCACGGTCCGCCATCAAAGGCACCCCGCGCTTTTTGTGG
>Ga0181534_10000795_pt1 | contig 21793 bp, 20 predicted proteins | sample PEATcosm2014_Bin_37_FD_119758 | JGI IMG/M metagenome (GOLD analysis project Ga0181534, IMG submission 119758) | Peatland microbial communities from MTU Mesocosm Facility, Houghton, MI, USA - PEATcosm2014_Bin17_10_metaG | ecosystem: Environmental > Terrestrial > Soil > Wetlands > Peat | place...
GCCCGGGCCCGCGGGCCGGTGGCCCACCCGGCCTTCGTCTTCCCCGAGATGGTCAATCCCCAGTTCGTGCGCGAGGGGTGGTACCCGAGGTTCGTCGACTACCTGCACCTGTCCTTCACCACGGCCACCGCCTTCAGCCCGACCGACGTCTCCGCCGTCAAGCCCTGGGCCAAGCTCATGATGATGGCCGAGGAGACCATCTCGTTGGTGGTGGCCCTGCTGGTGGTGGCCCGGGCCGTCAACATCCTGAAGTAACGGGGGCGGTGGCCGCAGGCGCCGGGCGGGCCGGCGGCCTCACGGCCCCGGGCAGGACGGCCGGGTGCCCACCCCTCACCCGAAGGCCCCGTCGGCGAGGCATGCCACCACCGCCTCCTCGATGCACCGGGCCGTGTCGCCCATGGCCCGCTCCCGTCCGAATCGCTCGGTGAGGGAGAACACGACGGCGCCGGACTCCGCGGCCGCCGCCGCCGCCCCGGCTGACACCTGGCCGGCGATGATCACCACCGGGACCCCGGCCGACGAGGCGTCGCGCAGCACCGAGCCCACCACCTTGCCCAACAGCGAGGTGTCGTCGAAGGCGCCCTCGCCCGTCACCACCACCTGGCTGGCCCGCAGGGCGTCACCGAAGCCCAGCAGCTCGGAGACGACCTCGTAGCCCGAGCGCAGCCGGCCGCCGAGGGCCACGATCGCCCCCCCGAGTCCGCCCGCCGCCCCGGCGCCGGCCACCAACCGCACGTCGACCCCGTACCGGGCGAGGTACCGGTCGGCCAGGCCGTCGAGCCGCTCCGCCAACGTCACCACCTGAGCGTCGTCGGCCCCCTTCTGGGGCCCGAACTTGGGGGAGGCCTCGACGAACCCCACGTCCACGTCACACGCCCCGACCAACTCGACCCCCCCGAGGCCCCCGGCCTCCTCGATGACCGACAGCGCTCCCCACCCGCCGTCGGTGGTGGCCGACCCGCCCAGGCCCACCACCACCGTGCCCGCGGTGTCCCCGGCCGGCCACCCACCCACCGATGCCGCTCCCGACCGACGGGCGTCGGCCAGCGCGTGGGCGGCCGCCACGACGAGCTGGCCGGTGCCCCGGGTGGATGCCCGCAGGGGGTCGTTCCCCTCGGCCCCTCCGGCCAGCAGCAGGCCGGAGGCCTGGGCCATCTCCACCACCGCCACCGTCCCGACGCGGAGCCAGCCCGCTGTCACCGGGCGACCCAGCGGCCCCTCGACCTCGACCTCCCCACGCTCGCCCCCCACTGATTCGAGCGCCTCGAGCAGACCCTCCCCGCCGTCGGACAGCGGGATCTGCCGTGTGGACCACCCGGCCGATGAGCCGCCCCGGGCCATGGCCGCGGCAGCCTCGTCGGCGGTGACGGTGCCCCGGAACTTGTCCGGGGCGGCCAGCAGCAGGGGCATCTCAGCGGCCGTGGTTCCGGCGCCGGCGGTCCCGCCCACCGTCGACCGCCGACCGGTCATCACCCGCGAGGCCCATGCCCCCTGTCATAGTCCACCTCACTCCCCGGAGCCGATGATGAGGAGGCAGGTCCCCAATCCCGCCGGAGCCCGGTGGACGTCTCCTCGGTCGCCCAGCGGCCGGCGCCTGCGACCGGCGGGCCGGCGGGCCGGCGGGCCGGCGGGCCTAGCTGAGCTTCTTGAGCCACGACCGGAGGCCGGCCGCGTCCACCGCCCCGATCGTGTGCCCGACCACGGTGCCGTTCGAGTTGATGTAGAAGGTCTGGGGCAGCCCATTGAGGCCGTAGAGGCCGCTGGTCACCCGGAAGGCCTGATCCACCCCGACCGGGTAGGTGATGCCAGCCTTCTGCACGAAGGGAAGAGCGTTGGCCGGTGGATCGTTCACGTCGACGCCTACGAACCGGACCCGACCGCCCGTGGCCTGCTCCGCGGCGGCCACCCGGGCCAGCAACGGGGTTTCCTGTTGACATGGGGTGCACCACGAGGCGAAGAAATTGAGGATGACCGGATGGTCGGCATCCTTGCCCAGGGAATCGAGATCGACGGGCGCCGACCCGGTCAGGGGCGGTAACGAGAAGTTGGGCGCCTGACCACCGACAGGTACGGCCGGGCCCGCCGAGCCAGTGGCCCCCCTCGAGCCGAGCACCACGAACAGGAGCACGGCCACTACGGCTGCCACGGCCGATCCGATGAGTAGTGACCGGACTCTCCGGTAGCGGGGAGTGGCAGGAGGAGCCGAGGGGGCCAACGGCGTTACACCCCGGCCCGGGTCGCCGGCATGGGCGTCCGGGGCCGGGCCGACAGCACCATCGCCCGTTGGGATGCAACCCTCAGCCTCTCCGGACCGGACCCGAACCTCCGTACCCTCCGGACCCGACGGCCTGTCCTCGATCAACGCGTCCCGCTCACTGGCCGGTGAGGACGCCGACGGCGACGGATGCCAAGGGGAGCGTGCACGGCGACTGTCTCCTCTGTGGTGCCGTTCGGGCCTCATGGGGGCCCCGACACCATCCCGGCGCCTGCCCGGCAGGTGGGGCCACCCGTGCCACTGCCATCAGCGGGCTAACGAGATAGGCCGTCAAGCAGGGAGGCGACAGGGGGTCATGAGAAGAGGACCATGACAAGGGCCAGGACGCAGGTCGAGATGGCGATCCACGTGGCGAACATCCTGTTCAGCCGGACCTGGTACCAGTGGCCGCCGTCGTACTTGCCCACGCGGGCACGGTTCCACAGGGCGAAGATCAGAAAGGTCAAGAGGAGCAAGTGCCCCAGCGTCGAACCCATGAAGTAGATGAAGGTCGAGGCGTAGGACCCGTCGATGGTGGTGAACGGCAGCTTGCCGAACTGGATGCACTGCACGACGACGGCGGCCAGCAGGAAGATCAGCCCCAGGGCGGCGGTGCCGCTGATCACCCCTCGTTTGGCCTGTGCCCGGGACACGGCCTCCACCCGCCAGATGACCAGGGCGGCGATGACGACCAGGCCGGCCACGGTCAGCGTGTAGGCAGGATTGGCCTTGGTGATCTCTGCGGTGATCGGATTCCCCAAGCCGTCGGTGCAGGGGTTGGCCTTCGAGCAGTCCGCTCCACGCCACAACCCGTTGGTGTTCAGCGCCCTCAGGTAGAACCAGTAGAACAACTCCATGAGCAGGAAGACGAGATCCCCGCCGATGAACAGCCACAGGGCCAACCGTTCCTTGAAGTGCCGCTGCTCACGGGTCTCGTGGTGGCCGGCGACGGCTTCGATGCTGCGACCATCGTCCTGGGGATCTCCAGGGTCCTCCTGTTCGGTGGTGGTGACGGTCACAGCACGTCACCGCCGCTGACCGGACGGTCGCTCGACAGGGTCGGCACCAGTTCGCGATCGGGATCCGGGAACTCGACATCGACCCCGTCCGGTTCGGGCTCCCCGTATCCATAGGGGTCCGATGTGACCACGGGATCGACCAGGAAGTTCGCCATCGGGACCGGCGTGGGCACCTTCCACTCCAGTGACTTGGCGTGCCAGGGATTGGCCCCCGCTGGCTTGCCGTGCCTCCAGGCGTTGATGATGCAGTACAGGAGCACCAGGAACCCGGTCATCAACAGATAACCGCCGATGCTGGTGACCTGATTGGCATGCAGGAAGATCGGGTCGTAGTACGCCACACGTCGCGGCATCCCTTCGAATCCCTCCCAGAACTGACCGAAGTAGGTGATCTGGATGGCGATGGCGATGATCCAGAACGCAGTCTTACCGATGCGCTCGTTCAGCATCCTGCCCGAGATCTTGGGGAACCAGTAGCACAGCCCGGCCACCGCGGCGATCATGGCTCCGCCCAGCAATGTGTAGTGGAAGTGGGCGGTCACGAACATGTCGCCGTGGAAGAAGTTGTCGGCCGGAACATCGGACAGGTAGATGCCGGTCACGCCGCCGATGATGAAATTCCACAGGAAGAGGTACACGAAGTACATCGGTAGTCGGGTCCAGATGCTCCCCCTCCAAATCGTCCCGATCAGGCAGAGGAAGATGATGCCGGTAGGAATGGAGATCAGCTCGGTGGTGACCATGAAGGGCCCGGCCAGGTCGGGGGCCCAGCCGGTGGTGAACATGTGGTGCGCCCATACCATCAGCGAGAGGGCGGCCACCGCGGTGAACCCGGCGATCGTCACCTTGTAGCCGAACAGCGGCTTCCGGGCGAAGGTGCTGGCTACCTCCATCATGGCCCCCACCGGCGGGATGAGGATGATGTAGACCTCCGGGTGCCCGAAGATCCAGAATGAGTTCTCCCAGAGCCAGCCGGTGCCGCCCTCGGCGGCCACGAAGATCGACGTCCCGGTGACCCGGTCGGAGATCATGGCGGTGAAGGTGATCAGCAGCGCGGGCATGGCGTAGATGCTGAGGGTCGCACCTACGACCGACGCCCAGGTGAAGATGGGCAGCCGACCGAGGGTCATCCCCTTGGCCCGCATGGTGAAGACGGTCACCAAGGTGTTGATCCCCGACACGGTGACGGACACCACGAAGACGATCATGCAGATGGAGAAGGCGTCCATGGCCGCCGGCGCCTGGACCGACAGCGGGGCGTAGGTGGTCCATCCGGCGTCCACACCACCGAGGAAGAAGGTGGCGAGCAGGGGCGGCACCGCGGAGACCACCACCCAGAAGCTCATGGCGTTGAGCCTCGGGAAGGCCATGTCCTTGGCACCGATCATGATCGGCACGATGAAGTTGGTGAACGGACCGGTCACCATGATGATGGTGGCGATGATCATCAACATCCCGTGGACCGAGACGATGGCGTTGTAGGAGTTGGGCGAGAGGAAGCTGGAGTGGGGGGTGATGAGCTGGGTGCGCATCATCATGGCCAGCGTGCCGCCGATGCCGAACATCACCATCACCAGCACCAGGTACTGGGTCCCCACCACCTTGTGGTCAGTGCAGAATTTCCAATAGCGCGCCTTCCCCTGCGTGACCCCGGCGGCGTAGAGCTCGTCCTCGTAGCTCTGGTCGTGCCCGAGCATCCACCGGATGGGGGCGTTGAACGTTCCCACGCCGATGTTGAATCCGATGACCCAGCCGACCATGGTGACGGTGACGACCATGTCGGAGCCGAAGTTGGAACCCTGGAGCAGCTTGTGGGACACGAACCATCCGATGAATCCCAGCACGATGCCGGCGATGAGGCCGGTGAGGGCATTCTGCCTCCGGTAGAGGCCTCCGGCGGCGGTGCTGAGCGGGGTGTCCTCGAGGAGGATCGGAGGGGCTTCGATAACCGTCACGTTGGTACCCTTTCGCCGCTTCCCGATGAGGCGGGGCCCTGTCGGAGGGGAGTCATGGAGGACGCTCGAGGACCGCTCATGTGGTTGATGCCCTGACGTGGGCCGCCTGGGCGGCCATGGCCACCGAGGCGCCTTGACTGTGTAGCCAGGCAGCAAAACGCTGGGGTGTGACGACCGCCCCCGATGCGTACATCAACGAGTGGTACAGACCGCAGAGCTGGCTGCACCGTACGGTGAACCCGCCCAGCTTGTCCGGTGTGGCCTGGATCACCGTCACCGTATTGGGATTGGCATCGACCTGCACGCCCAGAGCGGCCGGCCAGAAGCCGTGGGTCACGTCCACCGACGTCACGTTGAACTGGACCGGGCGGTTGATGGGCAGCACGAGCGACCGGGTCTCCACGTTGCCTGCACCGGGATAGGAGAACGTCCACAGCCACTGCTGACCGGTGACGTTTACCTGGAGCGTATCGGGGTGGCTCGTCTGCTCGGCGGTGAATTCGCCGATTCCCCACACGAGGAGGACGATCACCAGCACGGCGGAGATGCCGAGCCACAGGCCCGTCATGGCGGCATCGCCCCGGAGAGGCGGTCCGTCCGGAGGTGCCTCATCGCTCTTGCCGAAGCCGCGGGCCTTCCAGCCGACCAGGCTGTACAGGCCGACCGCGTAGACGAAGGCGGCCACCGGAGCAGCCAGGATGGTGAACAGCACCATGGTCTCCCACACCTTCGTCCCCTGGGTCGACAGCATGGTGGGGAGGAGGTGGTGGGGGGCGTAAGCGCCGATGAGAACGCCGACCGCCGTCATGGCCAGCCAGATGATGAAGATCTTCCCCCCGGCCCGGGAGAAGAACGGCTTCAACTCCGGGGTCGGGTCCGGATCGGGCGCTTCCTCATCCACCCCGTGCTCCTCCTCAGCCACCTAGCGCTCCTCAGACGACATGGATGAACCCCGACATGAAGCCGAAGGCGGACATGGGGCCGCCGAAGCCGGCTATCTGCACTCCGCACGGGAACTCACAGTTCCATCCGTACAGCCCCTTGGAGCCCGAGACGAAGCTGAACGTGATCGACTCGTACTGGCCGTTGTCCGCCTGGTTGTTGCCGGGGACCGCCGGGAACGGCACGCTCAGGAAGAAGCCCGGGTCGGTCCCGGGGACACCCCGCACGGTGAAGGTGTGGCCCACGTTGGTGGGGTCGATGGAGTGCACCAGCTTGCCGTTGATCCGGGCGACATCGCCCACTGTGCCGCGGACCACGGCGAAGAACGGGTCGTTGAGCGTCCCCCCGGAGTCGTACTGACGGACGTTGACGGTGACCAGGGCATGTGCGGGGACCTGGAACTGGTTGGTGGGCCCGTAGGCCGGCCAACCCGGATTGCCCCCCGGATGGATCGGCTTCCCATTGACCATTCCCGTGGAGTCGGGATAGGTGTTGAAGTTGAGCGTGACGTGTTGGAGGGTCGTCCCGTTGACCGTGACCGAACCGACCGGAGTGGCCACCAGGGTGCCGACCGGGGACGAGTAGGTCTGTGCGTGGAAGAGCAGCGCCACCACGACGATGGCGACGACGGCGATCCCGATGGTGAGGACGAGTCCCACCGACCTGGGCTTGCGAACCGATGGCGCGGCATCAACTTCGGAAGCCACTGGTTCCCCCTCCGGCCCCGGCGTATCTGCCACTGCCATGCTCCACTCCCTCGAGGCGAGATCTCGTTGTCTGAGCCGCCACTCTGGGTCTAGTCGGACTGTAGCCACAATCCGGCCATTTGTCACGAACCTTTCGCGTGGAGCATCACGCTGGAGCATCACGCGTCCGATCCGCCCACCGCCTACCGCTCACCAGGCCGGCACGTTGTGGTTGAGATCGGTGACAACGGGTACCACCTGCTACCGGAAGCCCGAGACACACGACTCGATCCGGGTGACCGGCAACCGGATCGCGGAAGAACGAAGGAGGAACCCCTGTGGACACCCATCTCGAGGTCACGGAACTCGACCCTGGCAGCTACGAGGTCAAGGCGGTGCAGGGTCAGGTGGTGACGCGCCACACGATCGAGGTGGACCCTGGGTTCGGCGATCGGTCCGGCAAAGGGGCGGTTCCCGGGACGACCCTCGTCCGGGAGGTGGTCGAGATACTGCTGGAGCACGAAGCTCTGACCGCCGTCCCGGCCCAGGCACGGATCGAGCAGCTCATGGCCAACTATCCGTACCTGGCCTCGGAGCTCGAGCAGCGATTGCCCACGGGGTCTGGCCAGTTCCCGCCGTCCGAGGCCCCTCTGATCCACCACCTGCCGGCCGAGGACCGCCCCACGCACACCTGAGCCCTTCCCCATCCGGGCGCCGCGACGGGTAGGGGCCCCGGACGGTACCGTGGGCGAATGGGTGGATCAGGGATGGAACGCCACGATCCTCACCTCTGGTTCGGCAAGCGAGAGGGAGGCCTGAGGATCGCCCCGCTGACCTGGCAGGGCCGCGCCGCCACCTTCCTCTACTTCTTCCTCATCGCCGTGGCCATCTTCACGTACTCGCAGTTGACCCTGACCGCCTTCGTGGTGGTCTTCTACACGGTCAGCTTCGGCGCACTCGTGGCCTACAAGTCAGACCTGCTGGAGAACTGGCCCCCAGGGTCATGAGGGCGGGCTGGGCTCCCTGACCCCTGCCCATCCGTCCACCTACCTCGTCGGGGATGGCCTCAGTTGTCTGATGCCGCCAGATTGAAGGCATCCACGCATCCCTGCACCCACTGGGCCAGGTTGTCGTGCACCGGCCGGCCCTGGGGCTCGGCGGCGACATCGCGACAGGCCTCGGCGGGGGTGATGTGGGAGTCGGAGTAGGCCGTGTAGGCCGTGCCCCCGGCGGAGTACCCGTCTCGATAGGACTGGCTCTCGCCGGCCAGGGAGGCGAACAGGGAGACCACGACGACGAGGGACACGGCGGCAATGACCAAGACAGCGGCGACCACCATGCGCCGACGTGATTTCTCGGCCGCCCAGGCGAGCCGGAACCTGTGGGACATCCTGGCCCCGAGGGAGGCCATGGCACGGTCGTCCGCCTCGGGGGTGCCAGCCATCGCTCCACTCCCTGTTGGTCGGCTGTCTTCGGTCCTCCCGATGGTAACCCTTCGCAGCGATCGGACGGATTCACGGTGATCGGGCAGGAGCGGGCCGTCGCGCCCGACCCCGTCAGGAGATGGTGACGGTAGGGTGTGCGAGGTGACGCCCGTCGACTCCAGCGATGCGAGCCCGATCGGTCAGCGACCGGTCCGCCTCACGGGTAAGGACGCGTTCTGGCTCCACTTCACCCTGACCGCCGGGCTCATCGTCTGCTGCGGGGCCTTCGCCTTCGAGCTGGCGCGGGCGCTGGGAGGTCACACCTTCAGCTGGATGTACGTCTTCGAGTGGCCCATCTTCGCCGCCTTCGCCGTCTATATGTGGTGGAACCTCCTGCAGGGGAACGACCGGGTCCGCCGGCCTTCCCGCCAACCATCCCAGAGCCGGGCCGCAGCCCCGCCCGATGCGGGCCTCGAGGCGTGGAACCGGTACGTCCACCAGGTCGAGGCCAGCGAGGAGCCCGATCCGAGCCGGCCGGTCTGAGTCAGACCCGGCCCAGCACGCGCTCCAACGAAGCGGACACTCCTCCGTCCGCCCCGTAGATGCGAGAGCCCACGTAGACCAGGGCCGGAATGGCCCAGAAGTCGCCGCAGATCCACAGGATGCCCGCAGCGAACCGTTGATCCCTCAGGGCAGCCACCGGGCCGTCCATCCTCAGATTCATCGAGTACCAGGGTGCCTTGGTGAAGATGGACATGGCCATGGCCAGAACCAGCATTTCGAAGGCGGTCACCACGATCGCCGCGATCTGGATCCGTGTGGATCCTCGTGGTCCCCAGGGGTGGGAGGGCAGGATGATGCGCCAGAACAAGAGCCCGACGATGACGAAACTGGGCCCCATCAGCCAGTTCATCACCCAGTCGTTGCTGGCCGCCCAATCGAAGACGACGGGAAGATGCCACGTCACCATCACCCCGTTGAACAGGACGATCGCCACGATCGGGTGGGACACCACCTTCCACATGCCCCGCAGGCCGGGCGTCCACGACGATCGGTAGTACCAGCGGAGCAACCTGCGCCGTTGCTCGACCGGGACGGCGAAGAGCAGTGGCACCCAGGGAGCTCCGAGGATCAACAAGGGAGGGAGATAGAACATCTCCAGCACGTGGAGGACCATGTGGATGGTCAGCCGAGCCATGGCCCACCGCTCCAGTGGACCCGACGCCACCACGATGAGCCCGACCAGCCCCGCGTAGAAGACCCAGCTGCGGCGCCTCGTGGCCCGACGGTGCTCCGGGGTCTGCCGGTGGGCCAACCAGCGCAGTCCCATCTCGTGGCCGATGCCCACCGCCAACGCCACCAGGGCAATCGGCGTCACTTGCCAATACGGCGGCAGTTGCATGTGTCCGTCCTTCTCCGACCGCACCGAGGCTATCCCGGCCCCGTCGCCACCGTGATCGGTCAGACCGGGGACGGCAGTCCACCCGTGGGCGCGTGCTGGCCCCCCAATTCTGATGGGCCCGAGGGACGATAAGGTCCGTGGTGTGAACTCGGGCGCCAGCCAGGTTCAGCGCCACCGGTACCTCCGCTCCCGACTCCCGCTCAGGACAGGGCGCAGAGCCGGAACTGGCTGCCGCATCTCGACCGGTCGCCGTCGGGACGGGTCCCTCGAAGCCGGGGAACGGGGCCGGCTGCCCACCCGCGACAGCCGGGGTGGAAGGACGACCTGTGGGCGGGCTTGACACGGTGGACCCACTGGCCTGGGACGGGCATGCGCCCACCTGGGCGGTACTGCTCATTGCCGTGTCGCTCACCATCGTCGGACACCGACGCCTCCTACGTTCGAGTACCCGACCGATTCGCTGGTCCCGCCACCAGATCGGCTTCTTCGCCGGGGCCTGTGGCGCACTGGCCGTCGCCCTCACCTGGCCGGTTGCCGATCTGGCCGCCCACTGGTCACTCACGGCGCTGGTCATCCAGCGGCTGATCCTGGTGCTCGGTGTCGCCCCCATGCTCCTGCTCGGGCTCCCCCACGACATCCTCGAGTGGATCACCCGTCCGGCCTACGTGGATGCCATCCTCGTCCGGCTGCGGCGGCCGCCGGTGGCCATCGTCACGGTGACCGTGCTACTGGTCGGCTCGATGGTTCCGGCTGTCGTCAGGACCCAGGCATCATCACCATGGGTGAGGGGCCTGCTCTTCGTGGCCACCCTCGCCGCCGGGCTCGTCCTCTGGCTACCGGTTCTGGGTCGTGTCCCCGGAATCCCCCGGTTGAGGCCGATGGTCCGGTTCGGCTACCTCGCCGCCCAGGCCGTCGTCCCGGCCTTCTTGTCCTTCGTCCTGATCCTCGCACCGCATCCCCTGTACGGGACCTTCGCCGGGTCTCGGATGGCCATCGGACTCCGCCCCCTCAACGACCAGCAGATCGCCGGCTTCGTGTCGAAACTGACCATGCTCATCGTCCTGCTCGCGGTGGGCACCGTGTTCCTGTTGCGGTCAGACGAGGAGTCGACTCCGGATGATCCTCTCCTGTGGGCCGACGTCCAGCGACAGTTCGAGCGGGCGGACCGGCGGGGCGCGACCGACAGGCCGGCATCTCCGGAGACCACGCCGGGACTACCGCACTGAGGGCAGGCCGCCGGCACCGACAGCGGAGGGCAACCACCGGGTGACGACGCGTGGGCCGGAGTCCCAAGGCCTGATGGGACCAGCCAGGCCCAGGACTCACGGGTGGTCAGTTGGACGAACCGTACGGGATAGCCACTCGAAGCGTCTGGGCCCGCACCCAGCCATTGCTCCCTAGCTGGTAGACCGACAGCGTGGACCGGACGGGCACCAGGGCGTCATAGGTCGCAGCCGGGCCGGCCGTCACCGAGGTGGTGCCGGAGGGCAGGGGCGGCAGGCGTTTCCACCGTGATCCTGTCGGGCCGAGCACCGACGCCGAGGGGACGGCGTTCCCGCTCCGGGTGGCGACCGCGAAGCCGCCGGCCGCAGTCACCCCTGTCGACAGCAGTGACGCCCCGCCGATCGGCAGTCCGGCCGAGACGGTCCAGGTGCGGAGGCCGTTGGTGCTCCACAGGCCATACAACCGGGTCGTCGCCCCGCTCCCGGCGCTGACCAGTGCCGACGTCCCCGCGGCGGTCTGGTCGAGTCGGACCACCTCGGTGGGTCCGCCGGACGCGCCGGGGATGCCCGGCCCGGTCGACACCCATCCTCCGGAGGACGGCTCGAACAGGCCGGCCCGACCTCCCCGTGCACACGAGGAACCCACCAGGGGGGTGCCGTCGGCACCGAGGGTCACGGCGGTGAGGGACCGAAGATGGCAGTCGGCCACTGCGGACCGGCGGCGGAGCGACGAGGCGGTGGTCACCGATGTCCATGTCGAGGGATCGCCGGTGCTGGCGACCACCTTCCCCCCACCCGTCGCCAACAGGGCCAGCGACTCGCCCCCGCCCTGGGCCAGACCATCGGGCACCAGGGACAGACCCGAGGGCAGGACGCCGGCCTGCCAGCTCGACCCCTGGTCGGTGGTGCGGGCAGTGGGTGAGAAGAGGAGGTCCTGGGAGGGCCCGAAGCCGGCCAGGACCGAGGTGGAGTCCACCGCAGCCACCAACCCTCCGTTGCTGGCCACTCCCGGCGGCGTGGCCAGCTGCCACCGGGAGCCGTTCAGGACCAACAGCTGCCAGAACGTGTTGAGCGGGTCGTCGAGATGGCCCATGGCCAGGGTGGCCCATGTGGTGGCGCCCGCCACGGAGGAGCTGGTGAGTGGGATGGTCGGGCCCAGTGGCGAGGAGGCCTGACCGGAGGCCCCTGCGTTCGGCGAGGTGCACGCAGTCAGCAGCCCCGTCCCCAGGGCCACGGCGGCCGAGGCAGCCATGAGCCGCCGTGCCACCCCCGCGCGGCCCGACGACCGTGGCGGGATCCTCACGAGTGGATGACGTTGTTGATCTGGGTGGTGAGCACTCCCACGAACGACGACCCTTCGGCGCTCCCGTCCCCGGGGTCGCCGTTGATGATCACACGGGTCCGGCCCCGTTTGTCGATCACGTAGACGATGTCACTGTGGGCCACCATGCCACCGGCCGGCGTCACGTCCGTCTGGACGCCGTAGTCGTCCCAGACCTGGTGGAGTTGGGCCAGCGACCCGGTGAGGTAGGTCCAGTTGCTCACCTGATCGAGTCCCTCCTGCCGGTCGAACGCGGCGGCGAACGCGGTGCTGCGGTAGAGCGGGTTGGTCACCACGGCCACCAGTTCAATGTGGCGGGCCTCTGCACCCAGGTTCTCGTCGGCCAGCCGGAGGCTCTGGGCGATGAGCGGACAGTCCGACGTGCACACGGGGTCGAGGAAGGTGAGCACCACCGTCCGTCCGGTCAGCGAGGCCAGCGAGACGGCATGCCCGCTCGTATTGGTCAGGGTGAACGGCGGTGCCGGGACGTCGACCTGGTTGGGCGGTCCGTCGGCCGCCTCGATCAGGAGGGGGTCGGCGTTGGGGTTGGTGGCCGCCACCGCCATGGGGGCGGCGCCGACCAGCACGACGGCCACCGCCAACAGGGCGAGGAGGGAGCGCAGGAGGTAGGTGGGGTTGAGCCGATCGAGCCACCCGGCCCACCGGGCCCGGCCCACCTGGGCGTCAGCTGCCTCCGACCCGATGACCCCGGTGCCCGGTGTCGCCTCGATGGCTGCCGCCGGAACCGGTACGCGGGCCATGGCCACGTAGCCCCCGGTGAAGATGAGGGCCATCGGGATCATGGAGTTGGGATCGGTGCCCACCCCGCCCAAGAAGCCGAAGTCCTGGATGAGCACCCAGGTGGCCAGGCAGAACACCGACCCGACGATCACGCCGACACGGACCACACGGAGGTTCCCGCTCACGAAGGCCGCGCCCACCCCGATCAGCAGGGCCACGATGATGAAGTTGACCAGCCACCCGTGCCCGGCCTGGAACGAGCCGAAGGACCGGACCCATGATGCGAACACCGACGGCTGGGGCACCTGGGACATCTGGCTGACCATGGCGGTCAGGGTGCCCGTGGCGGCCGAGGTGTGGGCCCCCCCGGACCAGGAACCCCGCCCGGGCCAGGCCTGGAGGATGCCCATGCCGACGAAGAACGCGCCCATCCCCCGCAGGATGCCCTTGCCGAGCCGGGGCGACTCCCACGAGGTCTCGGGCAGGGCCACCAGCGCCCCGGCCACCACATAGAACACAACGCCGCCGGGCGTCCCGAACAACCAGCTGCTGCCGTGGCCGAAGATGCCGCCGAAGGCCTCGCCGAACACCCACACCACCAGACCCCAGCCCACACTGGCCACCCCGGCCGCCCGGGACCAGCGCCCGCGCGGAGCCACCAGCAGGAAGATCCCGATACCCACCTGAATCCACACCGTGGCCGCCGCCGCCGTCACCGGATGGTTGGACCAGATGGTGGTGCCCACGTTGACCAGGTGCTGCACCCACCCTGGTGAGGAGCTGGCCGCCGGCGTGATGACTGAACCGGGCAGGCCGATGGGCATGGACCCCTGGAGCTGGAGCAGGCCATCGAACAACCACAGGAGACCGAACGTGATCCGGAGGAGCCGGCGCCCCGCAGGCTCGGGGGAGGTCAACGGAGCGGAGGGCGCCTCGGTCGACGTGCCGGCGGCCACCGCTCGCCGGTACTGGACGGTCCGGGCCAGGTTCCAGGCCAGGACCAGCAGCACGCCCAGGGCGACCACGATGAGCAGCTGGTGGTTGAGGGCCGATCGGAATGCTGCCGTGATGATCGAGTTGTTGGTCTGGAGAGGGTGCCCCATGCCTGGCATTTCGCAACCAATCTGTCGGGACGTGCCCGTGACGCTCGGAACGGGCACCCACGGCGATCGAGCACGAATAGCCCGATCGGGACGATTGTAGGGTCTGCCCACGGATCAGACCCGTCGCCCCGGTCGCTGTGGGCCACGCTCGCCCGGGGGACTCGGGGCTCCGATCGGGGGTCAGCACCGCTCCCTCGATTTCGGGAGTGCGACCTGTAGCTCGCCGGCCGGAATGCGACGATGACATGGCGTTTCGAGGTCGGTGACGTTCCCTGTCGGGGGGCGACCGGGCGGCGAGCAGGGGGCGGCCGGCGGCCGGCCGGCCTACTGCTCGCCGAACAGCAACCCGTAGTTTGCACCCCTACGCAGATGGTGACCGCCGTCGATGGGCAGGTTGACCCCGGTGATCCACGTCGACTCCGGTCCGGCCAGGAACCGCACGGCGTCGGCGATGTCCTCGACGGTGCCGAGCCGGCTGATGGGCATCTCCTCCATGTAGTCGTCGAGCAGCGGCCCTCCGGCGGTGATGAAGGCCATCAGCTCGTCGTCGACGATGCCGGGCTGCACGGAGTTGACCCGCACGCCGGTGGCACCGAGCTCCTCGGCCGCGTACGCGCACAACGTGTCGATGCCGGCCTTGGACGAGCCGTAGGCCCACAGGTACCGGTGTGGGAATCCTCCGGCCCCCGAGGACATCCCGATGATCGACCCGCCCGGGGCCGGCTGCCCGTCCACGCCGGTGCCCACCCCGGCGGCCATCAGGGGGGCGGCGTGCTTGATGCACAGGAACGTCCCGATGAAGTTGACGTCCACCGTGGCCCGCACCGAGTCCAGGTCGGCGTCGACGATCGGCCCCATGTGCAGCGAGCCCCCGGCGTTGGCGAAGAGGATGTCGAGCCGGCCCCGGCCGGCCGAGGCCACGGAGACCGCCTCGGCCACCTGGTCCTCGTCGGTGACGTCGGCCACCACGTAGCGGGCGCTCCCCCCGGCCGTGGCCGTGCCCTCGGCGTCGGCCGCCGCCTGCTCCAGGCGGGTCACCGCCGCCGCCAATTTCTCCTCGGTGCGGCCGCAGATGGTGACGTGGGCCCCGTCCGCCACCAGCCGGGTGGCCGCACCCAGGCCGATGCCGCTGCCTCCTCCTGTCACCAGCGCCGACCATCCGGCGATGCCCTGTGCGGGATGCTGCTCACTGCTCACGTGGTGCTCCTCTGGTTGGCGATCGGCTCGGTCGACACCGAGCACGGCGGCGCGGCGTGCTACGACATGACGGTTCGACGGAGCATGATACGGGTCCCATCGGGCCGGGCAAGGACGAGGAGTGGTGCCATGAGTGACCGGCAGTTCAATCTGGCCGACCTGTTCGAGGTGGTGGCCGACACCGTCCCCGGCCGGCTGGCCCTGGTGGCCGGGGACGACCGCCTGACCTACCGCCAACTCGACGAGCGGGCCAACCGGTTCGGAAACTATCTCGCCGACCAGGGGGTCACCCCCGGGGCCCACGTGGGCATCCTGTCCTTCAACCGGGCCGAGTGGGTCGAGGCCATGATCGGCTGCTACAAGGCCCGGGTCGTGCCGGTCAACCTCAACTACCGCTACGTCGCACCCGAGCTGCGCTACGTGATCGACAACGCCGACCTCGAGGTGGTGGTGTTCGAACGGGCCCTCGCCCCCCTGGTGGCCGAGGCCACCGAGGGGCTGGCGCGGGACACGCCCGTCACCCTGGTGATGATCGAGGACGGGTCGGACACGGACGCCTCCGGCCTCCAGACCATCTCCTACGAGTTCGCCCTCGATTCGTCGTCCCCCGACCGCGACGGTCGGCCCCGGTCGCCCGACGACATCTACATCCTCTACACGGGCGGCACCACGGGCATGCCCAAGGGCGTGCTGTGGCGCCAGGAGGACATCTTCTTCGCCGCCATGGGAGGGGGCGGCTGGGGCTCGGAGCCCATCACCCATCCCGAGGATCTGGCCGGACGCCTCAATCCTGACGACGCCACCCGGGCGGTGATGCTGGTGGTGGCGCCGCTGATGCACGGCAACGCCCAGTGGGTCATGTGGAACGGCTTCATGATGGGCGGCACCGCCGTCCTCTACACGGGCCACCGCTTCGACCCAGACGCCCTCTGGCGCCTCATCGGCGAGGAGGGGGTGGTCTCGGTGGGACTGGTCGGCGACGCCATGGCCCGACCGTTGGCCGACGCCCTGGCCCACGCCCCGGAGGGCACCTACGACACGTCGAGCCTGATGGTGGTGGGTTCCGGCGGCGCCATGCTGTCCAAGACGGTCAAGGACGAGCTGAAGGAGCGGCTGCCCGGCATCATGGTGCTGGACAGCTTCGGCTCCAGTGAGAGCGGGGCCCAGGGATCGGTGCAGGAGGGGGCCAGCGGGCCCCGCTTCGTCATGCGGGACGACACCACCGTGCTCGACGACGACCTCGTCCCCCTCACCCCCGGCGACGGCCGGATCGGGCGTCTGGCCCGGACCGGCCGCATCCCCCTCGGCTACCACAAGGACCCGGCCAAGTCGGCGGCCACCTTCCCGGTGGATGCCGACGGGGTGCGCTGGTCGATCCCCGGCGACCTGGCCTCGGTCGAGCCCGACGGCACCATCACCGTGCACGGCCGGGGCTCGGCCTCCATCAACTCCGGCGGCGAGAAGATCTTCCCCGAGGAGGTGGAGGCGGCGGTCAAGACCCACCCCGGGGTGTTCGACGCCATCGTGGTGGGGATCCCCGACGAGCGCTTCGGCCAGCGGGTGGCTGTCGTCCTCCAACCGAGAGACCCGGACGCCACCCCCACGCTGGAGGAGCTCCAGGAGCACTGCCGGGCCCACATCGCCGGCTACAAGCTCCCCCGGCAGCTGCTGGTGGTGGACGAGATCCCGCTCACGGCGTCGGGCAAGCCCGACTCCAAGGCGGCCAAGGCCCTCTTCTGAGGGTTCCGACCGCTCAGGCGGGAACCGCTCGTCGGGCCTCGGCCACCGCGGCGACGGTCGCCACCACGCGCTCGGCCGCCCGCATCAGAGCGGCCTCGTCGATCTCCACGGACCGGTCGGCTCCGGCATCCGGCCACAGTCCGAGCACCCGGGCCGGCACCGGTCGTGAGGGTGACCGCAACGAGGCCACCAGGGCCAGATAGGCCAGCTCCTCGGGCCAGGCCTTCGGCGGGTGGCCGCCCGACACCGACACCAGGCCCACCGTCCCCCGGACCGAGGCCGACGGGTCAGCGGGCGCCCCGGGGACGAGGGGGACGCGCAGCTCCGGCCGGCCCTTCAGCCGCAGGGTGCGAGGGGCGGGGCACACCCACTGGTCGTCGGCCCCGCCTATCTGGGGCAGGGCATCGAACACCGACCAGTCGAGCGACGACCACAGCGACGAGGCCCAGCTCACCGCCTCGGCCAGCACCACAGCCCGGGCGCCGGGCGCCAGCCCCGCCACCCAGGGCTCCCAGTGGAAGGTGCGCCATCCGCTCTCCTCCCACCGCTCGACGGCTTCGGACGCCACCGGTCCGACGGCCTCGAGCGGGGTGCGGAACCGTCCGCGGGCACAGGCGTCGACGACAGCCAGACCCAGGGATCGGCGTACGAAGGCCGGCCGCCAGGCGAACGGCTCCTGCGGAGCGGCCACTGTCTCGGGTCGTGTCCGGGCCTGGCGTAGGAGGGGGAGGCTCACCACCACGGGATCACCGGGAGGCAGCCGTGCCACCAGCGGTGCCAGCCGTGCCACCAGATCGGCACGCACCCTCGCCCGGGCGTCCCGGTCGACCGTGGCCGATGCCGGGGCCACCAGGGCCCGGGTGCGGTCCCCGACGGCCGTCATCCGGCCAGCTCCACCCCGTCGGGCAGGATCGAGCACCGTCCGCACAAGGGCCCGGGGCGGCGATCTGGCTCGACGCCCCGGGCCAGGTCGACCAGTCGCCGGGCCCCGGCCGCGGTGCGACGGGCCGCGGCCACCAGCAGCTCGTCGGTGACCGGGTCCACGTCCAGCTCGCCGGTCCTCGAGTAGTAAGTCGCCACCACGAAGGGGGGCGCCGGACTGCGCAACGCCTCGAGGAGGGCGTAGAGGTGGAGGTCGGCACGATGCTCGACCCGGCGGGACCCCGACTTGACCTCGACGAGGGCCACCGACCCCTCGTCACGGGCCGGCCGGCCGATGACCAGGTCCACCCGGGCCGTCAGCTCCACGGCGCCACCGGCGTACTGGACCCGCAAACTCTCCTGCGTGCGGGGCAGCCAGGCCGGATCGAGGGCCGGCCAGCGCCGGCGGAGCCCGTCGGCCTGCCGTTCCACCTCGGCCCGCAGCTCCTCGCGCTCCGGGCCGTCCAGCCCCTCGACCCATGACCGCAGGTCGGACTGGTGATCGTCGACGGCCAGGCCGGCCAGGCCGTCCTCCATCGGGTCGCCGATGGAGCCCACCGTGACCAGCTGCCGGAACAGCACGTCGATGAGGGAGCCGCAGGCCAGGGCCAGCGAGAAGGGCCGGTCCCCGAACCCGTCGGCCACCTGGTGGGCCTCACAGGCCAGTATCCGGGTCAGCCGGTCCTTGGTGACCAGCACGGGGAGCGGCGGCGGCCCCTCGGGCGTGGTCGCCGGCACGGCCGGGCCCGTCGCGGCCCCGCCGGAGGCGGATCCATCACGCTCCAGGCCCGACTCCAGCATGACCCGGAGCATCCGGGCCAGCTCGGGCCGGGCCTCGGGCCGGGGCCGGCCGGTGATGCGCAGCCGCTGCAACAGGGCGTCCCCGGACAGCGGCTCCCAGCCCGTCCGGGGATGGTGCCGGGTCGGCATGACCACCGGCCGCGGTGGCATGGCCGGGGCACGGCGGCCGTCGGGGAGCGGGCCCCACCCCTGGCGTGGCCCTGGCACCACCCTCGGGCGCTCGATGTCCATCACGGTCATGGCTGCAGTGTGCACGAGGGGTGTGACAGCGGGATCCGGGACGGTCACCGGTAGCCTCGGGAGCGATATGTACCCGGCCGCCGTCAGTTCGTTCGCCGTCGTCTTCACCATCTTCGTCGTGGCGACGGTGGTGCTGATGGTGCTGGTCCTCCGCTTCACCCTCCAGAGGGCGGCTGCGGCCAGGGCCCGGTGGCTGGCCGAGGAGGAGCCTGAGGAGGACCCCGACGAGGACCGGCCGCGCACCGCCCTGGTGCTGGCGGGAGGCGGGATCCGGGGTGCGGTCCAGATCGGGATGCTCCAGGTGCTGACCGAGCACGGCTTCGTCCCCGACCGCATCTACGGCTCGTCGGTGGGCGCGGTCAACGGTGCCGTCTTCGCCGGCGATCCGACCCGCGAGGGGGTCCAGCGCATGACCGAGATCTGGCGGAGCCTCACCCGCGAGACGGTCTACCCGCAGGGCCGACTGCACGGGCCCTGGCTCTATCTCCAGCAGAGGGACTCGGTGTTCGTCAACGCCGGGCTCCGCAAGGTCATCGAGGAGGGGATCGGGTACGAGCGGCTCGAGGACGCCGTCATCCCCATCGAGGTGGTGGCCACCTCGCTCACCGACGGCGGGGAACGCTGGTTCACCTACGGCCCGGCCGTGGAGGCCGTGCTGGCCTCGTCGGCCATCCCGGCCATCTTCCCCCCGGTCGAGGTCGACGGGGAACGGTTCATCGACGGGAGCGTCGTCAACGACGTGCCCCTCCGCCGGGCCATCGACGGAGGCGCCACCCGGATCGTCGTGCTGCTCTGCGCCCCTCCGGCATTCACGCCGGGGTCGCCCCGTCGCCCCGTCGAGGCCATGCTCAACGCCCTGATGATCTCCATCCACGCCCGGTTCGCCCGCGACCTGGCCCAGCTGCCGGCGGGTGTGGAGGTCATCGTGTGCAGCGGGGGTGAGGAGGGGGCCCGGGAGTTCGACGACTTCTCGACCACCGAGGCGCTCATCGCCCAGGGGCGCGACGAGGCCGCCGAAGTGATCCGGCGCTACGGGCTCGGGCGGCCCGAGCCCGAGGTGACCACCCCATCCGGGGTGGCGGCACCGACCGCGTCCTCGGCCGACGGGCCCCCGGGGGGGGACTCCGGCGGCGCCTCCGGCATGGCCGTGGCCGTGGGCCCCGATGCCGCCGGCGGCGGTCCATCCAGCCATCCCGAGCCCGGCACGTAGCGTCGGACGATCCGGGCCGGCACCCCGGCGATCACGCAGTGGTCGGGGAAGGTGCCCCGCACCACGGCCCCCGCCCCCACCACGACGTTCCTCCCCAGCCGGCTGCCGGGGAGCACCACCACGCCGGTGCCCAGCCAGCTGCCCGTGCCGATGCGCACCGGTTCGTCGCGGGGCCACTGGACGTGGACCACGTCGTCGGGATCCTCGTAGCCGTGGTTCTGGTCGGTGATGTAGACGTAGGGACCGGTGTGGACGTCGTCGCCGATGTCCACCTCGAAGTGGCCGACGATGTGGCTGCCCCGGCCGATCATGCACCGGTCGCCGATGCGCACCACCGGGTCGGTGACCATGGTCTGGCCCGGGACCATGCCGGCCGAGATGCTCACGTGGGGACCGACCAGCGTGTCCCGGCCGATGTGGATCCACTGCTCGCCGAACACCGCTCCGGTGGGGAAGGCCAGGCAGGTGCCGGGCCCGAAGGCCCCGAACCGCGCGGCCAGCCGGTCGTCGGGCCCGGTGGCCCCGTACCGCGACACCCAGTTCCAGCCGGCATGGATCAGGGCGTTGGCCCAGCGCCGGGAGCGGGGGGCCGGGGCATGATCCGACAGCGAGGGATGCCGGGGAGCGCCGGCCTCCCGGTCGGTCGCCGCCGGGACGGCACGGTCCGACTCTGGCCGGTCGTCTCGGCCCGGGCTGGCAGCAGTCACCCCGCGACGGTAACTGATGGCCGTGCCCCTCAGCGATCCCAGGCACCGGGCCATCGGGGCGGGCCGCCGGGCCGGCGGGCTTCGGCCGGGCCCCGGCAGGGCTGCGGCCGGGCTGCGGCACTGCCCGGCCCTCCCTAGAGTTGCCCTGTGCCCGACGAACCCAACGCTGACGAGACACCGCGGGATGACACCGGCCTCGCGCACCACGGCGACGGCGATGCCGGTGACGGGCCCGATGTCCGGGCCGATGTCCGGGCCGAGGCCCGGACCCATCTCGGGCGGGCCGGGTTCGAGTCGGGGTCGGACATCTACGAGCGCTCCCGGCCCGGCTACCCCCCCGGGGCGGTGGACCTGCTGGTGGAAACGGCGGGCCTGGCCCCGGGCAGCCGCGTCCTCGACCTGGCCGCCGGCACGGGCAAGATGACCCGCCAGCTGCACGAGCGCGGGCTCCGCTGCGTGGCGGCCGAGCCGTCGCCGTCCATGCGGGAGGTGTTCGCCCGGGTGGTCCCCGGCGTGCCGCTGGTCGGGGCCACCGCCGAACAGGTTCCCCTCGCTGACGCCACCGTGGACGCCGTCGTGGTGGCCCAGGCCTTCCACTGGTTCGATCCCCCGGTGGCCCTCCGCGAGATGGCCAGGGTCCTCCGCCCCGGAGGGTGGCTGGCCCTCGTCTGGAACGAGCGGGACGAGTCCGACCCCGTGGTGAGGGAGCTGGTGCGCATCTCGAAGTGGGACACCATGGCGCCGTACCCCGTCGGGAAGGACTTCGGCCCGGACATCGACCGGAGTGGTCGGTTCGGGAGGGTGACGCGCACCAGACTCCCCTTCACCCAGTGGCTGGACCTCCCGACCTTCGTCGGCCAGGTGGCCTCCCGCAGCTATGTGCAGGTGCTGCCGCCAGCCGGGCAGC
>Ga0181534_10000796_pt1 | contig 21789 bp, 14 predicted proteins | sample PEATcosm2014_Bin_37_FD_119758 | JGI IMG/M metagenome (GOLD analysis project Ga0181534, IMG submission 119758) | Peatland microbial communities from MTU Mesocosm Facility, Houghton, MI, USA - PEATcosm2014_Bin17_10_metaG | ecosystem: Environmental > Terrestrial > Soil > Wetlands > Peat | place...
AGATCGTAGGACACTGTTACTATTTTACATCGAGCGGGGCTGAAGCCCCGCGCGGGATAAATCCCGCCCTCCTGACCCTGATGTCCAGGACCCGCCAGTACGAACGGGCCGGCGTGGACGCCGGCCGCGGGACTAGAGTCCCGCCCCACGAAAGCACGCCGATTTAACGTTTGCGCGCGGACAGCACGCCCGCATTCAGCCCCAGCGTGCTCAAGCCGCCGAAGAAGCGGGCATGCTCGATCTTGACGCAGCGGTCCATCACCACTTCCAGGCCCGCTTCCAGAGCGCGCGCGGCGGCCTGTTCGTGGATCACGCCAAGCTGCATCCAAATGACCTTGGCCCCGGCGGCGATAGCTTCCTCCACAATCGCGGGCACGGCCGCGGGTTCGCGGAAGATATCCACGATCTCGACAGGCGGCGGGACCTCGGCGAGCGTCGCATAACAGCGGAGGCCCAGGATCTCCTTCTCGCGCGGGTTGACCGGAAAGATCTGGTAGCCCGCCGCCTTCATATACAGCGCGACGAAATGGCTGGGCCGGTAAGGATTCGCCGAGAGACCCACCATGGCGATGCGCTTGTATTGCTTCAGAATGCGCAGGTGCTGCTGGGCCGTGGTCGCGAAGCGCGTGCCAAGCACCGGCGACGTGCTGCCGACCGCGCCGCTCATGCTTTTTGCGAGGCTTCCAAGGCCTGGTCGAGATCCCAGAGGATGTCCTCGACGTCTTCGATGCCCGCGGAAAGGCGCACTAGATCTTTCGTAATGCCCGCGGCAAGCTGCTGCTCGTCATTCAACTGCTGGTGCGTAGTGGAGGCCGGATGAATGACCAGGCTCTTGGCGTCGCCGATGTTGGCCAGATGCGAGAGGAGCTGCACGGAATCGATGAAGCGGCGCCCGGCTTCGAGGCCGCCCTTCACGCCGAAAGTGAGGATGGAACCGCAGCCGAGCGGCAGGTACTTCTTCGACAGCTCGTGGTAAGGGCTGGACTCCAGACCCGGATATTTCACCCAGGAGACATGCGAACTCTGCTCCAGGTGCCGCGCGACGGCCAGTGCGTTGCGGCTGTGCGCGTCCATGCGCAGCTGCAGGGTTTCGATGCCGGTGAGAAACAGGAACGAGTTGAACGGGCTGATGCAGGGGCCGAAATCGCGCAGCCCTTCCACGCGCGCTTTGATGATGAAGGCGATCTCACCGAAGGTTTCGGTGAAGCGCAGGCCATGATAGCCGGGACTGGGCTCGGTCAGTTGCGGGAAATGGCCGGAGGCCCAGGGGAAGCGGCCGCTATCCACGATGATGCCGCCGATCGAGTTGCCGTGTCCGCCCAGGAACTTGGTGGCGGAGTGCACCACGATATCCGCGCCGTATTCGATCGGCCGGCAGAGATAGGGCGACGCCATGGTGTTATCGATGATCAGCGGAATGTGGTGTTCGTGCGCGATGGCCGCCACTTTTTCGATATCCAGAATGTTCATGCGCGGATTGGCGATGGTTTCGCCGTAGATGGCGCGCGTGCGCGGGGTAATGGCGCGGCGGAAATTTTCCGGATCGTCCGGCTCGACGAAGATGGCGTTGAAGCCCAGGCGGCGGAAGCTGACATCGAACTGAGTGTAGGTGCCGCCATAGAGCGTGCTGGCGGAAACAATGTCGTCGCCCGGTTCCATCAGACTGCTGATGGCCAGAAACTGGGCCGACTGCCCGCTGGCCGTGGCCAGGGCGCCGATGCCGCCTTCGAGCGACGCTACGCGCTCTTCGAACACGGCGGTGGTGGGGTTCATGATGCGCGTGTAGATGTTGCCGAAGCGCTGCAGCGCGAACAGTGCGGCGGCGTGGGCGCTGTCTTCAAAGACGAATGACGTGGTCTGGTAGATGGGTACGGTGCGCGCGCCGGTGGCCGGATCGGGCTTTTGTCCGGCGTGGAGGGAGCGGGTGCTGAAACCCATCTGGCGTTCGGGGGTTGATTCGGGCATATTCTACGAGTCTACAGGGAATGGGGTGGCAGGATGATGATATCGCCCGTGATGTGATATCATATTCGATGTGAGACTGGTGTTGGACACGGACGTCGTCGTGGCCGCCATGCGTAGTCCAACGGGCGCATCGGCCGCGATTCTCCGGTCCCTCCGCCAGGGGCAGGACACGTTGTTGCTGAGTGTTCCCTTAGCGCTGGAGTCTGAGTCGGTTTGCCTGGAGGCGGAGCATCGTCTGGCTGCCGGACTCAGCGAACGACAGGCAGACATCTTCGTGACTGCGGTGATTGCAATGGCCGAACCGGTTCAAACCCACTTTCTATGGCGCCCGCAGCTTCGGGACGCCAACGACGAGATGGTATTGGAGGTGGCGGTCAACGGGCGGGCAAGCGCCCTCATTACGTTCAATGTGCGGGACTATGGAGACGTGCCCAGCCGTTTTGGCATGGACGTCCTGCTTCCGCGCGAGGCCATTTGGAGGATCAGGCAATGAAGGAAAGTCAAACGTATCCTTTGCGGCTCCCGCGATCGCTCAAGCAGGCTGTGGAGCGCCTTAGCCGGGAAGACCGGACTAGCATCAATCAGTTTGTGGCTACGGCGGTAGCGGAGAAGGTGTCGGCGCTGGAGACAGCGCGATACTTCGCGGACCGGAAGGCGCGCGCGGATTTCGATGCGTTCGATAAGATCATGCGGAGGCGGGGCGGAAGCGCGCCGCGGGAAGGCGATGAAGTTCCGCCGGCGGCGAAGTAGGGACCGGCGGAGACTGTGTGAATGATGAAGTCTCAGGCAGAGCCGATTACCAGCTTCCCGACGCCGTCGGCGCGATGCTCCACCTGCCGAAAGGCTTCCGCGATTTGTTCCAGCGGACGGACGTGCGTAATCATGGCGGCGAACCGCGGCAGGTGTTCCGCCAGCATCTCGCGTGCCGCCTCCGTCTCGTGGTTCGACCGGCGCACCGTATAAACCGCCAGTTCCTTCCGGCGCATCGGGGAGAATTCCAGCGGCACCACCGTCTCGACCGGGATTCCGGTGACGACCACGCGCCCGGCGTTGCGCGTGGCACGCAGGCAGTGGTTCGTGGAGCCGCCCGTGGCGGCGCAATCGATGGCCACGTCCACCCCGCGGCCGCCCGTGTCGCGCAGGATCTCGCGTGAGGGATCCACCGCCGCGGGGTCCAAAGCCGCGTCGGCGCCCGCCTGCAGCGCCAACTCGCGGCGCGCTGCCACCGGTTCGACAGCCCACACCCTGCCGGCGCCGGCCAGCTTCAGGCAGATCACCGTCATCAGCCCGATAGGACCCGCGCCGAAGACCGCGGCGGTTTCCCCAGGCCGGAGCGCCACGAACTGCATGGAGTGCAGCACCACCGCCAGCGGCTCGATGAGGGTGGCTTCGCGCGCGCTCATGCCCGGCGGAATCGCAACCAGGTTTTGCGCGGGAATCTTGGCTCCGTCGCGAAAAAATCCCGGATCGCCCGGCATGCTCATGAAACGCAGGTTGGCGCACACATTGTGATGGCCGGTGCGGCAGAATTCGCAGTGGTAGCAATAGATGGCCGGCTCGAACGCCGCGCGATCGCCCGCATTCCAGCCGGTCACGCCCGCGCCCACGCGCAGGATGACGCCCGCCGGCTCGTGCCCCAACACCATCGGATACTGGCACGGCGTATCGCCCACGCCTCCTTCGGCATAAGAATGCAGATCGGAGCCGCAGATGCCCACGGCGTCGACGCGCACCTGCACCTCGCCCGCGCCGGGATCGGCCAGCGCCGCGTCCACCAACCGGAACTGGCGCAATCCGCACAACTCGGCCACGCGCACGGTCATCGGCCCTCTTCAGCGGGCGGATGACGCAGAGTCAGCGCGGCGATGTGATCCAGCACCGCGTGGAAATAGGCCATGTCGCGCTCTTTTTCGGGCATGTCGTCGCGCACCTCGGCTGACTCGCCGGGCAGATAACGGAAGGGAAAGCGCTGCGCCTGAATCCAGGGCAGGTATCCCCAACCGGCGGCCCGGTGGAAGAAGATGTCGCAACTGGCCAGGTCGGCGGCCAGGTGCTCGAGCGTGGTCGCGCGGCCGTTATCGTCCTCGGTCATCAACACGGGGCGATCCGCGTCCTTCAGTTCGGCCACGCGGCGGGCTTTCTCGCGCTCGTCGCGGCCATCGCCGTGGATCAGCAGCAAATCCACCTGCCCTTGCAGCGATGGCGGATAGCGCATGCGGCCGTCGCTCGAAGTCCCGATGGGCAGCACCCAATCGCTATGCCGGAAGCATTCGCGCACGTCGTCGATGAGCGGGATGATGTTTTGCGGGATGTAGCCCTTGAAGTCCCACTGCGGGCCCGGCAGGTCGTATTCGTTGGCCACGTCCACAATCACGTTGCGGAAGTTATGCGCGATCAGCCAGTTGGTAATGTTCACGGCGGCGTTGTGGATGGCGTCGGTGGAGCGGAACTGCCCTGCCTGGCCGTGGTAGAAATACATCAGGTTGACGAACATGCCGCGCTGGTCGGCGGCGCGCAGCAGCCGTTCCAGGCGCGCCAGCCAATCCTGCTTGAGCGAGCCATCCGGCTGAAAAGCGCTCACGGAGGCGCCTCTTCCGGGGCCGAGGCGGTAGGCGTTCTCGCGATCGATGCCATTGACCGACTTGTCGTAGCCCGCCTGCGCGCCCTGCAGGCTCACGTTGATCATCAGCACGCCGTGATTCTTGTAGAAATCGAGGGCCTGGATCACGGCATCGGTGTTGAATTCGGGATCGAAAGTGCGCTCGTGCATCCACTCGTCGAGAAACAGGGCATTCGCCAGCCGGATATTCATCAGCTTGCCCTGGGCTTCGCGGCGGTACGCGGGGCCGCTGTAGGTCTTCTGCCAGTTCCCGCCGGGCCCCGGGGGACCTCCCTCGCGGACGTAGAAGGCGCGTGGATCGTAACGCGGGCCCAGCATGAATCCGGTGCTGATCTCAGCGCCGCACACGGCTGTGGCGAGGAAGGGTAGGATGAGGAGCCGATTCACGACGACATTATCTCATTTGGCGGGAGCCCCGCGGAGTGGGACGGCATGTGGGGCGGGCGTCCACGCCTGCAGCGGGTCTCCAGACCCGCGGTTGACGCCGTTCGGATCAGAACGGCGGCCGTGGCGGACGCGCACAGTCGAAAACCCACGCAAGTTATTGAGATTGGAGGGCGGCCAATCTTGGCCGCAGCCGCCTTTCTAGGCGGCCAGAGCCGGCTGAAAAGCCGGCTGCGGGCAGAATTGCCCGCCCTCCAGCAGGGCGGCCCCGCTGCAATGTTCCCCAAATCGGCTTAAGCACCCGCCGGCCGGGGTCCTTCGATCAGGCGATACCCCACGATCCTGGCGCCTCCGCCGCTGCCCGCGGTGGCCTTCGCCTCCAACAGGATTTCGATATAGGATGCCGGCGGCTGCCCGGCGCGCGAGCTCAACAATTTGGTCAAACTTGCCCCAAAGTCAGAGTTGGTCACGAATTCGCCGGCCGCCTCCGTGGCCGCCATATCGATTCCGGCGAGTATCAGAACATATCCCGTTCTGGTGAGGTTGGGCAGCAGAGCGACGTCCGCATAGGTGTTCTCATTCGCCCCGCCTCCGCGCGAAACTTCGTAAACGGGGCGTTCGCCGGGCAAAGGCGATTTATTCCGCAAGTGATACCGGCGAGTGGCGCGATCCTCTTCGAGGTTGAAGTTCAACCCGGATTCGAAGAGTTGTTCCCAGGGAATCCCCCTACGGCTGCCAACCAGCACGAAGTTTCCTGTCTTGAACTCTCGGACGCTGACATAGCGGGAGTAGCGCAGATTGGTCTGCGCGCCATAACGGCGGCCCAGATCCATGAATCTGGCAGCCAGGTTCGCGTCGCCCAAGCTGGTGTATTCGCGGGCGGAGATTAATCGCAGAGCCGCCTGGAGCTCCCGATTTGGAATGCTTCCAATGAGTTTTTCCGGATAGCCGCCCTTCAGGTAGTCGCTAAGCGGGATATCGGCGTTCAGGATGTCCTGAACCACGACCAGGTTGGAATCGGCCACCACGATGCTGGTCTGGCGGCGAGGTGAGAAAAGTCGAGACCAGAGCGGATCCTCATGGGCAGGCTGGGCGTCCTCTGTGGTGGAAGGCGCGCGCGACGCTGCCGGATGCTTCCACCAGATCAGGGCGGTGCTGGCCGCGGCAGCCAGTAGCAGCCCTACCAGCGCGGCCGCGCGCCAGGCACGTCCAGTCTTGAGAGGGGTCGATCCCGCTTCGGGGATCGCCACCGCGGGCGTCGGGATTTCCGCGGGAGCGGCCATCGCTTCCGGCGCCGGGTGCTCCGCCCGGGGCTCGAAGTGCGGCAGATAGCTGCCCTTGGGAATCGTCAGGACCAGCGGCTCGGCCGCTCCGTCAAGACTGAAGTAATCTTCCAGTTTCTTGCGCAAGTGCCGGATTTGCACCCGGACGATATTATCCTCGTTGGGGCTAAAGTCCGGCCGCCGGCCCAGAACCTTGCGCCCGATTTCCTGTTCGCTGATGGCAGTTGCGTGGTCGGCCAACACCCGGACGGAGACGTAGACCAGAATCTCTCGCAGTTGCGGGGCTTTGGCAAGATGGTGGCTGGAGGCCACCCGTTGCACCAGTGCCCACCGCTCATCCCCATCGAGGGGGGTGGTTTGCTCCGAGTGCTGCTTCAGTAATTCACTCAAAGCCGGCCGTCCAATCATTCAGACCTGATTATCCCGAAGGGATTACGTTAACACCATGCGCCGCTAAAATCCACAGCCCCAGTGGCGCACCCGCCTAATTCATTGATTTCACGACGCCGTTAACGTGACTTTACGTAAATATCCAGAGAAAACACCGCATTTTTCCTTGATTCAGCCGCCACCCTCCACTACATTCTGTTCGAGGCACGGGGTGGGTGGTCTCGCCCCGCTCGCGTTTGAATTTTCCAAGCTTCAACGGTTCTAGGTCGAACCGGAAAGGGGTCTATATGAAGAGTAGATTTTCTCCCACGTGGGTGTTTGCGATAACGTTGCTCCTGATCTTCGCCGCAAGCGGCATAGCGCAGGATTATCGGGGGCGCATCGAGGGCTTGGTCACCGACGAAACGAAAGCGGTGATCGCCGGCTCGACGGTAACTCTGGCGAATGTGAATACGGGTGCCCGGGTGATCCGTCAGACCAGCGACACGGGCCTATATCTGTTCGACTTGGTCGATCCCGGCACATATGTGGTGACCATCGAGGCCACCGGGTTCAGCCGCTTCATTCAAGAAAATATTGTGATGCAGACGCGCGGCGACATCACCGTGAACGCCGTTCTTAAGCCCGGAGCGGTGCAAGAGAGCATCACGGTAAACGAGACGCCCGGCGCCGTGGAGTTCAACTCTTCGAACCGGGACTTGACCATCGATTCGACAATGGCGGAAGAGATCCCGCGTTTCGACCGCAATCCGTTCAAGTTATCGCTAATCGCCCCCTCGGCGATCAATACGCGCGGGGAAATGATGCCGTACCATTCGTGGTCCGCCAATAGCGTCGACTTGGGTGGAGGAACCAACCTGAAAAACGATCTGGAAGTCGACGGTATGCCCATCGGCATGGGCCAAAAAAACACCACGCCGCCCAATCTCGATGCCGTGCAGGAAGTGATTGTCTCCACCAATAGCACCGACGCCGAGTCCGGTCACAGCGCCGGCGGTACGATCACCATGACCACCAAAGCCGGCACCAACGAATTTCACGGCGACGTCTTCTACCTGGGCCGCTATCCGTGGCTCAGCGCGGAAGCCGACCGCACCCTGTTCACCGAAAACGCCCAGCGCCAGAACATGTTCGGAGGCACTCTGGGCAACCCGATCAAGAAGAACAGGCTGTTCAACTTCTTCTCCGTCGAGGATTGGCAGGTAGGCTATCCGAACAGTTATGTCCGGACCGTACCCACGGCCCTCGAAGCGGGGGGCGATTTCTCGCAGTCTTGGGGAACCAATGGCCAAGGCGGCTACGCTTTGCGGACCATTTACGACCCCTGGACATCGGTGCTGAACGCGGACGGATCGGTTAGTGTGACCCCGTTCCCCAACAACAAGATTCCGACCAGCCGTTTTGATCCGCTGGCCGCCAGCCTGATGGCGGACTTCTGGGCCCCCAACAATCCCGGCGCAAATATTACCGGGGTGAACAACTTCACCAAGGGCTTCATCGAAAAGTACGGATACTACAACATCTCGGACCGTGTCGATTACAACATCAACGACAAGTGGAAGTTGTTCGGCCGCATGGCGCACTACAACACCACCGATCTGGCCGGCAACCCGACGCCGAACAACTCTGAACTCTACGTGCCGACGGGCACCGCGCGTGCCGCCTGGAACGCGGGCGGGGATGCCATCTACACCATAAACGCGCGCACCCTGCTGGAAATCCGTGGCGACTGGCACAGCCTGGAGGACGCGTATATTTCCTCTCCATTGCCTTCGAGCGGCTGGGGGTCAATCTGGCCGAATAACGACTGGTACGCGAGCTATCAAAAGGCCTCCGTCGGGCAGCCCATCTACTTTCCGGACATGAACATCGGCGGACAGGGGTTTGGCGGCGGCGGTTTCTACTGGAACCAGACTCCCAAAGGAGAAGCGACCAGCGCAAAACTGGCGCATCAGGTCGGCTCGCACTATATCAAGGTCGGTTTCGAACAGCGCGAGAGCTTTGGCCTCAGCTACGTGTCGAGCACCTCGAACTTCTATTTCAACACGGCCATGACGGCCAATACCTTTAACAATCCCAATACCGGACTGTACGGCGATCAGTACGCCACCTTCCTGCTGGGCGCTCTGGATGGTTCCTCCGAAATGATCGGCGGCCCCGTGCCGAATCCGCACGTCAAGTTTTACGGCGGGTATATCCAGGACGATTGGAAGGTCAATTCCAGGCTCACGTTGAATCTGGGTCTCCGCGATGAATACGAAACCGCCATCTACGATCCGGCGGACGACTTTTCGCGAGGACTGGACCTGAACGCGGCAGTGCCGCAGATGCAGGCGACTCCGCCAGTGATGCCGGCGGCGGCCACCAGCATCGTGGGCCCCAACTTCTGGCACTATACCGGCCAATGGCAGTTCGCCAGCTCCAGCCATCCGGGCGCATTCGATCCGCAAAAGCTGGCGCTGCAGCCGCGCATCGGCCTGGCATACCGCATCAACGACAAGACGGCTTTCCGCTTCGGCTACGCGCGATACCTGATTCCGTATGAAATGAACATCGCCCTGGCCCCGGTATCGGGATACGAGACGGTCGGCTTCCTGGAACCGCCATTCCTTGGCGAAACAGGCTACCAATATACGCTTGCGCCGCACGATGGCGTGCCGCAGCAGACCATCTCGAATCCTTATCCGGCCAACAGCAATCCGCTGTTGCCGATCCTCGGTACGGGTTACGGAGGCAACCTCGGACGCGGCGGCGAGTCTCTGCTGTGGTACAACCAGAACCAGCAGAAGGCCCGTAACGACCGTTTCAACTTCAACCTGCAGCGGCAGATTCCCGGCCAGATCGTGGTTTCGGGAACCTACTTCCTGAATATCGGCAACCAGCAATACACCAAGGCGCTGAACCAGATCAACCCCGCCCTGGAACAGAAGTATCAGAACCAGTTGAACCAGCAGGTAGCGAATCCTTTCTATCAATACCTGAACACGACCCTGGTGCCCGGCCCGCTGTATAACCAGCAAACGGTCTCATTGGGCTCTTTGCTGGTGCCTTATCCGCAATACGGCGGTTTGTACGAACTGGGTGACCTGGGAGCGGCGGAACGCTACCAATCGATCGAATTAAAAGCGCAGAAACAGTTCAGCAAGGGCTATAACTTCATAGCCAGTTACGTCTATATCAACGAGAAAGCCCAGACCAATGGCTTCCTGAACGGCAGCGTGTTCAATGACCAGGAATGGTATGCCAACCAACTCGTTTGGCAGGATAGCAATCAGCCCCGTCATCACTTGAACATCGCGTCCACGTGGGAATTGCCGGTCGGGAGGGGCAAGCCGTTCCTCGGCTCCATACCTCGGGCGGCGGATGCTGTTGTAGGAGGCTGGAAGCTGGCCGGTATCTGGACCTTCATGTCCGGCGATTTCCCGCAGTTCGGCAACATGATCGTTACGGGCAACCCCTGCATTTCCGACCCCACGCCGCAGCACTGGTTCAACACTTCGGTGTTCCAGCCGCTACCCGCGAATACCTATGTTCTGCGAAGCAACCCGCTGCAATACGACTGCCTGACAGGCCCGCATTTCTGGGTGCTGGACGGCAACCTGACCAAAGCCTTCACCGTGGTAGAGAGATTTCACTTTGAGATGAAGATGGCGGCTTACAATGCCACTAACCGGCTGAACCGCGGCGACCCGGATACGGGTTATGTAACCGATTCCCTGTTCGGTCAGACTCTGTACCAGGGCTCTCCGGGCGGTACCTTCGGCGCGCAGACCGGAGGCTACGGCAACCAAAGCGGCCGCCAGGTGGAGATAGGTTTGAAAATAATATTTTAGGGCCACGGCCCCTACCTCCCAGGACGAGCGGCGGGGACTGTTCCCGCCGCTCTTTTTGTTTCACGGCGGTGCCGCGCTGCATCTGAACTATATTGAATCCATGTCTTCTCTTACGCGGCGAAGTGCATTGGGTTTTCTGGCTTTGCCGGCTCGCCGCCTTCTCGGTCAGGCGAAAACCGGGATGGCCTCCCGCGGAGTCAGGCCTGCGCCGCGGGGCAAACCCTCCGGTCTTCCTTTCCACGCCCGCTTCACGGACGTGGCCCACCAGGCCGGTCTTCGCGAGACAGTGGTTTGCGGCCATCTCCGGCATGCCGACTATGTGATCGAGGCTATGAGTTGCGGGGCCGCGTTTCTGGATTACGACAACGATGGCTGGCTGGATATTCTGGTCTTGACCGGGTCGCGATTCGGCGATCCCCCAACCACCGCCTCCCAGCGGCTTTATAAGAACAATCGGGATGGTGCCTTCACGGACGTGACCGCGAAAGCCGGCCTCTACCGCACCGGCTACCAATACGGTGTGGCTGTGGGTGACTACAACAACGACGGCTTCGACGACCTGTTCATTACCGGTTGGGACCAGAACACCATGTACCGTAACAATGGCGACGGCACATTTACGGACGTCACCAAGCAGGCGGGTTTATGGAATGCGCAGCCGCGGTTTGGTTCCGGTTGCACTTTCCTCGATTACGACCGCGATGGCCGGCTCGATCTGTTTGTATCCAACTATGCCGAATTCGACCTCGAGACGGTGCCGCGCGCCGGAGCTTCAAACAGTTGTAGCCCCGGAGGCCTGTTTTGCGGTCCGCGCGGCCTGCGCTACGGCCATCATAGTCTTTATCGGAACAACGGCGACGGCACCTTCACGGATGTGACGGGGCCATCCGGGATCGGCAAGGTCGACGGAGGGTACGGTCTGACAGCCGTATCCGCGGACTTCGACAACGACGGCTGGCCGGACATCTACGTAGCCTGCGACTCCACACCCAGCCTGCTGTTCCGCAATAACCGCGACGGGACATTCACCGAGCAAGGTCTGGAGAAGGGCGTGGCGCTGAGCGACGACGGGATGGAGCAGGCCGGCATGGGGCTCGGCATTGGCGATTTCAGGCTGGATGGCAACCTGGACATCGTCAAGACACACTACTCCGCCGACACTCCAGGCGTGTATGTCAACAACGGCAAGGGAGACTTCCGCGATACGGCCCTGCAGGCGGGTCTGGCGGTCGAGACACGCTATGTGTGCTGGGGTATAGCCATCGCGGATCTCGACAACGACGGCAACCCGGATATCTTTTGTGTGACTGGCGGAATTTATCCGGAGATACAGGATAACTACAATACGCCGCGCGTAGTTTTCCGGAACTTAGGCCTGGGGCGGTTCGAGGAGTTACTCGGCCAGGCCGGGCCGGGAGTAGAAGCTCCGCATTCCAGCCGCGGTTGCGCCGTGGGCGACTTCGATAACGATGGCGATTTGGATATTCTGATCGTCAATCATAATGAGCCGCCGTCGCTGCTGCGCAACGATGTGAGCGGTAACAACCACTGGATCAAGGTCAAGCTGCACGGCGTCAAATCTAACCGCGGCGCCATCGGCGGACGGGTCACCGCGCGGTACGGTGGCCAGGTGCAGGCGCAGGAAGTACTCAGCCAGTCGTCTTATTTATCAAGCAACGATTCGCGCCTGCACTTCGGCCTCGGGCCAGCCACGAAGGTGGATCTCGAGATCCGCTGGCCGCTGGGCCAGGTGGAAAAGCTGAACGGCGTGGCGGCCGGCCAGTTGATCCACGTGACGGAAGGCTCCGGCATCACGCACACGGAGAAATTCTGGAGGGCGGGCTTTAGCCCGCGCGGGGCTTCAGCCCCGCGTGCAGGGCCGTTCGTCGCCCTGTGCCTGGCCCTGCTGTGCGCCCTCTCCCTGCTGGCCCAGCGCAACCCGGTCGAAGACGCCTGGGCCATGCTGGCCAAAGGCCAACGCCCCCAAGCCATTAGCCTCCTGTACGACATCATCAAGCGCAACCCAGGCGATGTGGACGCCCGCCTACTTCTAGGCAGCGTCCTGCAGGAAGAAGGAGACCGCGCCGGATCCATCGCACAATTAACCGAAGCCGTCCGGCTGCGGCCGCAGTCCGCCGAAGCGCAGAATGCGCTAGGTGAAGCGTTCAACGCCTTTGGCGATGCCGCGTCCGCTCGCGGGCCGTTTGAAAAAGCCGCGACGCTGGATCCCCGGTTCGCCCAGGCGCACGTGAACCTCGGTTTGGTCTTGCAGCAATCGGGCGAGCTCGATCAGGCCGCTAAGCACCTGGATCGCGCGATCGAACTGCTGGGGCCTAAGCCCGATGCCGCGTATCCACATTATCTGTGCGCCAAGGTGTCCAGCCAACAGGGTGACGTCCGCAATGCCGCCGCTCACTTGCGGGAAGCCGTCGCGCTGCGGCCCGATTTCGCGGAAGCCTGGTCGGACCTGGGAGCCGCGCGGAAAACCTTGTCGGACAATGCCGGCGCGCTGGCGGCTTTCGAGCGCGCCGTATCACTGGCGCCGGATGACGCGGTGGCGCAAACCCGCCTCGGCGCGCAATACCTGGACGCGGGCAAGGCGCACCTCGCCGTCGTGCATTTGCAGGAAGCGGCGCGTCTCGATCCCACCAACCAGAGCACGCTATACAGCCTTCAGCGGGCGTTGCGTGAGGACGGGCTGCCTACGCAGGCCGATGTCGTCAAACAAAAGCTGGCGGAACTGTTGCGCAATAAGGATAAGGACGATCAGAACCTGGTCGCCGGCATTGGACTCAACAATCAGGGCGCGAATCTGGAGAAGGCCGGCGACCTCGCAGGCGCACTGGAGAAGTATCGCGCGGCACGGAAGCTTCTGCCGGATCACAACGGAATCCGCGTAAACTTCGCGATCGCGCTGCTGCGTTTGGGCCAATGGGAACAAGGTTTGTCGGAACTGCGCGAGGCGGTGCGGCGGGAGCCGGACAACGCCGTGCTCAAAGCCGCTCTGGATGATGCGCTGTCAAAGGCGCCGGCGGGTCATTAACGTGCCCCAGGCACTTGTGGGGCAGGCTCTCAGCCTGTGGCGGCCTCTTAGGCCGCCTGCAGGAGGCTTTCGATGCTGCAAGCAAATGTCATGTTACATAAATTGTTTTCTCCGCGGTCGCCTTGGTTGACGGCCGCAGCACTATTTGTCGGTTCGTCTCTTGCCTTGGGCGCCGAAGGTTCGTCCGTGAAGGTTTGGGAGACGCAGACCGTAATCCCCACTTATTTGGCCGGAGCGCCCGAACCGAATCCGATGTTCTTTTTCGGGCGGGAGTCGCAAGGCGCGCAGGGGCCAGTATACCCCTATCCGATGTACGACACACTGACCGGCAAGAAGGTGGATAAGTCGTACACCATGGTCTATCTGGAGAACGAATACATCCGGATCGGCATACTGCCGGAAGTCGGCGGCCGCATCTTTGAAGGCGTCGACAAGACCAACAACTATAACTTCATTTATCGCCAACACGTGATCAAGCCGGCGTTGATCGGACTGATCGGCGCTTGGATTTCGGGCGGTGTGGAATGGAACATTCCGCACCATCACCGGGCCAGCACATTCATCCCCGTGCAGTACAAAGTGGAAGAGAATGCCGACGGCAGTAAGACCGTCTGGGTGGGCGAATTGGAAGTGCGGCAGCGCATGCGATGGGCGGTGGGTTACACGCTCCGGCCAGGCAAGGCTTACCTGGAAGCCTCGGTGCGTATCGTCAATCGCACGCCTGAAGTAAATACCATGCTCTGTTTCACGAACGTGGCCGTACATGCCACCGGGCAGTATCAGGTAATCTTCCCTCCCAGCACGCAGTTCGGCACTTACCACACCAAGAACCAGTTCACCCAGTGGCCCGTGTCTCATAGTAAGTTCTCCGGCGCCGATTTCACCAAGGGCGTGGATATTAGCTGGTACAAGAACCATATTGAAGCCAACTCGGTTTTCGCCTGGAACTATCAGGACGATTTCTTCGGCGGCTATGACCACGGCAAAGAGGCCGGCACCATGAGTATCGCCGATCACCACATCATTCCCGGCAAGAAATTCTTCACCTGGGGCAACGGACCGTTTGGCCGCACCTGGGACAAGACCCTGACCGACGACGATGGACCCTACCTGGAAATGATGGTGGGTGCCTACTCGGACAACCAGCCCGACTATAGCTGGCTGCAGCCCTACGAGACCCGCTCGTTCGCCATGCAGTGGTATCCGTTCCGGGACATCGGCGGAGTCAAGAAGGCCAATCTCGACGCTGCCGTGAACCTGGACGTCCAGAACGGGCAGGCCAAAGTGGGCTTCTACACCACATCCGCGCATCCGGCCGCGCAAGTGACGCTGCGCGCCGGCACGAAGGTGCTGCTCCAGGAAACGGTGGGCATCGGTCCGGCCAAGCCCTACGTGAAGCAGGTGGCGGTTCCAGCGGGGCTAGACGCGCATGATCTGGTGGCGTCGATTTCAGACAATGGCAAGGAACTGGTATCGTACAGCCCGATCCGGCTCACGCCAGAGACCATGCCGAAGCCAGTGACTCCGCCCCCGCCCCCGGCCGAGATTAAGACGAACGAGGAACTCTATCTCACTGGTCTGCGCGCCCAGCAATTCCACTCGCCCAGTGTGGATCCTATCCCCTATTGGCAGGAAGCTCTGCGCCGCGATCCGGGCGATGCGCGGGTAAACACTGTTCTCGGCATCACCGAGTTCAAACAGGCCCGCTACGCGGAGGCCGAGAAGTCGTTCCGCAAAGCGATCGAGCGGCTCACCGACAGATACACGACTCCCAAGGATGCCGAAGCGATCTACTATCTGGGCGCAACGCTGAAAGCCGAAGGGAAGATCGACGAAGCCTACACTTACTTGTACAAGGCCGTCTGGAGTCAGGCCTGGAAAGCCGCGGGCTACTATGGGCTGGCCGAGATCGCCACCTCCCGCGGACATCTGGATGCCGCGCTGGATTTCATCAATCGCTCGATCGAATCCAATGCCCTGAATATCCGCGCGCAGAATCTGAAGGCCGCCATACTGCGGCACCAGGGATGTGCCAAGGAGGCCCTTGAGGTGCTGGCATCCGCCGCGCATAGCGCCGACCCGCTCGACGTCCGCTCCCAAGCCGAAACGTGGCTGGCCTCCGAGACTCCGGAAGCGGCGCAGATCCTCGCTTCCACGATGAACCGGCATCCGGCCACCGCGCAGGAGACCGCCGCCGAGTATCTGAACGCCGGCCTCTGGCAGGATGGCGCCGACGTGCTGTTGCAGATGACCGCCGCGGCCCCGGACAAGGCCAAGATCCACCCCATGGCTTATTACTACCTTGGGTATTTCGCGACCAAGCTGTGCCAGCCGGAGAACGCCGCGGAATACTACAAGCTGGCGAGCGCCATGCCGCCGGACTATGTGTTTCCGTTCCAGAACGAAGCCATCGCGGTGCTCCGCCAGGCCGTGGCCGCAAATCCGGGCGATGCCCGCGCGCCCTACTATCTCGGCAATCTGCTGTATGACTGGCAGCCCGAGGAAGCCACCCGGATGTGGAAGGCGTCGGAAGCCCTCGACCCGTCGTTTGCCATCGTGCATCGCAACCTGGCGGTCGCCTACATGCATCAGAAGTCCGGAAGCGATCTCGACAAAGCCATCGCCGAAATGGAGAAGGCGGTGGCTTGCCAACGCCAGTATCCGCTGCATTTCACCGAGCTGGACGAACTGTACGAGCAGGCCGGCGCCAGCCTGACCAAGCGCGACGCGCTGTTCGCGCACAACGCGGCCATCGTGGCCGGACGGGATGACGCGGAGAATCGCGCCATCGCGGTAAAGGTGGCTGCCGGGCAGTATGACGATGCCATCCGGATGATGACCGGGAGACGCTTCGCGGTCGCCGAAGGCGTCAACCTCAACGTCGGGCAGCACTGGACCCAGGCGCACATCCTGCGCGGCGAGCAGAGCGTCGAAGCCCGGAAATACGAGCAGGCTCTGGCCGACTTTCGGGCGGCGCTGGCGATACCGGACAACCTGCCGCTGGGATTCGAGGGCGGCGCAGCCATCCACAATGCCGAGGCCGCCTATTGGACCGGCGTAGCCTACGAAGGATTGGGCGACCACCAGCAAGCCGTTGCCTCCTGGGAGCGCGCGGCTCAGGCGACCGCTGTCCGCCGCCGCCGCGCCTCCGCCGACGATCTGCCGCGCAAGCCGGAACTGTATTACCAGGGACTCGCGCTGCAGAAACTCGGTAAGCCAGAAGAAGCCAAGACGATCTTCCAGGGCCTGGTGGCGGCCGGACAGCAAGCCCTCACCTCGCCGAAGTCCGCGCCCGGGGCGGAACTGCCGCCGCGCGCCCGCAAAGCGTTAGCGCATTACATCTCGGGTCTGGGCTACCTTGGACTCAACGACCAGGCCGCGGCGAAAGCCGAGCTGAGCCAGGCCATCCAGACGGATCCGGGACTCGCGCAAGCTTGGGTCGCTCTGGCCGCCGCCGTCAAGCGCAGCTAGGCATCCGGCCGCTCCGTGGCCTTCCCGGCATCCGCGCTCAAATACATTCGGCGGTCATGATGGAAAGCCACATTCGCTAGATGGGGAGCCGACACCGCGCTCGCACCCACTTCCACCGGCGCGTTCGGCTCCTTGCGCGACTTCACGCAATCCAGAAAGTTCTGGATGTGCGACTCGATCGGCACCGGCGCGTCAAATGTCTGCACCGGCTGCTGGTTCTTCGGCCACGGCTCTTTCCACACCCGGTATCCTTCGTTATTGATAACCAAGGTGCCCTCATCCCCGCAAAACGTGATCGACCAGTCGTTTTCGTATGAGTTCGTGTAGTTCAAAGTCCATGTGGCCATGAACCCCGCGTACTCGAAGACCGCGCAAAACACGTCCGGCACCTCGGAGCCGATGGTCTTGGCGATCTGCCCATAGCACACCGCCGATTTGGCCGTGCCGCCGTTGGTGAACCACTGCACCACATCCATCAGATGCGTGCCCTGATCGGTCATGTTGCCGCCCGAATAATCCCAGAACAGGCGCCATGCCCGGAACCGCATGGGCTGCAGCTCGCGGTCCCGCGCCGGGCCCAGGAAGCGCTTCCAGTCCAGTTGGCCGGCGAGCGGCGTGTTGTCCAGCTCGTGCGCCACGTTCCAGTTCCACATCGGCTTCACCAGCGTAATCTTGCCCAGAATCCCGCTATCCACCAGTTGCTTCGCCTTGATGATGGATTCTGCGCTACGCCGCTGCATGCCGATCTGCACAATCTGTTTGGTCCGGCGCACCGCGTCCACCATTTGCCGGCTCTGCTCAAGCGAATGCGACATGGGCTTCTCCAGGTAGACGTCTTTGCGCGCGTCGAGCGCCGCCAGCAGGCACGGCGCGTGCTGATGATCGGGCGTGGCCACCACCACCGCGTCGATCCCGCTCTGCGCCAGCAGGTCGTGGTAATCCAGATGCGGCTTGGCGTCCGGCGCATCCTTGAGCGCGGCCTGCATGTTCGGCTCGTAGACTTCGGACACGGCCACGCACGCCGCGCCCAGCTTCTCGAAATTGCGGTTCAAATAGCGGCCGCGACCGCCGGCGCCGATCAAGCCGTACGCCAGCCGGTCATTCGCGCCCCAAGCCCGGCGCGGGATAAACAGCGGCGCTGCGGCGAGCGCGCTGCTTAAAAATGTTCTGCGGTCCTGTTCCATGGCTCACTGTATAACGATTAACCCGCCATTGCAAAGCCGGCCTGTCGGCCCGCGACGATTCCCGCGGGAAGACCTATGCGGAGCGCAGTTGGTCAAGTTCCGCCATTGCTACACCGCGCAGCGCGAGGAGACTCTGCCTGACGGTGTGCCAGACTAGCGCCTCGTCGACGCTTTCATACTCATGCCGGTAGACGTTCCCAGCCGCCGCAATCGCCGCCCAGTCAATCTCGGCGTGCCGGTCCCGCATCTCGCCGGGGAGCCGCCGCGACGCCTCGGAGACGATCTCCAGAGCGCGTACCACCGTTTACACGGTCTTGCGATCCGCGACGAAAGGCACAAAGTCCATATGCTCCGTGAACTCCGCTATTGCGTCTACATTGTCCACGATGTCGCGCAGGCGCTGGGCTGGGTTCTTAGAAGGCATACACGGCGTCGCGCAGGATGTTATCGCGGAGCAGAGGCTTGAGGGTTCTGCGGTTCACCACATCCCCGGCGCCATGCAGAATCTCGTTGACGTAGATCTTCAGCCGGGCATACTCGAAGATCCCCATTGGGCGCTCGGCATCCAGTTCCACGAGCACGTCGATATCGCTGTCCACCCGCGCCTCGCGGCGCGCCACCGAACCGAACACCGCGGCATGCGCCACGCCCAACCGCCGCAGGTCAGTCTCGTGAGTCCGCAGCGTCTCCAGGACGTCATCCAACGTGGCGGTCATATTCCTAACAGGAGTCTACCTCACACCGGCACGCCGCACGACCACAACATATACCCGAACGCCTGTTTTACATAGTTCCAGCGCTCCCGCAAACCGTCCCGCGCCCGCTCCGGCCGTGGCGATCCATACACGGTCAGCCCTCGACCCTCGAGCATCTTCTTCACCCGGTAAATATGATACCCGTCGCTCACCACGATCGCCGACTGCAGCCCCATCCGCCGCATGATCTCGCCCGCCAGCGCCGTGGAGGCCACCGTGCTCGCGCCCTCCCTCTCCACCACGATCGCCTCCGGCGCCACGCCCCGGCTGGTCAGATAATCGCGCCCCACTTCGGCTTCCGTGAACACCCTATCGCCGCCCGCCCCGCCCGTGGTCATGATGAGCGGCGCCATCCGCTTGCGATACAGATCCAGCGCATGATCCAGGCGCGCCCTCAGCACCGGCGACGGCCGGCCGCGATACTCCGCCGCTCCCAAAACCACGATCACGTCCGCCGGCTGCGCCTCGTCCCGCATGGCCTGCCGCTCGATTCGGACCGAAATCCAGGCCGTCGCCAGCACCGCCACTGAGATCGCCGCCACCGCCGCGTTGAGTACCGCCCGTTTCATCTGCTTTATCCTGATCCCAGCCAGACCAACGCAGATAGTGGGGCAGGCCCTCGGCCTGCGCGGGGCCCGTGGCCCCGCTTTCGTCGCGCCCTGAGAGGCCGCCGCGGGCCGAGAGTCTGCCCCGCATTCAGTACCGCCCGTTTCATCTGCGCTATTCTTGATCCCAGACACATTGTAAGATGCCTAAACCCGAAACGATATCCAGCGCCCTCAACCCGCTCGTGAAGGACGTGCGCCGCGCCATCGCCCGCGGCGGTCTCACCCAGGAAGGCTTCCTAGTGGCGGAGACTTTTCACCTGCTCGAAGAAGCCCTGCGCAGCGGCTGCGCCGTCAAGGTGGTGCTGTGCTCGGAATCCGTGCAGTCCGCGGTGGAAAGCCACGTCAAGCGCCTCGCCAGCCTGCGCGTGGCCGTGGTCGCGGACCAGCTTTTCCCGTTCATCTCCGGTACCGAAGCCAGCCAGGGCGTGATCGCGCTGGTTCAGCCTCCCATCTGGAACCTGCCGCAATTGTTTCGGGGGCGTAGCCTGGTGGTGGTGCTCGATGGCCTGCAGGACCCCGGAAACGCGGGCACCATCGCGCGCGCCGCCGAGGCCTTCGGCGCCACCGGGATCATGTTTCTGAAAGGCACCGTCAGCCCCTTCAATCCCAAGGCGCTGCGCGCCGCTGCCGGATCGCTGTTCCGCGTGCCTTTCGCCTACGGCCTGGATTCGGCCCTGGCGCGCGCCGCCCTCCAGCAGAACAAGCTGGATGTGTACGCGGGCGTGCCTTCCAGCTCGAACCATCCGTCGAAGCCGCTGGGCGAAGTGGATTTCTCCCGCCGCTGCGCCATCGTGGTCGGCAACGAAGCGCGCGGCGTGAGTCCGCAGCTGCGCTCCGCCGCCATCGATATCTCCATCCCCACTTCCGGCGTCGAGTCGCTCAACGCGGCCACGGCCGCCGGCATCCTGCTCTACGAAGCGCGGCGCCAGAGGTCGCTCCAGGCTTGAGCCTGTTCGACGCATCTCCGCCCCGCGATCCCGATACAGTGGACAAAAAGCGCCCGCTGGCCGATCGCATGCGCCCCGTCTCGCTCGACGAATTCGCCGGGCAGGATCACGTCCTGGGGCCGGACAAGCCCTTGCGCCGCCAGATCGAGCACGACCAGCTCAGCTCCGTCATCCTCTGGGGGCCGCCCGGCGTGGGCAAGACCAGTCTCGCCCGTCTGATCGCACGGCTCACGCGCGCCGAGTTCATCCCCTTCAGCGCGGTGCTCAGCGGTATGAAGGAGATCAAGGCCGTGATGGTGGATGCCGAGCGCCTGCGCCGCCTGGGCCGCCGCACTATCCTGTTCATCGACGAAATCCACCGCTTCAACAAGGCGCAGCAGGATGCCTTTCTGCCCTACGTCGAGCGCGGCGACATCATCCTGATCGGCGCCACCACGGAGAATCCGTCGTTCGAAGTGATCGCCGCCCTGCTCTCCCGCTCGCGCGTGTATGCGTTGCGCGCGCTCACCGCTGAGGAAATTGTGGAACTATTGCAGCGCGCCCTGGCCGATCGCGAGCGCGGTCTGGGCGACCTGGAAATCGTCGCGCCGCCCGCCCTGCTGGAGCAAATCGCCATCTACGCGGGTGGCGACGCGCGCTCCGCCTACAATACGCTCGAAGCCGCCGTGGCCGCCTCGCCGCCGCGCCAGTTGGCCGAAGCCGCCGTGCAGGACGCCATCCAGCGCAAGGTGCTGCTCTACGATAAAGCGGGCGAAGAGCACTACAACCTGATCTCCGCGCTCCACAAATCCGTGCGCTCGAGCGACGCCGATGCCGCCCTCTACTGGCTGGCGCGCATGCTGGAAGCCGGCGAAGACCGCCTGTACATCGCGCGCCGCCTGATGCGCATGGCCATCGAAGACATCGGCTTGGCCGACCCGCGCGCGCTGGAGCAAGCCGTGGCCGCCAAGGAGGCCGTCCACTTCCTGGGCATCGGCGAAGGCGATCTCGCGCTGGCGCAGGTGGCCATCTATCTGTCGGTGGCGCCCAAGTCCGACGCCTCCTATCGCGCGCTCGGCGCGGTGCAGGCGGACGTGCGGGACACCATGGCGGAGCCGGTCCCCATGCATCTGCGCAACGCCCCCACGGCGGCCATGAAGCAATGGGGCTACAGCGCGGGCTACGAACATGCCCACAATTTCGAGGATGCCATCACCGGCATGGAATGCCTGCCGCCTTCGCTCGCCGGCCGACGCTACTACCATCCCACCGATCGCGGCGCGGAGAAACGCATCGCCGAAATGCTGGAAAAGGTGCGCCAGGCGCG
>Ga0181534_10000797_pt1 | contig 21755 bp, 12 predicted proteins | sample PEATcosm2014_Bin_37_FD_119758 | JGI IMG/M metagenome (GOLD analysis project Ga0181534, IMG submission 119758) | Peatland microbial communities from MTU Mesocosm Facility, Houghton, MI, USA - PEATcosm2014_Bin17_10_metaG | ecosystem: Environmental > Terrestrial > Soil > Wetlands > Peat | place...
CTTGTCGAGCAGCACTTCCTGGCAGCCGAGCCAGAGCGACATGAAGCTGAAACCGATCATGTCGAGCCGCGCGGGCTTGGCGTTGCGGATCCAGTGCGGGTCATGGATGAAGCGTTGGATGAGCCAGTAGGCCAGAAAACCGGCGGGGACCTTGATGAAAAAAATCCAGCGCCAGCTGTAATTATCCGTGAGCCAGCCGCCGAGCACCGGGCCGATGACGGGCGCGATGACCACGCCAATGCCATAGACACCCATCGCCATGCCCTGTTTTTCCTTGGGGAAGCTTTCCAGCATGATGGACTGGGCGATGGGCTGGAACGCGCCGCCGCCGGCACCCTGGATCACGCGCATCAACAGCAGCATCGGCAGGCTCGTCGCCAGACCGCACAGGAACGACGCGAGCGTGAAGACAACGACGCAGAACAGCAGGAAATTTTTGCGGCCAAAGCGCTGGCCCAGCCATGCGGTGCAGGGAATGACGATGGCATTCGAGATCAGGTAGCTGGTCAGCACCCACGTGGATTCATCGGTCGAAACCGAGAGGCTGCCGGCGATGTGGCCGAGGGAGACGTTGGCGATGGTCGTGTCCAGCACCTCCATGAACGTCGGCAGCATCACCGCCAGCGCGATCATCCACGGATTCACTTTCGGTTGGGTGTCGTTCGCGTTCATGGTCGGAGATTTCTTGAGGGTGGCAGTTGAGGTTATTTCACCCGGACTTCCGGCACGACGGACATGCCGGGGCCGAGCACGTAGTTGGCGGCGGCCTGATCATCGAGGATAATTTTGACAGGCACGCGCTGCACCACTTTGACGTAGTTGCCCGAGGCATTTTCCGGCGGGAGCAGGCTGAAACGCGGGCCGGTGCCGGATTGGATGCTGTCCACATGGCCCTTGAAATCAATCGACGGATAGGCATCGACCGTCACCTGGACCGGCTGGCCGGCGCGCATGTGGGTCAGTTGCGTTTCTTTGAAATTCGCCACGACCCAGACATCGTGCGGCACGATCGCCAGCAATGCTTGGCCGGCCTGCACATAAGCACCGGCCTCAACGGTGCGGTGCGTCACATAACCCGCTTCCGTCGCCTTGACCTGTGTGTAGGATAAATTCAGTTCCGCCGTCCGAACGGCGGCTTCGCTGCTCTGCACTTCCGCCGCGGCGGTCTGGATGCCGGCCTGGTCGAGCGTCACCTGGGCTTCGGCGGCAAGTTCCTTGTTCCGGGCCGCATCGACCTGGGCATCTGCAGAGCGCGCCTGGGTGTCGGCCAGATCCAACTGGCTTTCGGAAATCGCAAAGCCGCCGACGGCCTGATAGCGTTTATTGTCCGCCCCGGCCTGCTTCGCCTGCGCGGCGGCGGCAACGACATTGGCCTTTTCAGATTCAACTTTCGCACCGTCCACCGCAAATTCCGCCTTCGCTTGAACGAGCCGGCTTTGGGCGGCGGCGAGACCGGCACGGGCCTGGTCCAGCTTCGCCTGATAATCGCTCGGATCAATCTGCACGAGCAGGTCGCCCGGCTTCACCTCCTCGTTGTCCACCACGAGCAAATCCGCCACGCGTCCGGCAACCTGCGGCGCAACCGGCGTGACGTGGCCTTCAATGAACGCGTCATCGGTGGATTCGTAAGGCGCGACGTAACCGTAATAGTAAATCGCCGTTGCCACGCTGACGGCCAAGATCGCGCCACCGGCCAGAAGATTGCGGCGGCGGTTGCTCTTCTTGGGCGTGCCGTCGAGGTCGGCACTGGGTAACATCGTTTCAGGAGCGATGCCCGGGCGGCTCTCAGGCAAGGCCGGCGGGGTGGCCTTCGCGAAGGTCGAGGAATCATTTTGGTTGAGGGTCGCGGCGTTCATATTTTTGCTTGGTTCAAGGTTTCGATTTATTGCACGTTCTGGGTTCTCTTTATCAGCCGTCGTGCCAACCTTAATAAATGTTACAATTCTCTTTATTCAAATGGCTTGCGCGACTTAATGCTGTTGGATGAATTGGTACGGTTTTTCGCACGTCCAATATTTCGTCCATGTAAAGATTGAAATTTCGTCCCGCTTGGGCTATCGGTTGGACATGGCGACCACAGATGCAAACCGGTTTGACCCCAATTTCGCGAGCAGCCTGCTATTGGAAATCGCGCAGGAACAGGTGCTGGATCAATTATTGAAGAAACTGGTGCAACGGATTGTGGAACGACCGCACGTTGCGCGCGTCCGCATCTGGCTGATCGATCGGGGCGACATCTGCGCCACCTGTGTACGCCGGCCGGAATGCCCGGACCAGACCCGCTGCCTCCACGCGGTCGCCGGCGGTAGCCGGCTGATTGCGCCCACGGAAGAGGAGGCAGAATATCAGCGGCAGACCGACCGTTACGCACGCATTCCGCTGGGCGTGGGTGTGATTGGTAAAATCGCCGCCAGCGGCAGGCAAATCGTCCTGCGTGACCTGGACGAGTCGCCCGGCGAACTGTCCTACATCAATTGGCTGATGCCGGAGAAAATCAAGGGCTTGAACGGCGTGCCAATTATTTTTAAAGGCGAGGTGCTGGGCGTCATCGCGGTGTTCGGCCGCACCAACATTCCGGAGGGGGCGGAAGTTTGGGGACGGATTTTTGCCGACCATGTGGCCGGCACCATCGCGCGTACACGCGCCTTCGAGGAAATCCAGCGGTTAAAAACGCAACTGGAACAACAGAACACCTATCTGCAAGAAGAGGTCGTGGAGGCCAAGGCTTTTGGCGACCTCGTAGGTCAGAGCGCGGCATTGCGGCAGGTCGTCAGCCAGATCGACCTCGTGGCGCCAACGGATGCCTCGGTGATGATCCTCGGCGAGACCGGTACGGGCAAGGAACTGGTGGCGCATGAAATCCACCGGCGCAGCCTGCGCAAGGACCGGCCGCTGATCCGCGTGAACTGCGCGTCGATCCCGAAGGAATTATACGAGAGCGAATTTTTTGGCCATGCCAAAGGCGCGTTCACCGGCGCGATCAAGGAACGGGCGGGGCGTTTTGAGGCGGCCGAGGGGGGAACCTTGTTTCTGGATGAGATCGGCGAGGTGCCCTTGGACTTGCAGGGGAAACTGCTGCGGGCGTTGCAGGAAAAAAGCTATGAGCGCGTGGGCGAAGACCGGACCCGCCGGGCGAACGTGCGCATTGTTGCGGCCACGAACCGCGACTTGAAAAAAGAAGCAGCCGCCGGGAGATTTCGCGAAGACCTTTACTACCGGCTGAATGTTTTCCCGATCCAAGTTGCGCCATTGCGGGAACGGAAGGAGGACGTTCCCCCGCTCGCGCAACATTTCATCAAGCTTTCTGTAAAGGATCTGGGCTGCCCGAAACCGCGATTGACGCGCGCCGGCCTGGCCGGGCTTGAGGGATACGACTGGCCGGGCAACATCCGCGAACTGCGCAATGTCATCGAGCGCGCCGTGATCCTGGCGCGCGGCGGAGTGCTGGAATTTGACCTGCCAAACCGCACGGGTGGCGACACGCCGACGGCGCGCCCGGCAAGTCCGCAAACCGGCGAGCCGGCCGGACATGCTTTCTTCACCGAGGCGGAAATGCAGCAGCGCGAACGGGAGAACATCCTGGCGGTGCTGGCGCAATCCGGCTGGAAAATCAAGGGGCCGGACGGCGCGGCGGAACGGCTCGGAGTAAAACCCACCACCCTGCTCTCGCGGGTGAAGAAAATGGGGCTGAAACGACCGGCGTAGGCACGTGCTGAAATCACTGGCCAGTTGACGCCATCCGCGCCTTCCACCGATTGCGCCCGCCCGCTTCCCCACCCGAACGGGCGATTGCCGGGCGGAGTGCTTCCAGATAGAAGTAGCTCGTACCACAAATCCACCCGTCTGGAACGCGCATTCCTTTTGTTCCGCCATTCCAGGCAAACCGCAGTTAAAGACGATATGAAAATGTCATTCAAAACATTATTCTCCATGATGCTCCTGGCCGCCCTGCTGTTCCCCATGGCCGCCATCACCCGGGCATCCATGACCATCCAAAGCCTGACCGGGGCGGTGACGGCCACGGAGATCAGTTCGTTCAAAACCTTCATGAGCGGCCAGACGCCGCCCAGCGCCCAGACCTACGACAACACCATCGCCGACGGCACCGCCGGCATGGAGGCCGAGGCCCTCGGCTTGATGTATGAAGTGACCAACGACCCGGCGCTGCTCGATCAAATGATCGTCTTCGCCGACGACTTCATTTCGCTGCGGAACGACCTCACCTCGGCCGCCAACGGCGGTCAGCGCGTCATGTGGACGGGCAACATCGATCCGGTCTGGCTGACCAAGGCCGCAAGTTCCAGCGAGGCCGGGTATGCCGGCTGTGAAAACAACGACATCGTGGGCCACATCGCCTATTGCGCAAAACTCATCCTGCTCACGCCGTCGCTGTGGAATTCGACCGTGCCCGACGGCAACCCGCACGGCTACGGCGTGACTTATTACGAACGTGCCACCAATTACATCGCGCAGATGGAATATTCCGAAGCCAACTATTTTAACAAGTACTTCATCAACACCAGCAACGACCAGATCACCGCGCCGACCAGTTCCGCCTGGACTACTTTCGGCGAAAGCGTGAACGCCTGGAACCGGCAGATGATGTTTCTCAACGGCTGGCAACGGCTTTCTGAGTGCCATCAAATTTTAGGCGACAGCCCCGCCAATGTGACGTTCTACAACGGCATCGTCCAAGCCTCCATCAACTGGTTCTTCGATAAAAGCGCCAGCGGCCTGACGTCTCTGACAACGAATGGTTATCCGGCCTACAACTGGGAGTATGCGCCCTTGAGCGGCGGCAGCGAGGATCTGAGCCTGCACGCGGATTACGACATGTGGGGTCTGAACCGCGCCTTTCACAGCGGAATCTACACCAACCTTTCAGAGTCGATGATGATCCCCTTCGGCAACACGCTGCAACAGGTCATCTACAAGGGTAACAACACCTTTGCCGACTGGGTCTCGGGCGACGTGGCGGACGGTTCGCGGAATTATATCTATCCGGCGTGGACGCTGGTGGCGGACTTCGCCCCGGAGGACTACTTCATCACGGCCAACGCGAACATCGCCCAAGGTTCGCAGGGCAGCACGGCAATCTTTGACGCCTTCATCCTGGCGGTTAAAAACGCCCGCTATACCGGCATTTTTGCCAACAACACCAACTCGGCGGATTTCTCCCTGTCGTCACCGTGGATTGAAACGGTGGAGATCGGGGGCACCGCCAATTATCCTGTGACGGTCAACTCGCTGGATGGTTTCGGCAGCGGCGTGACCATCAGCTTCGACAATCTGCCCGGCGGCATGAGCGCGAGCGTCAGCCCCGGTTACAATGCGACGATCACGCTGACGGCTTCGAATTCGGCCAGCCCGGGAATTTATTCGGCTACCATCTCGGGAACTGGCGGTGGCATCACTCGTATGGTACCACTGACCCTGGTCGTGGTCGCGGTGCCGAATTTTTCCCTCTCCGCGACGCCATCCTCGCAAAACATCGTCATCGGCGGCGACACCAGCTACACGGTGATGGCCAGCAGCCTGGATGGATTTAGCGGCACGGTGAGCTTGAGCGTGAGCGGACTGCCTACCGGAGCCGGTGGCAGTTTCAGCCCGGCCTCCATTTCCGGCGGGTCCGGTTCCTCAACGCTGAACATCACCACGGGCACAAACACACCGGATGGCGATTACCCATTGACCATCACCGGTGTGAGCGGAACCTTGACGAACACAACGAGCGTCACCCTTTCCTTCAATGACTTCTCGATCTCCGCCTCGCCGTCGTCGCAAAGCGTCGCGGTAGGCGGCAGCACCAACTACACCGTGAATGTAGGCAACATCAACGGGTTCGGCGGCACCGTCACCTTTGTTGCAAGCGGGCTGCCGACGGGCGCGAGCGCAAGCTTCAACCCCGCCTCCGTGAGCATGCTGGGGTCCTCGACGATGACGTTGGCGACCGCCGCGAACACACCTGCCGGCACCAACACTTTGACCGTCACCGGTGACAGCGGTGGATTGCTCCATAGTGCGACGGCCACCTTGATCGTGAATGCCGCACCGGACTTCACCCTGTCGACCACGCCGGGTTCGCAGACGGTGGCGGCCGGCAACAGCACCAATTACACCGCGACGGTGGGTGCGCTGAACGGGTTCAGCGGAAATGTGACGTTCAGCGTGAGCGGCCTGCCGAGCGGCGCGAGCGGCAGTTTTAGTCCCACCTCGGTGAGCGGTTCCGGGTCGTCGACCTTGACCATCACGACCACGAACACCCTGCACTCCAGCACCAATACACTGACCATCACTGGCACCAGCGGCAGCCTGACGCACAGCAACACGGTGACCTTGGTCATCAATTCCGCCCAGACCGGCGCCTTGCCGGCGGGCTGGACGGATTCGGACATCGGTGCGGTGGGTGTGGCTGGCAGCGCGGCGTATACCAACGGGGTGTTCACCATCCAAGGCAGCGGCGCGGACATCTTCGGCACCAGTGACGAGTTCAATTACGCGCGCGAAACCATCACCAATGACTTCACGCTCACCGCTCGCGTGGCCACGCTGAACAGCGCCAACGCGTGGTCCAAGTCCGGGGTCATGATCCGGGGTTCGGGCTCAACCAATTCAGCCTATGTGGGCGTCTATGTCACCACCGGCAACGGGGTGGACATACAATGCCGCACGGTCAACGGCGCCAGCGCGGTGGACATGGCGCGGGTTTCCGGTGTTGCGGCCCCGTACTGGGTGCGGTTGGTGCGGTCGGGCACCACATTCACCGGGTACTGTTCGCCGGACGGATCAACTTGGACGCAGGTCAGTTCGACCAACGTGACCATGGCGGCGAGTGTGCGGTCGGGCTTGGCGGTCTGCGCGCATGACAATACCGCCTTGAACACTTCCACATTCGACAACGTGGCCGCACAGTAATATATAAGCAGCCCGTATTTTTTGACGTGACTAAATATTTGTTGTACCGGACCGGATTGTGCCTGCTGTTTTGCCTGGCCGCCGGGACCTCCCCGGCGTCCATGACCATCCAAAGCCTGAGCGGCGCGGTGACGGCGACCGAAATTAGTTCGTTCAAAAACTTCATGGCCGGTGAAACACCGCCCAGCGGCCAGACCTACGACAATACCATCGCCGATGGCACCGCCGGCATGGAGGCCGAGGCGTTGGGTTTGATGTACGAAGTCACCAACGACCCCGCCCTGCTCGACCAGATGATTGTCTATGCCGATGACTTCATATCTTTGCGGAACGACCTGACGTCAGCAGTCAACGGAGGCCGGCGGGTCATGTGGGACGGCAACATCGATCCAGTGTGGCTGACCAAGCCGGCCACCAACAGCGACGGTTCGGTGTACAGCCAGGCTGGTTACGCGGGTTGTGAAAACAATGACATCGTCGGGCACATCGCCTTTTGCGCCCGGTTGATTTTGGAGAAGCCCACCCTCTGGAACACCACGGTTCCTGATGGTAATCCTCATGGCTACGGCGTGACCTATTACCAACGGGCGACGAATTACATGGCGCAAATGGACTTCATCCAGGATGCCTACATGCTGAAGTGGTTCATCAACCCGAGCACTTACCAGATTGTCGCACCGACCAGTTCCGCCTGGACGGCGGAGAATGAAAGCGTCAACGCCTACAACCGGGAAATGATGTTCCTCAACGGCTTCCAGCGCCTGTCAGAATGCCATCAATTGCTGGGCGACAATCCGGCACGGGTCACGGAATATGACGCCATCGTCAAGGCGACCATCAATGTTTTCATCGCCGCCCAGCAATCCTATACCACCAACAGTCTGCCGGTCTATACTTGGGATTACGCGCCGGGCAGCGGCACGGAGGACAACACGCTGCATTCGACTTATGACATCTGGGGTATCACCCGCGCCTGGGAGAGCGGACGTTATGGCATCACCAATGCCACGATGGTTCCCTTCGCCAACACGCTCCGGTATGTGATGAACGTGGCCACGAATCATATCTCGTATTACGTCAACGGCACCAGCAGCCCGAACAGCACGCGGAACTTCATCTACCCCGGCTGGCTGCCGGTGGCGAATTTTGGATCGCTGAACTACTTCATCATGGCGAACATGGATATCGCCCAAGGTTCGCAGGCGAGCACGGTCATTTACGATGCGCTCATCCTGTGGGTGAAAAACGCGCGCTACACGGGCGTTTATCCGACCAACGACAATACGGCCGACTATACCATTTCGACACCATGGATGCAGACGGTCGGCGGCGGCAGCAATGTCACCGCCCAAGTGACGGTGAACCCGCTCGCCGGCTTCACCGGCACTGTAAACCTGAGCGTGAACCATCTGCCGAATGGCGTCGCGGCCAGCTTCAATCCCGGTTCAATCACCAGCGGGTCCGGAGTTTCGACGTTGACGCTCACGGCTTCCAACGCGGCGGCAGGTGGGGTCTTTGGTTTGACCAACGGGCTGACCGTGGTTGCCACGAGCGGCATCGGTACGCGCACCGCTCCGATCACCCTGGTGGTGAAGCCGCGCCCCACTATCTTGACCACCAGTCTCACGCGTACGAATTTTGTGATTATGGGGACAAACGGATTCAGCAACGCAACTTTTTATCTGGTCAGCAGCACCAACCTGACGCTGCCCCTGGTCCAATGGACACCGCTGGCGACCAACGGGTTTGGCACGAACGGCACCTTCAACGCAACAAACCCGATCCCGCCCGGCGGATCCTGCCGCTATTTCAGCATCAGGTATTAGGCTGGTTCTGCCCGAGAAATTTCAAGGTCGCCTCGGTGCGCGACTGGACGTGGAGCTTTTCATAGATCGCGTGCTGGTGCGATTTCATCGTGTTGAGGGAGATGCCGAGCTGGTCGGCGATTTCTTTGTATAGATACCCCTTCGCCAGCAGGGCCAGGATCTCCTGTTCGCGGGCGGTGAGCTTGGCGCCGGCGGGCTGCGGCTTTTTTATCTCATGGAAATAGGCGACCACCTTGCGGGCGATCTGCATGGACATGGGCGCGCCGCCGGAGTGGACCTGCTGGATCGCCTGGATCAGTTCCTCCGCCGGCATCTCCTTGAGCAGATAGCCGTTCGCCCCGGCGCGGAGGCAGTTGAAGATGAGGTCCGATTCCTGATAGGTGGTCAGGATGAGCACGCGCAAATCCGGCATGGTCGCCTTGAGCTTGGCCACGCATTCGATGCCGCTCATGCCCGGCAGTTTGATGTCCACGACCACGACGTCAGGCCGCTGGACGGACAGGATGCCGCGCACGGCATCCTCCCCGGAAGCGTAGGCATGGAGGAGGCGCAACAGCGGTTCGCCGCTGAGCAGCTTGACCAGGTTGTTGCGCGTGCCGGGATTGTCTTCCACGATGGAAACAGAAATGGGCATGGGGGTGATGCTGTCCGCGATTAAAACGGCAGGCAAGGAAATTGCAGATGAATGGCTCATGTTCCGTTGGGTTTGGGGAAGACCAGCGAAACGCGGGTGCCCGTGCCGTTGATGTTTTCGATGTTGGACCGGCCGCCGATGTCGGCCAGGCGCTGGTTCATGTTGGACAGGCCGTTGGCGAATTCCCCGTTCGAATGGGGCTCGATGCCGCGGCCGTTGTCCTCGATGAGGATGGCGAGCGTGTTCTCGGACGCGGTGACGCGCAGCCAGACTTCGGTGGCGCCGGCATGACGGATGACGTTGTTCAACGCCTCCTTCACCGCGAGGAACAGGTTGTGCCGCGCCTCCGGCGAAACGGCCCATTCAACGGGACGATCCGGCAAATCCACGCGGCAGCGGATGTCCGCATGCGCGAGGAATTCGATGGCGAACTGGCCGAGATAATCAATCAGGTGCGGCAGCGAGTCGTTGCGGGGATTCACCGCCCAGACGATCTCATCCATGGACTTGATGATCTGGCGCGTGGTGGACAGGCCTTCGCGTCCGAGCAATTCCACCTTGTCCGGCTCGGCCCGTTTCCGCTGGGTCAGTTCAAACAACAGCTTGATCTGGGTCAGGCTGCCGCCCAGATCGTCGTGAATGTCCTTGGCGATGCGCGAACGTTCCTTGTCGAGGGCGGCCTGCTGTTCGAGCGCGCGCAGCTTGGCGTGGAGCCGGCGGAACGAGACGTAGCGGACAATGGCGATCACGGTGAGGGTGAACAAGGCGATCGCCATGAAACGAAACCACCACGTCTGCCAAAAGAACGGCGATACCACCAGGCTGACGGCATTCACGTCGCTCCAGGGGCTGTCGCCGTTGCGGGCCCGGACCAGGAACTGGTAATTTCCGGCGGCCAGCCGCGAATAACTGATGCTGCGCTGCTCCTTCGGGTCGGCCCAGTCGTCGTCGTAGCCGGCCAGGCGGTATTGGAAGTGGACGTTTTCCGGCGCGCTGAAACAGAGCGCCGTGAAATCAAATTCCAGGCGCCGGTGGCCGGGCGGCAGCCGCAGGCTGGCGGAGGGTTCGCCCAAATCAACCGCATCCCGCACGGGCATGGAACCGCCGTAGGCGGCCACGTTCTGGTCATCAAGGATGACCTGCTTGAGCAGGACGGGGGGCGGGCGGAGATTTTCCTGAAGGTTGTCCAGATTGACCACGGCGAGGCCGGTCAGGGTGGCGAACCAGAGCCGGTGATCCTGGCTGCACAGCACATTAGGGGAATACCCCAGGCTGGCTTGAAGGCTCGGCAGGGAGTTGCCCTTGCCATAATGAACAGAGAGGACGCCCGCCGCGCGGCCTTCAACGACATCATTCAGCTCCCGCAGCCGGGCTTTATAGATGCCGCCATCAGATCCGAACCACAACCAGCCGCGGTCGTCGGAAATGATCGCGGAAATGTCGTCGTTGAACAATCCCTGAGCGGAGGTGATTTTTGTTGCGACCCCGTCCTTCAACCGCCCGAGTCCCTGGCCGGCATATCCGATCCACAGGCTGCCGTCCGGGGTGGCCGCCAGCGAACGGATGGAAGCGGAGGAACCCGGGATATTTGTGGACTGATCGATCACGACATCATTGTGGAGCCGGAACAAGCCGCCTTTTGAAGTGCCGATCCAGAGGTCCCCCGCCGCATCGGCACAGGAGGCGCGGGGCACACCGGCGGCCATCGGAAGATTGAACGTCCTCAATTTCCCGGCGTGCAGGCGCTGCACGATGTTCGGGTCCTCCTCGATGATCCATAAATCGTCGTTCTTGTCGGTCACCAAACCGCGGACGACGTGGCCGTTGAAACCATTTTCGGCGCGCAAGGTGGTGATTTCGCCGTTGTGCAGGCCGACCAGCATATGGCTGCGCGTGCCGACCCAGACCACGCCGGCGCGATCAGCCGTGACGCAGGTGGCTTTCGCGACCGGCCAGTTGGTGACGTCGGAAACCGTGCGCCAGACGCCGTTCGTCCAGCAAACCAGCGAGCCGCTCTGGGTGGTCGCCCAGATGGCCCCCAGCGGGTCTTCGCAGACGGATTCCAAGGCGCCGAACGGGAGACCGGTCGACTTGTCCTCCATCCGGAAGGCGCGGGGACGGACCCGGTCAAGACCGCCTCCGCTGGTGCCCACCCAGACATCCCCTTCACTATCCTGCAGAAGGCTGGAAATGTAGGGATGCGATGTGGGGATGCTTTCAAAGCCGGAGCCGTCGAAACGAAACAAGCCGTTCCCGGTGGTGCCGATCCAGACCGCGCCGGCCTTGTCCTCGATGATGCAGGTGGGGTCAAACGTGGCGGTGGCGGGGTCAATTTTGCAGACGCCCGCGGAAGTCAGATTGCCGGCGGGATCGCATTTGAACAGTTCGCGGCCGGAACTGATCCAGATGCCGCCGGCACCGGCACCGGCGAGCCGCACATTGCGACCCACCATTTTGTTGAGGACCTGGAACCGGCCGTTCTGGAACACGCCGAGCTGGCCGTCCTTGGCGAACCAGACCCGGCCCTGCTTGTCCCGGGCGAGGGCGCAATCAAACCTGGCCGGCAGGCCGTCCTGTTCGGTGAACCGTTGCACCACGCCGTCCTTGATCCGGCACACAACATTGCCGTGGTAGGCGATCCAGACCGCGCCCTCGCCGTCTTCGACCATGCCCAGCACCACGTAGTCCGGCAGTTTATTGGTGAAGGTCTCCGCACCCGCGGAGGTCAGGCGGACCACCGGCCCGTGAACCAGCGTGAGCCAAAGCCCGCCCTTGGAATCCTCCAGCAGGGCGCCGCCGCGCTCGGAATAGCCGGTGTAATTGGGGATGATGCTCTTGGAGGTGAGTTCCTCGAAATGCACGCCGTCGAACCGCGCGAAATGGCCGGCGGTCGCCACCCAGAGATAGCCGTCGCGGGTTTGGAGCAGGCTGGTGACGTTGTTGTTGGGCAGCCCGTCATCGGTTTCCCAGAAGTGCAACGACCAGCCGCTGTTCGTGGAATCGGCCGCAAACGACGCCGGGATGAACAACCAAACGATGGCTGCGGCCAGGCAACGGCGCACCCAGCGGGCCGCCGGGCTCGGTTCATCGGGTCGCTTATTATTCATGCCGGGAATCATTCGTGCTGGGATGGCGGACTTTACATCCACCAACCGGAGGTCAGCACTCATTTTTTAAAAAAAAATCTCCGGAAATCTCCGGAAATCATCGGAAACGCCTGGAATTCATTATCCCCGCTTGTTGTCATGAACTGTGTTTTCGGTTTTTTTGAGTTTTTTTGTTTTCATCAATTGTCATCAAAGGCCGCTCCGCCCCCAACCAAGGTGGGACGAACCTGCCGGTCCGCCAGGTTTGACCCTGACAACCGACTGCCGCCCTGATCTCCGCTCCATTGTGATTTTCGGTGGCCATTTCATCATTTTTTACAAAAGTGATTGGAATTGATTGGAAATCATCGGAATTCCCAGCGTTTCCACTCTCCACGCTGCGGTGGCAGCACGCCAGTACCATCCACGACCTCGTCCTGCTGCCTTGTTTTGTCAGTTTCATGGGTTAAAAATTCTATGGTCGGATTTCGGCGGATTTCGGCGGATAAACCAGTCTCCGCCCCCGCTCGCGCCTCCATTCGACATTCGTGCTTCGTCATTCATTGGTCATTATGGTCTAGTCATTCGTCATTCATCCCCACACCCCTTGCCCCTCCGGCCCCTGATGGCCGTACGCCAATACCCCCGGCGCGTGTTGGCACGTTGGACCGCCGGCAGCATCCCCGCCGCCGCCGTCTTCCATCCGCCATTCTCGCCTTCCTTTCGTCTTCATACGCCCCCGACTATATACCCGTTCCGTAATCACGCACGTTACTCAGTAACGCAACGCAAAACGTGGCGAAGGCGTCCGCCTGCGGCGGCTTAAGCACAGTCTCCAGCTCCACCCCGGCAAAACCGGCACCGGTTCAGGCGGTCGGCCAAGGGTGGATGTTGTCTAAGCTTAGACCGGACCATGGTTTCGCGCTCTCGCCCGAACGGGTGATTGTGCCGGATAGACACCGGTCTATAGTGGCTCCAGCAAACCCCCATCACCAAGACACACAAAAAAGTTATTTACCTGATTTGACCCATGAAGCTGTCCATGACATCCCAAAACAAAACCCCGGCCTTCACCCTGATCGAACTGCTCGTGGTCATCGCCATCATCGCGATCCTGGCGGCCATGCTGCTGCCCGCCCTGGCCTCGGCGAAAAAAAAAGCGCAGTTGGCGTCCTGCATGAACAACCAAAAGCAACTGATGCTGGGATGGAGAATGTATGCGGATGACAACAACGATTGGATGGTCGGGGCCAATTGCCAAACGCAGTCGGACTGGCGCATTGAAACCGGCGGCAGCTATACCACACCCGTTAACGTCCCGATCACCATGACCGACCCGTTCCAAATAAACGCATTCCTCAACCAGCAAGGGTTCATGCAGGGAGGTCTTTACAAGTACATCAATAATGCGAAGGTCATCCACTGCCCGGGCGACAATCGTTATCTGTACGGCAACACGGCTTATGACAGTTACTCGATTCCCGATGGCTTGAATGGAGGGCTAGAGTCGACCGTGCCTGCGATTAATCCCATGCAAAAACAATCCGAGATACATCATCCCACTGACGCCATAGTTTTTCTCGAAGAATCCAGTTATCAACAACCGTTAGCCCCCTATTTTGAGAACCAAAATAGCTGGCTGTTGGGATTTGCCACCGGGGCGACGGCTCCCAATTGGGCGGGGGTGACCTTTGACGACGCCCCAGCCGCCTACCACGGAAGCCTCACGGTGTTTGCGTTTGCCGATGGCCATGTCGAGAGCCATAAATGGGTGGATGCGGCAACCATCGCCTGCGCAAACTGCACCTTGATCGGCACCGCCAAGTCCACCTATTGTTCGAAAAACGGCACCATGGCCACATGCCCGGACGACCTAGCCTATGTCGCCGCCCGCTATGTTTTCAGGGGCAATAACAACTGAACCCGCTTACCACCCGCCCCGCCCGAACGGGTGATTGTTGGCGGCCAAAAAAAATCTATAGTCGTTTTTCGTCCACCAAAACCCATCCCCTGAAGAACCATCATGAAAAAATTGCTTAAACCCATCCACTCGCTGGCGTTGATCGCCGCCGGCGTGTTCACGGCCACGCTCGCCCCGGCGCAAAGCGTTTGGAATATCAGCAGCGGCAACTGGTCGGTCGCCGGGAACTGGCTGCCCAGCGGCACGCCCGGCGCGGCCACCGCCGTTCAGTTCACCAATAACACCGGGGCCGCCGCCGGTGTGGGCACGGTGGACAACACGGTGGACAGCCTTTTTGCCGGCAAAATCGGGTCGTTGCAGTATTGCAACACGAATGCAGGCGGGGGGGCCGGCTACTATCACACGACGCTGATCCCCTCCGGGCAGACGCTGACCAATGCCGGAAATCTCTGGGTGGGCACCTCCACGGGTGGCGGCCTTGATTCCGGGGGCGTTTGCCAGGTGAACGCCTCCATCGCGGGGGCCGGCGGCACGTTCTTGATGAACAACACGGCCTCCAGTCTGTTCGTCAATCAGGCCAGTTCCACGTCCGGTTCGCACAACGCCATCCTGACCCTGACCAATCTGGATTATTTCACCGCCAATATCGCCCGGATCGAGGTCGGCTTTGCGAACGGGGTCAACCGGGCCTCGGGGATTTTGAACCTGGCCAAAACCAATACAATCACCACTTCGGGCAGCAATCCGCAGATTCTGGTCGGTTATAACAACGGCACCGGCGGCAATACGACCACCTTGAATCTGGGCCTGACGAATCTGATTTTCGCCAATTCCATCACCGTCGGCTCGGACAAACAGGCGGCGAGCCTCCTGTTCAACCCGGTTTTCACAAATAATAATCCGGTGGCCTATTTTCGCGGCAACAGCGGCGTCACCAGCCGGGTTTCCTCCTGGATCCTGGGCAACAGCACGGGCCAGACCGCGACAGGCAGCGGTTGTTCGGGCACCGTCAATTTCATCGGCGGCACCTTGGATACGCTGGTCGACCAGATGTTTCTGGGTGAGAGCGAAACGGGGTCGGGCACCGGCGCCGGTGCCGGGACGGGCGTGTTCACCTTCACCGCCGGGACGAACAATGTTAACACGCTTTATCTGGGATATCGGATTGCGACCGGCGGCAGCAGCGCGGGCAGCGGCACGATGAACGTGTTCGGCACGGGCACTCTGGTGGCGAACAATGCCATCTGCCTGTCTTATTGGACACCCGGCGCGAATGGCTTTTATGCATCCGGCGTGTTGAACGTCAGCGGCGGCACGGTTCTGGCCAACACCATCACCAACGGGGTCATTAATCCCGGGTCCGCCGGCTCGGTCACCGCCAACGTCAACGTGACCAATGGCGTGCTGGGCATCACGGGCCTGCTCGGCTCGGTCGGCTCGACCGCGTGGCCGCTCGGCATCCTCAGCCTGAACGGCGCGACGTTGCAACTGCCGGTTTCCGGTTTGCAGACGAATGTTGCGGCGTCCATCGTGGATGCCAGTGACGCGTCCAACATCGTCAACATCACCTCCATTCCCGCGGGCGTGATCACCTATCCCACGGTGTTCCCCCTCGTCTCTTACTCTCAGTTGAACGGTTTCAACATGATTTTGAGCAATCTGCCGAGCTCTTATCAGGGGTTCGTTTCGAACGACACGGCCAACAGCCTGATCGACCTGGTTTTGACCTCCGGCCCGACCAGCATCAGTGTTCTTGAATGGAAGGGCGCGGTCAGCGCCAACTGGGATACGGCGACCGCGAACTGGCTGAGCGGTTCTTCCTCGGTGGCTTATGTCGATGGCGCGAGCGCATTATTTGATGACACCGCCACCGGACCGACCTCGGTCAATCTGACCGCCAACCGCTCGCCCGCCGGCGTGACGGTGAGCAACAACGTGCTGCCCTATGCGTTTTCCGGCGCGGGCATCATCGGAAGCGGCGGCCTGACCAAGTATGGCACCGGCACGCTGTTGTTCACCAATTCCGGCAACACGTTCGTGGGCAACATCACGATCAACGCCGGCACCGTGCAGTTCGGCAACGGCGGCACCAGCGGTGCCCTGCCCTCCACCGGCAACGTGACGGACAACGGCAACTTGGTGTTCGACCACAGCAGCAACGACAACGTGCAGAACACCATCGCCGGCACCGGCACCCTGACCAAAAGCGGCCCCAACATCATGACGCTGGCGACCTCGAACAGCTTCAGCGGCACCACGATGATCAACGCCGGCACCCTGGTGCTCAATGGCGTGCTCTCGGGCAGTTTGACCAATGCGGCGGGTGCGACCATCGGGGGTGCCGGCACCAATGCCGGCACGGTTTATGTGGGCGGAACGATCCAGCCCAGCGCGGTCAGCGGAACCCCGACCATCTTCACCTCCGGCGGCGACCTGGATCTGTCCGCCGGGGCCACGCTTAAATTTAATCTGAATGGAAGCGACAACACGGAGGGCGGCGGCATCAATGACCTGCTGGAAGTCGGGGGTAATTTCAACGCCAACAACAATGTCATCTCACTGACCTTTGCCGGCGTGCCCCAGACGGGCGTGCCGTACACGATCATTGATTATCCGAACGGCACGCAGACCGGCAGCCTGAGTTCCACGGTGGCCGGTACGCACTATTCGGCGGCCATCAGCCAGGGCACCACGCCCGTCACGGTGACCCTCTCCGGTTCGGGCGCCAATCTGAAATGGAATTCCACGGCCAGCGCGGTCTGGGACGTGGGCACCAGCAGCAACTGGCTGAATCAAGGCACCAGCCAGCCGGACGTGTTCTATGCCGGTGACAATGTGCTGTTTGACGACTCGGTGGCCGGCGAGGTGACCAACATCACCCTGGCGGCCGGGGTCGCCGTTTATCCGGCGCTGATCACGGTCAATTCGGCCAACAACAACTACACCATCGGCGCGGCCGGCAAGATCAGCGGCCAGGCCAGCATTCAAAAATACGGGTCCAGCACCTTGACGCTGACCTCGGGCATCAATGATTTCACCAACACCACCCAGGTTTTTGGCGGCGTGTTGAAGTCGGGCGCGAATGGCGCCCTTGGAAGAGGCGTCACCTATGTCTATCCCGGGGCCACGCTGGACCTCAATGCGACCGCGATGGGCGGTTCCGTGGGGGTGTCCGGCGCCGGCGTGGGCGGCAACGGCGCGATCGTCAACAACGGCTTTTCCGTAAGCGGTGATCAACAGGCGTTCGACACCGGCACTTATATTTATGTGCAAAGCAATTCAGTGTTTGGCTGCAACAACCGCTGGGACATCCGGAACGGCAACCTGCAGAGCGGCGACGGCAATCCGTGGAACATCGCCATCAAGGGGTCGAACGGCGTGTTCCTGGTCAATGCGACGGTGGACGACGCCCTGGGCAGCGTGGACATCCAGAGCGGCACATTCGCCATTCAAACCACCACGCTTAATGCGAGCCAGAACTGGGCCGGCAATGCCAACCACATGATCACGGCGGAAAGCGGTGCGACGCTGGATCTCGATCTCACCGGCACCACCGCCTTGGGCCAGACGCTCACCTTCAACAACAACTCGTTCCTGCAAAATGAGGGAACCATTTGCTCCCTCAGCGGACCGGTCACGTTGTCGGGCACGGTCACCATCAATAACATCAGCGCGGCGGCGATGTCCGAGTCCGGCGTGATCAGCGGCTCCGGCGGGTTCACCAAGGTGGGCAACTCGGCCCTGGTCTTGACGACAACCAACGCTTACACCGGCAATACATTGGTCAACGTGGGCACGCTGCAACTGGGATCGGCCGGCACCGCTGACGGGGCCATCCCCGGCAGCGCCAGCATCATCATCGCCGCCGGGGCGGTCATTGACGCCTCCCAGCGGAGCGATCTGACCCTGACCCTGACGAACGGCCAGACATTGCAGGGCAATGGCAGCGTCTATGGCATGCTCACGGTCGGCCCCGGCGCAACCGTGTCGGGAGGCATCAGTTCCAGCGCCACGGGCATCCTCACGGTCACGAACACGGTGACGTTGCTGGGCAATGCGCTGATGAAGATCAACGTGGCGGGGGCCACGAACGACGTCATCAACGATGCCACCAACGGCGCCACCATCAACCTCGGCGGCACGTTGACGGTGACAAACATCTCGGCGACGCCGTTCGCGGTGGGCAACAGCTTCCGGCTGTTCAATGCGGCGGCTTACAGCGGCGCGTTCACGGGCGTTTTGCCGGCGACGCCCGGACCGGGGCTGGTTTGGAACACGAACAACCTGACCAGTGGCGTGCTCGCCGTGGCGTCGGGCGTGGTGCCGCAGCCGGGCATCACCAGCGTGAGCCTGTCGGGCACGAACCTGGTCATCACGGGCACGAATGGCCTGGCGGGCGAACAGTATAACGTGGTCATGACCACCAACCTCACCCTGCCCTTGTCGGGTTGGACGGTGCTGCCGACGAACACATTCACGGCCGGGCCGTTCAGCATCACCAACGGGCTGAATCCCAACGCACCGCAGGGCTTCTACCGGATCCGGGTGCCCTGATAAAATCTCGGCCTAAGACAATCGGGGCGGCGGGCGATTTGCAAACAAATCGCCCGCCGTTTTTTTGGCAGTTGCGAGTATGTAAGAACATCACGCTGCGAAGTCCCGGCTTGGTGGTGTTTTTCGCGCTGCGAAAAACCCGTCGCCGAGCGCAGCGTCAGGCGACGGAACGAACTATGGGAGACGCGTCTGACCACGCTCGTTCCGCCCTCAGCTCCGCTTTTCGGGCGGGGACGGCGCAGCGCGCCATCCCTGCCAAATCAGGCACCGCCCGGCAGGTTGCGCACTTGGATGATTTGGTGCGAACTGCTAGTCTTCAGCGGCGAACATGCTGACGAGACTATTCACCTTTAAAAAACCGGCGGTCCCGAAGCCCGATACATTGCAGGTCGGTGCCCGGGCGGTGCCGCTGGTGTTTGTACAGCATCCGCGCGCGAAGCGTTATCTGCTGCGGCTGCGGCCGGATGGCGTGGCCCGGGTCACGGTCCCGCGCCGGGGAAGCATGAGTGCTGCGAGAGAGTTCGCCGCGCGGAACATCGGCTGGCTGGAACATCAACTGCAACGGCTCGCCGCCCAGCCCAAGGCGCCGCCGGGCTGGGGCGTGGGCGCAGAAATCCTGTTTCGCGGCGAAGCGGTGCGGATTGAAGCGGTGGCGGAAGGCATCGTTGGCTTGGGGACGGAACGGATTGCCGTCAATGTGCCCGATGTGCGGCCGGCGGTGCAAAAGCATCTGCGACTGCTGGCGACGCGGGAACTGCCGCCGCGCGTCCAGGCGCTGGCTGGCTTGCACGGCGTGGAAGTGACCCGCATTTCGGTGCGGAATCAAAAATCACGCTGGGGTTCGTGTTCGCGGCGGGGGACGATTTCACTGAACTGGCGGCTGATCCAGACGCCGGAATTTGTCCGCGATTACATCATCCTGCACGAGCTGGCGCATCGGCGGCAGATGAATCATTCATCCCGGTTTTGGCAGGAGGTGGAGCGGTTGTGCCCGGATTACCGGACGGCGGAACGGTGGTTGAAACAGAATGGGAAAGTGCTGCGGTAGATCGCCCGCCGGCTTGAGCTTTGACCAGGGCACGTTGGAGTACGGCGGCCAGAGCGGGCAGGGAAACCGGTTTTTCGAGGTGTTCACAGATGCCCGCATCGCGCAGGCTCTCGCGGTTGAGGTTGGAACTGAAACCGCTGGTGAGGACGACGGGCATGTCCGGGCGGACACTGCGAATCTGACGGGCCAGTTCCAGGCCGTTCATTTCCGGCATGGTCAAGTCAGTGACGACGAGATCGAACTGGAGCGGGTTTTGACGGAACAATTTGACCGCTTCACGCGGACTGTTGCAGGGGGTGACCGAGTAATGCAACTTGCCCAACAATCTTTGAAAAGACGCGGTCAAGGCCGGTTCATCATCCACAATTAATACTATTTAGCGTTCAATCTAACATTAACAATCCAGTCAAAACCGGTGAGAGATTGGATTTGGGCGGGTGAGGCTTCCAACTGGCGCAGGCGGTATTCCAAGGCGGTTTCGACCTGATTCATGGAAGCGAAGTCATGATTGCCAAACGGCTGGCGGCGCACTTCGCGCCACACCAGTTCCTGCGGATTGCATTGCGGGCTGTACGGCGGCAGCCAGTCCACCGTGATATTGGCCGGCACCACCAATGCCTGGGCTTGATGCCAGCCAGCCCGGTCCATGAACATCAGGATGTGCTCATGGGGATGCCGCCCGGCCACCTCCGCCAGATAAAGCGACATGGCCGAGGTGTCGGCGTGGGGCAGGATCAGGCTGATCAGTTCGCCGTCCTGCGGGCAGACGCTGCCGAACACATGGGTGTATTCCCGAACCCGGTGGGTCGGCACTTCGGGCCGGCACCCGGCGGGGGCCCAACAGCGGACCGGGCTGCTCATCCGGCCAAAGCGGGCTTCATCCTCAAACATCAGCCGGAGCGGCTGGTCCGGGTGCCCAGCCGCCACGGCGGCCACCTTGGCCTGGAGTTTTTTTAAAAGCGGCCCGGGCCGCAGGGTTGTTCTTGGGATGCTTGGGACGGGGCGTGACTTGGCGCCAGTGTTGCCGTGCCAGCAGCCGATAGACCGTCGAGTCGGGCACCGCGTGTCCCAGGCGGGCTTCGTAGCGGGTTTTGATCCCCTGCACGGTGATGAGCCGCCCGGCGCGGGCTTCCGTTTGGAAGGGTGCCAGCACCGCCGCCTCTTGTGGGACGGTCAGGTTTTGATGGCGGCGACCACCCTTGGGCCGGCCCTGGGCGGCGGCCAGGCCGCCACGCACATAGTCGGACCAGACCCGCCGCACATGGCTCACGCTGAAGCCGGTGATCCGGGCAATGGCCTCGGTGGCCAGGTCTTCGTGGGCGCGCAACCAGAGGCATTGCAGCCGCTGAAAGGTGGAGGGGGTGCTGGCGGCCAGCATCGCGCGCCGGATCGCGCCGACTTGGGCCGCAGGAATTTCAGTGCGGGGACGCATATGTGCCCCCAGCTTATATTAGTAGCGTATTGATTGCAAGTTAGTATTAGTCCCAGCCTGGTGGACAGGGTCGCGCTGCGGACCTGTCTGCCTGCGGAGCAGGCACTTTGGGGCATGGAATTAACCAGCGACGGGTGGGTGTTCCGAGCGCCAAGGCATTGCCACACCACAAGGTGCCTGCGATGCAGGCAAAGTCTGTCGCAGCGCGACAAACTCCACCTGTCCAGGCGGAAGAGGTGAAATAGCATTTGCAATGGGGCCGCGGATTTGGCACAGAAATGCCCCCGATGGAAAAGATGTTAAAACTCGGCGTCAATATCGACCACGTGGCCACGCTCC
>Ga0181534_10000799_pt1 | contig 21713 bp, 14 predicted proteins | sample PEATcosm2014_Bin_37_FD_119758 | JGI IMG/M metagenome (GOLD analysis project Ga0181534, IMG submission 119758) | Peatland microbial communities from MTU Mesocosm Facility, Houghton, MI, USA - PEATcosm2014_Bin17_10_metaG | ecosystem: Environmental > Terrestrial > Soil > Wetlands > Peat | place...
AGGTCGCGCTGCAGGCGCGAGACGGGCAGCTTTTCGGCGAAGTGGCCGAGCAGCGCATTCGCGAGTCCGAGATTGCCCTCGGCGTTCTCGAACTCGATCGGATTGACCTTGTGTGGCATGGTGGAGGAGCCGACTTCGCCCGCGACCAGCTTCTGGGTGAAATAGCCGAGCGAGATGTAGCTCCACATGTCGCGCGCGAAATCGAGCAGAACCGTATTGGCGCGCGCAAGCGCGTGGCAGTACTCGGCGATCCAGTCATGCGGTTCGATCTGGGTGGTGTGGGGGTTCGCGCGCAGCCCGAGCGATTCGACGAAGCGCGTGCTGAACACCGGCCAATCGACCTGCGGCAGGGCGGCTACGTGCGCATTGAAATTGCCCACCGCGCCGTTCATTTTTCCCATGATCACGACCTGCTCGAGGCCGGCGCTCTGCCGCACCAGCCGCGCCGCGACGTTGGCGATCTCCTTGCCGACCGTGGTGGGCGTTGCCGTCTGACCGTGGGTTCGGGCGAGCATGCCGTCCGCCGCGTGCCGCTGTGCGAGCGCGTCGAGCAGCTCACGCAGCGAATCCTGCAGCGGCAGCAGCACGCCGGCGCGCGCGTGCCTGAGCATGAGTGCGTACGCCAGATTGTTGATGTCCTCCGATGTGCACCCGAAATGCACCCATTCGAGCTGTGCCACGCCGGCACCGCGCGCGCCGAGTTCGGCGCGGATCCAATACTCCACGGCCTTGACATCGTGCTTGGTGCGCGCTTCGATGGCCTTGATGGCGGCGACGTCGGTGTTGCCCGGGTCGGCGGCGCAGGCTTCGAGCCAGCTGCGCGCGGCCGGCGGCAGGGCTTCGAGGGCCGCGGCGGCGGGCCCGGCCTTGAGCGCCAGCAGCCACGCGCACTCGACGCGTACGCGTTCGCGCATGAGGCCGGCCTCGCTGAAAATCTGGCGCACCGCATTGAGCTTCGCGGCATAGCGGCCGTCGAGCGGCGAGAGGGCATCGGTCGGGGACATGGCGGCAGGGTTTCGCATCGGAAGGAGGCGTCGCTCGGTGATAGAATACCAGGGGATATTACCGTAAACGACCACCGACGGGCGGGGTAAGAGGGCGCGATGACGGACACAGGCTATCGCGTCGAGCATGACAGCATGGGCGCGCTCGACGTGCCGCGCGCTGCGCTGTGGGGTGCCCAGACGCAGCGTGCGATCTTGAATTTCCCGCCGAGCGGGCTCAGGATGCCGCGCGCCTTCATCCGCGCCCTCGGACTCATCAAGTGGGCGGCAGCGGCCGCCAACGCCGAACTCGGCGAACTGCCGTCCGGGCTGGCCGCCGCCATCCAGGCCGCCGCGCTCGAGGTGGCGCAGGGCGGCCACGACGATCAATTCCCGATCGACGTGTTTCAAACCGGTTCGGGTACCAGCAGCAACATGAACGCCAATGAGGTCATCGCGACCCTGGCCTCACGCCGGTCGCAGCAGCCCGTGCATCCGAACGATCACGTCAACATGAGCCAGAGCAGCAACGATGTCGTGCCGACGGCGATTCACATCGCCGCCGCGCTGCAGCTCGAACAGATCCTGCTGCCGGCTCTGCGGCACCTCGCCGCCGTCATCGCACGGCGGGCGCAGGAACTCGCGGGTGTCGTGAAGACCGGTCGCACGCATTTGATGGATGCGATGCCGATCACGCTCGGGCAGGAGCTCGGCGGCTGGCGGGCGCAGATCGATGCCGATTGCGCGCGCCTCGCGTCGGTCGCGCCGCGGCTGCTCGCGCTCGCGCAAGGGGGCACGGCGGTCGGCACCGGCATCAACGCCAATCCCGCGTTCGCCGCCTCGTTCGCGCGGCATCTGCGCGGCCCCACTGGCCTTGAATTCACGCCGGCCGGGAATTATTTCGCCGCGCTTTCCAGCCAGGACACGGCGGTTGAACTGTCGGGACAGCTGAAGGTCGTTAGTGTGACACTCATGAAAATCGCCAACGACCTGCGGTGGATGAACAGCGGCCCGTTGGCCGGCCTGGGCGAGATCGCCCTGCCGGCACTGCAGCCGGGCAGCAGCATCATGCCGGGCAAGGTCAATCCCGTGGTGCCCGAGGCGGTGACCATGATCGCGGCGCAGGTGATGGGCAATGACACGACCATCGGCATCGCGGCCAGTTCAGGGAATTTTCAGTTGAACCTCATGCTGCCGGTGATCGCCTATGATTTGTTGCAAAGTCTCGAGCTGCTCGGCATCGCCTGTACGAATCTCGCCGACCGGGCGATTGCCGGGTTCACGGTGAACGAGGCGCGGTTGAACTCCAGCCTCGACCGCAATCCGATTCTGGTGACCGCGCTCAATCCGCTCATCGGCTACGAGAAGGGCGCGGCCATTGCCAAAAAGGCCTATGCGGAGGGCCGCCCGATCCTGGACGTGGCGATGGAAATGACCGATCTCGGCGAGGCCGAACTGCGCCGCTTGCTCGACCCGAAGGGCTTGACGGAGGGCGGGATCAAAGGCGCCGGGTCTTCCGGCTGATGATCGAATCACTGTACAGCAAGGCGCACATCCGCGAGTCGCTCGCGCCGCGGCCCTCCGCGCCGGGCGACGACATGCTGTGGCTGGCGGGTGCCTCGGCTGAATTGTTGGCGCGGATGCGCTCCTCGCTGCCGAAGCAACGGGTGCCCGCCGCGGTCCTCGTGCCACTGGTCGAGCGCGCGGCGGGTTTGACGGTGCTGCTCACCCAGCGTGCCGCGACGCTCAAGGACCACGCCGGCCAGATCAGCTTCCCCGGCGGGCGCATCGAGCCGCACGACCGCGATCCGTGGCATGCGGCGCTGCGCGAGGCGCACGAGGAGATCGGCTTGACGGACAGCCATGTCGAATTCGCGGGCTATCTGCCCGATCACTGGGTGGGCACGGGCTTTCGCGTGACTCCGGCGGTGGGATTCGTGAGTCCGCTCTATGAGCTGCGCATCGCGACCGAGGAGGTGCACGACGTCTTCGAAGTGCCGCTGCGCTTCATATTGGACGCCGCCAATCACAAGGCGCGCGTGCATCGGGTCGGAGAATTGAGCCTGGAGGTGTTCGACATCCCGTACGGCGAGCGCATCATCTGGGGCGCGACGGCCGGCATGCTGCTCACCTTGAGGAGGCTGTTGCACGAACGCACCGGTCAGGCGGCGAATACCGATCCGCCCCGATGAGCCGCGATCTGTCCGAACTGCTCGGCATCATGGAGCGTCTGCGCGGGACCGGTGGCTGCCCGTGGGATCGCGAGCAGACCTTCGCGAGCATCGCGCCCTACACGATCGAGGAGGCCTATGAGGTCGCCGACGCCATCGAGCGCCGGGACCTGCCGCATCTGAAGGAGGAGTTGGGGGATCTGCTGTTTCAGGTCGTGTTTCATGCGCAAATGGCGCGCGAAGCGGGCGAGTTCGATTTCGCGGACGTCGTTCGGGTCATCTGCGACAAGCTGGTGCGGCGTCATCCGCATGTGTTTGCAGGATCGGGAGCGCTCAGCGGCGCCGAACTCGGCGCCGCGTGGGAGGATGCCAAGGCGCGCGAACGGGCCGCGAGCGCACCCAACGGCGGCGGCGCGCTCGGCGGCGTCCCGCAGGCCCTGCCGGCGCTCATGCGCGCCCACAAGCTCAGCAAGCGCGCCGCCCGGGTCGGGTTCGATTTCGAGCATGCCTCGCAGACCGCCGACAAGGTCGCCGAGGAACTGGCCGAGGTGCGCGAAGCGGCGCAGGCGCATGCCGACGCGGACGGAACCGACGCGTTGCCGCGCGCACCTTCCCGGGAGATCGTGGAGGAGATTGGCGATCTGTTGTTCGCGGCGGCGAACCTGGCCCGCAAGCTCGATGTCGATGCCGAGGCGGCGCTGCGCGCTGCCAACCTGAAATTCGAGCGCCGTTTTCGCGGCATGGAAGCTCTCGCGCAGCAGCGCGGCCTTGACTTCGCCGCGCTCGATCTGGCCGCGCAGGAACGGCTGTGGCTGGAAGTGAAGCGTGGTGAATAGCGCGCCGCTGGCGGGCCGTCCATCGCTTGCGTTGGTTTTCAAGCACGATGCCGAGCTGCCGATCTCGGCCCGGCGCGCCGAGATCGGCGCCGCCCTGGAGCGGCACCAGGTCATCATCGTCGCCGGCGACACCGGTTCGGGCAAGAGCACCCAGCTGCCGCAGATCTGCCTGGAACTCGGACGCGGCAGCGAAGGATTGATCGCCCATACCCAGCCGCGCCGCCTCGCGGCGCGCGCCCTCGCCGCACGCATCGCCGAGGAGCTGTCACAGCCGGTCGGCTTGACTGTGGGTTTCCGGGTCCGGTTCGCCGATCGGGTTTCCGAGTCGACGCGCCTCGTGCTGATGACCGACGGGTTGCTGCTGGCCGAACTTGGGAGCGATCCCTGGCTCGAGCGCTACGACACCATCATCGTCGATGAGGCGCACGAACGCTCGCTCAACGTGGATCTTCTGCTCGGCGTGCTCAAGCGGATCCTCGCGCGCCGCCCCGGGCTCAAGCTGATCGTGACCTCGGCGACGCTAGAGGTCGAACGCGTATCGCGATTTTTCGACGCTGCACCGATCATCACCGTGAGCGGGCGCAGCCATCCGATCGAAGTGCGCTATGCCCCGCCGCAGGAGGAGGCCGAGGATCCGGACCTGCCGGCCGCGGTGCTGGCCGCCTGCCTCACGGTGGCCGCGACGCCGGGCCCGATCGGCGGCGGCGATGTGCTGGTGTTCCTGCCGGGCGAACGCGAGATCCGCGACGTGGCCGAGGTGCTCGAGCGCGAATTGCCCGCCGACGTCGAGGTCCTGACCCTGTATTCGCGCCTGTCCTGGGAGCTGCAGAGCCGGATTTTTCAGCGCGGCACGCGAAGGCGTGTGGTGCTCGCCACCAACGTGGCGGAGACCTCGATCACGGTGCCTGGCATCCGCTCCGTCATCGATTCGGGTCTGGCACGCATCAGCCGCTACAGTTCGCGCAATCGTCTGCAGCGCCTGCCGATCGAGCCGGTGTCACGCGCGAGCGCGGACCAGCGCAAGGGGCGTTGCGGCCGGATCGGGCCCGGACTGTGCGTGCGCCTGTACTCTGAAGCGGACTTCGAAGCCCGCGCACCGTTCACCGAACCGGAGGTGCTGCGCACCAATCTCGCGGCATTGCTGCTGCGTCTGGCGGCGGATGGCCTGGGCGCGGCGGAGGATTTTCCGTTCATCGATCCGCCGGATTCCCGCGCGCTCGGGGACGGCTATCGCCTGCTGCAGGAGCTGCAGGCGATCGATGCGCAGCGCCTCATCACCCGCCGCGGCCATGCCATGGCGCGCCTGCCGCTCGATCCGCGCCTGGCGCGGGCGCTGCTCGAGAGCGAACGGTTCCGCGCGCAGAGCGAGCTGCTGGCCATCGTCTCCGGATTGAGCGTGCCGGATGCGCGGATTTTCGAGGCGGGCGGCGCAGCCGCCGGGGAACCGGGGGCCGGCCAACCGGGGGCCGGCCAACCGGGGGCCGGCCAAGCGGGCGCGGCGGAGCCTGGCGCCGCGGGCTTCGAGGACACGAAGTCGGAATTCTCGGCGCTGGTCAAGCTGTGGCGCGCCTATCGACAGGCGCGCGAGGGGCCACGGCGCGAACTCAGGCGTTGGTGCAAGGCGCGGCGGTTGTCGCTGCTGCGGCTGTCCGAGTGGGACGACGTGTATTCACAGGTGACCGAACGCGCGGCGCAACTCGGCATCGTGCCCCAGCGCACCCCGGCGAGCTACACCGGTGTGCATCGCGCGCTGCTGGCCGGCTTTTGCACCATGGTCGGCGTGCGCGCGGAGGAGGGTGCCTATCTCGGCACCCGGGGCGTGCAATTCCATATTTTCCCGGGCTCGCCGCTGCGGCGGCGCAAGCCGCGCTGGGTGATGGCGGCGAACATCGTCGAAACCTCGCGGGTGTTCGCACGGCGGGTCGCGGAGGTCGAGCCGCAGTGGATCGAGTCCGCGGTGCGACATTTGTCGAAGCGCGAGTATCTCGAACCGGATTGGGATGATCGGCGCGAAGAGGTGGTTGCGCGCGAACGGGTGAGTTTTCTCGGATTGACCTTGAGCGCCAACCGCATGGTCAACTATGGTCCGATCGCACCGGAAGAATCGCGACTGATCTTCGCGCGCGAGGCGCTGGTTTACCAGCGCCTGCTGCGCCGGCCCGATTGGGTGATGGCCAATGACGCGGCGATCCGTGCTGCCATGAGCCTCGAGGAGCGGCTGCGCGTGCGCGACCTGCTGCAGCCGGCGGATGTGCTGGTGGACTTCTATGCCCAGGCGCTGCCCCGGCAGGTGTCGAGCGCGGCGACGCTCGAGCATTTCACCCGCCACTTGAACGCCGCGCAGCGCCGCGCGCTCGAACTCCGGCCGGAGCATATATTTGCGCGTGTGCCGGAGCCGGCTGCGCTCGCGCGATTTCCCGACCGGGTGGCGATCGGAGCGCTGGAGCTTGCCGTCGAGTACCGCTTCGCGCCCGGCGAGACGGGCGACGGCGCCACGCTGCACGTCCCGCTGCTCGCGCTGCCGGCGCTCACGCGGGCCGCGCTCGATGCGGCGATTCCGGGCCTGGTCGAGCCGCACATCGAGGCGCTGCTGCGCTCGCTGCCGAAGGAGGCGCGCCGCGGTTTGATTCCGATTGCCGGTGCGGCGGCGGAATTCCTCGCGCATGTGGGTGCACCGTGCACCGCTCCACAGCTGTTGTCCGACTGGCTCACGCGGGTGCGGGCCATTCCGGCAGGCTCCGTGCGATTCGATCCGGCGCAGATCCCGGCCCATCTCACGCCGCACCTCGCGGTGATCGGCGCGGGCGGCGTGATCGACTCGGGCCCCGGCCTCGCGGACCTGCGCCGCCGCTGCGCGGGCGCGGCGCGCGCCGAACTCGCGCTGCGCGCGGGCGCGGCTTACGGTACGGCGCCGTGGCTCAAATTCGAAACGCCGAATCTTGCCGACGCGCTGCCGCTCGAACTCGCCGCGGGCGCGCTCGAGGTGTTCCCGACCCTCGAGCGCCGCGCCGACGGGGTGCACCCGGGCTTCGAGTGGACCGCGGCCGAGGCTGCGATGCGCTGGCGCAGCGGTGCCGTGCATCTCGCGCGCGTGATCCTGGGCCGCCAGGCGCGCGACCTCGGCAAGGCCATCCGCGCCGATACCCGGCTGTTGCTCGCGGCCGCCCCCTATCTGGCGCCCGAGCCGCTGGTCGACGTGGTGCTGCAGCTCGTGTTCCGGCACGCCTGCTTCAACGAGGCGGACCCGCCGCGGGCGCGCGCCGATTTCGAAGCCGCTCTCGAGCGCGGCCGGGCGCAGCTCCATCCAAGCCTCGAGCAATCGCTCGCGATGCTCGGCCGCTGGTTTGCCGAAGCGCGTGCCGTGCGCGGACTCCTCGAGGATCCGCGCGCGCGAGCCCACGGCGCAGCCGTCAAGGAAACTCAGGCACACTTGAAGCAGCTGCTCGACGCCGAACTGATCGAGTCGCTGCCCGCCGAATGGCTGCGCCAGCCACCGCGGTATTTGAAGGCCGAGGAGCGGCGCTGGCAGCGCCTGCTCGAGCGCGGCGGCGAGCCGCAGGCCTGGTTGCGCGAGCTGCAGGAATGGACGGCGCGGCATCGCGCGCTCGAACTCAAGGTCCACGCCGAGCAGCGGCGGCTGCCCGAACTCGATGAGCTGCGGCTCTGGATCGAGGAGTACCGGGTGTCCCTGTATGCGCAGGAACTCAAGACCCTGGGGCCGGTGTCGGCGGCCCGTCTGGCGCAGCGCGCCGCGCACATCGAGGCGTGGATCGCGCGCTAACCCAGGTCGAAGCGAATGCCCTGGGCGAGCGGCAGCTCGGCGCTCCAGTTGATGGTCGTGGTTTGACGCCGCATGTAGGCTTTCCAGGCGTCGGAGCCCGCCTCGCGGCCGCCGCCGGTGTCCTTCTCGCCGCCGAATGCGCCGCCGATTTCGGCGCCTGACGTGCCCAGGTTGACGTTGGCGATGCCGCAATCGCTGCCATCGGCCGACAGGAACCTTTCGGCGCTTTGCAGCCGGTCGGTGAACACCGCCGACGACAAACCGTAGGCCACATCATTTTGCAGCGCCACGGCGTCTTCGAACGTGTCGTACGTGAGGAGGTACAAAATCGGCGCAAAGGTTTCGGCGCGCACGATGGGCATGCCGGCCGTGGCGCGCACGATGGCCGGTTCGACGAAATTGCCGGGCCGCGGCAGGGCGCTGCCGCCGCACAGCAGCGTACCACCCTGCGACTGGGCGGCCGCCACGGCCGCGAGGTAGCGCGCGACCGCGCCGGCATCGATCAATGGACCCATGAGCGTACCGGGTTCCAGCGGATCGCCGATGCGCACCTGGCCGTAGGCGGCCACGAGCCGCCGCTCGAGTTCGGCGGCGCGGGAGCGGTGCACGAACACGCGGCGGGTGGTGGTACAGCGCTGGCCGGCGGTCCCTACCGCACCGAACACGATCGCGGGCACCGCCAGATCCAGATTGGCGGACTCATCGACGATGATGGCATTGTTGCCGCCGAGTTCGAGCAGGCTCTTGCCCAGCCGTTCGGCCACGCGCACGGCGACCTGCCGTCCGACCTGCGTCGAGCCGGTGAACGAGACCAGCGCGACGCGCGGGTCCGCGACGAAGCGGCCGGCAAGCTCGGTGCCGGCATCGATGAAGATTTGAAAAATGGCCGGCAGCGCGTGGCGCTCCAGGACGCGATTGCACAGACGCTGCACCGCCAGGGAACACAGCGCCGTCTTCGGCGAGGGCTTCCACACGGTGGCGTTGCCGCAGATGGCGGCGAGAAAGGCGTTCCAGGACCAGACCGCCACCGGGAAGTTGAACGCGGAGATCACGCCGATGATCCCGAGCGGATGCCATTGCTCATACATGCGGTGCTGCGCGCGCTCCGAATGCATGGTCGAACCGTACAACATGCGCGATTGGCCCACGGCGAAATCCGCGATGTCGATCATCTCCTGAACTTCCCCGTCACCTTCGGCCTTGATCTTGCCGTTCTCCAGCGCGATCAGGCTGCCGAGCGCATCCTTGTGTTGACGCAGCTCCTCGGCCATCAAGCGGATGACCTCGCCGCGCCGCGGCGCAGGCACCTGGCGCCATTGCCGGGCGGCCGTCACGGCGGCGCTCAGCACCTGCTCGTAGTCCTCGGCGGTGGCCCCGCGTACGCGTGCCAGCGGCTTGCCGGTCGACGGATTGATCGATTCGATGACCGGCCCGGTTTCCTGCCGGCTCCAGCCGTGGCTGCCCGACCAGGTGCCGGGATTCATCTCGCCGAGCTCGAGGGCTTGCAGCGTCTGGGTGATTTGGGTCATCGCGATCAATCCGTGGCCTGTGAAGGGGCGGCATTCTGACGCGTGGGCGCAGGCAATGCCACCCGGGGAATGGCCGCCGCCGCTTTGCGCGGGTCGGCGACGGTGTGTAGCATTCGCCGCCTATGTCAAAGTCCCTCACGCTCACCCCTTGGCACCCGGCCAGCTGGCATGCCCGCCCGGCCACCCAGCAACCGAAGTACGCCAACCCGGCGGCACTCGAACGCGCGGTCGCCGCATTGAGCCGCCTGCCTCCGTTGGTGGTCTCGTGGGAGATCGAGGCGCTCAAAGCCAAGCTCGCGCAGGCGCAATGCGGCGAGCAGTTCCTGCTGCAGGGCGGCGATTGCGCCGAAAGCTTCGAAGATTGTGAATCAGATAACATCGCCAAGCGATTGAAAATACTGCTGCAAATGAGCTTGGTTCTGCTGCAGGGCTTGAAGAAGCCGATCATTCGGGTCGGCCGCTTCGCGGGTCAGTATGCCAAGCCGCGCTCCGCCGACACCGAGACCCGCGCGGGCGTCACCCTGCCGTGCTATCGCGGCGACAACGTCAATCGGCCGGGTTTCAGCGCCGCCGAGCGCGAGCCGGACCCCGAGCTGCTGCTGCGCGGCTACGAGCGCGCCTCGTTGACCTTGAATTTCGTGCGGGCATTGATCGACGGCGGATTCGCCGATCTGCATCATCCCGAGTATTGGGACTTAGGCTTCCTGCGCCACGCGCCGTTACGCGATGCGTACCAGAAGATCGTCGATTCGATCGCCGAATCGCTGGATTTTTTCGAGTCGATGAGCGGACTGCGCGTGCATGCCGCGACGCGCGGCGACTTCTACACCAGCCACGAAGGGCTGCATCTGCTCTCGGAGCAGGCTCAGACCCGCTACATCGAACGGCAAAAGAAGTGGTACAACCTCTCGACCCACATGCCGTGGGTCGGCATGCGCACGGCCAACATCGACGGCGCCCACATCGAATATTTTCGCGGCATCGCCAATCCGATCGGGGTCAAGGTCGGTGCCGCCATGAGCGCCGAGTGGCTGCAGGAACTCGTGCAGGTGTTGAATCCCCAGAACCAGCCCGGTCGGCTCACCTTCATTCATCGCTTCGGGATCAAGGACATCGAGCAGCGGCTGCCGCCAATGATCGAGGCGGTTCGAGCCGCCGGTTCGCAGGTGCTCTGGGTGTGCGATCCGATGCACGGCAACACCGAGACCACGACCGGCGGCATCAAGACGCGTCGGTTTGACAATATTCTGGGCGAGGTCGAGGCGGCTTTTCGGATCCACGAGGAATGCGGGTCCATGCTCGGCGGCGTGCATATCGAACTCACCGGCGAGGATGTCACCGAATGCATCGGCGGAGCGCGCGACCTCAAGGAGGCCGATCTCGCGCGGGCCTACAAGTCACCGGTCGACCCGCGTTTGAACGCCGAGCAGGCGCTCGAATTGGCCATGCTCATTGCCCGCCGTGCGGGCGCCCGGAGGGGATCGGGGAAACCCTTAACGACGTTTAATCAGTAAGAACGTCCAGTTTTAAATGTTTTTTTATCAATAAGATAGGTAAGAAACCTAGGTTTTAGATTAAGTGCCAGGCGGCGGTTTTCCAAAATCGGTGGTTGCCTGCATCGATGCAGGTGATATTCTGCGACGCAATCTTTCCCGCCCCTTGAAAATCGAGCGCGGTAAGTCTCTCGGCCCTGACCGGATGGGGCTGAAAATGCACGGACCGCACGTAAATATTTGGCCGAATGCGAGGAATTTTTGTGGCCGACGCGGTCCAACGTAACGTCGGCGACGCAGCAGCTCGGGCGGTGGTGATTTCGCCCGCATTCTGCCCATGGTTGGATTGCGCTCGGGTTAGTCCAAAGTCCAGGCGCGATCGATGGCGGGCTACGCGGAGATCCGCGTAGCCCGTTTTTTGGAACCTGCGGCGCGCCCGGTGCTCCTGCTGCGGCTTCCCGACCCATCATGACCTCCACTTTCGATCCCAATTGCCGGCTCTGTCCGCGCCTTGCCTCGTTCCTCGATCTGGTGCACCACCAGCAACCGGAATACTTCTGCAAGCCGGTGCCGCCATTCGGCGACGCCCAGGCCGGACTGCTGATCGTCGGTCTCGCCCCGGGCATGCACGGCGCCAACCGCACCGGCCGCCCGTTCACCGGCGATCACGCCGGTATCCTGTTGTACGGTACGCTGTTCAAGTTCGGACTCTCCAGTGCCCCCACCTCGACCGCCGCCGACGACGGTCTCGAGCTGCACCACGTGCGCATCACCAACGCGGTGAAGTGCCTGCCGCCGGCGAACAAGCCCCTGCCGCTCGAAATCAAGGTGTGCAACGGATTTTTGCGCGAGGAACTCGCGCGCAGCGGCGAGGCGCGCGTTATTCTCGCGCTCGGGACCGTGGCGCACGCGGCCGTGCTGCGTGCCTGCGACCTGGCCGCGGGTCAATTTCGTTTTGCGCACGGGGCCGAACATGCCTTGAGCGGAGGACGGACCTTGCTCGATTCCTATCATTGCAGCCGTTACAACACACAAACCCGCCGCCTCACGGCCGCCATGTTCGAAAGCATTATCGAGAGGGCCTTGGTACTCGCCCAGCCGGGCCGCCGCGATGAACCCGGAACCAGCCGCTAACAGCGCGACGCCCGCGCCGCGTTTCGACGCCAAGTCCTTCGTCGATGGGCTGCCCGGCCGCCCGGGGGTCTACCGCATGCTCGATGCCGAGGGCGTGATCCTCTACGTCGGCAAGGCGCGCAATCTCAAGAACCGGGTCGGCTCGTATTTCCAGCCGGGCAATGTGCAGCCGAAAGTCCAGGCGCTGGTGGCCAAGACCGCGGCCATGGAAGTCACGATCACCAACTCGGATACCGAGGCGCTGCTGCTCGAGTTCAATCTGATCAAAAAGCACCGCCCGCGATTCAACGTGGTGCTGCGTGATGACAAGAGTTTCCCGTTTCTGCATTTCGAGACCGGGCACGAATTTCCGCGCCTCTCTTTTTATCGCGGCTCGCGCAAGGAGGCGGGGCGCTTCTTCGGGCCCTATCCATCGGCCGGTGCGGTGCGCGAGAGCCTGCAGCAGCTGCAAAAGCTGTTTCGGCTGCGCAACTGCGACGACACCTACTTTGCCAACCGCTCGCGGCCCTGCCTGCAGTACCAGATCCAACGCTGCACGGCACCGTGCGTCGGGCTGATCGGCAAGGAGCAGTATGCGCGGGACGTCGGCGCCGCGATCAAGGTGCTCGAGGGACGCAACGACGAGGTGCAGGTGGAACTCGGGCGACGCATGGAAAGCGCCGCGGAGCGGCTGCATTTCGAGGAAGCCGCCCGGGTGCGCGACCAGCTTGCGAATCTCAAGGCCATCCAAGCCCAGCAGATCGTCACCGCCGACATCGAGCACGACGCCGACGTGATTGCGATTGCCGCCGGCAACGGTGAATACTGCATCGCGCTCATGTTCATCCGCGGCGGCCGAAGTTTGGGCAGCACGACATTCTTCCCGCGGGCACCGCTCGCCGAATTGCCCGAGGTTCTGGCGGCGTTCGTGTCGCAGTACTATCTGGAGCGCGAAGCCCCGCCCGAAATCATCGTCGAGCGCGACTTCGAGGGCATGCCGGTGCTCGAGGCGGCCCTCGCCGAGCGCGCAGGCCACAAGGTTCGGATCACCTCCTCGGTGCGCGGCATCCGCGCCCGCTGGCTGGAGATGATGCACAACAACGCCGAGCAGGCGCTCACAATGCGCAGCCTCGCGCGCACCGGCATCGAAGCCGGTCTCGAGGGCGTGCGCGATGCCTTCCAACTCGACGAGACGCCGCGGCGCATCGAATGCTTCGACATCAGTCATACGGGGGGCACCGACACGGTTGCCTCCTGCGTGGTGTTCGGCGCGCAAGGTCCGCTCAAGAGCGACTATCGGCGCTTCAACATCACCGGAATCCAGCCGGGCGATGACTACGCCGCGATGAACCAGGCGTTGACCCGCCGCTACAAGCGGGTGCGCGATGGTGAGATCGTCGCGCCCGACGTATTATTGATCGATGGGGGCAGGGGGCAACTCGCGCAGGCCGAGACCGTGCTCGGTGAGCTCGGCGTCTCCGGGATCACGCTGATCGGAGTGGCCAAGGGTGCGGACCGGCGGGTGGGGCAGGAACAACTGTTCGTTTCCGGGCAGGACACCCCCACGATCCTGGCGCCGGATTCGAGTGCGTTGCACCTGATCCAGCGCGTGCGCGACGAGGCGCATCGATTTGCCATTGCCGGCCATCGTCGCAAGCGGGCTAAACGGCACAGCCAGTCTATACTTGAGACCATTCCGGGGTTGGGGCCCGTCAAGCGACGCGAGCTGTTGAAGCAATTCGGCGGGTTGCAGGGGATTTTGCGTGCAGGAATTGACGATTTCGTACAAATACGCGGCCTCGGGCGGGATCTCGCCCAGGTAATCTATGAGCACCTCCACCCCGGACAGTGACGCACGGTCGCATTGGAATCTGCCGAACACGCTGACGTGGCTGCGCATTCTGATGATTCCGGCCATCTTGGTGCTGTTCTATTTACCTTATTGGTGGAAGGATCCGGCCGCGTGCGTGGCGTTCGCGCTCGCCGGCATCACCGACAGTCTGGACGGATATTACGCCCGCAAATGGGGCCAGACCTCGCGCCTCGGCGCGTTCTTGGATCCCGTTGCCGACAAGTTGATCGTGGCGGCCGCGCTGGTTCTGTTGGTCAGTGCCGATCCGAACTGGTTTTTGGTGATCTGTGCCATCGTGATCATCGGGCGCGAGATCGCGGTCTCGGCGCTGCGCGAATGGATGGCGGAGATCGGTGCCCGCGGCCGCATCAAGGTGTCGGTGTGGGGCAAGTACAAGACGATCATGCAGATCGTCGGTCTGTCCTTGCTGTTGTTTCGCCAGAACCTGTTGGGTATCCCGATCTACAAGCTCGGCCTGGTCCTCACCGGCGTCGCCGCCGTGCTCACCCTCTGGTCGATGATCCTGTATCTGCGCCTGGCGTGGCCCGAATTACGGGGCAGTTCGCGCCTTTAGCAGCTACTTTCCTTGACTCCGGCGGTTACGGCCCTACAATTGCGCGTCTGATTAGGGCGGGAATAGCTCAGTTGGTAGAGCGCAACCTTGCCAAGGTTGAGGTCGCGAGTTCGAGTCTCGTTTCCCGCTCCATAAATTCCTTTTTGGCGTCAACGAGTTGCGATGGTTTCGGCGCACCGACGACCGGCCCCAGGCCATGGGGACGAAGAGGTGCGGGCGCGATGGCCGACCGCGGGCTCAAGCCTCTATCACCGTGACGTGCTGGTGGCGCTCTTTAGTCGCCTGAATCAATTCGGCGCTGCCGCCGTCGAATGTGGCGACGAACGCAGCACTCCTCAAGGGCTTGGCATCCGCCGGCGCAACTGTATCAGGCCAAAAATGATGGCCGGGCACCGCCACGATCTTCTTGAGCACCTCCAGCGCCTCACGAGGAGTGACTGCATCGGCGATGATCTTCGGGTTTGATGAAATGCGAATGAATGCAATCTGGGCTACGTGCCCGTTGAGCCACTTTGCGTCCGGTGTCATGGAACCATTCATGCGCCTTGGCGCGTGCCGACCTTACCCCGCGCTTCAAGACCTCGACGCGCGATACCACGCGCATTCTCAGAGGTGCGAGATTCTTTGAAAAACATGGGGTTGGATGCGCCAAACTCACGCGGCCCTCAAGAATCGCGCGGGCATGCGGCTAACTGAATGGACGCGTACCGATTCTCAGGATGAGTGGCATGCTCGATCAACTCAGGAGCAAACTGAAGGCGTCGGTGAATTTTCCGAGCCCGCCTGCGATTGCGCAGCAGATCATCGCGCTGGCGGGGGATCCCCAGGCCGACATCTCGCAGGTCGCGGCGGCGATCAGCAGGGACCCGGGTCTTGCCGCCAAGCTGTTGCGCGTCGCCAATTCCGCGCTGTATTCCCGGCAGCGCAAGAGCACGAATCTGCGCCAGGCGCTCATCGTCCTCGGATTGCAGGGCGCCACCACGCTCGCTCTCGGCTTCTCCCTCGTGGGCGCCTACAAGGGTTTGAAGAGCAACGGACTGGATTACGAGCGCTATTGGCGGCGCGCCATCCTCGGCGCTTCGGCCGCCAAGTGCTTCGGCGCGCTGCAGAACACGAGTGCGGTGGAGGAGATTTTTCTCGCGGCGCTGCTGCAGGACATCGCGATCCTCGGCGTCGATCGGGCCGCGCCGGATTTCTATCGCGATCTGCCGCGCAACGCCTCTCACAGCGAAATTCAGGCCCACGAAACGGCCCGTCTGGGCATCGATCATGCCGCACTCGGTGGCTGGCTGCTGGCGTACTGGAAGCTTCCGGAGCCGCTGTGCCGCGCGGTGGTATGGAGTCATGCACCCCCGATCCCGGATCGATCCTCATCGACCGGGATGGCCGCGTGCTGTGTCGCGCTCGGCAGCGAATGCGTGGAGTTGTTGCTCACGCCCGCGGCTGCGGCTGCGGCGGATTTTGAGGCATTGGCTTTGCATGCGTCGGAGTGGTTGGGCATCGATGCGCCGGCGGTGGCCCAGGTCATGGGCAAGGTCGTGGAAGAAATACCCGAGATCGAGCGCTTGTTCGATACGAAATTGATGGGTCCCGACGCTGCGGGCGCGATCCTCGATCAAGCGCGCGATTTGCTGGTCCTGCGCAACCTGCAGTCGGCCGGGCAGACCGCCAGCTTGCCAGCGGCGAACCCGAAGCCCGAATCGCTCCCCGGGTCTGTGCCGGATGCCCAACTGCGCGACCACCTCACCGGACTCTACAACCGCGGCTATGTCGATCTGATGTTGAGGCGTGAATTTCAGGCGGCGATGAAGGGCAACTGGCCATTGAGCGTGGTATTGGTCGATCTCGACCTTTTTCATGGGATCAACGAGACCTATGGGCATGAGGCCGGGGATTCCGTGCTGATCACCACGGCGAAGTCGATTGCCGCGGTCGCGCGCGACACCGACTGCGTCGCACGCTACGGCGGCGAGGAGTTTGTGATCGTGTTGCCGGGCCTGGCGTCAAGCGGCGCCGAGATCTTTTGCGAGCGTTTGATCGCCCACCTGCGCAGGACCCCGCACCCGATCCGCGGCACGGTGGTGACCGTGACCGCCTCCGTGGGGCTCGCCACCCACACGCCGAAGACGCCGTTTCAACGCGCCTCGCACCTGATCAACGCCGCGGACCGCTCGGTCTATATCGCAAAGAGGTCCGGCCGTGATCGGCTGGTGCGACACAAACCAGGCGACCCACTGACCTTCAGCGGGTGACCACCTTGATCGCCAGGTTCTTCATGGCCTGAAAACTGCGCGGAAACTGCGCCTCCAAGCCGAGAACCAACCGGTTGGCCAGCAGGTCCTGATCCTTGGGATGGTTGATGCCGACCTGATTCCATTCCTCATTTCGAAAGGATTTTACGCGGGACTGGAATTGCATGAAGCGATGCGACCGGGGGATGTAATGCGCGGTGAACGATGAGCGCGAGTATTGCGGCGTCGTGGTCGGCAGGCTTCCATGCAGGGTGCGCGAATTCCAGAACAGGATGTCACCGCGCCGTAAAGCCGGTGCGTGGATCTGCAGTTCACGCTCCTCGATGAGCGAAGCGGCGAGTGCTTTGTAGCGCGCATGGTTGAAGGCCACATCGAAATCGCCGCCATTTTTTTTCATATCGATCCGATGGCTGCCGGGACAGACGTAGAACCGCCCGGCGCCGGGTTTGATGTCCTCCAACGCGATCCAAGTCGCGGTCATGCCGCCGAGGTGCTCAGAATCGAGGTAATACGTATCCTGATGGGGCCAGGTCTGGGGATTGCCCTCGAAGTACATGCTCTGCACCAGCACGCCCGCCTCGCCGAAAAGGCGGTGCAGCACCTGCTGAATTTCGGGCGAACTGAATATCTCGAGGGCGGCGCGCCTGAACTGTCCGAAGCGTCCGCTGTTCAGGTCGTGCGGGTTCAGGATGCTGTTGAGCATGAAGCCTTCGGCCGAAAATCGATGGGTCTCCGGCTTGCCGCCTGATGGCTGCCGGTAGAGATGACCGTCATAGGGCTTGACCAGCGCGTTGAAGGCCTGCATCGCGCGTTCGCACTGTGCCGCCGGGATCACATTTCTCGCCACCACGTAGCCGTGCGTCTGGTAATAGGGCGCAAGCTCCTCCGGCATCAGATTCAGATACGGATCGGACCCGTCGATCACCTGATCCGGGACCATCAGCGGTCGTCCCCTGAAATCCTGCGCGGCAAACAGATTGGTGTCGGTGGACGGCTGATAGGCGGACGCGGTCAAATTCATGGGATGGGTCCTCTTTTTCTTGAGGAAGGACGTGGATGCGACAAATAGCAAACGTCATTTGCCTGCCGCTGTCGGAATGCACGACGAAGATCTGTCAGAGCGACGGCCTGATCGGCGTCAGAGAACAGCCCCTCAGGCGATCCGCACCTCGACGCCGCGGCGTTGCAGATCGGCGATGACGTCGGGATTTGCACCCGAATCCGTGATGAGCATGTGCAACTGCTCCACCCGTGCAATCAGCGAGATATTCCGCCGTAACAGCTTGGACGAATCGGCGACCGCGATGACCTGCCGGGAGATTGCGATCATCTGCGCATTGAGCTGCGCTTCGGGCAAATGCGGGGTCATCACGCCGCGCTCGGGGTCCAGTCCGTCGGCACCGAGGAACAGCCGGTCCGCCTGCAGATTGGCGAGAGCGGCCTCCGCCATGTGACCCGACAGGGAATTGGATTCCGGCCGCAGGATGCCGCCGGGCATGATGAGGCGCACGAAGGGGACGTCCGCCAGCAGTGTGGCGATATTCAGGGCATTGGTGATGACGTTGATCGACTGGACCTCGAGTTTGCGAATTTGTTTCGCGATCTCGGCCGTGGTGGTGCCCGAATCGAGGATGAGGGTCTCGCCATCCTGGATCAGCGAGGCGGCGAGCGTGGCGATGCGCACCTTCTCCGCGTGATGCAGCGTGCGCTTGACGGTCAGCGGCTGATCGACGTCGTCGCGCCGTCGCACGGCGCCGCCGTGCGTGCGCTCGAGCGTGCCGCCGCACTCGAGCGCGGCAAGATCCGTGCGGATGGTGACGGCCGAGATGGCGAACCGCGACGCCAGTGCTTCCACGGTGACCTTGCCGTGCTCGCGCAGCAGCTCGACGATGCGATGGCGGCGCTCCGCGACCAGAAGTCCGGGTTCGGCTGGCATAATTGCTTCGCTGTCAGCGGGGTGCATCGGGTCTCACACCGGGACGGCTTCGATGAGCAAAAAGCGGTCGAACGTCACCGACATGCGTCCGTCGGGTCCGGAGACGGCGCCGAGCTCGCGGTCATTGACATAGTCGCGGATGCGATACGACCCCGGCGACAGTCCGCGCAGGCTGACGGGACCGTTCCAGCGGTCGGCAAAAAACGCGTAGTACATTCGGCCATTCTTTTCGACGGCGTGCGTTTCGGGTCGGTCAAAACCGATGTCGTAGAGTTCGCCGCGGTAGGTTCCGAGCGGCAGCATCTTGTCGCGGTACAAGGCGATCCATCGCCGCCATTCACGCTCCTTCTCCGGCGTGAGCAGGAACGAATCCTTCGGTTTCGGATCCACCGGCCAGGTGAACTTCGTCGACACGACGGCACCGACACCCACGGTGGAGGCGAAGTCATCGTGGCGGTCGCTGAGCTCGACATGGTCTCCGGCGTAGGCGGCGCTCGGACCCATCAGGCCCTTGAGCGTCTTGCCCTTGTGGCGCACCTGCCAGGAGGATTCCGGATCGGAGGCGGGCGCCTGATTCATTGACGGGAAGTTGAACGCCGAGTAGGCGGTGCCGCACGGGCACAACTCGATCACCGCCTCGGGGTCGATGGCCATCGCGGTTTGGTAGATCGCATGGAAGAAGCTCTGCAGACCCTCCACGGATTCCTCGGGACGGGCGTGATGGTGCGCGGGATTGAAGCAGGGGGCGACGTTGTTCAAATGCTGCCCATCGATCTTGAGGCCGGCAAATCCCCATTCGCCGATGAATTTCCTGATCAGTTCCTGCGTGTACTGCACAGTCTTGGGGTACGCGGGGCATAGATAGAAGCTGTTCCACCACGAGATGTTCTGGACCGCACCGTCCTTGTCGAGCAGCAGCATGTCGGCGTGATCGTGCAAAAAATCGGAACCCGGGGCGACCGACAGCGGCGAATACCAAAGCCGCGGTTTCAGCCCGCTCGCGCCGATGGTCGAGACCAGACCACGGATGTCCGCCGCGCCGTTCGGGTACTTGGTGCGATCGGGATTCCAATCGCCGATCATGGCCTGCCAGCCGTCGTCGATGACGGCCCACTTCAGCCCCAATTCCTTCACCTTGGGCAGCGTAGCCTCGATCAGCGCCGTCGTGCAGGCGCGTTCGTAGCCCCAGGCGCACCAGATCGGATCGTAGGATGCCGCCGGCGGGATTGCCGGCGTCAGACCGCGTTCCGACATGAGCAACCGGTAGCGCGTCAAGACGGTGAAATAATCGCCCGCATGGACCGCCACGAAGGTTTCGGGCGTATCGAACCGTTCACCCGGCCTCAGGTTCACCTTCGCGCGGCCGCACACGGCCACGCGCACGGAACCGTGTTGCTCCGCAACCGGAAGCGAGACGCGCTTTGGCGTGTTTTCCACGTGACCGACCGCAATCCCGCCGTTGCGGTGCCAGACATCGAGGATGGGAGTGCCGCCGCCGTAATCAGAGGCCTCCATGCCGAGAAAATTATCCTGTGCGAATCCGGATGACACCGGTTGCACCCAGTCGCGGCGATCCTCGTACGATGCGCCGGAGTAGCACCAGAACCCGGGCGAGTCCGTGCCGGGGGCGGGTAACCGGGCATCGGCATTGGTCCAGCTGCGAAAGCTCAGGATGCCGGGAGCGGTGTTGCGGTAGGAGACCCGCACCAGGGCAATGCCCGGATGGCGGCGATACAACGTGACCGCCACGGTCTTCTCAACGCCGTGCGTGGTTCCGACGAGGGTGAGCCGAGTGCCCGGACCATTCCCATCCTCGATGATCTGCGTTGATTGACGCTGCAGGGCGAAGTCGGCGATGTGCCGCTCGTCGGTGAGCTGCAAATACTCGCTCGGTCCCCAGGCGGTCAACGGCAGGAAGCGCCGGCCCACGCGGCGCGACACGCGCGCGTGCAGGTTTCCATCCCATTCGATGCGCAGCGCAGAATCTTCGAGTTTGGCCGCGACGCGCGTCGCGGTGGCCGCGACGCGCGTCGCGGTGGCCGCGCCGCTGGCGTCGACGGCATGGGCCTGCAGCAGACCGTGGCGCGCCACCAGCGCGAGGCCGCCTGCGAGCGCTACGAACTGTCGACGCGAGGTCTTGCTGGTCATGGCTCTTTATTCAGTGGCGGTAGGTATCAGCTATTGACTTGTTCGCAAATAATAATAACATCAAATGAAAGAACGCAAAAGAAAACACTTTCGTTCACTTTCGATTAGATGCGGGCGATGCGTCAAATAAGCCATGTTCAAATGGTACAGGGGAGATGAAGCGTGCCGACACTGAAGCCTACGTTGATTGCGATTTGGCTGCCATTGGTCGCCGCTGCGGCACTCGCCGGGGCAGCCGATGGCGGTTCCGGCGACGGTACCGCGGGGTCAACCGGCACCGCCGGGTCAACCGGCACCGCGGGTACGAGCAGCGCACCGGGCGCAACGGCCGCCGCCAAGGCGGCCCCGGATACCAGTCTCGACGAGATCGTCGTCACCGGCATGCGGGCGAGTCTCGAGAAATCGCTCGACATCAAGCGCAATGCCTCCGTCGTTCTCGATTCGATCAACGCCGAGGAACTCGGCCGCTTTCCGGACGCCGACGTCGCCGACTCATTGGAGCATCTGCCGGGCATCACCATCAGTCGCACCACGGGCGGTGAGGGCCAAAAGGTCAGCGTGCGCGGCTTCGGGCCCCAGTACAACATCGTCACGCTCAACAATAGAATCCTGGCCACCGACGACGATGCGCGCGACCTCGCGTTCGACGTGCTGCCCTCGGAGGTGATCTCGGGCGCCGACGTGCTCAAATCCTCGGAGGCCGCCGCACTCGAGGGCAGCATCGGCGGCACGGTGAATCTGCGCACGGCGAGCCCCTTCGACAGCACCGGCCTGCATGGCGGGGTGCACGCCGAGGGCAATTACAACGACATGTCGACGCTGTATGGCCACAAATTTTCGGCCTTCGCCTCGGACACGCTGCTCGACGACACCCTGGGCTTCCTCATCGGCGGCGTGATCTCCGACAACAAGCTGCGCACCGATTCGTTGAACGCCTATAACCAGAGCACCGATGATGGTTCCGGCACGTACCCATTCGATGGCAGTTATCCGTCACTCGTGGCCGCACCGTGCTGCATCACCATGGGTTCGATCTTCGACGAGA
>Ga0181534_10000800_pt1 | contig 21655 bp, 18 predicted proteins | sample PEATcosm2014_Bin_37_FD_119758 | JGI IMG/M metagenome (GOLD analysis project Ga0181534, IMG submission 119758) | Peatland microbial communities from MTU Mesocosm Facility, Houghton, MI, USA - PEATcosm2014_Bin17_10_metaG | ecosystem: Environmental > Terrestrial > Soil > Wetlands > Peat | place...
CAAGGCCGGCGCGGAACGATAAAAGGAATTTCATGCGGAAAAATTGCCCGCAAAGCTCAATTGATGCAATTGAAAACCGTTGACCGCGCGCCACGAGAATTTACACTGGTGCATCATGTTTGAGAATTCCATCCGCCGGACACCGCGCCCGCAGGACATCGCCGGAATGTCCACGCAGCAGTTGCGCGAGACGTTTCAAATCAACAACCTTTTTGCGCCGGGAGAATTGCGCGGCCATTTCACCGACCTCGACCGGCTCGTGGTCGGCGGCGTGATGCCGGCTGGCAAGCCGGTTGAACTGCCGAACCACAAGGAAACTGGCCGCGCCTTTTTCCTCGAACGCCGCGAGCTTGGCGCCATCAACGTCGGCGGCGCAGGCAAGATTGTTGCCGACGGAAAAATTTTCGCGCTGGAAAAACTGGACTGTGTTTATCTGCCGATGGGAACGAAATCAGTTTCATTTGAAAGCGCCGACGCGAAGACTCCGGCGAAGTTTTATTTCCTGAGCTGTCCCGCGCACGCGGCGCATCCGGCGGCAATGATGAAGTCGGCGGACGCCTCGCCCGTCGCGCTCGGCGCGCAGGAAAGCGCGAACAAGCGGACTATTTACAAATTCATCCATCAGGGCGGCATCCAGAGCTGCCAGTTGGTGATGGGCTTCACGGCGCTGGAACCGGGCAGCGTCTGGAATTCCTTCCCGCCGCACACGCACTGGCGACGGACGGAGATTTATTTTTATTTCGACCTCGGAGAAAAAATCCTCGCGCATTTTTTTGGCGAACCGCAGGAAACACGACATCTGTTTTTGCACAACGACGAAGTCGCGCTGTCGCCGAACTGGTCAATGCACTTCGGCGTCGGCAGCGGGAACTACAAATTCATCTGGGGAATGGCCGGCGAGAACCAGGTGTTCGACGACATGGACGCCGTGAAGCCGCCGGATTTACGGTAATCGTTGAATCGTGAATCGTTGCATCGGATGGCGATTCACGATTCACGATTCACGATTGACGATGTAACGATGTAACGATTCAACCATTCACAATTTAACAAAACCATGAATATAAAACGTTTCGAGAACAAAGTAGCCATCGTCACCGGGGCCTGCCGCGGCATCGGCCAGGCCATCGCACTCGCATTCGCCCGCGAAGGCGCGCACGTCATCAGCATTTGCGTCGGCGATCCGGCGGAAATCACGGCCAAAATGAAAACCCTCGGCGCAAAATTCAACGCCTACACCGAGGATTTCGGCAAGCTCAACCAAAAGCGCGCGGCGGAACTCATCGCACAAACCGTGACGGACGCCGGACGCTTGGACATCCTCGTCAACAACGCCGGCATCATCAAACGCGCGCCCATCGCGGACCATTCCGAGGCCGACTGGAACGCCGTCCTGCAAATCAATTTGTCCGCGCCATTCTTTCTGACGCAGGCCGTGGCCAAATGGTGGCTGACCGGCGGACGCGAAAAATCCCCGGCGGACGCCCGGCTCAAGGTCGTCAACATCGCCTCCATGCTGTCGTTTCAGGGCGGGATTTTTGTTCCCGGCTACACCGCCAGCAAGAGCGGCATCGCCGGTATCACCAAGGCGTTCGCCAACGAGCTGGCAAAGGAGCGGATGAATTTCAACGCCGTCGCCCCCGGCTACATCGCCACGGACAACACCAAGCCGCTGCGCGAAGACCCCGTCCGCAGCAAATCCATCCTCGACCGCATTCCCGAAGCCCGCTGGGGCACGCCGGAGGACGTTGCGGGTGGCATCCTGTTCCTGGCATCAAAGGATGCGGATTACCTGAACGGCACCATCATGAACATGGACGGCGGATGGCTGGCGCGATGAGGCCCGTTCCGGTTCAATTGATTTTAGACTCCGTTTCCAAATCTTCTGGCGGCTGCAGATTGATCATCGCCGGGCTGTTGCGGTCGGCCGCAAGGATATTGTTCGTGGCGTCGTATTTCAGTTCGACAACCTGAATGCTGCTGCGTCTGTTGTCGGGCGGACCGCCGGGCGTGGCGCTGGTGCCCGGCTGCACAAAATAAAACATGTAGGCGCGGTCTCCGGAAAGGATGATGTCCGGATGATGGCCCACGCCGGTGTCGTCCGGGCCTGTGCCCCGGTCTGCAAGCATCGTTCCCACGCGCACCCAGTCCGCCGCATTTTCCGAACGATACAGCGCAAGTCCCGCTCCTATGTCGCGGAACAACCAGTAATGGCCGCGCCAATGGAAGGCCACCGGAGCTTCGCCGCCCCGGTCGGACAAACCCGGAACCCGCCCGTGATCCGTCCAATGATATAGGTCCGTGCTGTCCGCCTCATTGCACGAGGAGCCGGTGGCCTCGTCCTTATACCACAGACGCCATGTCCCGTCGGCCAGGTGCAGCACACCTGCGTCAATCACCTTGGGATGCGATAGCGGCAACGTGGATTCATACTGCCAGTTGATCAAATCGCTGCTCGTCAGGTGAAGGATGTAGCGTGGATGGTTCCAGTTGTCAAAGATGCCGGGAACATAGACGAGGAACATGTGGAAAAGGCCGTTGTGTTCAACCACGGCGGGCGCCCAGTAGGTTTTGTCGGCGACGGCGGCCTTGTAAATGATGTTCGCGTCGCGGAGATATTTCCATGTGGCGCCGTCGTCCGATGTTGCGATGCCGATGGGACAACCATGCACCCACGCCACACCGCCCGCCAATCCCAACACATTGGCGCGGCGGCTGGTGTAGAACATGAACCATTTGTTGTCCTTGGGACTCCAGATGATGGTCGGGTCCGTCGCACCGTCCATGATTGGGTCGCGGTAAAGCGGCTTCGCGGCGGCCCGGTCCGCCGGTGGAACCGAGCCGGCAGTCCCGCCCGCCGGCGGTGTGCTGGAGCAGCCCGCCAACAAAATGGCGATGGCGCAAATGAACGGAAAGATTTTCATGGGTGCGACAGGGAACATGAAAAAGAATGGGACTTTTTCCGCGTGACTGCAATATGGGAGTTGACCCTGACACTGGCACATCAGCAAGGTGGGTCGGGCAGTCCCCTGACCGTGCAGGAAATCCTCGACGAGCACATTGTGAAAAAGTTAGTGTGAAACGTAATATGACTACATTCGATGCATCCCGTGAAATCCCGGCAACCGTGGAGCAAGTCTTTGCCGCCATCAGTGATCCGGAGCGCCTGGCGCGGTGGTGGGGGCCGGCCGGGTTCACCAATACTTTCAAAGTCTGCGAGTTCAAGCATGGCGGGCGCTGGTCTTTCATCATGCACGGACCCAATGGGAACAATTATCCCAACGAAAATGTGTTTGCTGAGATAGAACCGCCGGGGAAGGTCGTGGTGCAACACGCCTCGGAGCCAAAGTATCGCTTAACAATTATGCTGGCTTCGTCGGCGGTGGGAACGGTCGTGTCCTGGTCGCAGGCATTCGAGAATTCGGAAGTTGCCAGCCGTCTTGAACACATCGTCGTTCCCGCCAACGAACAGAACCTTGAGCGCCTGTCGGTTGAGGTTTTGCGCAACAACTCAGGTTGCCGGTGAGGGGGCCTTGAACGCAAAGGCAAAGAACGCGGCCACGCCCAGAAAGATAAACGCCAGAAGGTAATTCCACGCGAGTTTCTCCTTCAGAAACGTGGTAGCGAAGACAATGAAAACGATGATGGTGATGACCTCTTGAATAATTTTGAGCTGGTAGCCCGAAAAGTGGACGTAGCCGAAACGATTGGCCGGCACCGCCAGACAGTATTCAAACAATGCGATCCCCCATGAGACCAGAATCGCCTTCCAGAGCGGCCAGGCGTGGCCGTATTTCAAATGGCCATACCAGGCGAAGGTCATGAAGACATTTGAAAAACAAAGCATAAGAATTGTGCTCATAGATATTTTTAGTTCGGTTCTGGGAATTGTTGGTCGCGTGTTTCCTGGCTGAAGAAATATAGCAAGCCGAAGGCAGTTGCCGCAACTGCTGCCACAGGAACAGGAAACCCGCGTTGAAACCAAAGTGATGCCGACGACGGTGCGCGACGTTTGCACCTGCCGGAAAGCGGATGCGCTGGCGCGCCGGACACGGCTGCGTCGTCCGCGATTTGCCGGAGTGCGCCCGTCCCCGGTCGCGGCAACGTGGCCAGGCAAACCGTCATCGGATTGACCGGAGCGTGCAGCAGTCAGGGCATTGCAGCGACCGGGGACGGCCGCACTCCGCCGTCATCGCCCTCGGCACATCCCGAACAAGGTGCGGGTGGGCCACATGGAGTTTTGACAATAGCCCAGCCATAAATGGCTGGGCTATTGGCGAGGATATCATTATTTTGAAACGACCAGCGATTGCCGTTGCGCGTGTCATGGGTTGCCGTCTCGCGACTGGAGAGGCGGCTGGAAAACTGGCGGCAGAGTGTTTAGTCTGCGCAAATAAAAATGACGCCCGCACTTGAAAAATTCTGGCCGGAAACTTTTCGTTACGCGAAAAAACATTCGCCATTTTACCGCCAGTTGTTCCGGAACCTGAAAGACGTTCCGCCATTGAACGAAGTGCCGACGGTGGACAAGCTCACTTTGTCCAGACGCAACCTGGATTTTCTCTGCGTGCCGCGCAAGCGCGTGGTCGAAATTGTCACCACCAGCGGGACGACCGGCCGGCCGCTTTTGTGGATGTTGACGGAAGCGGACGCACGGCGGCTCGCGTTGAATGAAAAAATCTCCTTCGAGTGCGCCGGGTTGACGGCGCGTGACACCGTCCTGGTTGCGGTCGCCCTGGATCGCTGTTTCGTGGCGGGACTCGCTTACACGACGGGTCTGCGCGAACTCGGCTGCGCGGTCGTGCGCGTGGGGGCATCATCCGCCACGCTCGTTTTGGAAACCATCGAACGCCTGCAACCCACGGCCATCGTAGCCGTGCCTTCGTTCCTGCGTCACGTCGCGGACCGGGCGCGTGAAACCAGGCATGATCTTAAAAACTCTTCCGTCAAAAAAGCGGTTTGCATCGGCGAACCGGTTCGCGACGGGGCGTTTGAATTAAATCCTTCCGGGCGCGCGATCCAGAAAGCCTGGGGCGCAAAGATTTATTCCACTTACGGCGTGACCGAACTGGCGAATTCACTTTGCGAATGTGACGCCGGAGCCGGCGGACATTTGCATGACCAGCAATTGCACGTCGAAATTCTTGATGACGCAGGCAAACCGTTGCCTGATGGTGAAGCCGGCGAAGTTACCGCCACGACCTTCGGCGTCGAGGCCATGCCGCTCATCCGCTACCGCACCGGCGATTGCGCCGCGATGCTCTCAAAAAAATGCAAATGCGGACGCAGCTCGCCGCGCATCGGGCCGATTGTCGGGCGCAAAAATCAAAAACTAAAATTCAAGGGCGCATCTTTGTTTCCTTCCACGCTGGCCGGAGTTCTGGAAGAAATGGAAGACGTGGAGGCGTTTGTCATCATCGCGCGCAGGGAGGGTGAACTTTCCGATGCGGTTGAGGTGCTGTTTCACGGCGCGGCACGGATTGAAATGCTGCGCGACGCGTTGCAGGCGCGGGCGAAGATCGCGCCGCTGGTGCGCCACGTTTCGTCGTCGGACATTGAGGCTTACCAAATGCCGCCGCAGGCGCGCAAGCGAAGAACCTTCGTGGACTTGCGATGAAATTTTGCGCCGTCATTCCGTGTTTCAATCATCCGACAACGGTTGCCGCCGTTGCGCAGTCGGCGCGGGCGCATTGTCCCGTCATTGTCGTGGATGACGGCTCCACGCAGCCGTTGCCGGATTTGCCGGGCTGCGATTTGATCCGGCTGGAAAAAAATTCCGGCAAGGGCGCGGCGTTGCGGGCGGGTTTTCAACGCGCGGTTGAACTTGGCTTCACGCACGCGATCACGCTGGACGCGGACGGCCAGCATTTCGCCGAGGATTTGCCAGAATTTATGGCCGCCGCAAGCCTGCAGCCGGAATCGCTCATTGTCGGCGTGCGCGATTTTTTTGCCGCCGGCTGCCCGGTGCATCGGCGGCGCTCGAACGCCGTTTCCACTTTTTGGTTTCGCATCGAGACCGGTGTGCGCCTGCCGGACACTCAATGCGGCTTCCGTTGTTATCCGCTGGCGCTGACGCACCGGTTGAAACCTCGCTCCGGTCGTTACGCCTTTGAACTTGAATTCATGGTGCGCGCGGCATGGATCGGCACGCCCATTGTCGCGGTGCCGGTGAAATGCACTTATGCGCCGGATCAAATCCGCCAGTCGCACTTCCGCCCCGTGCGCGATCTTGCTCACATCACGCTCATGAATATCGGCCTCGTGCTGCAATCTTGGTTCGTGCCGCAGGAATTGCGCGCGGCGTGGTCGCGCGGCGAAAAAAAAGGTTTTTTGGACGCGGCGAAGAAGATCTTTTCCGACCACGCACACGAACCCTTTCGGCTGGCGCTCGCGGTCGGCATCGGATTGTTTTGCGGCCTCGCGCCCATCTGGGGGTTTCAAATGATTTCGACGGTCGCGCTCGCGCACTGGTTGCGGCTGAACAAAATGATCGCACTGCTGGCCAGCAACATCTCCATACCGCCGGTGATTCCGTTCATCCTTTACTGCGAACTGGTTTTGGGACACCGGATTTGCACCGGCGGCGCGCTGCATTTTTCAAGGCGGGAAATTTCGCGCACGCTCGTGATGCAATACCTCGGGCAATGGTGCGTTGGCAGCCTGCTTCTGGCAATGGTCCTGGCAATGACCGGAACCATGGTGACTTACGGCGTCGTGCGCCTCCTCCGTAGAAAATGAAACCCGACCGCTACACGCGCCTGTATCTGTGGCTCGTCGCGCATCGCCGCTGGGTGTTGAGCGTGATGCTGCTAATCACCGCCAGCGCCATTGCGATTTCTACGCGCTTTGACCTTGAAGAAGACATTCTCGCCACGTTACCGCAACACGACCAGATGGTGGACGAGTATCGCTACTCGATCCGCAAGTTCCGGCAGATTGACCGTGTTTACATTGACGTGGGCGTAAACACGAATGATTCCGACAAATTGGCGGCGGCGGCAGACGAAGTTTTTGCGCAGCTTTCGGCCAGCACAAATTATGCGCGCATCGTTTATCGCTTTGAAACGACGGGCCGGCAAAAGGTGGTAGATTTTCTGACCGGCGCGCTGCCGAACCTCTTCACTGAAGCCGATGCGCAGGCGCTCGCGCCAAAACTCGAAACGAATTCCGTGCGCGCCTATCTCACGACGATGCGCCGCAAGCTCGGCGGCATGGAGGGAATGGTTTTGAAAGACATGGTGGCCGCCGATCCAATCGGCATGAGCGGGCTCGTGGTGAATAAAGTTTTGCCGCTGCAAACCGGCTTTGGCGACGGGCAGATTGTGGATGGGCGCATCACCAGCGGCGATGGAAAGCACATTCTGCTGATGGCCGAGCCGAAATTTTCCTCGTCCGATTCCCGAAACAGCGTCGCGCTGGTGGCGGATTTGCTGCGGATGCGGGACGAAGTGGAAAAACAATTTCCCGGCATCCATGTCGCCATCACCGGCGGACACCGGATGTCGGTGGACAACGCGACGCTGATCAAAGGCGACGCGACGCGCTGCATTTTTCTCGGCATGGCGGCCATGCTGATTCTCTGCGTGACGGCCTACCGGCGCAAATGGCTCGCGGTCGTGACATTTCTGCCGTCATTGTTCGGCACGTTGATCGCCTTTGCCGTTCTAGTGCTTTGGAATAATCATCTTTCGGCCATCGCCACGGGCTTTGCGACCATCGCCATCGGCATCACGGTGGACTACGGAATCTATGTCGTTTATCACCTCGACAACGCCGCGCGCGACCGCAAATCGTCGGCGCAAATCGTCGGACGGCTGCTGCCGCCGATGGTCATCGGCGTGATGACCATCATCGCCGCGTTCATCGTGCTGGCGACTTCGCCGATGCACGGCTACCAGCAGCTCGGATTTTTTGGCGCAATCGGCGTGCTGGTCTCGGCGACGTTTGCATTGTTCGTTTTACCGCTGCTCATTCCACTGCCCAAACAAAACAATCTGCCGCCGCTGCGTTTCACCAACTGGATGGAAATCTTTCACGCGTGGACAAAACGCTGGCGTCCGCTGTTGTTGATCGGCGTGCTTGCGTTGACACTCATGGCTGCATTTGGCGTGAAGCGGCTGCGGTTTGAAGGTGACATCACCAAAATGAACGGCGTCACCGCGTCCACCCGCGAGGACGAGGCCTTGATCCGCCAGACTTGGGGCGATGCGCTCGGGATGACGCTCGTCGTGGCGCGCGGCACAAACGTGGAAGAAACGCTGGAACAAAACGATCGCATCTCTGAAATCCTCGCACAGGATGCCAACGTGGCGGATGTATATTCCCTTGCATCCATCTGTCCATCCCAGGCGACGCAGGCAGCGAACATCCGGCGCTGGCATGAATTCTGGACGCCCGCACGGCAGGCCGCGCTCCGACAGACATTGCAGCAAGTCGGCGGCGAACTTGAATTTCGCCCCGATGCCTTTGCGCCGTTTTGGAAATCCGTCGAGACCGAACCGGCGTTGCTGACGCTGGATTTATTTCGCGGCACGCCGTTGGAGCAGGCTTTGAATGAACGCACCGCGCTCGCCGCCGGCGACGACGCCGTCAGCATACTGGTCAAGTTGAAAGACCGTTCGCGAGTCGGAAAATTGCGCGACGAATTGCCGGGAATGATCGTGCTCGACCAGAAAAATTTCGCCGATCACATCGCCGCGCTCGCCAGAAGCGGCCTGGGCTATTTCGCATTTTGGACCGGCATCGTGGTCGCGGCGATTGTTTATTTTGCGCTCGCCTCGATTGAACTCGTCGTTGCCACGCTGCTGCCGCTGCTCGTCGGTTTGTTATGGACACTCGGATTGATGGGCTGGCTCGGGCTTCCGATTGACATGATGAACTGTGTGTTCGTCATCTTCATCATCGGAATCGGTGAGGATTACAGCGTGTTCCTTGCGACAAGCAAGCTGGATGAATGGCGGGGACATCCGCCGCGCATCCACGCCACCAGCGCATCGGTGATGATCTCGGCACTGACAACTATTTTTGGCTTTGCGGTTTTAATTTTCGCGAAGCATCCGGTTTTGTTTTCAATGGGCACGACCGTGCTGCTCGGCATGGCGTGCGCGTTCACCGCGACGCTGGTCATCACGCCGCTGTGCATGGATTTGCTGCTGTTCAAAAATCCGCCGCGCTGCGCGCCGCGCTGGTGGCATCCGCTCGGCACGCTCTGGGTTCTCATCCACCTCGGCGGCAGCCAGATTTTTCTTTACTACGTTTTGCGGCCAATCTTAAAAATAATTTCTCCGCGAACGTCCGACGATAAATTGCGCCGCACCACGCGCTGGATGGCGCGCGGCGTCGTGGAATGGATGCCGTTCGGCAAACTGGAATTTCAATTCATCACGCCTGAAACATTTTCCCCGCCGTGCATCGTCATCAGCAATCACCAATCCGCCGTGGACGTGATGCTCGTCGTCAGCCTGCCCGCCGACGTGCGGCAGACGGCGAAGAAACGCGTGTTCGACGAGCCGATGCTCGGCCACGGCTGCAAACTGCTCGGCCACGTCATGGTCGAGCCGAACAATCCCGGAGCGACCTTGCAACGCTGCCGCGAAAAACTGGCCGAAGGCGCGTCCGTCCATTTTTATCCCGAAGGCACGCGCTCGCCCGACGGATTTTTGCAACGCTTCCATCGCGGCGCGTTTGAGCTGGCGGTGGAATTGAACCAGGAAATTCTGCCGGTGATTTTGTGCGACACGAACACCGCCATGCCGCGCGACGCATATTGGTTCGAGCCTTTTCACGCGACTGTCTGCGCATGGCCGCGCGTCACGCCGCAGAATTTTGATTACTCGCTCGGCGCGACGGCCTTGATGCGGCATTGCGAAATCCTCGTGCACGACGCGTTGTAAAAACAGCTCGATGTAATCAACACGCCGCGCGCGGTCCGCCGCAAAGTGCAGCGCCTCTATCGCTATCAGGGAAAATTTGTGGAGCAGTTCGTCCACTGGAAAATGAAAATGGATCCGATGTTCGGTGTGCTCGACGAAGTCGTGCCGCGCAGCGGATTTGTCCTCGACCTTGGTTGCGGTTACGGTGTGGCGACGCACTGGCTGGCGCAATTCACCGATGGCCGGACTTTTCTCGGACTCGATTACGATGAAAATAAAATCCGCGTCGCCCGGCGCACCGCGCCGGAATCGCCGCGCATCAAATTCGCGCCCGGCGACATTCTCGCCTGCGACTTTCCGGCGTGCGACACGATTCTGCTGCTTGACGTGCTGCACTATTGGAGGCCGGAGAGACAGCAGTTGATCCTGAACAAGGCGCGGCAGGCATTGCGCCCCGGCGGACGATTGATTTTGCGCGACGCCGCGCGCGCGGAGAACGAAGCACATCGCCGCGTAACTTTCTGGGAAAAAATTGCGACGCGCCTTGGCCACAATAAAACGATGGAAGGTCTGCATTTTCAAACCCGCGCAGAACTGGAAACGGCCTTGCAACGCGCCGGCTTCGGCCAAATTGAAATCAAACCCGGCGCGGGACGGGATTCAAATGTATTGCTGGTTGCGACAGTCTTGCCATCGTGATGCTTCGTTGCACCAGTTCCAGAAAATCCTGGCGCGGCAGGGTGAGATATTTTCCCGGCAAAATTGGTTCGCCATAATGCACCTCCACTTTCCGCAATCCGGCAATGGGATGAAATCCCCCTTTTTTGGTTGAAACCAGGTGCATGTTTTCGATGAACACCGGCACGATTGGCAGACGCGCCTCCTGCGCGATGAAATAAATCCCCGGTTGCGGCGCGGCAATGTTGACGCCGTCGCCACGCGTGCCTTCGGGAAAAACAAGCAGATGGAATTGCCCGCCCGCGCGGCCAAATTCCTGCAACTCACGGATCCGTCCCGGATTCAGCTTCCCACGCTCGACGAGAAGACCAATTTTGCTGCTCAAGATTTTTTTCAGCCATGACGCCTGCCAGACATTTTTATCGCCCAGGGTCAGGATCGGATAGCAGCCGGAACGCCAGCACAAGCTGCCCAGCAAAATCGTGTCGAGCAGGCTGACGTGGTTGGAAACGAACAGATATTTTTGCGCCGGCTGCAATTGATCCAGGCCATGCGTCCGGCGCAAGTAAGGCAGCGCAAAAAAAAGCGTCGCGCCAGAACCGAGCAGCGCCTGGATAAAAATCAGGCTTCGTGAAACCCGACCTTGAATCATTTCCTTCATGTGTGCGGCAAAAGATTACTGCGCCGGTTTGGTTTGTTGCAACAGCGTTTCGAGTTCCTGTTGCTCTTTCAAAAACGCCGGATGTTCGGCCAGCGCCTTTTCAAACGACTTCGCCGCCTCGTCTTTGCGGCTCAACGCGAGCAGCGCGCGGCCACGCAGAGTCGCGTTCTGATAAAAACCCGGATTCAATGTTTCGGCTTTGTCGGCCAAGTCCAATGCGGCCTGTCCGCTTTTATTTTTCAACGCGCGCTGTGCGTCGGCCAAAAATAAATTTGATTGTTGCGCCATTTCGTATTCGCCGTCCGTCAGCGTCGTGTCCGCCGGAATTGTTCGTTCGGGCAGTTCGCGCGAAAAATCTGAAACGTCGAACGCGACGAATTTGCCAAGCTGGTTCGGCGGCGAGGCCGCCCAGAAAATGCCGTCGGTCAAATCCATGACAGTCGCGTGCGTGGCGATAAATGCGTTCAGCGAACCGCGATGACCATCGCCCGCAAAAATTCCGCCGGGTAAATCCCGGTCGCGCAAAAAATCTGCTGCCAGTGCCGGATCAATTTTGCCGTCGGCTTTTTGGATTAATTCCTTCAGCCGCGCTTCGCGTGAAACGGACGTGGCTCCGGCCATGTAATTCGTGTTGCGCGGATCGTCCTTCAGTCCGGGCGTTTCAAAATGGTTCGGGCAGACAATCGTATCGCCGTCCGGTTCGCGCACGTTTGTCGCGCCGGGGGTTTTTTCGACGACGATGAATTTTCCGTCTGCGCGGCTGCCGACCAGCCAGAGGGTTGAGACAAAAACTTTTGCGTTGCGTAGAATTATCAGCGCCTCGTCGAGGTTGTGCGCCTGTTCCATGATTTCACGGGCGACTATCGCAACCGGCGTGGCGGTGGTGTCCGGCAGCTTGGACGGAGCACCGTTGACAGTGACGGAAATGCCGGCGCGGTTCATGCCCGAAACGACGCCCGCCATGCCCGCCCACGACAGCGAGATGAAGGGAATTTTGCCGTCCGGCTCGCACATTTCCACCACGCGGTTGGTGCTGAACACTTCGGCGGCTTCCCAGTCGAAATTTCTGCCCGTGATCAGATGGCCGTTCGCCGTCGCACTGCCCCATGCGCCGAACGCCGTGCAACCGGCACGGGTGGAGATGAACGGGTTGTCAATCATCATATAGGAAACGTCGTGCGCGGCGTGATAGTTCAGCAGGCGGTTGTAAAAATCCCCCTCTTCGGGATGGATGTCCGGGCAGCCGAGCGTTGCCGCGTAAATTTCCGTGCGATAATCCGTCGGCACGAAATCGCTCAAATGGCGGTTGCGGTAGATGACGTAATTTTTCAAAATTTCCATGAACCAATGCTGCGGCACGTAGCTGCGGATCATCTCCAGGAATTGATTTTCGAGCGTGTGCATTTTTTCCTGCATCAACACGCCGTCGGCATAGCCCATTTCAAAGGGCGAGCCTTTCAGATAAATCACCGTCAAACCTTCGCGTTCGCCGACCCACGATTTGCCGAGCCAGATTTTTCCGTCGCGCGCCTCCGGCTTGAGCGACATGATTGAAATGTCCCCGGGCAGCGGCGGCGGTTTCGCGATGCAATGGTTCAAAATCAAGGCAACGGCGAGCCAGCCAATCAAGACGAATAAAATCGCGCCGGCCAAAATCCGCTTGAGCCACTTTTTTAATCTTGGTTTCGCCACAACAACAAAATGGTTTCGCCCGCCGGTTGCCCGCCAATGGAAAAACCCGCGCGCGCCTGGATCACGCCGTCTGCTTCCGACAATTTTAACTCCAGCCGCACACTCTCATCCGGCAAAATCGGGCGCTGAAATTTCGCCTTGGATATTTCGCGCACGGCCAGCGGACAATCCAGAGCCGATTCCGCCGCCGCGCGCGTCATTTCCAGTTGAAAAATACCCGGCAGCAGCGGACGGCCTGGAAAATGTCCGGCGAACACCGGGTCGTCCGCGCCAAAACGAAATTCAAAAACGCTTGGACCGTCCGCACCTTGTTGCGGTTCGCCAATTCGTGCGGCGGCGATGGAGCTTTGCATCTTCACGGTTCGCCTCCGCCAGCCGCTTCAAACATTTCCGCCGGCTGCGGGCCGGACTTCACCTCCACCGTCCGCAAATCCAATTCATATCCGCTGTGTTCGATGACGAAATGCGCCTCGTCCAACATCCGCACGGAGCCGTCTGTTTTTGCGTTTTCTTCGAAGATGGCTTTCAAGTCAGCTGCGACGAAATTTTTCACCCACTTGCGGCGAAACGGCGGGCCAACCTTCAGCACAAATATTTCCCCATCCGGCTTCACCAAAACATCGGCCAGCACGCCGCCAAAATTTTCCGCCACGATCAGCCGCAGTCCGCGCGTTTCACTTTTGGCGATGTAACCGTTCAACGCAAATTGCCGGCCATGCACCGTCAACACGGCGCGTTGCGTGACGAAGGCTTCAGCGGGAAAGAGTCTGGACGGATGCGCCATCGGCGGCGGTTCAATAAATTTCTGCATGGCGCAACCCGACGCCAGCATCGCGAACAAGACGATGAAGAAATTATGGCGCATGGCTCACGCTGGCGCGGATTAAACCGATGGGGACCGGCTTGCCCTGGTCAAAAGTCCCCGGTGGAAACGCCACGTTGCGCCTTTCCCGGTTGAACACAATCCGCGTGTAATCGCCATTCGACTCGTGCATCACCACTTCGCGCGTCGCCGAAAAGTCCGGCAGCATTTTCACCTCCAGCGACGACAGCATCGCGCGCGCATTTTCGTCCTTCGGCACCAGCGTCACTACCGCAACGCTGCTGTTTGTTGCCACGGAAATCGCGTAGTCGCCGGTCAACGCGTCGAGCCTGCCTTGGTTCATCAACGCCATCTGATCCATCACGCGTTGCAACATTTGCGGAAAGCCGAGCTTCAGCTTTTTCCATTCGCCGTCGGCATATTCAAATTGCGCCACCGATTTTTTGTCGCCGAGCAAAATAGATTGATAAGGAACGGTGGTTTCCCAGCGGATCCGGTCGGGACGCTCGATAAGCATGACGCCTTCGCTGGTCAACGGTTCGGTAAACAGTTTTAAATGCCGTTCCTGCGTCAGTTCAAAATAAACCGAGCCGAGCGAAGACATCTTGTGCTGCAAATCTTGCAGGATTGGCTGCGGGTCGGCCACGGGCTGCAACGGCGCATCAGCCGCCGCCAACAGGGCGAACGCGAGCAACACCGCCACGATGACGGAAAAAAATTTCATCTCAATATTTTATCCAGCCGCACCACAGCATACCCGCGCGCGCGCAAAGTTGCCAAAAGCAATTTCACCGTCGGCACCAACCGCGCGGCGGGGATGTCGCCGTCATGCAGCAAAATAATTCCGCCGGGTTTCAGCCGGCGTTCAATGCGCGCCACGATTTTTTGGGGATCGGTGATAATCGTGTCCAAACTGCGCGCGTTCCAGCCGATGACTTGCAGATCAAGCTCCCGCGCGACGCGAAAGATTCGCGGATTGGACAATCCCATTGGCGGGCGGAAAAATTGCGGCGCGGTTCCCGTCGCCGCCTGAATTGCTGTTTGCGTCTCCTGCAGTTCCGCCCGCAGCCGGGTGACGGAGAAAAAATTTGTGCAATGGCTGTGCGCGTAGGAATGATTTTGCAGCAGGTGACCCTCCCGCGCGATGTGTGCCGCCAGCTCGGGATTTGCCGCGACTTTTTTCCCGATGCAGAAAAAGGCCGCTTCAATTTTCGCCGCCTTCAGCAAATCCAAGAGCTGCGGTGTTGAATTTTCATCCGGCCCGTCATCAAACGTCAACGCCACGCAGCGTTGCGATTTTTTCCCGCGACAGATAAACATTCCAAAAAAACTCAATTGGGGAAAGGCCACGCCCAGTCCGGTCACCGCAATAAATGCAGTCACGGTAATAATCAACCACGCCATGCTGCCATACACCGCACTGCCAAACGCCATCACCACCGCAACCATCGCAATGACATGAAAGCGGGTCAGGGATTGGGCGCGGCCCGGTGAAGCACGGTATTCAGGAGTGCGCATGGCTCATCATGGTTGTAACACGCATATCGCTTTTCCTCCGCGCGGTGACAGGGTGTAGAGCAGCACGCCGCATTTTTTTTCACGCGCCATTTGCACGGCCACGGAAAACCCGAATGCGGACGCGGACTGGAATTCGCCGCAGAGCTGCTTGTAGGTTTGATGTTCCAGCGTCCGGCCGGCGCGCGCTGGCAACGCCGCCGCCACCGCTGAATAATTTTCGTCCAATGCCGGCCATCCGCCCGCGCCGCTTAAAATGACTTCCACATTTTTCAAATCCACCGCTGCTGCAATCCAGTCCGCTTCGCGTTCCGCGTCAAACGGTTTGCGCCAGCGGCCGAGCCGCACGGCAGTCACGCGTGCGAGCGTCGTTGTGGAATTTCCCACGCGCGTCAGACTCGCCACCATCGCACCTTCGCCGGGAACGTTTCTTTCGCTCCAATATTTCCAGCGCCTGCCCATGGCCAGCGGATATTTGTTCAGTTCGTCCACCGCGCCGGCCAGCGCGTAATCGGCTTCGCCGGTCTTCAACTGGCACATCCCCTGCCATAACGCGCTCTCAAAGGAAATTTCACCCATCGTCGGCGCGGAATTCAGCGACCTTGCGCCCTGGTCAATCGCGGTCTGCGCGGCGGGCGCGTTGTGAACGGCATTCGGAAAGCGCGCCGGCATCGGTTCGCGTTCGTCCTTGGAAATCAGGTTCTCCAGAAACATTCCGGCGTCTTCGAGGCAGCCCAGGCCCGTGCCGATGGCCACCGCCAGCCGCTGCGAGGGATCGGGTGTGTGGCTGTGCCGCGCGGCAATTAACGCCATCTGCATCATCCGTCCGAAACGCCGCCGCTGGTTCGGTGTGAGCCACGCGCTGTCCGCCAGCGCGCCGCAACTGCGGACGACCACTTTTCCCGCCGGCAACGGTTTTTCGATTTCGCGTTGGCAGATTGCGCCCGGCCCGATGACGCCCAGGCCGGTGATGGCCATCGGACTGGATTGGGGCGGGCGGGTCTGCGGCTTAGTTTCAGGCCGGGAAAAAATAAGAACCGCGTTGTTGCCGCCGAATCCGAACGAGTTGCTCATCACATGCATCAGCGATGCACGCTCCAATTTTGTGACGGGTTCAAGGCCGATGGCGGGATCGGGCGTGTGAAAACCGGGGTTGGGCGGAATCTCCTGATGCCGCAATGCTGCGATGCAAACCACGGCTTCAATCGCGCCGCTCGCGGCCAGGGCGTGTCCAAAAAAATGTTTGGTGCCGGAAAACGGCGGCACGCGGCCGCCAAAGACGGCTTTCAACGCCTTCGCTTCCGCCAGATCATTGTCGCGTGTGCCGGTGCCGTGGGCGTTGACGTAATCAATGGCAGCAGGCTCCAAGTCCGCGCGCTTCAGCGCGGCTTGCATCGCGGCGGTCGCGCCCGTGCCCTCGGGATGCGGCGCAGTGGTGTGATAGGCGTCACAACTGGTGCCCCAGCCGGTGAGCCGCGCCAGGATTTTCGCGCCGCGCTTTTGCGCGAACTCCTCCGATTCCAGAATCAAAATGGCCGCGCCTTCGCCCAGGCTCGTTCCGGCGCGTTTCGCATCGAACGGACGGCAGCCCGCCGCGTCCATCAGCAGCAAAGAATTAAATCCGGCCCACGTCATGCGCGACAATGAATCCGCGCCGCCCGCGAGCATCACGTCGGCTTCGCCCGCCGTGATCATTTCCGCCGCCGTCGCAATCGCCAGCGCGCCGGACGAACACGCCGTCGTCACCGCCATGCCCGGACCGAGCAGCCCAAATTCATTCGCGATCAAATCCACGACCGACGCGCACTCGTGATAACGCGTTGGCCGTGCCCGCATTTTTCCCTGTTTGATGAGCGTGGTGAGAAAACGTTCGCTGTCAAACGAACCGCCAACCGAACAGCCCATCACGACTCCGGCACGGTCCGCAATTTCGGATAAATTGATGGTTGCGTCGCCAATCGCATCGCGCGCGGCGAGCCAGCCCAGTTGATCGCTGCGCGAGCCGTGCGTTGGCGCGCCCAGTGCGATCAAATCCTGCTGGATTTGGCCGACCGGAACCTGGCCGTAGCGCGGCGATTGAAAAAGTGTCAGTGGTCTCAGCCCGCTCTCCCCGGCACGGATAGACTTCCAGACTTCATCCACCCCGCAGCCGGACGCGGTCAGGATGCCCAGTCCGGTGACCACTGGAAATCGCGCGGCCACTAGGTTGAGCGTTTGGCGGCGATGAACACCACCAGCGTATTGACTGATTTGAACGCGGGCCGCCCTTCCTCGATGTCCTTGATGACAATGCCGTATTCCTTTTCCAGCATCACCACGAGTTCCAGCGCGTCTATCGAATCCAGTTCCAGCCCGCCCGCGCCGAACAACGGCGCGTCGTTGTCTATTTGAGCGGGCGTGATGTCCTGCAAATTCAGCGACCGGATGATTTTTTCCTTCAGTTCCTCTGGCAAGATTTCCATGACAAATAAATTTACTAGTTTCCGGCGCGGAATCTAACAGATGACCATTCCGTGTCACGGTCAATTTCCCAATGGACGGAAATTTTTCGGGTCTAGCCGGGGCGTTCTGCATTTGCAAGAAATCCTCGACAGTCAAATGGCGAAACATTAGCTTGAAATCATTCAACCAAAAACGGAATCCATCATGAAAAAGTTTGAGCTCAAACGGCTTTTCCCTCATACCGGCGTGGTGCTACAGCGGCGTTGGTGCATTGGTGGAATGACTTTGTTTCTGCTCGCCGGATTCAGGGCGGACATGGCCTGCGCCCAGATCCAGCCGCAGGCGCTGGATACCAACCGGCCTGTAGGTATCACCCAGAATCCGACCCGGCCCAATTCATGGTCCGACGCCCAGGGCAGAAGCTACGTTCGATCCGGCGTGGGAACCTGGACCTCTTACGATGAAGCCAAGGCCAATCCCTATCCTTTGCCTGATCCGCTGATGATGAAAAACGGCCAGCCGGTCAAGGATGCAAACACTTGGTGGAACCAGCGCCGTCCGGAGATACTGGAAGACTTCCGCGCCGAGATGTATGGACGCATTCCTGAGCATACACCAAAGGTAACTTGGGAGGTAACCGTCACCGATACAAATGCCGCCGACGGAACCGCCATCAAGAAAATCGTCGTCGGCCACATAGATAACTCGCGGTATCCCGCCGCCAGCCCTAGCATCTATCTGACATTTTATACGCCGTCCAACGCCAAGGGACCGGTGCCGATGATTGTGGTTGTTGTCGCAGGCCCGGGCGGTTACGGCGCACCGCGCGCCGACACAGCGGCGACTCAGCCGGAGCCGCCGCCCGGCGGCCCTTTGTATCAGCTTCTGGCCATCGGCTGGGGTTACGCTACGATGGAAGTCGGCCCCATCCAGAATGATTACAGCGGCGGGCTGACCTCCGGCATCATCGGTTTGATGTCCGAAGGCAAAGCAAGAAAGCCCGATGATTGGGGCGCGCTCACGGCGTGGTCGTGGGGACTCAGCCGCGTCATGGATTATTTTGAAACCGACAAATCCTTGGATGCGAAACAAATGGGCGTTGAGGGACATTCCCGCTATGGCAAGACGGCGCTGCTGGCCGCCGCGCTGGATCCGCGCTGGGCGATTGTGTTTCCGAGTTGCTCCGGCGAAGGTGGTGCCAAGCCTTCGCGGCGCTATTTCGGCGAGACCGTGGACAACGTCGCCTCCTCGCACTGGTTTGCCCCCAATTTCCATAAATACGCCGGTCATTGGAACGATCTGCCGGTGGACTCGGATGAATTGATCGCCTTGGTTGCGCCGCGTCCGATCTTTCTCAACGGTGGAACCGGCGACCAATGGGCCGATCCGCACGGCGCATTTCTTGCCGCCGTTGCGGCGGGGCCGGTATATCGGCTGTTGGGCAAAAACGATCTGGGCTCCACGGAAATGCCCGCGCCCGACACGGCAATGACTTCGGGCGAGATCGCCTTTCGTTATCATGCCGGCGGCCATACGGATGTTCCGGACTGGCCGGCATTCCTTCAGTTCGCGCAGCGTTACCTCAAGACGCCGGGCGGCCAGTCAGTTGTTCATTGATTCGCCGCAACACGCAAAAATTTTCACAAGGCCCTGACGCGACGGCGCGTGGCAACTTAATATATGGAATCGGACCAGTTTGAATGAGCTTCCCAAGTCCAACTCAATTAGATTATTTCGTTGTTCACGAATGGGAATTTGATTTTTTGGCTGACCGTAGGACGTAATAAACCACGGGCGTGGCGACGAGCGACAGCAGCACGGAAATACACAGTGCGCCAATCACGGCGACGGCCAGCGGCCGTAACATTTCAGCACCCGAACCAATACCCCACGCGAGCGGCAACATTCCCAACGCGGCGGCGAGCGACGTCATCAGCACCGGACGCAGACGGCGGTGGCCGGAGCGCACGAGTGCCTCCACCAAACCCACGCCGTCCGACTCCAATTGCTGCACGAAGTCGAGCATGAGAATTCCGTTTTTGGCGACGATGCCGACGCCAATAATCGCGCCCAGAAATGAAACGATGTTCAGTGTGATGCCGGTGAGCCACAAAGCCGCAACGGTTCCGAACATGGCAAGAATGGCACCGAATACAATCGCCACCGGCTCGTTGAACGAACGGAATTCAACCAGCAGCACGGTGAATACAAGCAGAATTGCCGCGAGCAGAACCATCACGAGGTTGCGGAAGGATTCCTGTTGCTGCTGGTAAAGGCCGCCGTATTCAATTGTGCCGGGCGGCAGCCATTTGTCCTGGCTCAACTTGTCTTGAATGTCCTTCATCCCGCTGCCGAGGTCGCGGCCTTCGAGCCGCGCGGAGACGATGACGTCCTGCCGCAAATCGTCGCGATCCAGTTCCACTTCGCTCGGCACGGCGTTCACGTCGGCGACTTGACTCAACCGCACGACCGCGCCATTTGCGGTTCGCAAAGGCAGTTCGCGCAAGGCGGAAATTTGATCCACGCTTTTAGGCTCGGCCAGGACGCGGATGTTGACGATGCGGTCGCCTTCCAAAACATACGACGCGGTCTGGCCGAGCTGCGCGGTGTTCACGGCATCGGCGATGTCCTGAACGCTGAATCCGAACCTCGCGGCGTCGGCGGGACGCACACGGAAATTGATGGACGGGCCGGTTTCCGTCAGTCCGTCGAACGTGTCCACGATGCCGGGGATTTTTTTGATTTCGTCTTCCACGCGCGGCGCGGCTTGCTTCAGCCAGCTCAAGTCGGGCGAAAATATTTTGATCTCCACCGGATCGGGCGTCAGTTGCAGATCGCCGATCACGTCGGTGAGGATGCCGGGAAAATCCCAACGGAACGCCGGGAATTGCTCGGTGAAGGTGTGGCGCAATTCCGCGATGACCTCGTCGGTCGAATGTTTACGGTCACGCTTGAGCTTCACCGCGAAGTCGCCGCGATATGGCTCGGTGATGAACATCCCCATTTCCGCGCCCAGCCGGCGGGAGTAGCTTTCCACGTCTGGGTTCGCGGACAAAATCTTTTCCACTGCGTCAAGCTGGCGGGAAGTTTCGGTGAGGCTCGTGCCCGGCGGTGCCCAGTAATCAATGACAAAGCCGCCCTCGTCAAAGTCGGGCAGGAAATCGGATTCCAGCTGCCGGTAAATAAAGACCGACGAGACCAGCACGGCGCCACTTGCCAGCAGCGTGACCCAGCGGAACCGCAACGCCGCGCGCAACGCGCGTTCGTAAATGCGGATGACGCGCGTCAGCAGCCAGCCGCCTTCCAGATTTTTTGGCGCGTGGCCGTGCTCCATTTTTTCGCGGTCGCGGATGAACCACGCGGCCAGCGACGGCGTTAGCGTGAGCGCCAAAACCAGCGATGTAAGCAGTGAGACGACCATCGTCAACGCCAGCGCGCGGAAAAACACGCCCGTGATGCCGGACAAAAACGCCAGCGGAATGAACACCACCACCGGTGTCAGCGTTGAGCCTATGAGCGGAGTCAAAATTTCGCCGATGGCCTCCTGGATCCCCGCCAGGCGCGGCCGTCCGGCGGCGATTTTTACGCACATCGCCTCGACGACGATGATCGCGTTGTCAATCAACAGCCCGATGGACGCCGCGATGCCGCCCAGAGTCATCATGTTGAAGCTCATCCCGACCAGCTTCATCGCTATGAGCGTCATCAGTACGGTGATGGGAATCGTGACGATGGCCGTCCATACGCTGCCCCAGTTTTTCAGGAAGAAATAAAGGATCAGCACCGACAGAATCAGCCCGAAAAGAATCGCGTCCCACACGCTGCCGACGGAATCGCGAACAAAAAGCGATTGATCGTAAAAAAACGCGAGGTGCATGTCCGGCGGCAATTCCTGCCGAAGCTGGTCCAGTTGTTTTTTCAGCGCGGTGGCGATGTCGAGCGTGCTGCCGTCCGCCTGGCTCTGGATGTTCA
>Ga0181534_10000802_pt1 | contig 21650 bp, 16 predicted proteins | sample PEATcosm2014_Bin_37_FD_119758 | JGI IMG/M metagenome (GOLD analysis project Ga0181534, IMG submission 119758) | Peatland microbial communities from MTU Mesocosm Facility, Houghton, MI, USA - PEATcosm2014_Bin17_10_metaG | ecosystem: Environmental > Terrestrial > Soil > Wetlands > Peat | place...
CCGGGGTTATCGATCGAAACGCGCACTTCAAAGGTGGTCACATTGTCTTTCTCAACGCCCATGGGCGAAATCTTCGTCACCTTTCCAAGAAAGGTGCGGTCCCTGAAGCTTTCCACCTTGATGCGCGCCGGCTGGCCCAGGTAAACGTGGGCAATGTCGGCCTCATCCACCTTGCCGTCGACATACACTTCGTTCACGTCGCCTTCGGTCATCACCAGCGTGGCCGTCGAACCCAGCACCAGGATGGAGCTGACCGCGTCGCCGATCTCCACGTCGCGCGACAGAATCAATCCGTCCATTGGCGCCACGATGGTGGTATAGCTCAACTGCTCCTCGAGCTGCTGCAGGCTGGCTTTGCTCTGCATCACCTGCGCGTGGGCCTGCTTGAGCTTGGCCGTGTCCACCTGGACCTGCGCGCGCGAGGAGTCGCGCCGGGTCAGCGCGGCCAGGTAGTCCTTGTCGGCGTCGTCGAGAGCCTGGCGGCTGATCACGCCTTCCTTCTGCATCTCCAGGTTGCGGTCGAGCGTAGCCTTGTACATGGGCAGATCGGGCGCGGCCGCGTTCACCTTGTCCTGCTCGATATTGGCTTCATAAGTGGAAACATTGGCTTCTGCGGCGGCCAGTTGCGCACGCTGCGCGTCCACCTGCGCGGCTATCTCCTGCTGATCCAGTTGCGCAAGCTCTTGGCCTTTATGGACCGGGTTATTGATATCAACCAGCAGCTTCTCGACAATCCCTGAAGCCTTGCTCTTGACCTCGACCTTGGTGATGGGCTGAATCTTGCCCGTGGCCACAACGGATCGCGCCACGTCGCCGCGCGTCACCTTGCCCAGCCGGTTGGGATCAATCGATGTTCCCTTGTAGACGCGCGCCAGCGCAACGCCCGCTACCAGTAAAACCACGACCACCAGGGCCGAGATCCAAATCCAGAATTTTTTGCTCTTGCGCGCAGCCACCCAGTACCTCCAAAGTTAGAAAGAAGCTCCAGCTCTCATTTTGAATGAATTCGTTGCAGAAACAGGCACACTGACTCAGACGGCGCAAACCTGCCACTGTTATCAGAAATTTGCCCCGCTCATTTCTCCATACGCACGCTCAATCCATTTGGTTCCCGTACGCATCTGGCCTGCCGGCTCGCTAACTTGCTGATCCGCTGATATGCTGACTCGCTAACCCTTAGATGCTATCCTCACAGCGAGATGCACGGTCTGCCCCTGCTGCAATTCGTCGCTGTCGCGCTGCTGATTCTGGCCAACGCTTTCTTTGTGGCCGCTGAATTCGCGCTGGTCTCCATCCGCGACACCCGCATTGAGCAGATGATCGCCGCCGGCGTTCCCGGCGCAAGCGCGGTTCGCCACCTCCAACAGGATCTGGACGATTTTCTCCCCGCCGTGCAGTTGGGTGTAACACTCTGTTCACTGGCGCTCGGCTGGATTGGCGAACCTCTCGCCGCAGGTGTATTTCTGGATCTGCTTGCCGCCTTGCCCCAGCCGCTGGTTCATGCCGATCTGTATGCGCATGCCGCCGCGCTGGCTGCTGTCGCTGTGGGCTTTGCCTGCATCACCTATTTTCATGTGCTGGTAGGCGAACTGGTGCCTAAATCTTTGGCCTTGCGCCGGGCCGAGGCTCTGGCAGTCGCCGTCGCTCCGGCGATGCTCGTCTTTATTGCGATTGCCCGTCCAGCGGTGCGTTTTCTCCGTGCCTCAGCGGCAATCGTATTACATGGATTTGACGTTCCGATGAACGAGCGCGCCCAAGTCCATTCGCCCGAAGAGCTGAAACTTATCGCCACCGCCGCCCGGCGCATGGGCCTTTTGCCGCCCTATCAGGAGACCATCATCCATCGCGCGTTGGAACTCGACGAGGTGCCGATCCGCGAGATCATGATTCCGCGCCAGAAGATCATCGCGTTGCCCTCGAACATGCCCATCGAGCAGGCCAGCGCCCAGGTCATCGAGCACCAGCACTCGCGCATTCCGGTCTACGACGAAAGCCGCGGCTCCGAGCACATCATCGGCGTTGTCTACTCCAAAGACCTGGCGCGGCTCAATTTCTTCCGGCCCCAGTTTCCCGTTACTCCACCCATGGAGGCTGTCATCCTGAGCGAAGCGGAGCGCAGCCGAAGGACCCGCATTTCGGTGCCGTTTGCCGAACTTCAGCTCCGCCAGATCATGCGCGACATTCTTGTCGTTCCGGAGACCAAGACTGTCCTCGACCTGATCCGCGACTTCCAGCAGCGCCGCCGCCAGATGGCGGTTGTCGTGGATGAATACGGCTCTACCGTCGGCCTGGTCACTGCCGAAGACGCGATCGAGCAGTTGACAGGCGAACTCGAAGACGAGTTCGACTCGCCCACGTTGCCCGTTGTCACTACATCGAGCGGAGCGCTGCTGCTCGACGGTGGCGTCAATCTCCGCGATCTCGAAACCCAAACCCAATGGAGCCTGCCCCGCGAGGGCGGCGTTGAAACCCTGGCCGGCTTCCTGCTGATGCGCCTCGGCCACATTCCGCGCGCCGGCGAATCCGTCACCCACGAAGACCGCCTCCTCACCGTCGCCGAGATGGATGGCCGCCGCATCAGCAAGGTCCGCGTCGAGCCGATTGACCCAGCGCAGCAACCCGAGCCGCGGCCCGCTGCCAACGGCAAAAAATCCCCCGACTCCGATAAGATGAAGCGGGAATCAAGCGAACCTGAAAAAGAAAAACCTGCAAGAGGCCGGTAGGAGGCACTTGGGGGTACGGCCTTAGCTCGCAGGGAAAAGGCATAATTGTAGAGGCTTTGTAGCAGGGCATGACTTCAGTCATGCCGCAAATGCAACAAAATAAACGTTGGGCTTTAGCCCCCGAGGGGATAATTTTGCAACCGAACCACTACAAGGAGGTCGGCAAAATTGACTGAGATGATGCAATGCCTGGGGCCAACCAGCATCTTTGGCGGGCTCGACCCCGCCGAGCAGCAATCGGTCGCCCGCCGCGCGCGGCGCAGGCACTTTGCCGCCGGGGAGCTGCTTTTTCAGGAGGGGGACCGCTGCATGGGGCTGCATATTGTGGCAGCGGGGCGGGTGCGCATCTTTAAGAGCGCGCCCAACGGACGTGAGCAGGTGCTGGCGATTGAGGGGCCGGGGAGCACGGTGGCTGAACTGCCGGTTTTTGACGGCGGCAATTATCCGGCTTCGGCGATTGCCGTGGAGGCGACGGAGATTCTCTTTCTGCCGCGCGAGGAGTTTCGCGCCTTTTGCCTGGAGCGGCCCGAGGTGGCGCTCAAGGTGCTGGCCGCCGTGGGCGCGCGGCTGCGCAAGCTCGTGGATCTGATTGAGGAGCTTTCTTTCACCACTGTCCGCCAGCGTCTGGCCACGCAGCTTGTTCGGTTGGCAAAGACCGCAGGGCGCAAAGGCCCGGAGGGCGTGGCGTTTGATCTGCCGGACAGCCACCAGGAGATGGCCCACCAGATGGGAACCGTGCGCGAGCTGATCTCACGGAATTTAACGCGCCTCGCCGCTGAAGGATTGTTGAAACTCGATGGGCGGCATATTGTGGTGCGGAATTTGGCGCGGTTGGAGGAGATGGCTGGGGAAGAGGGCTGAACTTCTGACGGCGTTACCGGCAACAGACGATCCGCTCGGCGATGCTCAGGCATTTTTGTGGTAAGGAGAGCAACATGACTGAAGCGCTCTGCTCGGAATGTGTTGAGGATAGATTCCTTCGAGGAATTATTAGTGTCGAGGGTGCGGGAGGTCTCTGCGATGTTTGCAAGCAGGTCAGACCTCACACTATTACGATTGGCCGATTGGGAGAACTGATGGAACCGAAGATTAGAAAACATTATCGGCAGGGCCGTCAGTATCCCCCAGATTGGGAGCAAGAAGGTGAAGACATCGATTTCGTCGTACAAGAAATCCTTGGTCAATATTTCGATTTCAATGACCAGATCATTGACGCAGTGATTGCCGCTGAACACTTTGACTGGCGGGATGGCGATATGCGGTTCCTTGATCAAGGAGCAAATTATGTTTCAATACCTGCAACTGGAGCCGACTTGCAATTTCGGTGGGGATTTATACAGAACGAATTGAGTACTACACGTCGTTTCTTCAACTCTTCGGCTAAGGCTTTCTTTGACGAGTTGTTCCAGGACGTCGATGGCATTCTCTCCAAGGCCGGCGCAAGGGAAGATCGAGGGGTTGTTACGGATGTTCCTTCAGGAACAACCGTCTATCGTGGCCGCATCTGCGAGGGAAACTTGTCGTTAATCTTCAAGAATCCGCTCAAGGAAGTTGGACCCCCTCCGCCCAAGCTAGCGCGGGCGGGGAGAATGAATGCGGAAGGAATCTCAATTTTCTACGGCGCGACCGACAAGGAGACATGCTTAGCAGAACTCCGTCCAGCCATTCACCAGGAATCGGCAGTAATTACCCTTTCGACAACAAGGCCTTTGAGGATGCTTGACTTTACGCGAATGCCTACTGCATACAAGTCGCTCAGCTATTTTCAATCGGATTTCGACGACCAAGCCGAGAGATTGTCTTTTCTGAGGATTCTCGGAACGCTGATCTCACGTCCAGTCGTACCTGGCCATGAAGCTGACTACCTAATCACCCAGACGATGACGGAGTATCTTGCGCATGTCCATCGCGATCCGTTCGAGGGGAAACCGTTTGACGGCGTGATTTTCAAGTCCGCACAGCGCGACAGCGGTAAGAACATCGTCATCTTTCCGAAGATGGAACGCGACCATCCAACATTCCCGATAGACTATGTTGCTGATAGCCTCACGATTCACGCGACAAACACAATCACTTATGAACACGGGGAAATCAAATACAGTTTTGACGGTGAGGTTGCTCAGCCTGAATGGGATATCTCGGAATTGCTGGATTAATTGCCTTCGGACCCAGCTTGTTTCTGACACGATAGATATCGGATGAAAAAAGCTAAACTGTGCTACACTGTACATGCGCTCAGTGATTTGGCCGTGAGCGGCGGTTGTGTGCGAATCTTCGCTGTCACAATTTCGCCTTGCACAGATTTCTCCGAAGCTATTGGAGCGTAAACCCATGAGTCTCCACCCCTGGAAGCTCCAAGTATGGAGTTCCGGCCTGGGCTAATCAAAGTCCGCCGGAGAGCATCGCAGCCTGAAGGTATTGCGGCGCAAGCGAACAGGGACTGGGCAACGGGCGCAACGACGCCTTTGCCTGCGGAGCGGGTAGCCAACCGGCAATGGCCGCGCGGCGATGCAGGTAGCGTGCGGCAGCTCCGGGTGAGCCAACATTCTTTCCCCATGTTGAATGTGGCTGACCAGTCGAATTGGCTTTCGGTCCTCCCTTACGCATTTTGATCACGAGGCATGCGTCGGCTTTGCGCGCGCCCCGATCCGGTTCCGTTTGCAGGCCTCATGAAATCGGAGGCTCCGGAATCCATTAGGAAAATTGACTCTTTTGACAACTGAATTTTCGCAGTTCAATCTTTCAGCCCCGCTTCAGGCGCGGCTTGACGCCAACAAATTCATCACCCCGACGCCGGTGCAGGCTGCGGCGATTCCTCCTGCGCTGCTGGGCCAGGACATTCTGGCCACCGCGCAGACCGGAACCGGCAAGACCCTCAGCTTTCTGATTCCTATTGTTGAAATGCTTCAGAAGACGGAGGGGCGAGCAGCCCACGCGCTGATCTTGCTGCCCACGCGTGAGCTGGCGATGCAGGTGGAGCAGGCTTTCAAGGCCATCCGCACCAGTTCGCAGCTCAACGTGGCGCTCTTTGTCGGTGGCATGAGCGAGGGGCCGCAGCTTGAAGCGCTGCGCCGTGGCGCGCGTTTGATCGTGGCCACTCCCGGACGCCTCGAAGACTACCTCAAGCGCAAGCTCGTCAAGCTCGATCAGGTCAAGATGATCGTCCTTGACGAAGTGGACCGGATGCTGGACATGGGCTTTCAGCCGGCCATTCAACGCATCGCCGCGATGCTACCCGACGCGCGCCAGACCCTCTGCTACTCGGCCACGCTGGAAGGTGCGATTCAAGAGGTTGCGCGCAAGTATCTCAAGAACCCGGCCCGCATCGAGATTGGTTCGATCCTCAAGCCTGCTGCGAATGTCGAGCTGCGCACCTTTGAGGTAGAAGCCGACAAGAAGCAGGAGTTGCTCGAACACCTGTTGAGCGCGGAGCAGGGCAGTTTTCTGGTTTTCGTCCGCACCAAGCATGGAGCCGACCGCGTTGCCCGCCGTCTGGTGCGCGCCGGCCACGCCGCCACGCAGATCCACGGAGACCGTTCGCAGGCTCAGCGCAATCAGGCGCTGCGCAGTTTTAGCGAAGGCCGTCATCGCGTACTCGTCGCCACCGACGTTGCCGCTCGCGGTATTGACGTGGCTCATATAGCGCATGTTGTCAACTTCGACATGCCCAAGGTCGCGGAGGACTTTGTTCACCGCATTGGCCGCACCGGCCGCGCCTCGAACTCGGGCGTGGCTTCCACCTTCGCGGCCCCGGCGGAACGCGGCGATCTGCGCAAGATCGAGCGCGCGCTCTCGCTGCAGATGAAGCGCTTCCGCGTGCGCGCGGCGGTGACGGCACCGGCGGAGAACGCGGCGTAGCCGGCAACTTTGCAACAATGAGTTTTAACAAACTGATTGGATAACTCTACAAATGCCCCTGCTTTGGCGCAGATTGATTGCGCTGAAGCAGGGGCATCTTTATTTGATTGACGCTGGGCCGGGGCCATGCTCAAATTTCAGCCATTGGCGGTGGAGCGAAAACCGCCAAGAGGAGCTTCCCCCATGAGCAACGCCCTATCAGCAATTCAGAATGTCGTCGTCTTAATGTTTGAAAACCGCTCGTTTGACCACATTTTTGGCGCGCTGCCCGGCGTCAACGGTGTGCTGCTACCAGACGGACAGGTAAAACCCAATCTCTATAACCTGCCTGACCCGACGCAGCCGCCGTCGGCTACCAACGTCCCGGTTTACTCGACCGGCGTCGATACCGCGTACAAGCTTCCGCATGATTTCAATCACGACTTCGGCGACGGTATGATGCCAGACCTTTTTGGCCCCGGAACGACAGGGTTCGTCGATGGGAAGCCGATTGGCGCGCCGACGAAGACTTATCCGGCAACGAACAGCGGCTTTCTTTCATCGACGGTCTTTGCGGCCTCTGGCCAGCCACAAGGCCCGAGCGCAATGACTTACTTTGCCTACCAGTCTTTGCAAGTTCTGCACACGCTGGCGGACAACTTTGTCGTTTGCGACAACTGGTTCTGCGATATGCCCGGCCATACGCTGCCCAATCGCTGCTTTATGCATTGCGCTACAACCGGCAATGTGGGAATCGCCGACAATGACTCCGGCACTATTTACTCGCCGACGATCTTTCAACTTATAGAGGGATGCGGGCAGACGTGGAAGATGTACTCTCCTCTCTCGGGGCAATTTGATTCCTATTGGCTCAACGACTCTAGTCGGCTAAGTCCAAATACCGGAATCTCTATCGAGCAGTTCGCCGCGGACCTGAAAAATGGCGCTTTGCCTTTCTATAGCTTCCTGATGTGCTGGACCGACTATACGGCCAAGAGAGATTCAAGCATGCACCCTGCTTCGCCGCTTCAGCCGGGAGAGAATTATCTAGCTGCTGTTTATAACGCACTGCTGGCCAGCCCCTACTGGCAGAACACGCTATTGGTCGTCACCTTCGACGAGAATGGGGGCATCTATGATCATGTTGTTCCTCTAGCGGCCGTGCAGCCGGAGATCGGTCCGCCGCAAACGATCACCAATAATTATGGGACCGACTCGACCTTCGATTTCACGCTGCTCGGTCCGCGCATTCCGGTGCTGCTCATTTCTCCGTGGCTGGCGCATGGCGTGGACTGCACCCAATACCGCAACACCTCGATTCTGCGCTTTCTGGAAGATCTGCTGGTTCCGCCAACCTCGCCCAATGCAACCTCGGTTTCGCTCTCTTCAAGAGATGCCACAGCAACCAGTATTGCCGAAGCCTTCAACAAACTGGGCCTGACAACGCCGCGCATTGACTGCAAACCTGCCGAAGGCTATCCGGGCTATATCTGGTATGACGGGCTGGAGAATGGTCCCGGGCCACTCACAGCGGAGGAGGCCGCAGAACCTCCGATGCCTCATTTGGTAGACGCTGCAAAGATGTATCTTACGGGCCTGCCGGGCCATGCCGATAGCGGCAAGCCGATCACACGGACGTTCGATACGGTGGCCGAACTGAACAGCTACGCAGCGGAACGGGAGAAGGCTGCGGGCGTATCCCGCCAGAGCAAACATTGACTCTTTGAGAGCGATTGCGAGGCAGAGGAAATGCAACGAGCGCAGAGGCCAGAAGGATTCTGCGCTCACTCTGCGGCGCGCATTTTGCCGCCGGGCAGCAGTTGAAAGACCCGTCCGCGCCAGAGGACGGTGCTGCCCCAGTAACTGGCTGCCCAGAAGCAGAAGCCCATCAGGTCGCGCAAAGGGTAGAGGAGGAGCAGGCCAAACCAGCTTTTGTCCTGCACTACCGCACGGCCCACCGCGATGGAGAGCGCGATGCGTGTGGCAATGCTCCAACAGAAGAGTGCTAAGCCCCATCCGGCATGGCCTAGCGCAGCGGCAGCGAAGAGCGCCAGCAAGCCAAAGGGAAGACTGAAGGTGAGCGCCGTGCCAAAATGCCCCTTGGGCCGCGAGAAGCGCGTGGACTTCATCCAGCGGACCTGATGCTTGAGCGAGGCAATGAAGCTGGAGTTGATGACCATGTGGTCGATGGCGTGATGGCTGAGGACTACTGTTTGCCCGAGCTTGTAAGTCTCATTGCCGAGTACGAAATCGTCGGCGCAGTAATCGGCTGTGACCCTGAAGCCGCCCATTTTATGAATTGCCTCGCGGCGAAAGGCCATTGTTGGGCCGAGGACAAACTGCATGCCTTCCATCGAGCGCGCCACCAGCACTCCGGCGGTCATCTCGACACTCATGCCGACGGCTTCGAGCCGCGCCCACAGGCCTCCCTCAGCGGCCACGCCACGATACGGGCAGCACATTGCGCCGACCCGCTGGTCGGCGAAGGGCAGAGCCACGGCGCGCAGATAATCCGGCGCCACGCGCACATCGCTGTCGCTGATGACCAGAATCTCGTGCGATGCGGAGGCCTCCATCAACTCCATAGAAGCGACCTTGGCGTTGATGTAATCGGGTTGGCCATCAGTCGAGAGAAACTTTGCCGGAATCTGCGGATACTTTGCCGCTACGCGCCGCGCCGTCGCCAGGCCTGCGTCGTCTGCCGAGCGGGCGCAGAAGAGGATTTCGTATTCGGGATAATCCTGCTCGAAGAAAGTAGCAAGGTGGTCCGCGAGATGCGGCTCATCGCCATGCACCGGCTTCAATAGCGTTAACGGCGGTGTAAAGCCTGGATGCACAGCCGACTCTGCCAATGCACGCTTGCGTTCCGCGAGGTAGCCGGGGATTGCCGCCAACACCATGCCGGAAAAAACTGTCGATGTCACGAGGCCGAGAGCGGCTAATCCAAGAAGAAGGAAGAACATGCAGGTACAAGAATACGCGGGTTGGGCAGGGGATGAATAGCGGGGCAGCGAGTCAGCCAGTCAGCGCAATTGTGTCATCACGCTGACCCGCTGGCCTGCTAACTTGCCGACTGGCTGACTTGCTACTTGACCAGTACGCCGGCCGCTGGATAGACGGTTCCATTCGCGGTTGCGTTGATGACCGGCAATTCAGGAGTGGCTGTCAACCATTCGATCTTGCCGTCGCTCAGGACTACTGTATCTTCGGTCTTTCCGCCCTTGATCGAGGGATTCCAGGCAAAGGCCTGATTATTGACGACAGTCTCTTTGCCTTCGGGTGTCGCAACCCACTCGCGCTCCCAGTAGCCCGTTGGTCCGCCCTGATGATGCAGGCGCTCTTCGCCGGGGAAGCCCTGGGCTACGTAAGCTGCCTGCGCAGTGCGGAAGAGTTCCGCCGATGATGCGCCGACACGTGTCGCATCGAGCAGTGCTGCGTTGACAGCAGCGGCAGCATTGAAACGTGCTGCAAGCTCGGCGGGCAGTTCACCGAAGTGAACAAAGCGGGTGATGGAAACCGCCAGGCCCCACTTGCGGGCGCAGAGATTGAGCATGGCGTAGTGCTTGAGGCGCGCGCCACGGGCGACGGCGTGCTTGTATTTGTAGATGCGCTCGTCAACGGCATAGAGATAGACTGAGGGCAGAATGCCGCGGCGCAAGAGTCCGGCGGCGGTGATGGCTTCAAGGTCATACTCGCTGAGGCCCGGCTCGACTTGATGGAGGGCTTCGACGGTGGCGTCGGCGGTTTGCGCGCCCAGCCAGCGGAAGCGGGCAATCTCGGTCTCGCTCAGTGATGCGCGCAGCGGATAGATGTTGATGGGGGTGAGTCCGGGGCCGGGGGTGTCAGTGCCGAGCGGGCCACCGGCGAGCTTGGCTGCGGCTGCATTGGTATCGTCGGCAAACCAAGGAAAAATCACCGGCTCAAAATCAAGAGAGCCGAACTCTTCATCGTGCAGGCGCGGCGCTTCATTCTCAGTGGTGAAGTAATAGCGCTTGCCCTCGGCTGTGACCAGCAGCGCGGCGACGCCGGTTTCATTGGGCGTGAGGACGCGCAGTTCGACTGCTCCGCCAGTGAGCCATGCGACATTTTCGTTGCGGCGGATCAGAATGCCGGCGAGTTTTTGCTCTTTGAGGAACTCGACGAGCTTCTGGTGCTTGGCTTCCAACTCCGCGTTCCATGCGGCTTCGGGGACGATGGTTGTGCCGCCGGCGGTGAGGCTCTTTGTGATTCGCTTGCTCATGATCTAGTTCCTATTAGAAACAAAGGCTGGTAAAAGGTTGTGCGATCCCTGGTCCCCAAATGCGAGGGACCAGGGGCACCCGCTTTTGGGGCTTATTGAGAACGAAACGCAGGTCCTTCGACTTCCCACCCCAGCGACGAAGACCTGTCGCTGGGGACCCCGGTTTCGCTCAGGATGACAGCTTTTTTGCTCGGTATCCCTGGTCCCCAAAAGCGAGAGACCAAGGGCACCCATTGTTCTTTCTGACAACTGACCACTGACAACTGACCACTGACAACTGATCACTGACAACTGATCACTGACAACTGCTTCGTTAGTCTTCCAGTTCCGGATGATAGTGGCTCTCGAAGCCGAGATAGCGAATGGCGGCTTCGTGAATCGACTTCGATACATCGCTGAAGTTGGCTGCGACGTGATGCTCGAAGCCTTCGCGGCAGATGTACTTGAGCAGCTTCTGCAGTTGCGGAATCTCGGCAACGCCCGCGCCGCCGAAGGTTTCCAGTGGATCGTCGGTGAACTTGCCCGGTCCAGTGTAGCCGCGAATGATTCCATTGCGGTCGTCGGTGGAGTAGCGGGCATAGCTCATTGCGCCAGCCTTCACGCGGCCTACGCATGTGCCGAAGGTGTTTTCCTTGCCCACTGTGCCGGCGATGATCTCCTGGAAGTCCATCTTGACATCCTTGAAGAAATGCTTGGGCAGGTTGGAGCAGTGGAAGCAGACGCACTTGTCAGGATGGCTGCCGTAGTTGTTGTTCCAATCAAGCAGCGCCGAGGGAGTGCCCGAGGCCAGCGCCAGCATGTACATGCTGATGGTGCCGGGAATATCGACCTCGCAGGCTGACGGGATCAAATCATTGCTCATCATGCTCATGATGGTGCAGGGGACCACGCCGAAGTACTCTTCAAACGAAGTCCAGCATTGCACAGCGCTGATAGTGACGGCGGTCTGCTTCATCCATCCGTCAATCACCGCGCCCAGCTTGGCCATCTTGAGCAGAGCGTCCTCGGGGATTCCTGAAGTTGACACATAACTCTTGATCGCCGCGAGCTTGGCCTGCGCCGCGTCGTCGCTATCCTTGAGGCGGTTGATGCGGCCAAAGATCTCCGAGAGATCGATCGGCTCAATCGAGATTCCATGCGACTCAAGGATGCGCTCGGAATAGCGGACAGTGTTGAAGGCCGCGGGCCGCGCGCCGATTGCGCCGACGCGAAGATTCTTGAAGCCTTTCACGATGCGGCAGACCTCGGAGAACCACTGCAGGTCGGCCTTGAACTCGGCAGAGGCCGGGCTTTCGGTGTGCAGCGTGGTCAGCGAGTACGGAATCTTGTACTGCATCAGGTTGTTGCAGACGCTCATCTTGCCGCAGAAGCTATCGCGGCGTGTGGCGATGGTCATTGCATCCGAGTGGTCGGGCGTGGCCTGGATCAGCACCGGCACCTTGAGTCCGGAGAGACGCAGCGCATCGGCCACGCCGCGCTCGTCGCCAAAGTTAGGCAGCGTGACAATGATGCCGTCGATGGTGGCGGCGTGCTGCTTGAAGAGATCGGCGCATTTCTGCGCGTTGGCAAAGGTTTCAACCGCGCCGTGCTTCGAGTCTTCCGGTCCGAGAACCAGCGCCTTTGCGCCGGAGGCCTCAACGGCGGCGATCATTTCATCGCGGCCGGTTTTGGCGAGGTGATCCGGAAAAAATCCGCGATTGCCTACAACGATTCCGTAGGTCAATGTGTGATGCTTCGACATTTTCATACTCCTTGCTGGTGCGGGGAATCTGTTGAATTCCCGCTTGGGCCAAAGCCCGTCGTTGCTATTGTTGCACTGAAGACGCGGCAGGAGCCGTGCCCGGAATGAAAGATACTGAGTGCGCAAATCAAAGGGAGACAGCTGAATCCCAGAGCCACAAAATCGAGACCCCGGGGTCGGGGTTGATTCGTTATTCGCCACGCCGGGGGCGGAAGCGGAGTCCGTAGAAGAGGCCTGCGGCAAGCAGCAAGGCGCCCCACCAGACAGAGGCGTGGTAATTCGCCACGGCCATGGTCCCGGAGCTTAACTCATACAAGCCGTAGCCGAAGATCAGCGCACCGTACGCGGTGAGCAGGACACCGATGAAAAACCAGATGGAGATACCGGACGAATGCATGAGTGCTCCTTACCAGAAATAGATGTTGAGGGCCAGGAAGACAACGATGGCGATTGCTGTCCAAAACCATTCGTTGTTGTAGAAGGGAACGGGTTCTTCCTTGGGCAGCGGCGTCGCGCCGTAGACCACGCCGGCAAGCTCTTCGATGGGCCGCGGCTTGGTGAACAGGCTGACGATCACATTGACGCCGACCGATGTCGAGACCGACCACAGCGCGCGATACATGTTCTCGGCCATGTCTTTGGCATCTGGCGAGAGCGCGACGTAGCGCAACGCAGAGGGATCGAATTTGACCCAGGCCCAGAGAGCGATAGAGGTCAGCGTGCCAAGCAGCAGTCCCCAGAAGCCGCCGGCCTTGGTGGCGCGCTTCCAGAACATGCCCAACAGTACCACGCCCAGCAGCGGCGAAATGAAGAAGCTGAAGAGCGCCTGCACGTAATCCATAATGCCCTGGGCGTTCATCACGGCATAGGCCGCGAAGATGGAGATAACCACGCCGACAATGGTCACTATGCGGCCGACAAGAACATAATGTTCGTCGCGGGCGCGCTTGACGATGTGCGGCTGGTAGATGTCGTAGGTGAAGATGGCGGTGAAGGCGCTGACGTTGCCGGCCATGCCGCTCATGAATCCGGCGATGAGAGCTGTGATGCCCAGGCCGAGCAAGCCCGGTCCGAGGTAGCGGACCATCATCAGCGGCAGCACTTCGTTGTAGCTGTGCAGGCCCGCGCCGGGGTTAGCTGCGACCACGTTTTCGCCCACCAGATGCATCAGGCTGCCGTCGGGGTTGGTGAGCACAACCAGGCCAAGCAGGCCGGGCAGAATGACGATAAAGGGGACGGCCATTTTGAAGAACGAGCCGATCACCGGAGCCATGCGGGCAGAACGCAGCGAGTTTGCGGCGAGCACACGCTGGACGACAAGGAAATCCGTGGTCCAGTAGCCGAAGCTGATGGCGAAGCCAAGGCCGAAGAGGATACCGGTCCAGTGGATGCCCATCGGGTTATCGGAGAAGTGGCCCATCGAGCGCCACATGTGCGTGTAGTCGCCGGGAGTGGTTGCGCCAGTAGCGATGTTGTGCGCGAGGCGAGCCTTGAAGCCGCTCCATCCGCCAGTTTCTACGAGGCCAAGAATCGGCACCAGCAATGCGCCGCCCCAGATGAGCACGAACTGGAGAACTTCATTGAAGATGGCCGAGCGCAGGCCGCCGAGCGCGACATACGCGGCCACAGCCAATGAACTCACGATGATCGAGAAGTTCAGATCCCAGCCGAGAACGATCTTCATCACTTCGGCCATCGCGAACATGTTCACGCCGCTCATCAGCACGGTCATAAAGGCGAAGGAGACCGCCGCCACGGTGCTGGACCCTTGCCCGTAGCGCAGCTTCAGGTATCCGGGCACGGAGTGCGTCTTGCAAACGTAGTAGAAGGGCATCATCACCATGCCCAGGAAGAGCATGGCGGGAATCGCGCCCACCCAGTACCAGTGCGCGGCCAGAATGCCGTACTGGTACGAAGAGCCGGCCCAGCCCATCAGTTCGAGCGACCCAAGATTGGCGGAAACAAAGCTCAGGCCGGCGATCCAGGCCGTCATTTCGCGACCGGCCATGAAGAACTCTTCGCTGGTATTGGCCTTGGACTTGAGGTAGAAGCCGATCCAGATCACCATCGCGAAGTAGATGGCGATGACGGCGATATCCAGTGGCCCGAGATGTGCCAGCGAGGATGCGCTGTACACCAGAAGCGCGGCGGCTGAGGAGGGAGCTCCGGCGGCGGCGATGGAGGTTGATGCCAAATCGAACATTGAGTCACCCGGTGGAGAGTGTGACGTCTGCAAAGCAGACGTTCGCCCTTAAGTAAATGGGTTTACTAGCACAGTTGTCAAGCGGAGAAGCCTCCCGCACGACACCCCGAAGTGTATACCATCTCCCGGCCCGCGTGACTTTATTTGCCGGGATTTGAACAATCACCGGGTGAATCGAGATCTCTGCGGATCGGAAAATAAAGTAATCGTTTACACGGCAGAAGTCTAGCACAGTTGGCTGATACTGCAACAGTGTCCAGTTTGCGCCGGAACAGAGTTCAACTGCTGGTTTCTCATTTTAGAAAACGTTATCTCGGATTGTTCACCTCCCTCCCGGTATACTGGCTCAGAATTCACCAGAAAAATGACAAGCCAGTTTCCCTTGATTCAACCCGTTCATCCCACGCCTCTCTCGCCTGCCACATATTGTGCGTCCATGTCGTTGCGCCGGTTTGCCGCAGGTATTCTTTCTGTCGTGCTGCTGGCCACTGTGGCAGCGCGCGGGCAGGCGCCGCAGCCCATCTCGCTTGCCGAGGCCGACCAGCGCGGCGCGACAATCTTTCAGCAATCTGCCGCGACCGGAATGGTGCTGGTTGTCGTCCGCAACCATGAAGTGATGATCAGAGGCTATGGAGAAACAGCGCCGGGCAGCGGCGTCAGGCCGGATGCGAGTTCACTGATTCGCCTGTGCTCTATCTCCAAGATCTTCACTGGCGAATTGCTCCTGGAACTGGCGAACGAGGGCAAGGTCAAGCTCGACGACCCCTTGCAACGCTATGCGCCGCCACATCATATCGTGCCCAAAGGCGCGGATGGATCGGTCATCACCCTGGAAGAGTTGGCCACGCACACGGCAGGATTGCCGCGCGAGGTCAGCTCGTATCCCCGCAAAACGCCGCACTTCACTTTTCCCGATCAGCCCCTGCGCTGGAAGTGGCTCCCACAGCAGAAACTCCTCTATGCGCCCGGCACCGCGGCTGTCTATTCCAACATTGGCTTTGACCTGCTCGGCGACGCACTCGCTGCCGCTACGCGCAGATCCTATGCGCAGCTTGTGGATGAACGCATTTTGCGGCCTCTGAATATGTGGGATACAACGCTTGTGCCTAGCCAGGAGCAGTGCGCCCGCCTGCTGCAAGGCGTCAATGATGAAGGCCCTTGCACGGATACGCAGCCCTCGGGGGCCAGCGGCGGTTTGTATTCGACTGCCACGGACATGACTCGGCTGCTGCAATCTCTATTGCGTATTCCCGCACCCGCGGTTCCAGCCAGCCCGGAAATCGCTGTCTATCTCAAGCCGGAGCAACTCAAGTCGATTCAAGGCCTGAGCCATGCGGGAGACCCCACCGGCATTGGCCTTGCCTGGATTCAGCTCGGAGACCCGGACAGCCCATCGATGGTGATGCAGAAGACCGGCGGCGGCGCGGGCTTTGAGACCTACATCGCTCTCAGCCCGAAGCAGCAAACCGGCGTTTTTCTGGCAATTACGGATGGCGCGGGGCACTCGCAGATTGATTTTTATCACGAAGCCAATGATCTTCTCGCGGCCCTGGCGAATGTGCCGCCGCTTCCGCCCAAGACACAGCCAGCGCGCGTGGCGAAGAAGAGGCGATCTCGCCCCCATCCGCGCGCGCAAAAGACAGCGCCGTAGAGCAAAAAATATACTTTAACAATTTCGCGCTTGTTTTCCACCGGCAACGCGGCTAAGTTTATACATGGGCTGTAGAAGTTCATTCCGCGTCCTATACCTCTTCCTGCTTCCTCACCTCTTCGCGCGCCTGCTTATCCGATTTGCTCTCCTCCCCTTCTTCTTTCCGGTCTCTTCGTCCATCCCCATAAGGAGTTCCGCAGATGCCCACTTCGATTGATTCCGTAATGCAGAGCGGCATATCGCGCCGCGGTTTTTTCCGTTTCGCCGCCGGAGCCTCGGCCCTGGCCACGATGCCGATCTTCACCGAGCCGCAAATGGCTCTGGCGCAGCGGGTCAAGCTCGGTGACCCCAACAAGGGTATCCACATCGACGCCAACGAAAACCCTCTCGGCCCTTCGGAAGCCGCGCGCAAGGCCGTGGCCGATATCATTCCTCGCGGCGGGCGCTATCTGCTCAACATGCAGGAAGAGCTAGTTGCAGCCTTTGCCGAGCAGGAGGGTCTCAAGCCGGAGCAGGTGATGGTCTTCCCCGGATCGAGCGAGCCGCTGCAATATACCGTGCTGGCTTTCTCTGACGCCAGCCACCCGGTGGTGGTGGCCGATCCCGGCTATGAAGCGCCTATCTGGGCTGCCGAGACCTCGAAGGCTTCTGTGATCAAGGTGCCGCTGGCCGATCCCAGAGGCGCTGCCGCGCATGACATCAAAGCGATGCTAGCGGCGGCAACCAGCCCCGGCGTGATCTACATCTGCAATCCCAACAACCCCACCGGCACGGTGACTAGCCGTAGCGACATCGAGTACGCGGTGGCCAACGCGCCCAAGGGAACGATCCTGCTCATTGATGAAGCCTACATTCATCTCGCGGGCATTCCCTCGGCAATCGATTTTGTCAAAGAAGGCAAAGACGTCATCGTCTTGCGCACATTTTCCAAGCTCTACGGGATGGCCGGCCTGCGCCTCGGGCTGGTGATCGCTCGGCCCGACCTGCTGTCCAAAATTGGCGCGCTGGGCGGCTTTGTCGCTCTGCCGATTACTGCTGTTGCCGCAGGACAAGTTAGTCTTGCGGATGCCGACCTCGTCCCCGCGCGGCGCAGAATCATCGGCGATATCCGCAACGAGACCTTTGACTGGCTCAAGGCTAACGGCTACAGCTTCACGCCCGCGCAGAGCAACTGCTTCATGCTAGAGACTAACCGCCCCGGCAAGCACGTGATTGCGGCAATGGCGGCCAAAGAAATTTACATTGGCCGCATCTGGCCGGCCTGGCCCACGCATGTGCGCATTACCGTAGGAACACACGAAGAGATGCTGGCCTTCCGTTCGGCCTTCAAGGAAGTGATGGCCCAGCCGGCAACGGCCTGGAGCAGTGAGCCGGTTTTGCCTAACCCGCGGCGCGGGTATAGAACTCTCGGATAAGCCACATTCAAGACTGACAAAAAACCACCGCTTGAGGGCGGTGTTTTTTTGTGACTTTGACGAGATGCAACTTATAGGCCGCAGATGGCATGTTATCCCGCAACTCCTCCGTGTCCCAACCAGGCATGCAGGTAAGCAGCCTGTCCGGCGTGGTAGGTCTCATGCGCAGCGAGGAACATAAGCAGTCCGCTGATCTTGCCGTCGGCGCTGGGGATTCCTTCAGGGGACGGCGCGGACAATGTATCGTCTGATGCAGTCTCGAGCGCCACGGTAAGCTGCGTCTCGATCTCTTTCCAGGCGAGGAAAAGTTCATCGGGCTTGGGGTATTCGGCTGCGTTCGTCAGCTTTGATCCCCGTCCAAAGAGCTCGAACCAGGGTTTCGATGCTTCGATTCCGAGAAAGTGCAGCGCCCGCCCGCGCGTATAGACGATGTGGCCGAGAATCCAAAGGAGATGATTGGAGGAGTCGTTCGGGCGGCGCAGCCACTCTTCAGCGGTTAAGCCTGCAAAACTCTTGTTGAGCAGGCGGGCGCTGAAGTTATACGTGAAAGCGGCGTTGGCAATCTGTGGGACAACGGGCATTTTGCGGTTCTCCTTCAACGTTAATCTAGTGCTGTTCGTGCAGGATCATCTTATTTGCTGTGGCTCAGGTATGTATCGAGCCAGCCAAGAACGCGCTCCCAATGCTCAGCATTGCCGTACGCAGCCTCGCCACGGCCCGCAAAGCCTTCTTCGCGAACCGTGATACGTGTGCCATGCGGGGTGGGGTCAAGCCGGTACGTGATGGTCGTCTCGCGCGAACCCAGCAGCGGGTGTTTTTCAAGCCTGCGCGTCATCACAATTTTTTTCGGCGCATCGATCTCGATGAATTCTCCGCTGCCGCCATTGGTGCTTCCGTCCGTAAAACGAACAATAACACTCCACTGTCCGCAGACTTGCAGGTCTGCATGCCAATCGGTCCAGCGGTAGAAGCCGGGTGCTCCCCACCAGCGTTCGACTTCATCGGAGGTCAGAGCGCGGAAGATGCGCTCAGCGGGAACGTCGAGGATGGCAGTGGCAATCAGCGTACCGCCGCCGCCGTCGGCAACCGCGCGCGGCGCTACCCATTTGGATTCTTTCGGTAGCCGGAAATCTGGCTTGATCTTCTCTTCGGTTTCCATTTTTCCTCCGATCTTCGATTGCATTGAAACTTACGCGTGAACCGCTTGCGGCATGGGCAGAATCTCAAAGCTGAACCCGTTGCCCGAAAGCGTGACTGGGTCTGAAGCAGTGAGAGCTTCGGCTTCGACCAATCCGCTCACCCGCATAATCCCTACGCCCCAGCTCCCCGCCGGATCGGTAACTGGGCCAAAGGCGACAACTTTACCGTCAGCCAGCTTGCCGCGCCAGTACTGACTATGGGCGATCATCACTTCGTGTTCCGCCGCAGTCATGTCCTTGATAAAGGTAGGCCTGGGCGGGAGCAGACGGAAGAGGAAATATGCGGATGGCGCAGCCGCCGGACGGAAATCCGCGGCCAGCCATCCCAACACGCGCGTCCAGCCCTGGGTGTGCGTACGGCATATGGCAGTGCGATTGGCAAAGCCCTCATGGCGCAAGGTCAGCCGAGTGCCGGTTTCCAGCGGCTCCAGAGTATACGTGACGCGGGTCTCATACGGCGCATCCCAGTCAGGTCGCCAGGTGAAAACCAGCTTGCGCGGCGGCTCGACCTCGATGTACTCGCCATGCACCTGAAAAGCGCGTCCATCAACCATTTTTCCGGCGGAGCGCCACTTCCCACCGGGACGCAGATCGGCTTCCCAGCTCGTTGTCCGGTGAAAATCATCCGATCCCCACCAGCGCATCACGTCCTCCGAGCTGGTGAGGGCGGTAAATACCCGCTCGGGCGGCGCGCCGATCTCTACCGACGCCAGTACCAGCCCTTGCTCTGCATCCGCCACTGCTATTGCTTCGTTCTTCGCAGTCATTGCTTCGCTCCTGCTTCCTCTTCGAGGTGTCGTTTGAGATTGTTGAGGCTTGCTTTCCAGAAGACGCGATACTCCTCAAGCCAGCAGTCGATATCGCGCAAGGGGGCCGGCTCAAGAAAGTAATGCCGCTCCCGGCCGTGGCGGCGCTCTGCTACCAGATGCGCCGTGCGCAGTACGCGCAGATGTTTGCTGACCGCCGGACGGCTCTGTTTGAAGTCCGCAGCCAGAGCGTTCACATGAACCGGCCCATTGCGCAGCCGGTCGAGAATAGCGCGCCGCGTGGGGTCGGCGATAGCCCGGTAAACATCGGGTGGGGGAAGGTTTGCGGAATGAGCTAAATGAGTAACCATACGGTTACATAATAGTGCCAGCGTACGGGAGGCTTGTCAAGCAGGAATCTGAGAGAATCGCGCACAAAAAAGTGAGGCGGGGAAGGCCGCCTCACTTGGGCTGATTGAACTTGTGCGTCTTTCATGTTATTCAACCGGGCGGGCCTTGCCGTTTTTCAAGCTCTGGTCGATGATTGAGTTCACTTGGCGGTCAGCCTCTCGGGCCAGTTTTCCTTGCTCCGCGCCTAGGCGTCCTTGTTCTGCGCCGAGTTTGCCCTGTTCCGCGCCCAGCTTGCCCATCTCTGGGCCATAGGAACCCTGCATAGCGCCGAGTTTGCCCTGGATGGAGCCGAGCTTTCCTTCGAGATTGCCGAGCTTGCGCTCGATCTCAGCCCACTCCTCTGAGGACATGGTCTTACCCTGCATGGTCTTCAGCTTCTCCATCTGCTTTTCGACCTCGGCGATCTCTTTGCTCAGGTCGGGCGTCGTAAAGCTGACGCTCTTCATCTCTTGTCCCAGCTCCCCCTGCTGTTTTCCGAGCGCCGACTGTTGCTTCCCCAACTCTGCCTGTTTCTTCCCGAGTTCTTCCATGGGCTTGTACATCTCCCTGATCTGCGAGACGATTGCGGGATCATCAATCATGTAAGATTTGCCGTCCCGCGTGAACCAGAGAAAATCTCCTTGCGCCGAGTGGCGCGCTTTCTCGATCTCCGCAGAGTGTTTATCATTCCAATCGCCGGAAAATTTGGTGTGTCCACCGCTGCTGCTGACCAGTGCGTAGGAGTCGCCGTTGCCTGCGTACGAATAGTTGTAGGAATAGTTGTACGAGTAGTGCTTGCCCCCGCCCTGTCCTGTTTCTTCATTCTGACCTGCGGCCAATTTCACAAGTGGCGCGTTTGTGGCGAGGGGTGGAGGGGGCAGCTCGATAAGCGGTGGTATTGCCGGCGTGCCCTCGGGATTGACCGCAGCTTCTGGAACGCTGGGCGGTGGCGGGGCTGCCGGATTTGCTGGAGGCAGCGGCGCAATCGGAGCTTCGATCGCAGAGTTCGGTGCGGACTCCGGTGTCTGCGGCGGGACTGCCAGAGTTGGTTGTTGGGCGACGGCGGGCAGCGGTGTGGACTGGCCTTTCGCTTCGACACGGATCATGGCCGAAGCGGCAAAGAGAGCCGCGGGAACCAAAAGCACAGCCAGCAGCGCACGGCGTCCGCCGTTTGCAAAGGCCTTGCGAAAACTCGACTCGTTGAGCAGCCGCTCGATGCGGCGGGAAAGATTGTTGGGGCGGGCCATGGCAACTCCTTTCATGGTTAGGCGCGGCGTGGCCGCGAATTCAAGCAGGATCTGGGCGTAGGAGGGACCGTTTGCGGCCACGCAAAGCCCGGCGTGATCGCTGATCGTCTCACTCAGATCGCAGAGTTTTCCCTTGAGCCACCAGCCGAGCGGGCTGAACCAGAAGACCGCGGCATACAGCTCGGCAAGCATTTGCAGGTAGAAGTCTCCCTGGCGCACATGGGAGCTTTCATGCGCCAGCACGATGCGCAGCTTCTC
>Ga0181534_10000803_pt1 | contig 21647 bp, 14 predicted proteins | sample PEATcosm2014_Bin_37_FD_119758 | JGI IMG/M metagenome (GOLD analysis project Ga0181534, IMG submission 119758) | Peatland microbial communities from MTU Mesocosm Facility, Houghton, MI, USA - PEATcosm2014_Bin17_10_metaG | ecosystem: Environmental > Terrestrial > Soil > Wetlands > Peat | place...
GCCAATAAAATCCTGCGTTTGCCGTCGAACGAACGAATGAAGTCATCCAGCCGAAAATAACAAATACGTTACCAGAGTTGGATTTGTTCGGGCATTTCCTCGGCTTCGGCCTCGGTTGCGGGCGAGCCTTGAATGACGTAGGAGCGTTCCCATTGGGAACGCGTCACGAAAATGCCGCGCACGCTGCCTTCCGGCGGCAGGTGTTTTTTGAGCCGGTCAATGTGCGTTTCCTGACGCGCAAACGAAACGCACGCCCGCGCATAAACGCTGAATTGCATCATTTGATACCCGTCATCAAGGAGATAGTTTCGGAAATCAGTCGCGGCCTTGCGCTGTTTCTTCGTGCCGACGGGCAGATCAAATGCGACGACTAGCCAGCCCATTTTGTATTTTTCGGTGTCCACGGTTTGTAATGGCGCGGCTGGTTTTCAATCACGGCTTTGCGGAAGCCGCGCACAACGCCTTCAATCACGCCCTGAATTTCCAGTGTCAAATCAAGATAATCCACGCGCTCCAATGGAAAGCCCGTCACCCATTTGCGGTATTCCTTCGTGACTTCCCATTTGTTCGGGTCTGGATTTTTCTTCACCCATTGGACAACGCGCCAGTCCACGCATGGCCGGAATTGCTCCATCAAATCATACGCGAGCGGCGTGCTGCGTTCGCGGGCGACGTGCGAGATTCCGAAAGTCGGATCAAGACCGACGCCAAAAAGTTTTTGCAGGACGGTTGAAAGCAAAACCGCGTAGCCATAATTCAGAAAATGATTCAAGCCGCCGCGCCCGCGCTCGCGGACAAAATCTTCGTCGTTCAACGTCCTGCCGAAAATCTGCCAGAACATTTTCGCACAGATCGCTTCCTTGTGAGGCTTTTTCCCGAAAGCTGATTCCCGCAAAGCCGCCAGCCCTTTGTCTTGTGGCGCGATATGCTCGGCGAGCGCAAACTGGTTTTGACACTTGGCGTCAACCGTCTTTTGCCACAAGTGTGCGCGGGCGCGCGGCGTGAGATTGAGCATCGCGCGGGAAAGAATCGTGTCCGTGGAACGGTTTGCCGGAAGCACAAGGCTGACCGGCTTGAACGATTCGCAAATGATGAGTGCAACGCCGTGTTTGGCCGCTTCCAAAAAAAGTTCACTGTGGATGCTGGCCGAAAAACTGGTGATGATAATTGAAGCAACATCCTCCAGCGGAAGTTTGTGTTCACCTTCCGCCGTTTTACAAGTCAACTGGCCGTCTTTGCAACTCAACGAGCATTGCGGCGAGTCTATGCTGACGATGTGGTAGGACACATGGTTGCCCTCATGTTGCAAACCGAATTTGTAAAATTCACTCCCATGTTTCTTTGCCAAGGATTTCCGCCAATTCTGAATCGGCAGGCTCATTTTTTACCTGTGCGGATATATCCCAAAAACGCGGGCCTTGAATACCACCAGATGAGGTTTTTCTAAAGTCGGTTGGCTGGAATTTTTCCACGCAGAAAAAGCGCATTTCGCTACTCACATCCCAACCCACTTCTTCTTGTGAATCAATGACCATTCCTTCAATGCGCTGGCGAAATTCTGGCCGGTCAACTCCAGAACTGTCCAAGAATATCAATTCCATTTGGCCGGCTGCATTTTTCTTGTTGTCATAAAGTGCGGCAACACGACCAACAAGGCGCACTGCTTTATTGTAATAAATGCCGATAAAATCATGTGCGGAGTAGCTTCTGTCTGTCGGCTGGTAGTAGCAATCCCACTTTTTGTTAAGGTCAAACGTCGTGCCACACGGCACGATTCGGAGCCATTTGCGACGGTCGGGTAGAAGATTCATGTCTGTGCAATACGCAACGTAATCGTCAATTACCCGCTTCAAATGGGTTTCGTAGTCTTTGGCAATCCCTATTAGGGAATCACATATTTTCTCAAAAGTAATGTTGTGGAAAGCTGCGCCGATTTCCTTTGCTTTCGCCAAAACAGGCACAAGAAATTTGCTGTCCACATCTTCTTTGGTCAGCAGCAGCAAATAATTTCCTTTTCTCCCTTTCTCAAAAGTTTCGCAATGCCGGATAAGTTGGTCAACATCAACACCGGCAGTCACCTTTGTTTCGATCACAATATGAATTCGTTCCTGTAAAATACTGCCATCGGGAACTGAACCGCTTGACCGTGTTTGCTGTTGAAAGTTAATCCCCAAAGGCATTTCTGCATCGCCCAACAATCCGCTTAAAGCAGCCCGAAGACTTTCGGCGGAATGCTGATTGATTTGTGAGAATAAATGCAGGGTGGTGTTGGTAACGACATTTTCAACAGTCGAGTATCGAGGAAAATAGGTGACGCTAGACATATAATCTTGGATTTTTATTTTGGATTAACGCCTGTGAATGGAGTGTGAAGCGGGTCAAGCCCGCCTTTAATTAGCGAAGAAAGCAGCACGTTAATTTTGTGACCTTCAGTTTTATTTTTTAACCGCACAATGTCAGGTGAACCGATGTCCAATGCCATGCCTGTCGCATTATTTTTTGCGGAGAACACGCGCCAAACTCCTTTGTAAGTTCCGTCTTTGACGCGAATTAATTGCCCGTTACGCAACACTCGCGGCATTTTGCCGCCGTTTGCCTTTTTTAATTCCTGCAATCGCGTCCAGACTTTGTGAAATGGAATAACCGTTGGCTGTGGATCGAGCGCGACACCAAAATTATCAGGAATTATCAGCACGCCTTTATTCTTTGCGAGCTTGCCATTTTCATTCGTGGGATTTAATCCTAAAAGTTTCGCAGGTTTTTCCTCGGAAATTTTTTCAGGGCGCGTGCCGTCCGGCTGGCGGACGCGCTGGCGCAAAATCACCTCATCATCTTTCACGGCGACAACGCGCCAAGTGTTTTGCTCAACTCGCAAACCGTCCATCCGCGCCGGAATGTGCTGCACAACTCGTTTTTCGGCGAGGCGTTGGCGGATTTGCTCTTTAAGTTTGTTGTCAAGGTCTCGCATTTCAAAACGCTTTTCTGCGTTGAAACCGAACACACCAAGAGCTTCGAGTTGACGTTTTTCCAAGTCGTTCGGATTACGCTTAATGATAAGTTCCCAAACACGGCCATTGTTCGGAATGAAATGAGACGACAAGCCAAGCACGCAAGCATCAAGCGCATGATGCAAATGTGTGATGTCGCGGATTTCTGTCTTGGTTTTAACTTTCTTGTTTGCGTCCAGCACTTGCGAATTGGCCGCGCTCAAACATCCGAGAACGTCCCACGATTTTCGGACTGTGCCAGTAACAGAGCCAGGCAGAGAAGTAACATCGCCTGTCGTTAAATGCGGCAGATTTTTTTTCAGAACTTGTGCGCCGAGTCGCACAAGCTGGGAAGTCTGTGTTAAGTCACGCTGGGTAAATTCTTTTTCTTCATATTTTGGCAGTAACAACAATTCCTTGCGCCTTTTTTTCCGGCGTCTGTCGTCTTCATGGCTTCCGCGAGTTTCCAAGCCCTCTACAAGCTGTTTGTAACGTGTGAGGCTCATAATCGAAAGATTTGGCAAATCGGAAACGGGTTTGCCTTGATCTTCAGAGACGAATTGCCATGCGGTGCGTTTGCCCTTCATTTTATTAACCGCTGAAAAGGTGATGGCTAAAGAATCAAGTGAATCGGAAGCCCGTTCCGAGCGCGGCACGATATGATCTTTGTCCACGAAACGAGTGATCAAATGTTTCGGTTCGTAGGATTGGCCGGTATAGGGGCATTTCCAGCCGAGGTCTTCCGCGATGCGTGCCTTGCGAATCAAACCTGCCGTGATGCGGATGGACTTGCCGTTGCTTTCTTCTGCAAACGCCTTTTCCAGTTTTTCGGCGACGGCATGATGATTTTTAACACGGTTATTCAAATCCGTTTGCTTTTCATAATTGGTTTTGCCGGACATTTCGCGCAAGTCACGGTTCACTTCAATCGTGATTTTGCCGATACGCTCCTTTTTGCCGTCGGCGTATTCCTTGATGATGTCTTTCAGCACCCGTTCCAAAATTAACAGCCGATGACGCACAAGATGATTGTTGGTTTGATCCGCAATTTCGCGGTTCAATTCTTTCTGCCGAATTTCTTCACTTCTAAAAAGGCAACCGTCTTTTCCATTCGGGTCTTTGCCCGCCATGACTTCTTCGTAAGCCTGTTTAAGCAAATGCCGCGCGAAAGGTGCGCGTCCATCCAATTTAAGCGGCTTAGACGGAAAATGTTTTTGCAGTAAATCTTCGCGCGTTATTTGCTTTTCTTTCTTTTTCGCCTTAATGTTGTGCGCGTCAAGTTGCCTTTGCAATTCGGTGTCAAATGCGCTGGTATCGCCGAGCAATTCCAATTGCGCCCGAATTTGCGCCAGCAAAAAAACCTTGCCGCGCCGCCATTTTCCACGCAGACGTTTTTGCAAACGGTCAGGCAACAATTTCCAAAGCGGCTGAAAATCATCCAACGAAACCATTTTTTGCACCGGGTCGAGCAATAAAGCCTTTTCAAAATCGGGCAACATTAACATTTGTTCCAAGTCATCGCGCACGCATTTCGTTTTTTCGCGCACGATTAATTTAAGTTGGAATGGCGTCACGCCGCCTTTTTCACGCACTACTTGGTCAATTATTTTTCGTTCCGCAGCCGTGAGCGGGCGCAGGTCTTTTTCTCCCGCACAAGCGATGCGGATGTTTGCCAGTTGCATCGCCCAACGGAAATTCAGAAAATCCGGGCAATTCCGTGAAGGGACTTTTTGTCCGCTAATTGGACAAATGGAAATAATGCGATTGTCAAAACGAGGGACAAGCTGGCCGAAAAGCAATCCGCCTTCGTAGCGTTTCGGCAATTTCAAATCAGGGCAGGGGATCGCCTGCCAATCGGTGAACAAAACTTTTTCAAGATTCGCGTCCGCTTTTTTTAATTTGCCAAAATGCTTTTGCAAAATTTGCCGCACTTCACGCTCGACAATTTTTCGTGGAAAAGCGGCATTTTGTCCTTTCGGACGTTTATCGCCGGAAAGATTTGAAGATTTCTTTTTGCCTAATGGATTGATTTCTTGAATGTCGCAAAACACTTCGGCCATTGAACCTTCGCGCCCATATTTTATTTTGTAAGTATCAAGAAGTGAATTTGCGTTCGCTTCTTTTTCCGTGTCTTCACTTTGCGCGTCGGCTTCGGCTGCGCTCCATCGGCGGTTTCCATCGTAACCGCGATTGTGGGCATACCAGCGCAGCACGTCCCAAAGTTCCGGCCACGTCAGCAATTTTCCGCCTTGTAAAATTTGCGCCGCTAATTTCCACGGCCACGCGCAGCCGGGCTTGTCCAATTCCTTTTCGGTCAAAACGCCAAGATGATTCAAAAGAATTTTCATCCGCGCGATCCGCTGCCTTGTTGAACGGATATGCCGCCGCTGGCGGCGATACGCGCGGCGTGAACTGGCAAGACAATCATCGGCGCGAAAAACAACGCTGCCGCAACCGTTAATTTTTATGTCGGAAACTTGCTCGCCGGTTTTCTCCAAAACCGCCCAGCCAATTGAACTGTGGCCGACATCGAAGCTGACGTGCAAATTGGCATCCGTTCCGCGCGTGATTTTACCCTTGATGCTCATGGTGTGAATTTGTTAATTATGCCTTTGTCTTAATGGAATCAAGACAAAGTTAGATAACGCAGACTGGTTCACTATCCGCCATGCGGATACACCTGTTAAAAAGCGTTTCTAAAAATCGGTCGAGCAAAATTCGACCGATTTTTTATTTCGGATTTTCTTTTGGAAATTCCGGAAAATCATTGCAACTTAAAAAAGGGAATCCATTTTTTCATAAACTTCGCCCTATACTGATTTCTGTGCATTTGCCCTGATACATGCTTTGATTGCTTTTCGGTAAGCAGATTAAAGTCTGCTTACCTCCGCCCGCAAAGGTTTGATTGCTTTATGATTGCTTTATCCGTAACGAACTGGACAGGAACGCAAACGACGGCAAAAGCCAAAACGCGCGTGAATTCAAAAATGGAATCACTTAAAACAATTGTAAATACTGGTCAAAAATCAATTTTCCCTTGTTAAAAAAGAGTGGTGGTAGGTGATGGATTCGAACCATCGAAGGCGTAAGCCAGCAGATTTACAGTCTGCCCCCGTTGGCCACTTGGGTAACCTACCACGGCTGCGAGCCGCACAATAAGCCACGCAATGCCAACAAAGGCAAAACAAAAAACTCCCGCAACCTTTCAGTCGCGGGAGCTTGTGGTTTTCGGAACCGGTTAATTGACGCTCACGTCGATTTTCTTCGGCTTGGCTTCCTCGGTTTTCGGAAGCGTGACGGTCAGGACGCCGTCCTTGTAATCCGCCTTCACCTTGTCCGCCGCAACGGGTTCGGGCAGCGACAAAGCGCGCTGGAATTTTCCGTAATAGCGTTCCTGCCGGTGCACTTCGACTCCTTCCTCGACTTTCTCGACCGTGCGTTCGCCGGAGATGACGAGCGCGCCGTCCTGCAGCGAGACCTCGATGTCCTCGCGCTTGAGGCCGGGCAATTCCGCGCGGATGACGAAGCTGTCCTTGTCTTCGCGCACGTCGAGCGCGGGCGCCCATGCGCGCAGCGGCGATTCAAACAGCCGATCCAGTTCATCCTGCAAGTTCGCCAGCCGGCCAAAACCGGCCACTCCGGGTCGTTCACATTGTATTAATTTCATAATTTTATTTAGTTGATGTTATTGGTTAAACGTAAAACGTTCTGAATTCATTTCAGCTTTGAACGTGCCAATGGGAAAAATCTGAAAACAAAGGGAAATCCGACAAGTAAAAATTTTCCCGCGCAAAAATGTCACGTCACACTGTGACAAAACTGGCTCACTTGATCCGGCGGCGGGGCAAAACAAAAAGAAAAGAGGCCGGACACTACTCCGGCCTCTCAATGAGAACTAAGCGCTTTTTCAAATCACATTTCGCAGTCGCGCACTACGAATTTTTGTCGGACGCGGCGCCGCAGACATACGCCTCACAACACACACGGAACACTGCATTTCTGCATCAACGACGATGTAAGAATAACACGTTTCTGATTTCTGGCTTGTCACCAGTTATGGTGATGGCAAAACATCTAAAAATAAGGGGTTTTCGCTAATTTTTCTAACGACGAAGGAATTTTGCCACCGCTTCCGTTCGCGTCCGCACCTGCAATTTTTCGTAAATGCGGCGGATGTAGGTGTGGACGGTTTCGTAGCTGATTTGGAGCTTGTCGGCGATTTCCTTATACATCAAACCCCGGCTCAACAAATCGAGCACCTGCTGTTCGCGCTCGGAAAGGCTTTCCGTCTGTGCTTCCGCTGCCGCCGAGCGCTGGAACGATTGTACGACCTTGCGCGCGATATGCGCCGTCATCGGCGAGCCGCCGTTTTTCACTTCGCGGATCGCTTCGAGCAATTCTTTTCCGGCGGTGCGCTTAAGCATATAGCCGCTCGCGCCCGCCGCCAGCGCGTCAAAAATATTTTCCGTGTCCTCATAGACCGTGAGCATCATCACCTGGATTTCCGGCGCGATCTTTTTCAACTGCCGGACGCATTCGACGCCGTTCATGCCAGGCAGGTTGATGTCCATCAGCACCACGTCGGGCTTCGCCTCCGGCAAATCCTTGAGCGCGTCCTCGGCGTTCGCATACTGGCTCACGCAACTGAAGCCGTCGGCGCGGTTGAGCACGCGCACGAGCGTCTCGCGCAATTTGTCGCTGTCCTCGACGATGGAAACGGTGATCGGCATGATTATTTTTTTGCCAGCGGAATTTTCAAACGGACAATCGTCCCGCCGTTCGCACCGCTGGAAATGGAAAATTTTCCGCGAATGTCTTCCATGCGTTTTTTCATGTTGCGCAAACCATTCCGGTTTTGCGGCGCAGATTGACTTCCAATGCCGCGGCCATTGTCTTCGATTTCCAATGTGAAGCTGTCCGGCTCCAAGCGCAATCGAATCCTGACTTCAGACGCCTGCGCGTGCTTGACGACGTTGTTGACGGCTTCCTTGAACGCGAGAAAAACATTGTGGCGGACTTCCGGCGGAATCGGCGCCGGTGGCAATTCTGTGGGCAAATCCGCGCGATAACGCAATCCGGCCAGCGCGAGATATTCCTGCGCGTATTTGCAGGCGTAATTGGCGAGGCCTTCGAGCGTGTCGTTCGATGGATTGATCGCCCAGACGATTTCGTCGAGCGAGTGCGTCGTCTCCCGCGCCGTTTCGGAAATTTGTTTTGTGTGCGACTCGATTTCATCGGGCGAATTTTTATCAGCCTCGGCCATTTCGCCGAGCAGCGCGACTTGCGTGAGGTTCGCGCCCAGCTGGTCGTGCAAATCGCGCGCGATGCGCGAGCGTTCGCGTTCGAGCGCTTCCTGCTGCTTGAACAACTGCACTTCGCGCCGTAGTTTTTGCGTGGAAATAAAACGCACGATGGCGATGACAATTCCCAGAATAAAGACAATGGCCGCCGCAAGAAACCATCTTGTCTGCCAGAATTGCGGTAGCATCGTGATCTCAAGCACGCCGCCGGTTTCGTTCCACACGCCGTCTTCGTTGCACGCCTCGACGTGAAAATAATAATGGCCGGGCGACAGGTTGCTGTAATTGGCCACGCGTTCGGCGCGCGCGTCCGTCCACGCATTGTCGCGGCCTTCGAGGCGGTATTTGAAGCGCACGGCGTCGGGCGCGGAAAAATTCAGGGCGGTGTAGTCAATCTCCAGTTGCTCGCGACCCGGCGGAATGACGACGGATTGCGGCCACGCGGAATCGAGCCGGTTGGTTTTCTGTTCGCGCCCATCCACCAGCACGGATTCGATCATGACCAGCGGCGGCTGCAAATTGGGTTTGAGCTCCAACGGATCCACCGACACCACGCCTTTGGTCGTCGGAAAAAATAATTTGCCATCGCCCATGCGGCACGCCGCCGGTTGCGAGCCGCCGGAACATTCGCGCGTCGGCAGGCCGTCGGTCTCGGCATAAGTCCGGCAGGAAATGGATTTGATTTTTCCATCCGCAAAATCTTCCAGGGATTTTTTCTGGATGCGCATCAAGCCCATGTTTGAGCCGATCCACAAATCGCCGCCGTCTTCGATGATGTAGCTGATGTTGTCGCTGGCGAGGCCGTGGCCGGTCGAATAGCGGGTCCATTTTCCATCTTGGAACCGTGCGAGGCCGTGGCCGGAAGTCCCGACCCACAAAACGCCGTCCTTATCCGCGCAAAGGCAGGAAATGTCGTCGCCGGGCAATCCGTTTTCGGCTTTTTGAAATGAAACAAATTTTCCGCCTTGAAAACGATCCAGGCCGCCGCTTTCGGTTCCCGCCCAAAGATTTCCCGCCGCGTCTTCGGCGACGGCGCGGACGGAATTTTCCGACAGGCCGTCGCGTGTTGTGAAGAGGTTCCATTTTTGTCCGTCAAAATTCGCAAGGCCGTTTTGCGTGCCCGCCCACAATTGCCCGTTGCGATCTTCAAAGAGCGCAAAAATCTGCGAGCCAAGGATTCCCGCACCGGGCGCGGGCTGAAAATGATTTGTCTGAAATTGAAACAATCCTTCGTCACGGGTTCCGGCCCAGACTTGCTGCCGGTGATCCACCAGCACCGACCAAGCGTTTGAATTCCGGCCCACGCCAAAACTCTGCGCGGAGCTTGTGTTCCAATAAGAAATGCCGGACGCGTTGAAAGCCACCCACAATCCGCCGTTTGCGTCTCCGGAAATGGATTGTGCGGTCAACGGATGAAGTCCCGCTGGTGTGTTGAAAATTTTTCTTTTGATCCGGTTCAGACCGTCGCCGTCGGTTCCCACCCAAAGATTTCCATCGTGATCCACGCACAATGAAAGGACAAACGCCGATGACAAGCCCTGTTCTTTTGAGATGTGGTGCCAGTTTCCATCCGCACTTTGCCAGAAAACTCCCTCGCCCAGCGTGCCGACGATCAAATTTCCATCGCGGTCTTCACAGGCCGAGGTGAGCCGTGTGTTTGGCGACCACGGGCAAAGTCCGCAATCGCGCTGCATCTGGCTGTTGTTCCACTTTTGAACGCGGTCGCCTTGCAGAAGCCAGAAACCGCCGGATTGGCTGGGCACCCATATCCTGTTCGCACGAAGCGCGAGTTCCCGGTAAATGATGGCAGGATCAGCGATGACCTGCATTTTCCCATTTTGGTAATAACCGAAGCGTCCGTCTGCGGCGTAGAACCAGACGACGCCTTGTGAATCTTCAAACGCATACAAAAGCCGTCCATCATGCCCAGGGCGTCCAATTTCAAAATTTGTGACCTTTCCGTCTTTAATCAACCCCACGCCCGCCGTGTCCATTCCGACCCATAGATTCGTCCGGCTGTCTTCAAACAGATAAACAATCCGGTCGCTGCCTAGGCCCGGCGTGTTGTTCTCGTCAAAAACCGTGAAATGAATCCCGTCAAAGCGCACCAGGCCGTTGAGCGTGCCGAGCCAGAGATAACCGTCCTTGGTCTGGATGACCGAGATGACTTCATTGTCCGGCAATCCTTCTTCACTGCTCCATGAATCCACGATGAAAGGCGAACCGGGCTGCTCCGTTTGCGCCGCCGCCGGAAAATGAAGAGCAAAGCCGCAAAGCAGGAGAATTGCGAATGAAAGCGTCCGGCGAATCAGCATCCGCAATTGTTCAAATTAAACGGCGCGGAAGTAAAGCCGTTTGCGCGGCGCAATCGTCACAAAAAAGTTCCAAAAAATCACTTGCCAGTTTTTCAGAACGCATTAGTGTGGCCTTGCCCGATGAGAACTGGGCGCTTCGGCGGGTGCGGGCGATAAAAATTCGTGTGTAATCGCCGCACCCGCTGATTTTTGAAATTCAAGGATCTTCCAGTCCAAAAACAAAAAGCCCAAGCATTGTCGCTTGAGGCTTTGAAAGTTTCAAAATCCGTTCAATCAAACGCATGTCCCGCGCAGCAAAGCACGTCGCGGACTTTGTGGCGGACAAGTTCCTTCACCTTCGTGCGCGCGGGCGCGAGATATTTGCGCGGATCAAACTCTTTCGGATTCTCGAAGAAAACTTTGCGGATGGCCGCCGTCATCGCCATGCGCAGGTCGGTGTCAATGTTCACCTTCGTGCAACCGACGCGCCGCGCGATTTCGATGTCCGCCTCCGGCACGCCCGCCGTGTCGGTGCCCATCTTGCCGCCGTATTTGTTTATTTCGTCGGCCAAATCTTTTGGCACGCTGGACGCGCCGTGCAACACAAGCGGATAATCGCCCATGCCCGCGTCGAGCAACGCCTTCTTGATTGCTTTCAATCGTTCCAGGTCCAAATGCTGCTCGCCCTTGAATTTATACGCACCGTGTGAATTTCCAATCGCCACCGCCAGCGAATCCACGCCGGAAGCCTTGACGAATTGCACCGCTTCATCGGGATGTGTGTAAGCGCCGCCTTTGGAATAACCGCCGCCTTCCTCGCCGTCGTCGTGCTGCGCGCCGACGAGCATGCCGAGTTCGCCCTCGACCACGCAGTTGTGCTTGTGCGCATAGTCCACGACTTTTTTGCAAACCTCGACGTTCTTCTCAAACGGCTCGTGGCTCGCGTCAATCATCACGCTCGTGAAACCCTCGTCAATGCACTCTTTGCACAACTCGAACGAATCGCCGTGGTCCAGATGCACCGCGATCGGGATCGTGGACAGGCTTACCGCCGCCTCGATCAATTTCTTGAGATAGATCGGGTTCGCGTATTGACGCGCGCCCTTGGAGATTTGCAGCATCACCGGCGCCTTTTCCTCCTCGCACGCCTCGATAATCCCCTGCAAGAGTTCCATGTTGTTGACGTTGAACGCGCCCAGCGCGTATTTGCCCTTCAACGCCTTCGCAAAAAGTTCCTTCGTGTGTGTTAATGGCATAAGTTTTCGATTTTAATTTAACGGCGCAATCAATCCAATTTTGCCGACAGCGAAAAATCATAGCCCGATTTCCGCGAAAGGAAATAAAAAATGCCAGCGCGTTATTCACAATAAAATTTCTTTGCGCCCTTGCGCCTTTGCGCGAAAATAAACCGTGCAAGCGCGATTTCTCCTCGGCCCCGCCGGCAGCGGCAAAACCTTTCGCTGCCTCGCCGAAGTGCGTGCCGCACTGGCCAAAAATCCCGAAGGCGCGCCCCTTATTTTCCTCGCGCCAAAACAGGCCACATTCCAGCTCGAACGACAGTTGTTCGCCGATCCTTCGATTAACGACTACACGCGCCTGCAAATCTTCTCCTTCGAGCGCCTCGCGCAATTTGTCCTTGAAAAACTGAACGTCGCGCCGCCGGAGCAATTGACCGACGAAGGCCGCGTCATGATCTTGCGCGCGCTGCTCATGCGGCACGAACACGAACTGAAACTGTTTTCCAAAAGCGCGCGCCGACCCGGCTTCGCCCGGCAATTGAGCCAGCTCCTCGGCGAACTGCAACAGCATCAATTCACTCCGGCAAAGCTCCGCGCGCTCGCGCAACGCGAAAATTTGAGCCGCGAACTGCGCGACAAACTTCACGACCTCGCGCTCTTGCACGAAGCCTATGCAAGCTGGCTTGCCGAACACGAATTGCAGGACGCAAACCGCCTGCTCGATTTTGCAACCGAAGCGCTCAAAAAAAGTGTGAAGTGTGAAGAGCGAAGCGCGAGCGCAGTTTTTACCTCTCACTTTCCGCTTCTCACTTCTCACTTATGGTTGGACGGTTTTGCCGAAATGACGCCGCAGGAATTGAATCTGCTCGCCGCCATTCTGCCGTTTTGTGAAAATGCCACGCTCGCGTTTTGCCTCGACGAATCCGGTGAAAGGGAAAATTCCTGGCTCTCGATCTGGAACGTCGTCGGCAAATCTTATCAACAATGCCGTCAGCGCATTGAAAATCTGCCGGACGCGAAAATTGAAATCGAAATTCTCCCACGCAATTCAGGAAAAAATCGTTTCTCAAAAAATCCAGCCTTCCAGCATTTGGAACAAAGCTGGTCGCAACCGGCTCAAAACTCAAAACCCAAAACCCAAAACTCTGTCCGCATCGTTTCCTGCACCAATGCCGAAGCTGAATCCATTTTCGCCGCTCGCGAAATTCTGAAATTCGTCCGCGCCGGAAATCGCTTCCGTGATTGCGCAATTCTCGTCCGCAACCTTGAGGCTTATAACAAGTCGCTCGCCCGCGAATTTCGCCGCTACGAAATCCCGTTTTTTCTCGATCGCCGCGAATCCGTCGCGCACCACCCGCTCGCCGAACTCACGCGCAGCGTGTTGCGCACGACTGCGTTCGACTGGGGGCAGGACGATTTGTTCGCCGCGCTCAAAGCCGGATTTTGTTCAGTGGACGAAACGGAGATTGACCGGCTTGAAAATGCCGCGCTCGAATTCGGCTGGCGCGGCAAAAAATGGCGCGAGCCGATCCAGATTTTGGAAAATCCCGAACTGGAAAAATCCCTCGAACGGTTGCGCCGGAAAATCCTGCCGCCGTTTGAAAATTTTGCCAGGCAACTTGCGCGCTCAAAAAATCAGCCAACCGGCGTACAACTGGCCGAGACGCTGCGCGAACTTTGGGGCGATTTGAAAGTCGAGCAGCAGCTTCAAAACTGGAGCGAGAATTCGGTTCGCGATTCGCAATCCATGATTCACTCGACAGTTTGGGAACAAATGAATTCGTGGCTGGAAAATCTGGAACTGGCTTTCCCGCGCGAGCCGTTGCCGCTGCGCGAGTGGCTGCCGATTCTGGAAGCAGGTCTGGCAAACCTGACCGTCGGCGTGATTCCGCCCGCGCTCGACCAGGTTCTCATCGGCGCGATTGACCGCGCGCGCAATCCTGATTTGAAACTTGCGCTCGTGCTCGGCGTGAACGAAACCATTTTTCCCGCCACGCCAGCCGCACAAACAATTTTGACGGACGCCGACCGCGACGAATTGTCCGTTCCGCTCGGATCAAATTTGCAGGAACAACTGTCGCGCGAGCGTTTTTACGGCTACCTCGTCTGCACACGCGCGCGCGAAAAACTGGTTGTGACTTTTTCACGCCAAGATGTGGACGGACGAGCGTTGAATCCGTCGCCGTTCATCATGCATTTCAAACAAATTTTTCCAGCGCTCGAAATTGAAGAATTTCAAAACGAAATCAAGTTGGCTGAAGCTGAACATGCGAATGAAATAGCGCCGCTGCTGGTGGAAATGCAGACTGAAGAATGCAGAATGAAGAACTGGCCGGAACCGTTGCAGATTCCCGCGCTTGCGGCTTTGAATGAAAGCCTGCGGCAATTGCGCGAGCCAAATCCGGCGGAAAATCTGTCGCCGCAACTCGCAGAAAGGCTTTACGGTTCAACGCTGCGGACTTCCGTAAGCCGCTTGGAAGAATTTGCGGCGTGCCCGTTTCGGTTTTTTGTCCGCTCCGGCCTGCGCGCCGACGAGCGGAAAATATTTGAACTCGACGCCCGCGAGCGCGGCAGTTTCCAGCACGACGTTCTGAAATTTTTTCACGAGCAATTGCAGGCCGAAGGCAAACGCTGGCGCGATTTGACGCCGGAAGAGGCACGCGAACGGATCGGAAAAATCGCGGAAGAACTGGCCGGAGATTTTCGCGGCGGACTTTTGGGCGAAACGGCGCAGTCGCGTTTCGCCGCGCGCGCGATGGCCGAATCGTTGCAGGATTTTGCCGCCGTCAGCGTCGCGTGGCTGCGCGGGCAAAATGAATTTGATCCGGTCGCGGCGGAATTGGAGTTCGACAACAAACCCGGTGCGCGCGCGCCTGCGTGGGAAATTGACCTGGGCGGTGGCCACAGATTGTCGCTGCACGGACGCATTGACCGCGTGGATTTGTGGCGCGATGCGGCCGGCGGCGACGCGCTCGCGCTGGTGCTGGACTACAAATCGAGCGGCAAAAAGCCGGACAAAATTTTGCTTGAACACGGCGTGCAGTTGCAGTTGCTCGCGTATCTGAACGTGCTGCGGCATTGGAAAAATCCGCAGAATGTTTTTCCGGGTGTGAACCGACTGATTCCGGCTGGCGCTTTTTATGTCAACCTGCGTGGTGAATATAAAGGCGGCGGCTCGCGTGAGGAAATTCTGGCGGACGCCGACGAGGCGCGGCGCAAGGCGTATCGCCACGCGGGAAGATTTGACGCGGGCGTGCTGGACAAGTTGGACCGCACCAAAGCGAAGGATCAATTCAGTTATCAGTTAAAAAAAGACGGTGGACTTTATGCGAACTCAACCGAAGCTCTGCCGCGCGCGGAATTTGAAAAATTATTGGATGGCGTTGAAACGCAACTGCACGAAATGGGCGAAAGGATTTATTCCGGCGCGGCGCAGGTTGATCCATATCGAAAAGGCAAAGATACGCCGTGTGGGTTTTGCGATTATCAGGCCGCGTGCCGGATTGATAAATGGACGCACAAATTCCGCCCGCTGCGCGCGGCCTCAAAAGAAGCCGTCAGTGATATTCCTGAACCGTCTTGACGGCGTAGCTGGATTTTTTCAGCGCGGCGATGCCGAGCGCGGCGGCTTTTGCGCCGCTCAACGTGGTCATGATCGGCGTTCCGGAGTAAATCGCCGTCGTGCGGATTTTCACCTCGTCCTCGCGCGGCGACTGGCCGGCAGGCGTGTTGATGACGAGGTGGATTTCCTTGTTCTTGATCAAATCAATCACGTTCGGGCGGCCTTCGAGCAGCTTGAGCGTGCGCTGGACTTTCAACCCGGCCTTTTCCAGGACATTTGCCGTGCCGCTGGTGGCGACGAGTTCAAATCCCAAATCCAAAAATAGTTTTGCGACGAGCACGACTTCCTTTTTGTGCGCGTCGCTGACGCTGATGAAAACTTTTCCGCTCAACGGCAGCGGCGAGTTCGCCGCCATCTGCGACTTCGCGTAGGCCACGCCCAAATCAGAATCCAAGCCCATCACTTCGCCGGTCGAGCGCATTTCGGGCGAAAGCAAAATGTCCTGTCCGTGAAAACGGTTGAACGGGAAAACGGATTCCTTCACCGCCCAATATTTCGGCCAGATTTCTTTTGTGAAGCCCAATTCCTTCAAGGTTTTTCCGGCCATGACTTTTGCCGCAAGTTTGGCGAGCGGAAAACCAATCGCCTTTGAAACGAACGGCACGGTGCGCGAGGCGCGCGGATTGACTTCGAGCACGAAAACTTTTTCGCCTTTGACGGCGTATTGCACGTTCATCAGGCCGATGACTTTCAACTCGCGCGCCATTGCGTGGGTGTATTCGCGGATAGTGGCGATGACTTTTTTGGAAAGCGTGTGCGGCGGCAGCACCATCGCGGCGTCACCGGAATGCACGCCGGCAAACTCGATGTGCTCCAGCATCCCGCCGATGACGATGGTGCCGTCCGCAGAATTTTTGAACTGGCCGACGTCGGTGATGCAGTCAACGTCCACTTCCGTCGCGTCTTCGAGGAACTTGTCCACGAGCACGGGCCGTTCGGGCGAGGCTTCGACGGCAAATCTCATGTAATGCTCAAGCTCCGCATCCGAATAGACAATCTGCATCGCGCGCCCGCCCAGCACAAAGCTCGGACGCACCAGCACGGGATAAGTCAATCGCTTCGCAATAACGAGCGCTTCGGCTTCGTTCGTGGCAAGGCCGTTCGGCGGCTGCGGAATTTTCAGCTTGTCGAGCATCGCCGCGAAGAGCTTGCGGTCTTCGGCAGTCTCGATGCTCTGCGGCGACGTGCCGATGATGTTGACGCCGTTTTTTTGCAGGCCGAGCGCGAGGTTCAACGGCGTCTGGCCGCCGAATTGCGCGATGGCTCCCCAGCATTTTTCCCGCTCATAAATGTGCAGCACGTCTTCCAGCGTGAGCGGCTCGAAGAATAATTTGTCGCTCGTGTCGTAATCGGTCGAGACGGTTTCAGGATTTGAATTGACCATGATGGTTTCAAAACCGTCTTCCTTGAGCGCGAATGCGGCGTGGACGCAGCAGTAATCAAATTCAATTCCCTGGCCGATGCGGTTCGGGCCGCCGCCGAGAATCATCACCTTTTTCGCGGTGTTGCCTTTGACCTCATCATCGCCACGATCGTAAGTGGAATAATAATATGGCGTGTAAGCCTCGAACTCGGCGGCGCAAGTGTCCACGAGGCGGTAGCTCGGAACGAGGTTCAGTTTTTTCCGAAGCGCGCGGATTTTGTCCTCGGTCGAGCCGGTCAAATGCGCGATCTGCCGGTCGGAAAAACCGAGACCTTTGGCCTTGGCTAAAATTTCAGAATTCAATGGCGGCATCGGCGCGATAGTAAGCCGGAAAAACTTTCGCCTGTCGAGCGGATTGAATCATCTTGCTGATTCCGGGGCTTTGGGTTACGAAAACAGCGATGAAAAAAATCGGCCACGCGCTGCCATGGCTAATGCTGCTCGCCCCGTTTTTTGCGTCCGCGCAAATTGATCCCGTCCAGCGCGACCTGGTCCAATTCGGCTATAACCAGGCCTTCGAGGGACACCAGCCGTTGGCGGCCTACGCATTTTATTATCACAACCAGCCGGATTTTCTGCGCACGAACCTCACGTTGCGGCTCGCGCTCGCGCCGGTTTATCTGGATTCTGAACTGGGCTTCGTCGGCGCGCTCGGTCCCAATACGGATTTGGGGATCGGTCTGGCGGGCGGCGGTTTCGGCGACGATTACAACGAAATTCACGGCGGAGAATTTCTGCCGTCCGAATCTTTTTCCGGCAACGGCGGGGAAATTTCCGCGAGCATTTATCACCTGTTCAATCCCGCCGACGAGATTCCGCTGAACTTTGTCCTGCGCGGCACGGCTCATTATTCCTATTTCAACCGAGACGACGACACCGCCTCCACTTTTCAACCGCCCGCCGACCACGGCGATTTCAGCGTCCGCACCGGCCTGCGCTGGGGCGGCGTCGAGCCGACCTTGTTTCCGCCGCTGGCGATGGAATTGTCCGTCTGGTATGAAGGCCACCTGCGCAACGACTCCGGCAAATACGGCTTCAACGGCGACCGCGAATTCGAGGAACAATCGCACCTGTTTTGGGCGGAGGCCGCGCTGGCCTACACGCTGCCCAGGAGCCAGCAAAGTTTTTACGTCCGCCTGACCGCTGGCACGAGCGTGGACGCTGATCGTTTCAGCGCGTATCGGCTTGGCGGATTTCTGCCGCTCATCGCGGAATTTCCACTCTCGCTGCCGGGCTATTATTTTCAGGAAATCAGCGCGCGACAATTCGTGCTGCTCAACGCGAATTATCTTTTGCCGCTCGACAAGGAAAAGCGCTGGGACCTTGATGTGAACTTGGCCAGTGCCTTTGTGGATTATCTGCCCGGCGAGGAACAGCCCGGCAACTGGCTCAATGGCGTGGGCGGAGGCATCATGTATCACTCGTCGTCCGACCGCTGGAAAATCATGCTCGATTACGGCTACGGCATTGACGCCATCCGCTCGCACGGGCGCGGCGCGAACACCGTCGGACTGCTTGTCCAATTCGATCTTGGCCGCAAGCACAGCCAGAATTTCAAATCCCCGCAACCGACGCTGTGGCGCGGCTGGCAGCGGATCTTCGATTAAAATCACCTTGCACAAGCCGCCGCCGCCTGCTTCATTGTTGGACGGTCGCGCATATGGTGGAATTGGCAGACACGCTACTTTGAGGTGGTAGTGCCGCAAGGTGTGCAGGTTCAAGTCCTGCTATGCGCACCATTTTTCTAAACCCGTCAGCGCGCCGCGAGAAATTTCTCCGCGTATTTTCCGAGCAAATCGGCTTCAAGATTCACCATGCTTCCAATTTTTCTTTCGCGCAACGCCGTCACTTCCAAAGTGTGCGGAATTATCCACACGCAAAAACTTTTTTTGCCGACGCCTGCCACCGTCAGGCTGATGCCGTCAATCGCAATCGAGCCTTTCAAAATCACATAGCGCATCACATTTTTCGGCGCGGCGATTTCGAGGACGCGATCCGCGCCGGATTTTTCCCAGCGCAAAATTTTTCCGACGCCGTCAACGTGACCGGTGACAAAATGTCCGCCGAACTCGCCGCCTGCACGCAACGGGCGTTCCAGATTCACCAGAGAACCGGTTTTGAGGAATTGGAAATTTGTCAACCGCCAGCTTTCTTGAAGCATGTTGAATTGAACAAGTTTGAATTTTCCCTGCGAAGAAATTTTCACCGCCGTCAAACAGCAGCCGTTCACCGCCACGCTGCCGCCAAGTTTCAACCCGCGCGCGGAAACTCCGGCGCAAACCGTCAGTAAAATGGATTTCGCGCCGCGCTCGATTTTTTCGACTGTTCCCGTTTCCTGGACAATGCCTGTGAACATAAATTGCTTGTGCCAATTTACTTTTTTTTGCCGTTCGCAACAAGCGCCGTCATCAGCAAATCCGCGCCGATTTGTTTCCACTCGATTTCCCGAAGCCGGATGATCTCGCTGAAACTTTTCACCCCATCGCCCGCGACGGCCTTGCGCGAATCGCGACCGCCCAAAACTTTCGGCGCATAGAAAAATGCGACGTGCTGCGCAAATCCGCCGAGCAAAAATGAAGCGTTCACTTCGCCGCCGCCTTCAACCAAAAGGCTTGTCACGTTTTCCGCGCCGAGTTTTTTTAACAACCACTTCAAATCCAGTTTTGAATCGGCCAAAGGTGCGATGATGACATTTACCCGCCTTTTCAATTTTGCCACACGATTTTTCGGCGCAGGTTTATTCACAACAATCGTCGTCAATGCTGCAAATTCATCACTCACAACTTTCGCGCTCAACAGCGTCCGCGCCATTGAGTCCAAAACAATCCTCCGAATCGTTTTTTTTGCCTTCGTTCTCACCGTCAGCGACGGGTCGTCGGCAAGAATCGTGTTGATGCCGACCAGGATCGCGTTCGAACCTTGCCGCAATTTCATTCCGTGCACCCGCGCCTTTTCGCCAGTAATCCATTTCGATTCACCGCTGGCAGTCGCAATTTTTCCGTCCAGCGTCATTGCGGCTTTCACGGTGACGAATGGAGTGCGGTGAACAATCCAATGATTGAAGGCCTCGTTCAACTTCACGCACTCGTCGCTAAAAATTCCGTGAACGACTTCAATTCCCGCTCGCCGCAAAATTTTGAAAGCCTTGCCGGAATGTTTCGGGTTCGGGTCAGTCGCGCCGACGACAACCTTTTTTATTCCAGCGGCGATGATGGCGTCCGTGCAAGGCGGCGTGCGACCATGCGTGCAGCACGGTTCAAGCGTGACGTAAAGCGTCGCGCCGCGCGGATTGTGGCCGCGTTTTTGCGCGTCGCGGAGCGCCTCGATTTCCGCGTGCGGAAAACCCGCGCGCCGATGCCAGCCGCGCCCGATGATTTTTCCGCCTTTCACCAGCACCGCGCCGACCATCGGATTCGGCGAAGTCGCGCCGTAGCCGCGCCGGGCGAGCCGGAGAGCGAGGCGCATGAAATTTTCCTCGTTCATTGCAAACTTAAATTTTCAAAACTCCACGCGGCTCGCGTTCAAAATGTTTTTGGATGCGCAAAAGTATTTCAGGTTTTAATTTCAAACCACTTTCAAACATTCGCAAGAATTGTGCATTGGCAAAAGAACCTGTTGGATGCGGAATTCCAATTAAAGCTCTATTTGGGCAAAGATATAACAACGCGAGATAAGCTTCTCGGCCTGCCGCAATGATTGGCCAATCAGAGGGACATTTTTCAATTTCTTGAGTTAGGAATAAAGCCGAACATCTGCGAAATGTTTGTGGATGATTTTTTATGGAGAGATCAACTTCGTCTGACTCATTTTGACATTTTGCAATATCAGTCCACAAAATTGGGCCAGTCAGTCCAATTTCAGAAACAAAAGCTCGCAAACGAGCGTAGTAACGAATGTCTTTAAGTTTATATTTTTCCCACCACTCCAATATACTTTTGTAAGTAGCGCCATTTTTCTTGTAAAACTCAACTTCAGCCGGAAATGCGGGAGCGGGATTAACTCCACAAACAATACTTCCTTTGTCTATTGAACGATTATCAGTTTCCAAAATTAAACAGCGGGGCAAAATTCCTTCATTTTGGTTTCTACAAACTCCTTCACAATTTTCTTGGCAGGCAACAAGTTTTTCTCCGATTGCCGCAATTTCTCCTTTGAGTTTTTCAAGCGTTTCCATTTCAGGTTTCCTCAAACAACGCCTGCGCAAACTGCTTCGCGTCGAACGGCTGCAGGTCATCCGGCTGCTCGCCGAGGCCGATGAACTTGATGGGCAGGCCGAGTTCCTTCTGGATCGCCACGACCATCCCGCCCTTGCTTGTGCCGTCGAGCTTCGTCACGACGAGGCCGGTCAGCGGCACGATCTTGTTGAACTCGCGCGCCTGGTTCAACGCGTTCATGCCCGTCGTCGCGTCGAGCACGAGCAACACTTCGTGCGGCGCGCCGGGCAGTTGCCTGCCGATGACGCGATGCAACTTTTGCAACTCCTGCATCAAGTTGTGCTTCGTGTGCAAACGTCCCGCCGTGTCAATGAACAGGTAATCCGCCGAACGCGCCTGCGCGGCGGTCACGGCGTCGTGCGCGACGGACGCCGCGTCCGCGCCGTAAGCGCTGGCGATGACCTCGATCTTCAAGCGCGCGCCCCACAGTTTCAACTGCTCAATCGCCGCCGCGCGAAACGTGTCGCACGCGGCGAGCAGCGCGGTTTTTTTCTGCGACTGGATGAAATGCGCGAGCTTCGCGCTCGTCGTCGTCTTGCCCGTGCCGTTCACGCCGACGATGGAAACAA
>Ga0181534_10000804_pt1 | contig 21645 bp, 8 predicted proteins | sample PEATcosm2014_Bin_37_FD_119758 | JGI IMG/M metagenome (GOLD analysis project Ga0181534, IMG submission 119758) | Peatland microbial communities from MTU Mesocosm Facility, Houghton, MI, USA - PEATcosm2014_Bin17_10_metaG | ecosystem: Environmental > Terrestrial > Soil > Wetlands > Peat | place...
ATCTACACCTCCGGCTCCACGGGACGCCCCAAGGGCGTGATCGTCCCCCACCGGGCCGTCCTGCGACTGGTACTCGACAATGACTTCGCCACGGTCGGTCCGGACGAAGTCATTCTGCAGATGGCGCCCCTGTCGTTTGATGCATCGACGTTCGAAATCTGGGGTGCACTCCTGAATGGCGGCAAGCTGGCCGTCGTTTCGGATCCGTACCCTTCCCTCGATGACATTGCCGCTGAGATTGCGCGTCATGGCGTAACGACAATGTGGCTCACCGCGGGATTGTTCCATTTGATGGTGGACAACAATCTCGCGGGCTTACGGCCCTTGCGCCAGTTGCTGGCGGGTGGCGACGTTCTGTCGCCCTCCCACATAGTGAAGGCGCTGCGCGCCCTCCCCGGTTGTCGCCTCATCAATGGATACGGTCCCACCGAAAATACAACGTTCAGTTGTTGCTACACGGTGCCGCGGGACTACGACGGCTCGGCAGCGCTCCCGATCGGCAAGCCCATCCGGCAGACCGATGCACTGATTCTCGATGAGTCGATGCAACCGGTCGGTATGGGTTCCGAAGGCGAGCTGTATGTAGGCGGCGCTGGGGTTGCGCTCGGGTATCTCAAACGCCCGGAGCTGACCGCAGAACGGTTTATTCGCCTGCCCCAGGGCGGGTTGGTCTACAAGACCGGTGACCGTGTCCGAATGCGGGCGGACGGCAACATCGAATTCCTCGGGCGGCAGGATCGCCAGGTCAAGATCAACGGCAAGCGCGTGGAGCTCGATGAGATCGAAGCGCGTATTCGAGCCACGGGCCTGGTCCAGGATGCGGCAGTCGTTTGCCCGCCGGGAGCGGTCGGCCATCGTTCCATCGTTGGTTTTGCAACCGCGAAAGGCTCCCTCGACATCGAGAAACTCCGCCGGATGCTGCGCGACGACTTGCCGGACTACATGGTTCCTGCATCGATCACGCAGTTGGAATCCTTCCCGCTGTCTCCAACCGGCAAGGTGGATCGCGCACAGTTGCCCCTTGTAAGTGCCAAAGCGCCCGAAGACGGCCGGGGACGCGCGCCAGCGAATGCCAGCGAGGCGGCCTTGCGCGAAATCTGGCGCAGGGTGTTGGGCACCCAGGCTGTCGGCGTCGACGACAACTTCTTCGACCTGGGTGGCACCTCGCTGGGCCTGATAGAGGTCCATGCGCAGATCAAACGCTCGTTGAGCAGCGATATCACTGTTGTCGAGATGTTCCAGTACCCGCGCATCAGCGCGCTGGCCGAACGGATGACACGCGCCGCACCGTCGCGAACAGAGGCTCGGACGACTGTCCCGCGCGGTGGCGACACGCTGATAGCCATTGTAGGCATGTCCGGCCGCTTCCCCGGTGCCCGTACAATCAACCAGTTCTGGGAGAATCTGCGCAACGGCGTCGAGTCCATCACCCGCTTCAGTGAATCGGAGCTGGAAGACAATTTCAGCGACGAGGTGCGACGGCAATCCAACTTCGTGAAGGCACGGCCGATTCTCGAAGGGGTGGATCAGTTTGATGCCGACTTCTTCGGCATGTACTCGCGCGAAGCCGAACTCACGGACCCGCAACATCGGATTTTCCTCGAGTGCGCGTGGGAGGCGCTGGAAAGCGCCGGGTGCGATCCGCGGACCTTCACGGGGCCCATCGGTGTCTTCGCCGGCGCCAGCATCAGCACTTATTTCCTCGAGCACGTGTTGCGCGATCGGCAGACGATTGAGGATTTCACCAGCAGCTACCAGGTTGGGCAATATCCGATGCTGCTGGGCGCAGGCGCGGACTTCCTCGCGACTCGCGTAGCTTACAAGTTGGACTTGAAGGGACCGGCAGTCACGATATCGACCGCCTGCTCCACTTCGCTGCTAGCGGTGGCACAGGCGTGCCAAAGTTTGACTGCCGGCCAGTCCGACCTCGCTCTTGCGGGCGGCGTTTCCATCACCTTCCCGCAGAAACGCGGCTACCTCCACCTCGAAGGCGGCATGGTGTCAGCGGATGGCACTTGCCGCACGTTTGATGCCAACGCGACGGGCACTATTTTCGGTAGCGGCGCCGGAGTCGTCGCGCTCAAGCGCTTGTCCGATGCGCAGCGCGATGGTGATCATGTTTACGCGGTTATCCGAGGCAGCGGTGTCAACAATGACGGCGCCGCCAAAGTTGGATTTACGGCTCCCAGCATAGATGGGCAGGCGACGGCCATTGAGATGGCGCACGCGAGCGCTGGTGTCGATGCGCGGTCGATCAGTTACGTTGAGTGCCACGGCACGGCCACGCCGTTGGGCGATCCAATCGAGGTCGCGGCGCTGACCAAGGCATTCCAGGCCACCACGAGCGACAAGCAGTTTTGCGCGGTCGGCTCGGTGAAGTCCAACATCGGGCACCTGGATGCCGGGGCGGGTGTTGTGGGGCTGATCAAGACGGCCCTGGCGCTGGAGCACGGGGTGATCCCGCCGTCGCTGCACTACACGGCGCCCAACCCACAGATTGATTTCGCGGCGACACCATTTTACGTGAATTCCAGGTTAACCGACTGGCCCCGCGCCGGAGCTCCGCGACGCGCTGGCGTCAGCGCGTTCGGCGTTGGTGGCACGAACGTGCACGTGGTGCTAGAAGAGGCGCCGGCTGCCGGGACGGCGGCAACATCCGGGGCTCATCTGACTGTTGCGGAGTCCGCTATCGCTGGCACCGCTGAGCTGGTCGAAGGGTCACAGGCGGCTCCGCATGCGTCTGAGCTGTTGGTTGTCTCCGCGCGAAGTGAGAGCGCAGTGGCTGTTGCCCGCGCCAACCTGGCTGCTCATTTGCGCGCGAATCCGCAGCTTTCGCTGGCGGAGGTGGCGTACTCACTGCAAGTGGGACGGCGTGCGTTTGAGCATCGCTCGTTTGTTGTCGGGCACACGGCTGAGGATGCCGCCGCCAAGTTGGAGTCGAGCTCGGGGGTTTCCGGCCGCGCTCGTACGGGCAAGGGTCCGGCAATCGCCTTCATGTTCCCCGGCCAGGGCTCGCAATATCCCGACATGGCTCGCGACCTGTACGTCAGCGAGCCTGAGTTCCGACTGCATTTTGATCGTTGCGCCGACATTTGCCGGTCGGTCGTCGGCGCGGATCTCGCCTCGATTGTGTATCCGGCGGTGAGCTCGCCCGAGGCGGCCAAGCAGCTGATGAACACGAAGTTCGCCCAACCCGCGATCTTCGCCATAGAGTACTCACTCGCCAAACTATGGATGAGTTGGGGCATCCAGCCGTCTGCCATGATTGGCCACAGCGTCGGCGAGTTTGTCGCCGCGGTGATGGCCGGGGTCATGTCGCTGGAAGACGCTCTGCCGCTCGTCGCGCTACGCGGTCGATTAATGCAGGAACTGCACCGCGGCTCAATGCTGTCAGTACGGTTGCCTGAGCGCGAGTTGCGGCCGCTGTTGGCAGCGGATGTTTCCATTGCCGCGGTCAACGGGCCGTCACTGACAGTCGCATCGGGACCCGATGCCGCCATCCAGACGCTCGAAAGGACACTCCAGGAACGCGGCGTCGTTTGCCGCCACCTGCATACTTCGCACGCCTTTCATTCGGCCATGGTCGAACCGATTGTTGAACCGCTGCGCGAGCGACTGCGGCAGATTCGGCTTTCGCCGCCGACATTGCCGTATGTTTCATGCGTCACGGGGACGTGGATCAAGGAGTCGGAGGCCACCTCGACTCAGTACTGGGCCCGACATGCGCGCGAGACCGTTCGATTCGCCGACGGCATCAAGACAATTCTGGGTATGGAGTCGGCGCCGATTCTGTTGGAAGTGGGACCAGGCAACGTGCTGTCCACCCTCGCCTTTCAGGCGTTGCAGGGGGCGACCAACCCGGTTGTCACTTCGCTTCAGGACTCGGCTCGGGAGTCGTCTGACCGCGCCTGCATGTTGGAAGCCGTCGGACGTTTGTGGATGCATGGCGCCGAGCCAAACTGGAGCGCGTTGCATCCGCAGCCGCTGCGGCGCGTGCCGTTGCCAACGTACCCGTTCGAACGCAAACGTTATTGGATAGACGCGCCGCCCAAGGCGCGCAATGGGGCCGCCGCGGCCGGCCTGCCATCCGCAACGCCTGCCGGACTGCCAAATCCGACGGCTGCCGGGCTGGCCACCGTGATGCCGGGCACGCTACCCGCTGCAGCCAATACCATGCCGAAAGCCGTCAACAACTCGCCCTTCTCTGCCGTGCAGACCGCTGTTGTCGCGCCGGCCACCGTGATTTCTCAGGACCTGACTGCGATGACACAATCCAACACGCCCTCCTCGCCCCAGGCAGACCGGATCGCCGAGCTCAGTGCCGCGATCGCGGATATCCTGGAGAACCTGTCGGGCAGCGCGCCCCCCTCTACGACCGCGCCCATCAGCTTCCTGGAAATGGGCTACGACTCACTGTTCCTGACCCAGGTGGCACAAAAGATTCAGAGCCAGATGAAGGTGAAGATCACCTTCAGGCAGTTGCTCGCGCAGTATTCGACGATTCCTTCGCTGGCAGGCTTCCTAGCAGAGAAGGTGCCTGCCCCTGCTCGCCCGGCTCCCGCGCCCGCAAACACTGTTGCCATGGCTGCTGGCCCTGCGACGCTGTCAGCCCCACCGGCGGCCGGCCCCAGCGCGCCTGTTGGTTTTGCCGGAGCCGCACACGCCCACGTCAGTGGCCTCGAAGCTTTATTCCGCGACCAGCTCAACAGCATGTCGCAGCTCATCAGTCGTCAGTTTGACGTGCTGCAGGGACTAGGACTCACGCCGGGGGCCGCGCCCGCTGGTACGGTCACCCCTGCAGCCGTTAACCCCTCAGCCGCCCCTGCAACGCCCGGAGCAACTGCTGCGTTCTTTGGTACCGCTGCGATAACGCCAGCCCCAGCAGCCGTGCCAGCGGCGGCGGAGGCGCCTGCGGAGGAAGCGCATAAGTCACGCTTTGCGGTATTCAACCCGCGAGAGGCGTCATCAAACAAGGCGCTGACGCCGGAGCAGCAGGCGCACGTCAATGACTTGATTGCGCGTTACAACCGCAAAACGGCGGGATCGAAGAATTTCACCGAAGCGCACCGCTCCGTGCTGGCTGACCCGCGCGCGGCGTCGGGGTTTCGCACCGAATGGAAGGAATTGGTCTATCCGATCGTCACCGATCGCGCCAAAGGCTCCAAGCTCTGGGACCTCGATGGCAACGAATACGTCGACCTCGTCAACGGCTTCGGCCAGACTGCCTTCGGTCACTCGCCCGACTTCGTCGTCGCAGCGGTCAAACAACAGTTGGATACCGGCTTCGCCATCGGCCCGCAAGCCGAGCTCGCCGGCAAGGTCGCGGCCCTGTTCTGCGAACTCACCGGCAACGACCGTATGACCTTCTGCAACACCGGCTCCGAAGCCGTGATGGCCGCGATGCGCCTCGCCCGCACGGTGACCGGCCGCGAAAAGATCGTCATCTTCAACGGCGACTATCACGGTCAGTTTGACGAGGTGTTGGTCAAGGGCGTGCAAAAGGTTGGCGCGGAACCCCGCTCCCAGCCCGTCGCGCCCGGCATCCCTTCATCCGCAGTCCAGAACATGATCGTTCTGGACTATGCCACGCCGCAGACCTTGCAATGGCTGCGTGACAACGTTGAAGACCTCGCCGCAGTCATTGTCGAGCCGGTGCAGAGCCGCCATCCGAGCCTGCAGCCCTTCGAATTCCTGCGCGAAGTCCGAAAGATCACGGAAGCCGCCGGCACCGCCTTCGTCATGGACGAAGTGGTGACGGGATTCCGCACTCATCCAGGTGGAATGCAACATCTGGCCGGTGTCCGCGCCGATATGGCCACCTACGGTAAGGTCGTTGGCGGCGGACTGCCCATCGGCGTCCTCGCCGGCAACCGGAAGTTCATGGACGCGCTGGACGGCGGCACCTGGAGATTTGGTGACGACTCATTCCCCGAAGTGGGTGTGACATTCTTCGCCGGAACATTCGTGCGCCATCCGCTGGTACTGGCCTCGGCCTGGGCCGTGTTGAATCACATCAAGACCCAGGGTCCGCAGATGCAGGAAAAACTGCAGAAGCGTACCTCCCAGCTGGCTGCCGATCTCAACACGCTGTTCCAGAAGTACGGTCTGAAGACCAAGGTAGAGACGTACGCAAGCTGGTTCTTCTTCAACATCCACGGCGAACATCCGAACGCCTCATTGTTGTTCTATCACCTGCGATTACGCGGCGTTCACATCCAGGACGGCTTCCCGTGCTTCCTCACCACGACGCATTCCGAGGCTGACTTCCAACTGATCTACAACGCGTTCGCCGAGAGCGTGGCCGAGTTGAATGCGGTCGGCATCCTGGGAACGCCGACAGGCGCGAGCACGGTGAACGGGATCGCCGCCAGTGCCGGGCCTATTCCTCTTACGGAAAGCCAGACTGAAATCTGGCTTGCCGCCCAGATGGGCGATGAGGCTTCCTGCGCCTTCAACGAGTCGGTGAGCCTGACCCTGCGCGGCGCTTTGAACGAACCCGCATTGCGATCTGCACTGACCTTGCTGCTGGAACGGCACGACGCCCTGCGTGCGCACTTCTCCGCTACTGGCGAAGCGATGCTCATCGGCGCGGCGGAGCCGGTCGATCTGCCGGTGACCGATTTCACCAACGAGCCCGATCCGCAGGCGGCCGCCGAGCAGATCGTTGCCGAGGACGCCCGGACGCCCTTTGACCTGGTCAACGGTCCAGCGGCGCGGTTCCAGTTGCTGCGTCTCGCCGCCGATCACCATATCCTGGTGTTCACGGGCCATCACATCATCATCGACGGCTGGTCGATCAACGTAGTTGTCAGCGAGCTGGCGGAAATCTATCCGGTGTTGAGCCAGGACGGCACGCCGCAGCTGGCACCTGCCCTGCCATTCAGCACCTACGCTCGTAACCAATCCCAACGCGACCCGGAAGAGGCGACGAGGACAGAGAGCTACTGGCTGAGCCAGTATCGTGAGCCGACCCGGACACTGGACCTGCCCACCGACCGACCGCGGCCGGCCCTGAAGTCCTACGCCGGCTCCAGCCGCTGCCGCCGAATCGACGCGGCACTGTACCAGTCACTCAAGAAGAGCGGCGCAAAGGCCGGCAACACGTTGTTTGTCACGCTGCTGGGTGCCTTCCAGGCTCTGATCGGGCGGCTCTGCGATCAGACTGAAGTGGTGGTGGGTGTCCCTACCGCGGGCCAGTCACTGCTGGAAGACCAGATTCTCGTCGGCCACTGTGTCAACTTCCTGCCAATCCGCGGCACGTGGACTGACGACACTGCCATCGGCGAGCATCTGCGCGCGGTCTCAAAGAGCGTTCTCGACGCCTATGAGCACCAGAGCTACACGCTCGGCACACTCGTCCGCAAGCTGAAGCTCGCGCGCGAAGCGAATCGGGTGCCCCTGGCGGAGATCCAATTCAACCTGGAGCGGCTCGCGGACCAGATCCGGCTGCCGGGGCTCAACATCGAGGTCGCGCCCAACAGCAAGGCCGCGGTCAACTTCGACCTGTTCCTGAATGTGATCGAGTCCGAAAGCGGCCTGCGCCTCGACTGCGACTACAACACCGACCTGTTCGATGCCGCGACCGTCGACTTGTGGCTCGACTGTTACGAGGCACTTCTGCAGTCCATCGTGTCCGATGCGACGACGGCCGTGGGCAAGATTGCCTATCTGCCGGCACGGGTCCGGCAGCGCGTGCTGTCGGACTTCAACCGAACGCAGGCGCCCTATCCGCAGGTCACTCTCCATCAGCTCTTTGAAAAGCAGGTCGCTGAACGACCACAGGCCATCGCCGCCCAGTACCGCGACGACAGCATCAGCTACGAGACGCTCAATCGCCGCGCCAACCAGCTCGCCAACCACCTGCTCAACCGCATTGGTGCCGGCAAGGCCGGCGAGCAGCGGCTCATCGGTGTGGCCGTCGAGCGCTCGCTCGATATGTTGGTGGCGCTGCTCGCAACTCTGAAGACCGGGTGTGCGTACGTGCCGCTCGATCCCACTCATCCGACCGCGCGACTGCGTCATATTCTGACTGATGCGAAGGTGGCTGCCCTCATCACGGACGGCGCGGTAGATTCGGAAGTGGTTCCGGCGGGCACTCCCGCGATCCAACTGAAAGCTGAAATCGGCGACATCGCCTCCGCGGTGGCAACAGCGCCCCGGGTCGCCGTGTCGAAAGACAGCACCGCCTACGTCATCTACACCTCCGGCTCGACTGGCTTGCCGAAGGGCGTAGCGGTCACTCACGCCGCGGTCGTCAACTTCCTGACCTCGATGGCGCGCGAACCGGGCATGTCGCCGGATGACGTGTTGCTCGCGGTCACGACGGTTTCTTTCGACATCGCCGGTCTCGAACTGTATTTGCCGCTCGTCACGGGCGCCCGGGTCGTCATCGCCGAACGCGAAGAGGGCATCGACGGCTTCGTGTTGTTGCTGCACATGGAGCAGTGCGGCGCGACAGTCATGCAGGCCACCCCTGCGACGTGGCGTATTCTGCTCGAGGCAGGCTTCCGCGCCAAGACCGGCTTCCGGATGTTGTGCGGCGGTGAAGCACTGCCGGCCGACCTGGCCGAGCGGCTGTTGGAAGGCAACGGTACGTTGTGGAATATGTATGGACCCACAGAAACCACGATCTGGTCCTCGTGTGCGAAAGTGAGCCAGGGAGCCAGGTCTATTACCGTGGGCAAGCCTATAGCCAACACGCAACTGTATGTCCTCGACCGGCGCGACCAGCCGGTGCCCCCGGGGGCGATCGGTCAACTGCACATCGGCGGTGACGGCGTGGCGCGCGGCTATCACAACCGCCCCGAGCTGACCGCCGAGAAGTTTGTGACCAATCCGTTCCAGGCGGGCCGGATGTATCGCACCGGCGATCTGGCCAGGTGGTTGCCGAACGGCGAGTTGCAGGTGCTCGGCCGGCTGGATCACCAGGTCAAGCTGCGCGGCTTCCGCATCGAACTCGGCGAGATCGAGACCGCGCTGACCCGTCGCAACAGCCTGAGCGCCGTCGCTGTACTGTTGCGCGAGGATCGTCCCGGCACGCCACGACTGGTGGCTTATTATGTAGAACCGACCGGAAAATCCCTGTCCGCGGATCAGCTCGCAGCCTCGGTGGCAGAGGATCTGCCGGAATATATGATTCCGAATGGATGGGTAAAGCTGGAGCGTCTGCCTGTTACACCCAACGGCAAACTCGACCGTGCTGCGCTGCCGATACCTGAAGTATCATCGGTCAACGAATCGGAGTTCTGGCCGCCGACGACGCCGACCGAGATCAGCATCGCAAAAATCTGGGCCGAGGTCTTGCATCTGTCCCGGGTAGGCGCAAATATGGATCTGCTCAAGCTCGGCGCCGATTCGATCCAACTATTCCAAATCGTCGCCCGATCCAGCAAAGAGGGGTTCAGGTTGAGTGCCAAGGAGTTGTTGCAGCTGCGGACGGTCCGGGCTGTGGCTGCGTCCGTTGATGATGCGGCCAGCCGCGCCGGCAGCGCCGATGCGGGCACCCGCAAAGCACTCCCGAGCCTGAGTCAATTTCAGCGCGGTCGCAGAGCGACTTCCACCACGAAGCGTTGATGGCCACCGCGAGTCATCAGGTTTCGAGTACGATTGCCGCAGATGCTGCCACGCATCTGGCGGAGGAGGCAGGCGCGTCGGATATGGAGTCCGGGGCAGCGGTCACTGATTTTCCATGCTCCGTCTCCCAAGAGCGCTTCTGGCTATTGGACCGGCTGGAGCCGGGCAATGCGTCGTACAACGTCGCCGTGCGCTGGCGCCTCGAAGGTCGCATCAGCACCGAGCTGCTGGAGGAAGCCTGGCGGGAAATCATCAGCCGCCACGAAATCCTTCGGACCCACTTCCTCGAAGTCGACGGTAAGCCCATCCAGCGGGTCGCGCCCCGGAGCAGTTTCAAACTAACCGAGATTGACCTCGCGACGCTGCCCGCCGACGGTCGCTCCGCCGAAGCCGATCGGATTGGGCTCATCGAGGCGCGCGCCCCCTTCGATCTGAGCACCGGCCCGCTTTTGCGGGTTATGTTGCTCAGACACTCACCGACCACCGCGGTCATCCTGATCACGACCCATCAGATCGTGTCGGACGGTTGGTCAATCGGCGTGATGGCGCGCGAAATGGGTGCCATCTACGAAGCCCTCAGCCGGCAGAAGGATATCCAACTGGAACCGCTCGCGATCCAGTATGGTGACTACGCGTCGTGGCAGTTGGAATGGCTGCGCGAGCGCGGTACCGACGCGGAAACGCAGTACTGGAGCCGGCAACTCGAGGCCGTCGTACCTTTCGAGGTTGTAGCGGACCGCCCGAGGCCCGCAGTCCCGACTACTAACGGCGCGATTGCATCGTTGGTTTTGCCACGCGACCTGACGACGAAGATGCAAGCGTTGAGCGCCGAACGCGGCGTCACGCTGTTCTCGGCGGTTGTAGCAACGCTCTGCGCAACACTGAGCCGGTACACCGGCAAGACCGAGATAGTCATCGGCACGCAGGTTTCCGAGCGCGACCAGGTCGAGCTCGAGCCGATGATCGGGCAGTTCGTCAACTCCCTGATCCTGCGCAACCACGTGGATGGAGATCCTACCTTCCAGGCGCTGCTGGATCGGGTCAGCACGACGATCTCGGCAGCGCTGGAGCACCGGCACATCCCGATCGAGCGGCTGTTGGGAATGGTCAAGGCCGGACGCGGCGGCAGCGACAGCCCGCCCGTTTCCATCAATTTCATTTTTCAGCGCACCTTCATCGAGAACCGCCAGTACTCGGACTTCGCGCTCATCGACCTGCCCTCGCTGCCGGCGGGCGCGATCTATGATCTCAACTTCTTCATGGTGGAGCGGCCGGACGGCTGGCGCTTCTCCTGTCAATACAACACGGACCAGTTCGAGGCAGACACCGCCACCCGGCTATTGAATTACTTCCAGGCGGCGCTGCGCAGCGCTGTGGAAAATCCGGCGCGGCCGGTTTCCCAGCTGTGGCTCGACGCGCCGGCACAGGTTCGCGCGCCCGAAACTACCGGGCTGGCGCCCCGGGAAGTCGTGGCTTCAACCAACGGCGAGCGCCTGGTGCCGCTGTTGCGCGGCGCGCGGATCGCGCCTCTCAGCAGTTCCGATATCGGTGACACGACACGTCTGCAGCAGGCATTGCGGCGTACGCATGCCACTGTTCTCGACGCAACGGGAATCGAAGGCCCGCTGCTGCTGAAATCCCTCGCCGGCTTCAACGGCAAAGTGCTGTTTGATCGGAGCAATACCGCCCGCGAACTGATCGCGCAACTGTTGAGTCGGGGTGTTGAAGCCTGGGCGGCGCACAATGACCCGCAGACGGGTCTCGTCGCCATCAATCGTATCCGGCAACTCCACGACCTGCGTCTGCTGGGCCAGCCGCTCACCGGCATCTCTTTCCTCGTTCTGGATCACGCCGGCCAGGTCCCTCCTGTTGGAGCGGCCGGCAAGTTGTACATCGACCGCAACGGCGAACGGTTCCCAACCTCTGACCTCGCCCGCATCCGGGCGGACGGATCTGTTGAGCTGATCAATGATGCCGACATCCTGCTGTCGCGCAGCTCAAAGGAGGTCGAGCAAGTCGCCCCCGATGCGGGTGCACCCGTCGATGCCGCCACGGAGCGCGAGCTGACCGCGATCTGGAGCGAGTTGCTGCAGCAGACGGATATCGATCCAACAGCCAATTTCTTCGAGCTCGGCGGCCACTCGCTGCTGGCTGCGCGGATGTTGGCGCGCGTCGAGACCCGCTTCGGCCGCCGTATAACACTGGGTTCACTGTTCCGGGCGCCGACGCTTCGCGGGCTCGCCCGCCTCCTCCACAGCAACGCGCGCGATTTCGATTTCCGGCAGATGGTGAAGTTGCAATCCGATGGCGCCAATCTTCCCCTGATCGCGATCAATAACACGGGCGTCTACTATCTGTTGGCGAAGCGTCTCGGTCCGCAACAGCCGGTTACATCGCTGCAGTTGTTCGATCCTGCCGCCAAACACGAAGCCCTGCCCGACACGCTCGAGAAGATCGCGGCGGAGTACGTCAAGTTGATCCGCCGCGTTCATCCCCAAGGACCCTACCTGCTCGCGGGTTGGTGTGTCGCCGGGGCCCTGGCTTTTGAGATTGCACGGCAACTCACGGAAGGCGGCCACGTCGTCAGCAACGTTTTCCTGATCGATTCCTGGGTGCCGAGATATTTCGAGCGGTTGCCGGGGCTGCGCCGCGCGATCGGCACCTATTCGCTGCGCTGGCAACTCGCCCGCGCCGACTGGCGCAATTACCGCTCGGGACGGCAGTCGTTCCAACAGTTTCTCGATCAGCGTCCAAGCCTCGGAAAGCTGCTTCAAGTGCTGCGGCGAATCTCGGGGCAGCCCGTCGCCCCCGCTCATCGCGACGCCATGGCCGGCGCCGAGGAATACGATCGTTGGCTGCTCGAGTATCTGAAGACTACGACCCACCGTTACGAGCCTCGCACCTACGGCGGGCGAGTTACGCTGCTACGCAGCAGAGAAGAGCCTACCGGCTGGCTGTTTGACCCTCACGCAGGTTGGGGTCGCTTTGTAGACGGCGGAATCGAGCTGGCGATGGTCGACGGCAATCACTTCACCATGTTTCAGGATCCCGGTGCCACGCAGATGGCGCAACGTATGGGGCCCGCGCTGACGGCTGCCCCGCAGTCGACCTGAAGCCGCACCGCCGGAATGCGTGCGTTCGAACTACTCCTGCTGCTTGCCTGCGCGGCTTTCAGTATCCGGCTGGCCGCCGGGGGCCGCGCGAGCACCTGGATCCACGCCATGCAATTGGCGTTGGCACTCCTCGTACTCGCGCAACTGCTGCTCGAAGGCTGGCGTTGGCAAGTGTTCCCGGCATACGCCGCCGCTGTCCTGATTGCACTGACACCCGCTGTTCTGGGTCAGACTGCTCTGGTCCTGCTGTGCTCGGCCGGCGCCACCTTTTGCCTGCTGGCAGCGTCCATCGGCGCCTGCCTGGTCTTCCCATTCATCGAGCCGCGCTTCCCGGCAGGGTCGATTGCTGCCGGCACCACATCGATCCCCGTTAGCGTCACACACAGCGCGACCGAGCCGAAAGAGTTGCAGGCGCAACCAGAGGTTCTGCTCTGGTATCCCACACCCCAGCCAGGCTGGCGGGCCCGGTTCGTGGCCGATCTGCAAGCGCGTGTTGAACATGGACTACGGGCCATTCCCACAGAGCCGGCCACCCGTGCGGCGGCTATCGCGCGCCTGGGACGGAAATTCCCGGTAATCCTGTATTTCGACGGGTGGCCCGAAGACAAGACACAGAACGTCAACCTGATCCTGGAGTTGGTGAGCCGCGGGTTCGCCGTTGCCTCAGTTACATACCGCGGCATAGATCGTCCCCTGGTCGTTTACTCTTCCGACATCGAAATGCAACGTTCGGTGCAACTCGATCACGAGCGAACCCGGGCGCACGCCCGGGATGCCGTGGCAGCACTGAATGTGCTGGAAAAGCTGGCCACGGAACCCAACGGTCCGTTCACAAACACGTTGGACACGCAACATGCGGGGGCCTTGGGTTTCTCGTTCGGAGGCGCGGTAGCGGCCCAATTCGCCCGTATCGACCCGCGCGTCCGGTCAGCCATCAACCTGGACGGGCGCCATTGGGGTGATGCGTTGGACAGCGGTGTCAGCAAACCCTACATGTTTATTTGCGAAGAACTGATCATACCGAGCGACACTGATGTCGCCTCGCCGGATCCGGCCACCCGCTACGAAGCCCGCCTGGACCGGATAGACTATGCCCAGCTCGACAAAAATCAGCTGGAAAACGGCGGCATTCGGGTCACCATACCCGGTGTGGCGCACATGAATTTCACGGACGTGCCGTTGCGCTCGCCACTGATTCGATACTCTTCCAACGGCAAGTTGGACGCGCGTCGCGTCCAGGAAATCATCCGGACTTACGTGGTCGAATTCTTCGCTCGCTACGGTACACCGGGGCATACCGCCCCGCCGCTCGATACGCCGTGGCCGCAGTTCCCGGAGGCACGGGTAAGCACCTGGGCGTCGCCGCACTGAGCACATCCGTTGACTTCCGGATGTGATGCGGTCAACATTTTGGAAAAATAATATCCGCCCGACCGGGAACCGCCATGACGACGACGGCGACAGCGAGCCTGCGAGATGCGCCAGATGCCCGCAGAGCCCGGCCAATGCTGCTGGCTGTGGTGCTTGGAGTTGCCGTGCTCGCGACGCTCGCCGGCGTGTTCTTTCGCACCTACCACCTCGGCGCCAAGACTTTCTGGGGCGATGAGCTCGTCGGGCTCACTCACACTCTCGGTTACACGGAAGAGGAAATCGTCCGTGCCGGCCCCCGAATCCGTACCGCCGCCGACGTGCAAGCGTACTTCAACCTCGCTGGTCCCGACCACCAGGGCCCGCGGCCCCTGCGCGCGACTATTCATTCGTTGGCCAGTGAAGATCCCCAACACCCGCCGCTGTTTTATCTAATGCAACGCCTGTGGGTCGCGGTAGCGGGTGTGTCCGCGACGGCACTGCGTATCCTGCCGATGACATTCGGAGTACTCGCCATCGCCGCCATGGGCTGGCTCGCCCTCGAGTTGTTCCAGAGTCGGCGCGCAGCATTGATTGCGGCCTCCTTGTATGCCATCTCGCCGTTCGCCGTGTTGTATGCCCAGGAAGCGCGGGAAACAACCTTATGGGCGTTGGAAATCATGATCGGCAGCGCGCTGTTGCTGCGCGCGATCCGCAGTTCCGGCACGGCCTGTTGGATCGGGTATGCGATCGTCTGCCTGGTCAGTCTTTACACCTATCCGCTGACCGCGGCGGTGATGGCTGCCCACTGCGCGATGCTGGTCACGCTCCCGGAGCTACGCCGGCGCCGCGTGCTGTGGCCCTATTTCCTGGCCAGCGGCGGCGCGACGCTGTTGTTTCTCCCATGGCTCCTGTCCGGTGAAACGAAAGCCGGCGCCAAGGCAATCGGCCTGCTGCTCGCGAACAACCCGTCGCCGCTACAGGTGGTGTCAACTTTCCTGCGGGGTATCAAAGCGACGATGATCGACCTGGGGGAGATGCAGCCCGGCACCCCCGCCCGGACCCTCGTCGCCGTACTGGGAGCAGCCATACTCGCTGTCGTGCTCGGGAGCCTGGCGCGCCTTGCGTTCAAATCGCGCGCGCAGCCCGCGAGCCGCTTCATACTCGCACTGTTCATCATCCCCGCGTTGCCGCTGCTGCTGATCCATGGCGGCGCACTGATCAGTCAGCTCCGTTACCTGCAACCGGTGTTTATTGCCACTCACCTGGCCCTGGTGGCGCTGTTTTGCGCGAGCTTCACCGGCGAGCGGAACGCGCGACCCATGGCACCGGTGTTTGCAGTCACCTACCTGTTGATTGTCGGCTTCGGCGCCCTGTCGTGTTACATCAGCGGCAGCGTGACCACCTGGTATCAGAAGGCCTATCAACGCAGCCCGCAGGTCGCGGCGCTCATCAATCAGGCGGACACCCCGCTGGTGGTGGGCGATGAGGCGGTGGCCAACGATCGCGGCACGTCGCGCGTCCTGGAGATTGCCTACTCGCTCAATCCCGGCGTCGCCATGCGGGTCAACCTGCATTGCGAGGCCTGCCTGATCGATCCGCCACCGCGCATCGATGTATTTGCGGATGCCTACCGCTTCCGCACCGTGTTCGTGCTCGGCCAGTTGAAGCGGCAAATCCCGGCGGGAAGTTACGACGTACGACACGTCGGAATCGACATTGACCCGGCCACTCGCGGCCCGTTGGAGATGTTTTCCCCCTATCCGCGCTGAGTGTGGATTCGCGCATGACCGGCCCGGTCGCGCACGGGTATTCTTCCCGCATCTATGAGTGAACAGCACGTCAAGCCCGCGAACCCGCGTCGTCTCGGCTACAAGGCGCTGGAGATTCTGCTGGGCCGCCTGCCAACAGGCCGTTGGGCGCGATCGATTCCGGGGCTGCCGGCGCTCTACACCAGCCGCCTCATGGCGCGACGCGATCACACCGGTCTGCACAGTGGAATCTACCCCACGTATGACGCCGCGATGGCCGCTATTCCGCCCTCGCGCAAGGCGGGCTGGGATCACGAGGGAGCCGCCCAGCTCTGGGTCGACCAGATCGATCCGGTGCGTCTGTCCACCTATCCGATCTTTTTCTGGCTGGACCAGCTCTACCGCGAAAACCACGCGCTCGTGGATGTGGGCGGGTCCATCGGCCTTACCTACTATGGCTACCGACGACTCGGCCGGATTCCTGCCGGTGCGAGTTGGACAGTCGTCGAGGTCGGTGCCATCGCCCGCCAGGGGACTGAGATTGCCCGCCGCGAGGCTGCAGCGTCGCTGAGCTTCGTGGACGACGTGGCGGCGCTGTCCCGCTGCGACGTGTTGCTGTCCGCCGGTGCCCTGCAGTTCATGCCGGTTTCGATTCCTGGCCTGCTCGAGTCCCTGCCGCAGAAGCCACGCTACATCGTGCTCAACAAGCTGCCGCTGACCCCGGGCTCCGATTGCTGGACCCTGCAGAACTACGGGCCGGCCGTGACACCCAACAGACTGTTCAATGAACAGAGGTTTCTGCAGTACTTTGCCGGCCACGGGTATCGGCTGCGCGATCGCTGGGCCGTCGAGGACCTCGACCTCCTCATTCCGTTTTATCCGGAACGCTTCATCAAGACTTTTGCAGGCTTCGTGTTCGAGCGCAGCTGATGCGCAAGCTGTCTCCGACCTCCTGGGTCACGGCGCAGAATCTGTTCAAGCAGGGATTCTCCATCGCCCTGTTTGCGATCCAGGCACCCATGTTGGGTCCGCACGCCTTCGGTCTCATTGCTCTGGTGATGGTGTTCATCGGCTTCTGCGAAGCGGTGCTGGAAATCGCCGCCACGGATGCGCTCGTCTCAGTAACGGACATCGACGAGCGGCACTACGCCACCATGACGACGGTCAATGTCGTCGCGGGAGTGGTACTCGGAGTGCTGATATTTGCCGGCGCGCCGTGGATTGCAGCCAATTTGCGCGAGCCGGAGCTGACTTCGATTCTGCGCTTCATGGCGCCCCTGCCGATACTGACCGTGCTCACCTCGGCACCGAGCGCCGCCTGCCGCCGCGAGCTCAACTTCCAGCCGCTGGTGACGCGGATCGTGTTGAGTACGACCGTAGGGGGCGCCGTCGGACTGATACTCACCTTCCTGCAATACGGGGTGTGGGCACTCGTGTGGCAGGCAACGCTGCAGCGGGTGCTGAACGTTGCCATTCTGTGGCGACTGGTGAAGATTCCCTTCCGCCTGGGGTTCTCCGCGCCCCACTTTCGCGAGCTGCGCCGCTACGGCGGCCCGATGGCGCTGTCGCAGGTCATGGCCTGGGCCGGCGATCAGATTCCACGCTACGTACTCGGCTTGTATCTCGGAGCCAGCGAGCTGGGGCTGTTCAGCCTCGCTGCGCGGCTGTGTGAAATCGTTACCCAGCTCGCGGTCTCGCCCCGCTACGGCGTTGCCCGCATCGAGATGCGGCAGTTCCGAGAGAACCACGCCGGCATCAACGAGGCGATGCGACGCATCCTGGTACAGATGAGCGCTCTCGCATTTCCGCTTTGCGTCGGCGGAGCTGCCGTGATGCCCTCTCTGTTCAGTGCATGGCTCAACGCGCGCTGGAGCGGCGGCGTACTGCCAGCACAGCTCATGTTGTTGGGGATCGTGCCGCAGGTCACCCACTACGCTCTGAGCGCCGCAATACTGGGAGCCAACCGGCAATCCGCTATCGCGATCAACGCAACGGCACAGACGATTATTCTGACTCTCGTCAGTCTGGTCTTCGCGCCACTGGGACTGTATGCCGCTACGGCGGCCATTGCCTGCCGTCCGTTACTCACCTCGGTGTTCCCTCTGATGTTTGCGCGCCGCTACTGCGATATCGAGCCCGGGAAGGTGCTGTCGGCCCAATTGCCGGCATTGTCGGCGGCCTGCATCAGCGGGATAGTCGCATTTGCCGGGCAATGGCTGCTGGCGCCTCACGTCAACAGCGTTGCTCTGCTGGTACTGTTGGTTTTGGCGGGTGGCATTACCTATGCCGCCGCTTCGGCATGGCTGATGCCGGAGTTCGCAGCGCAGATGAGCGCGCGGTTAGGCCGGCGGCGGAGTCCAGACCCCGTAAGTGCGGGTCGACCGGAACCCCCTGCTCAATGAGCGTACTCCTGAAAGCGTGCCCGCAGCAGCTACTTTGAGCAAATCGCGCAGCGGCGCAACTCCAGGTGCCGTAGGCTGCACGCCGAAGCGCCGCAGGCGACTGTTGATTTTGTGAATTTTCGCGGCCCGCTCGACTGAGCGCAGCTCGTAGTTCACGCTGATGGCGACCGAGACGTTGTTGCCATTCTGCACCCAATGCGGTGCGGCCACCGGGACGTGGATCCCGTAGCCGGCCTTCAGATCGTAAGCGATAGCGTCCTTCTGACGCTCCGCCCTGTACACGGCACTGCTGATGTCGCCGGCGAAATATCGTTCGCGCTCTTCATTTGTCACGAGCGTACGATCCTCGTGATCGAAAACATAAAACCACTTGTCGCCCCGCACCTGCACCAGGAAGTTGGTTTCGGCGTCGAAGTGGTATGGAGTCACCCTGTTAGGCGAGCTGATGAGAATCAGCGTTTCACCCACGACGACATCCGAACGCATCTGCTCACCGGCGCAGCTGACTACGCGGCCGAGGAAGTCCTGCAGCACCGGGCCGTACACCGCGTCCTGTTCTGTATGTTTGAGGATGACAATCGAGTCGTTGTGCTCGATGTTCGCAATCGTCTCCGGCAGTGACGCTCGACCACCCGTGCCGGCCTCCCATTTGTTGCCGATAGCAACCTTGCCGTTGGACCAGTACGGCTCGTGTTCCTTGGGCGTGCGTTTTGCCAGTTCCAACAGGTTGTCGAGATCGAACAACGGGTTGCTCGACAGACCGTGGCGGAACAGGAAGCTGCGACGGTTGTAGTTCTGTCGAAAGATCCCGTCGGAGTCGAGTAGGCTCGGCTCCATGATCAGGCCTTGCGCATCCGGGCAGCGAAATTGTTGACGCGGCGGCGAATCGGAATCATGAGGCGCATCGCTGCCGCCTTCGCGGCATCGCCGCGGGGACTCATGCCGGGAACGGCAGGCTGTATGCCTGCACGACGCAGGAAATGATTACAGGCACGCGTGCGACTGCGCGCGCGGGTGACGTCGGTCTCGATGACGAAGGAATACGATATCGACCGGCCGGCACCGGTCTGCACCCAGTGGGGACAGTTCTGCGGTTGATGATGTCCATCACCCGCCTCGAGCGCATACACCTTCTCGAGCTTCGGATCGCGAGTCGGCAGATCGACCTCGGCGATGCTGACGACACCCTCTCTGTAGAAAGCTTCGAGTTCGGTCTCGCTCATGCTGGAGGGCGCGTAGACGTGGTAGTTCTTGCGCCCCTGGATTTGCGCAAAAAAAGCGATTTCGGGATCGAAGTGACATGGAGTGATCGAGGCGGCGGACGTGACGAAGACAGCGGACTCGAGCCGTGCGACGCGCTCCCCTTTGAGTCCGCCACGCAATTGCATCACCTGCTCAAAGAGCGTGTCGAGCAGTTGCCGGAAGTGGGGATCATGATTCTCCGGCCGTTTCAGCAGGACGCGGACCGAGTGGGAGTCCAACCGCTGCATGGCTTCCGTCACTGACCATTGGCTGTGAGGAACGGAAGTGAATTCGGTTGCGGCCGAAGACGCGGCAGCGGCAACAAAATAGTCGCGCGGCGTAGCCGCATAGCGGCCTGCGAGCTCCACCAGGGAATCGAATCCGAACAACGGCTGGGTGTGCAGATTATGTGAGAAGCCAAATGGTTCCCGATCGAAGCGATCGCTGAAACCGGCCGGTTCAATGAAAAGCTGGGGTCCCTTGGAAGTCATGCTGGCGTTGTTATGATTTCGGAAAAGCCCGCTGATAGTGACGTTAGCACAGTATCCGGCAGGGTCGCACAGGCACCAAAGACCTGCGTCTCAGTGGCTCCGCACGGCCTGAAGTCCGTTGCGGGCGTTACGGTAACCCTGTGCTGCAGCGCGACGGGACGACGGCCACCGGAGTCGCTATTTTATGGCAAAGTAGGCCGACAGGAATTGAGACCTTGCACTCGGCACCTGCCATAGGTGAACTGGTTCAATATCCGTCTATCGTGCCCCACAATAATCAAATGAGCGCCGAACGAATCGTGCCTGAGCCTCTCGAGGAGTCTGACCAGGAAATTTCAGACGCCCTCGTACTGCTGTACAAGCTGCCCGATGCGTCCCTGGAGAGCATCTGGCAGGCCCAGGCAGCCCTGGGAGTGGATTTCGTAGAAGCCGCCCTGCATACCGGCCTCGTCACCCAGTCGGAGATCGATGCCGCCCAGGACTGGGTGCGTCGCCGGCAGATGAACGAAGGTCGCAGCATCATCGAGGAAGCCCTGCGCCGCAACCCGAAACCGAATGCGGTGGTGGTCTGGGAAGGCGACAAGCTGCATCCGGGCAAGGAGCTGATTCTCGCCCACGATCCGTACTGTGAGCGCAGTGAGGCTATTCGCACACTGCGAACTGAATTGCTCATGCGTACCAATGGTCGCCGCGGTGCGGCCATGTTTGCGTTGCTGAGCCCGTGTCCTGGTGAGGGGCGCTCGCAACTTGCGGCGGAGCTCGCACTCGCCTTTGCCCAGTTGGGAAGTCGAACTCTACTGGTCGACGCCGACATGCGCCGCCCGCGGCTGCACACTTTATTTGGCGCCGACAATGCAGTGGGACTGGCCCAGGCTTTGGTCGATCTGAAATCCATGAAAGTACATGGGGTTGAAGGCGTCACCAAGATGGGGCTGCTGACCGCGGGCAGTCTGCCGAACAATCCGCTCGAACTGTTGTCCGGTGGCCGGTTCGAACGCATGGCGGTTGAATGGCGCCGGTCTTACGACTACGTCGTCATCGACACGCCGCCCGCTTCGCAGTACTCCGATGCGCTTGCGGTCGCCTCTGTCGCGGGCCACGTGCTCATGCTCGGCCGAACAAATTCGACGCCGTTTAACGCTTTGACCGAGTTGCGGCGCAAGCTCGCGACCACTCAGGCCTGGGTGCTGGGTGCGGTCATGAATAATTATTGAGCTGCCGCGCCGCCCGGCGCGTCCGCACCACTGGCATTCCGCGAAGTTGAGTGTTATGTTGGTGTCGCAATGTGAACTGCGACACACGCCTTGTAGTAGATCGCAGACACTTTGCTTTTGCCCTTTATTCCTTGCCTAATGCCTGCCACTCGCACGCCAGGAAGCGCACCGCGTCCTGACGGGTAGAGAGGCATTTTGCACCGCGCGGTCACGCGGTTTCAGTTCAAATTTGGGCGGGGTTTTAAATGAGTTGGAATCCGAAAGCGTCCCGGGCGCTGCGCGTAACGACTTTGCTGGCTGGCATGCTGACTCTGGCGGCCTGCGGCGGTGAAACCGGCAGCGGCACTGCCGCCGCCCAAGCCGAAAGCACCACCACCGCCTCGGTCGCTCTCGCCTCCCCCACCTATTCTGTCAAACAGAGCTCCGGCTCGGTCACTGTATCAGTGGCCCGCTCGGGCGATACGCAAACCGCCTCGAGCGTCACGTATGCGTCGCATGACGGAACGGCCGTG
>Ga0181534_10000805_pt1 | contig 21641 bp, 20 predicted proteins | sample PEATcosm2014_Bin_37_FD_119758 | JGI IMG/M metagenome (GOLD analysis project Ga0181534, IMG submission 119758) | Peatland microbial communities from MTU Mesocosm Facility, Houghton, MI, USA - PEATcosm2014_Bin17_10_metaG | ecosystem: Environmental > Terrestrial > Soil > Wetlands > Peat | place...
ACCCACCGGCAGATCCTGGAAAGCAAACAGACCGTCGATCTCGCGACCACGCAGGTCCGCGCTACAGAGCGCGAGCTCGAGCGAATGAAGAGTGGCATAGAGCAGGGCGTGGTCGCGCATCGGGACCTGGACAAAGCGCAGGACGCTCGCGATGACGCGCGTCTCACTTACGACCACGCGGTATCGAATGCAAAGCTCCAGGAAGACAGCCTGAACTTCGATTTGAAAAACAAGCGTACCGATGTTGAGCGCCAGAAGCTCCTGGTAGCGGATCTGGAACGGCGCGTCGCTGCGTTGACCGTCCGATCGCCGGTGCAAGGCATGGTCGGCAGCCTGTTGGTGAATCAGAGGGCGGCCGTCACTGAAAACGAGGGCCTGCTCACTGTGGTTGACCTGTCCGCGCTGGAGGTCGAATTCAGGGTCTCCGAATCATATGCGTCGGATCTCGCCATCGGCATGTCGGCCGACATCAACTATGCCGGCAAGAACTACCGGAGCACGGTGACCGCGATCTCGCCCGAAGTCCAGCAAAACGAGGTCAAGGGCAGGGTGCGCTTTGCGGACCCGATACCGCCGGGGTTGCGCCAGAACCAGCGCGTCAACGTTCGTATCGTGCTCGACCAACGCAATAACGTGCTGAAGGTCGAGCGCGGGGGCTTCGTTGACTCGGGGTCCGTTGCTTATCGCGTACAGGGCGACGTTGCCACGAAGCTGCCCGTGAAGCTGGGTCCGATGAGTGTTGGAGAGGTGCAGATACTCTCGGGCCTCAACGCCGGCGACCAGATCATTGTCTCGAGCATCAGCGATTTGGGTGATGCGCCGCAAGTGCACCTGACTGACTGAGGAATCGTCATGATTGATATGCATAACATCAGCAAAGTGTTTCGCACGGATGTGGTCCAGACACATGCGCTGCGGGATCTCACCTTGAAAGTCGAGCGGGGCGAATTCGTTGCCATTACCGGCCACTCCGGCTCCGGCAAGACCACCTTCCTGAACGTCGCAGGTCTGCTGGAGGAACTCGACAGCGGGCGTTATACATTTGACGGCCAGGACGTCAGTCGCCTCACCGACAATCAGCGCTCTGGCATCCGAAACGAGAAAATCGGCTTCATTTTCCAGGGCTTCAATCTGATCCCGGATCTCAACGTCTATCACAACGTTGAAGCGCCGTTGCACTACCGTCGCATGCCGGGAGCCGAGCGACACCGGCGCGTGACGGCAGCGCTCGATCGTGTTGGCCTCGCCACCCGAATGAAGCACATTCCAGCGCAGTTGTCGGGAGGGCAGCAACAGCGCGTGGCGATTGCGCGCGCCATCTGTGGAGATCCGCGGGTGATCCTGGCCGATGAGCCGACGGGAAATCTGGACACCACCATGTCGGAGCAGATCATGCAGTTGCTCCTGGAAATCAACGCGGCGGGCACTACCATCCTGATGGTGACGCACAACCCGGAACTGGCGCAGCGCGTACACCGTCAACTTCACATCGTCGATGGCCAGATCGACCAGATTCATCACTTCAAGTCGGTACAACCGTTGCCCGCCGTCAAAACCGCGGCGAATTGAGGAGGCACCGTGCTCATCCACGACCTGCGGCTGGCCGTCAGAAGCCTGCGACGCAATCCGGTTCTCAGTGCTCTCATGATCGGCGCTATAGCAGTGGGCATAGCGGCGTCCATGATCTCCATCACGCTCTACCACGCGCGTGCCGGTCACCCCATTCCCTGGAAGGATGACAAGCTGTTTGCGGTCACGCTCGATACCCGGGATGACGAGCCGCCGCAGAGCTTCGAGCGACACCCTGAATATCCCCCATTCCAACTGACATACCAGGACGCCCGCGCCCTGTACACCTCGGACATCCCGCAGCACTCAGTGATGATGTTCCGGTCCGGGCAGGTCTTAACACCGGACAATCACGGCGTGAAGCCATTCGGCGTATCCACCCGGGTTACGACTGCGGACTTCTTCACGATGTTCGATGTTCCGTTTCTCTACGGCAGCGGCTGGCCGCGAGCGCAGGACGACGCGCCAGGCGCGGTGGTCGTGCTGTCGAGATACATGAATGAGAAAATATTCGGGGGCGCCAACAGCGTTGGCCGCCTTGTGGTTCTCGATGGGCGCTCCTACCGTGTGGTGGGTGTCATCGCGTCCTGGATGCCGCGGCCGAAATACTACGATCTCAACGGTTGGGAGGGTTGGGAAATTCCGGAGGAGGTGTTCATCCCCTTTGGTTGGGGTCGTACGCTCAAGATGTCGCCCCACGGGAATACCAACTGCGTGCGTAGGAGCGCGAAGATGGATGGACCCGATTCTCTATACACCCAGGAATGCGTCTGGCTGCAGTACTGGGTAGAAGTCCGCAATCGCGCCGAACGCGACCGATATCAGGCCTTCGTCGACAACTACACGAACGAGCAGCGGTTGCACGGGCGCTTTCCGCGCAAGAACAACAATCGCGTAGTGAACGTACCCACCTGGCTGGCCATGTGGGACGTGGTGGGCGAGGACAGTCGCATGCAACTCGTGCTGGGTTTCGTATTTCTGGCGGTGTGCGTTCTCAATACGATCGGGTTGATGCTGGCGAAGTTTCTGGCGGCCGCGCCGATTTCCGGGTTGCGACGGGCTCTCGGCGCACGCCGCAGTGATATCACGCGGCAACACCTGATCGAGGTCATTGTTGTCGGGCTGGCAGGCGGCGCGGTCGGCATGGCCCTGACGCTCGGCGGATTGGGGGGGCTGAAGGTGCTGATGTTCTCGGGCCGGCTGGCTCATTCCCACAATCCGGACCGTCTCGTGCTGATCCAGTCATTCTTCCATATGGATATTCCGGTCATGCTGGCGGCCGTCGGCCTGTCGCTGTTGGCGGGCATATTGGCGGGCCTCTACCCGGCGTATCGCATCGGGCATCTGGCGCCCGCGACGTTCCTGAAGACCCAATAGGACACACTCAAATGGAAATTCGTCCGCTGCTCGCCGCCCTGTGGCGCAACAAGACCGGGCCGTTGCTGGTGGCCGCACAGATTGCCCTGACACTGGCCGTCGTTGTCAACATGGCTTACCTGGTGCATCAGAAACTGGCGGACGCGGGTAAGCCCACAGGAATCGATCTGGGCAACGTGTTCTGGATAACGACCGAGGCGAACACCTCCGATTACAACTATGCGGCAGCCGTCAAGGCAGATCTCGCGTATCTGAACTCCCTGCCCGGTGTGGTCGCTGCCTCGACGGCGAACAACATACCGCAGACATTCAGCAACTCCAGCCTGACATTCGCTGCGGATCCGCAAACACTGCTCAATCCGAGCGGGGGCACGTTCGGCACCCTGTATTTTGGCACCGACCGGTTCATTGACGCCCTGGGCTTGAAACTCGTTGCCGGGCGCAACTTCGCGGCGACGACAGTAGGACCTCCGGCGACGGATTTCGGGAGCGCCATGTCTGCCTGGGTCCCCGAAGTCATTGTGACCCAGATTTTCGCCGATAAGGTCTTTCCGAAAGGCGATGCGTTGGGGAAAACCGTCTACGTCGGTTTCATCAATAAATCGTGTGTGATAGTGGGCATCGTGGAGCAGATGCGCGCGAATCCGTTGCCTTCGCAGTACGACCAGTTTGCGACGCAGATTGTCATCCTTCCGGCGATTCCGCCGGGGCCGGGCGGTCATTACATCGTGCGCACGCAGCCGGGTCGGCGGGATGCGCTGATGGCTGAGGTCGACAAGAACTTCGCGGATTTGCAGCCCGGACGGTTCGTCGAGCGCCTGGAAGCGATGGATCGCACGGCCGAGGATGCGCGGGAAGGGTATCGCGCGAGCGCCATCATTCTGGCCGTGGCCACCTTCTTCGTGGTGATGGTGACTATCGTGGGTATCGTGGGCCTGGCTGCGTTCAGTGTTGCTTCGCGTACCAAGCAGCTCGGCACGCGGCGGGCAATCGGAGCGCGCAAGTTTCACATTCTGCGCTATTTCCTGGTCGAGAACTGGATCATCACCACCGGGGGTGTGGTACTGGGCTCCCTGCTGGCACTGGCCGCGGGAGTGGAACTCAGCAGCATGTACCAGATGTCACAGCTGCCTTTGTATTATCTCGTTGGTGGGGTGCTGATGTTGTGGGTTGTCGGATTGATTGCCGTCCTGATACCGGCACTACGCGCCGCGGCCATTTCACCAGCCGTGGCGACGCGTACGGTGTGACGGTCAGTGCGAGCTGCCGGGGAAGAGGCGACAGTAGATGCAGTGAGTGTCTGGTGATTCTTCTATCCAGACGTGTTTGATCCAGTGCTTGCCGCCGTGTTTGGAAGCTGCGTGTTCCCAACCCTGTTTCGCCAGATCGTGGGCGACGACATCCGCGGGTTGGGCCTCCTGGAGAATCTCGGTTGCTCGCGCGGTTTCGATCGCGCCCCGCGGCTGCACAGTGACGGTGGTCGAGCCGTTGTCGATACGCTGGGCCAACATTTCGGGGTAATGCTGCTCACCTTCGTTTCGCAGGAAGGTGCTGAAGTACTGCACGCACTTGTCGTGCATGGAGCTCGCGGGCTGGCAGGCAGCGCGGCCCAACTCGCGGGTGGCCGTGAGATCGACCCGATCCGTAGGAAACCCGTCCCGAATCAGATTCGTGCGCACACGATGGGCAGTCTCGAAGTCGTTGAAAACTGCGAGGATGACAGCACTCATGACTCCCTCCTTACGGTTGATAAAGGGAGCAGGTCGAATCGGAGTCTACTCCTTGCGTACGGAAATACCACGGGGATGAAGCTCGAGCTTGGGCTCAGAGGGACGGGCCGCGTTGCATAACGAGAGGTTATGTGCGGCTGCCCCCTTTTCATGGCGGCCGCGAGGGATCGGTCGTACATATCCATAATGTGTGTTTGCATCTTGCGGGTCTGCGCAGTGTTGCTGCTTGCGGCAGGCCTACCGGCGCTGGCCGCGGAGCATGAGCGCCCAACGCTGGTCTTCGTCGATAATGACTTCCTCGGCCCGGGTCAATCCAACATCCAGTCCTTGATTCCGCTGCTGCGTACGCCGGGCGTCCGGGTGTTGGGAATCGGGGTCGTCACGGGGGATGCCTGGCTCGCCGAGGAGACGGCTCACGTGCTGCGATTCCTGGAAATCGCGGACCGCGCCGACGTCCCTGTATTCGCGGGAGCCCAGACGCCGCTCATCCGGACCCGTGCCGAGATGACGGCCTGGGAGAGTCGCTACGGGCGCATTCCCTGGAAGGGCGCCTGGAACGCGCCCAAACCGGGTCGAACCTATCATCCGGATGACCCCGCATTGATTCCTGAGTTGGTTGAAGGGCCGCCATCAACTGAGGCGGCCGTGGAGAATGCAGCCAGCTTCCTCATCCGGGCTGTGCATGAGCATCCGGGCGAAGTGACGATTATCACCGCGGGCCCGTTGACCAACATCGCACTGGCCATCCGTCTCGATCCGGCGGTTTCCCGCCTGGCCCGCGAGATCGTCATTGAAGGCGGCAAGCTCGATAACAGCATCGCGCGGGTGACGGGTAATCCGGACTACGGAACGGACTTCAACTTCGTGTTCGATCCGGAAGCGGCGCATATCGTGCTGACCGCTCCGTGGGCACGAGTAACGGTGGTGGGTGATGTGACAGAGCCGGTGAAAGTCACCCGCGAGATCACTGACCGCATTGGCCGCTCGCAATCCCCCGTGGCTCAATATTTTCGCGCGTATGCCAAGGTCGGTCAGCCCTTCTGGGATGAGATCACGGTGGCGGTGGCACTCGACAGGACCCTGGTGACTCAGGAAGTCGTGGCGCGCATGGATGTCGACCTCCTGCCGGGTGCAACGTATGGCCAGGCGCAGGTGTGGGCCGACGATCAGGCAGCGGGCGAGGGCGCAATGCCGGTACACATCGTCCGCGAAATGGATGTCCCGAAATTCCTCGCGACGTTTACTGCGCTCGCTACAAAATGAATGTGAGGCAGGAGGTCGTTGCCGGCCTGACCAGCTTTCTCGCCGCGGCGTATCTGGCGGTGGTGATTCCGACTCTCCTGTCGACAGGAGGCATGGACCGGGCTGCGGCCACCACGACGACGCTCGCCCTCATGGCCATTTTCAGTCTGGCCATGGGCGCATACGCCAATTTCCCGTTTGTGGTGGGTCCAGGAATCGGTGGTTCGGTGATCCTGGGTGCCACGTTGCCCCAGGTCGAGCACCTATCGTGGCCCACAGGCCTCGGTATTGCGCTGAGCTCCGGGCTGTTATTTTTCGTACTGACCCTGACCGGAGCGCGGTCACTCGTCGTCCGCTGGATCCCCGTCCAGATCAAACAGGGGCTGGGCGCCTCCATCGGTTTGTTCATCGCCGTGTTGGGCTGTCGCCAGGCGGGGTTCGTTGCCGTCAATGCACGAACCAACGCCCTCACGCTCGGCGACTTCAGTCACCCTGGAGCACTCGTGGCTCTTTTGGGCCTGGTGATCATTCTGGCGCTCGAAGCTCATCGGGTGCGCGGTGCCCTGTTGATCGGCGCGGGACTCGCGACGGCGGCAGGTTTCCCGTTGGGTGTCAGTCATCCGCCCGACTCGCTGGTGTCGTGGCCTCATTCGCCGGCGTCGATTCTCTTCAAAGTGGATTTTGGCAGTGTGTTCACGGCGCCGGCCCTGCCGTATCTGTTCGCGTTTTTTGCCGGAGAGTTCTTTTCGACCCTGGGCACGACATTGGCTGTTGGCGCCAAGGCGGGTCTGACCGATGGACAAGGTAATCTGCCGCGAATCGAGCGGGCGTTCCTGGTTGATTCCGTGGCTGCGACTCTAGGGCCGCTTGCCGGTGTTCCCGCGCTGACCGCCTTGGTTGAGTCGGCAGCGGGCGCGGAGGCTGGCGGTCGTACCGGGCTCACCGCCATGGTCGCGGCTGCCGGCTTCGCCGCGATGTTGTTCCTGACTCCGCTGGTACTGGTGATCCCGAAGGAAGCGACCGCCCCCGCGCTGATCGTTATCGGCATGTCAATGATGCAGACTTTCCGGGGAGCCGCCCTGGAGACTCCGGCCCTGCTCATGATGCTGTTGACGTTGATTTCCAACAGCTTCGGTATCGGCATTGCCGGCGGCGTGGTGTTCTACGTGCTGGTGCAGATCGTGTCGGGGCGCGTCAAGGAGCTCTCGCCAGGTTTGGTCTTGTTGGCCCTGCCGTTGGCATACTATCTCTATGGCGCCGCAACCCCTCACTGAAAGGCAAAGAGAGTTTTTTCAGCGGCTGCCGAAGGTTGAGCTGCATTGCCACCTCCTGGGTACAGTGCGGCGGGAGACCTTCGCCGATCTGGTCCGCAAGCACCGCGCGCCGCTGTCGGTGCAAGAAGTGGAGGGATTTTACCAGCGCGAGGCGCAGCCAAAGGGTGTTCTGCGGGTGCTGCGCGCCCTCGAGCGCTACCTGCTGCTCGAGCCGGAAGATTTCCGTCGCCTCACTTTCGAATATCTGCAGGATGCCGCGCGTGAAAGCGTGCGCCACGCCGAATTCTTCTGGAATCCGACAGCCAGTATCCGCGATTCGCGGCTCACCTACGCACACCTGCAGGAGGCCATTCTGCAGGGCATGGCACAGGCGCGCGCCGCTTTCGGCATCAGCTCGCTGCTCATTCCCTCCATCGACCGGGAGGCGACTCCCGCCGATGCGGTCGAAATGGTGCGTTTGATGTTGGCGTGTCGTCATGAGTGGGTTGCCGGTATAGGGATCGACTATCGTGAAACCGACCGGCCGCCAGAGCTGTTCCGCGCGGCATTTCGTCTTGCCAGGGAAGCGGGACTGCGAACTACTGCCCACGCGGGCGAGTTCGGAACGCCGTGGACGCACGTGGCGACCGTAGTTGAGGAGTTTCAGGTCGACCGTGTCGACCACGGCTACACGATAGTTGACAACCCGGAGTTGCTACAGCGTTGTGTGGACAAAGGCATCGTGTTTACGGTCGTTCCCACCAACTCCTACTATCTGCGAGTGCTCGATCCCGATCGCTGGGCACTCGATCATCCGCTGCGTCGCATGCTGCGGCAGGGTTTGCGGGTCCATCCCAACACGGATGATCCCACGCTGCATCACATCAGTCCGGCTGGTGCTTGGGAGCTCATGTTCAGCCAATTCGGCGCCAGCCGTGCCGAGCTGCGGCAAATGCTGGTCAACGGCATCGACGGGAGTTGGGCGGCAGAGGACTGCAGGCGCCGGTGGCGGGCGGAGTGGGTGGAGGAATTCGAGCGACTTGCGGCGCTGGCATGGCCCTGATTGCGATGCTGCGGCGCAGCAAACACGAATCTGCGAGCTACCGCAACTGACCCGGAGGACGACTTTTGTAAAGTAGTCCTTGCAATAGGGGTAATTTGACGTGAGAGCGCAAATCAAAGAGGTGCCGGTCAACGAGCTGCGGGTCGGAACCTATGTGTCCGCCCTGGATCGCCCCTGGATCGGGACACCTTTTCTGTTCCAGGGCTTCGTCATCCAGACAGACGAGGACCTCAAGCAGCTGCAGAGCCTGTGCCAGACGGTCTTCATTGAGGTAACCGAGGCGGACGCGCAGTCGCACAGGCCGTCGCTGCCTCGTGACCTGACGAGATCGCTCGTGCAGCAGCTCGAGCGACGCATCCCGACCGACCCGGCACCCTTGAAGGACGAGTTGGTCCGCGCGCGATCCGTCTACAGCGGTGCGCGTGAGGGCGTGGCTCAGTTGTTTGAGCGATTGAAACGGGGCGGTGGCCTGGACGTCCCGCATCTGCAGGAAGTCGTCGACTCAATGGTCGACAGTATTTTCCGCAACCGCGAAGCCATGAACTGGCTGGCGCAGATGAAGAGCACGGACGACTACCTGTACAGCCATTCGTTGGGTACTTCGGTCTGGGCGCTGGCGCTGGGTCGCCATCTCGGTCTGGAACGAACGCAGTTGCGCGCCGTTGGTGTCGGCGCCATGTTGTTGGATATCGGCAAGACTCATTTGCCGGGCGAACTGTTGAACACGCGAGGGCCGCTGACGGATCAGCAGTGGCAGCTCGTGCGTGGCCATGTCGAGGAGAGCCAGGCACTCGCCCGATCGGTCGAAGGCGTGGACCGGGACGCGATGGATATGATCCAGACGCATCACGAGCGGTTCGACGGGACCGGCTATCCGCGCCAGCTGGAGGGCAATGCCATTCCGATGCTCGGGCGAATCGCCGGCATCGTCGATTGCTACGATGCAATGATTTCGCAGCGGCCGCACGCGGCTCCCCGTTCCACCTACGACGCCGTGCGCGAGCTGAAACGCCTGAGCGGAACCTGGTTCCAGCCGGAGCTGGTCGAGCTGTTTGTGCAGGCGGTGGGCGTGTTCCCGCCCGGATCCATCGTCGAGTTGAATACGGGCGAGGTCGCGATCGTGGTCGCGCAGAACCGCTTCCGGCGGCTGCGCCCGCAGATCATGGTCGTACTCGACGCGAACAAGCAGGTGAGCAAGGATTTCACCGCCATCGATCTCAACACCTGCGATGTCAACACCGCGTCGGATCAGCCCGGTCTGTGGATCTCCAAGGGACTCGAGCCCGGCGCCTATGGCGTCGACCCGATGGAGTATTTTCTCTGACCGCGCAGCCATCCCTCAGCGTCGTCGGGTTGCTGGACGAGCTGCGTGGATTGCTCAACAGCCGGTCCGGGCCGCAGGCGCTGTTGCTGGTCGAATTGAATGATCCGGTCCGCTGGCGCGAAGCGCTGGGCTTCGAGCGGGCGGCCGCCCTGTTCGAGCAACTTTCGCAGCAGCTCCACAACTTGTTTGCCGCTCGTGCGAGTGTCAAGCGCTTTGGCGACAGCGCGTTGTGTATTTTCCTGCCCAAGGTTCACAACGCCGGCCATGCGGTACTCGCAGCCGAGCGGATCCGGCGCTGTGTGCTGGACTCATCCGAGGAGGTTGCGGCGCTCGCACGGCTGCTCAGGATCGGTATTGCGCTCCACCCCCGAGACGGTGAGACGGCGGATGTGCTGCTGCGCGCGGCTCAGCTTGCAACTGCGATGGCACGCAGGCGATCCGAAGTCGTTGCCGTGTTTGATTCCGGGTGCAGCGAGAGCCTGCAGGCCAGCAACCGGATCGGCGCCGCTCTGGGAGCAGCGCTCGATGACGGCCAGCTGACCTTGCACTATCAGCCCAAGGTCAGGATCAATGATGGAACGGTGATCGGCGTGGAGGCGCTCATGCGCTGGTTCGACGGAGTTGCTACCGTCGCGACACCGGATGTATTTATCCCCGCCGCCGAAGAATTGGGGCTGGGCCACGAGTTCGCCTGGATGTCGCTCACCAACGGACTGCGGCTGTCACAGTCGCTCGGCGGCCTGCCTGTGGCCGTCAACATTACGCCGGCGGTGCTGCATCAAAAAGAATTTGTCGAGATGGTGGAAAGTGCGCTCCGTGCCTGGGACACGCGGGCCGACACGCTGACCCTCGAGCTCACGGAAGGCGCGCTGGTGGCTGATTTCGCCGAGGCGCGCGCGCGGCTCACGCACTTGCGCAAGCAGGGTATCCGCGTCTCCATTGACGACTTCGGCACCGGCTATTCTTCGCTCAGCTATTTCAAATCCATTCCGGCGGATGAGCTCAAGATCGACAAATCCTTCATTGTGCGCATGGTGGAGGATTCGGCCGATCAGCGCCTGGTGGCTGCCATCATTGCGCTGGCCCATCAATTCGATCTGAAAGTCGTGGCGGAGGGCGTGGAAAGTCGCGCGTGTCTCGACATGCTCGCCGCCCTGGATTGCGACTCGGCGCAGGGCTTCCTGTTCGGTCCGGCCATGGCGGAAGACCGGTTGCGACACTGGCTGTGGGAAAGTCGGAGCGCGCGAGTCGGCGCTTAGTCCTCTGCTGGCGGTATGATGCGGGCGACGAGCAGGGGGTCGTCGTCATGAGCACACAATTGGACCTGGTTACGATCGGGCGCGTGAGTGTCGATCTGTATGGCGAACAGGTCGGTGGTCGGCTCGAGGATGTGTCGACTTTTGCCAAGGCGGTTGGCGGCTGTCCGGCGAACATAGCGATTGGCGTCGCGCGTCTGGGCCTGAAGAGCGGCCTGATTACCCGTGTGGGGGATGAGCCGATGGGCCGCTTCGTGCTGGAGCAACTGCAGCGCGAGGGCGTGAATACCCTGGGAGTGACGACAGATCCACAGAGGCTCACCTCCCTCGTCCTGCTCGGCATCCGGAGCGAAGACAGCTTTCCCCTGATCTTTTATCGCGACAACTGCGCGGACTCCGCCCTGACCGCGGACGACGTCGATGAGCAGCTCGTGGCCTCATCGGGCGCCGTTCTCGTCACCGGCACCCATTTTTCGCGGGACGGATCGGCCGCTGCCCAGGCGAAGGCCATGCAGATTGCACGGCGCTCGAATCGAAAAGTCATTCTGGATGTGGATTATCGGCCCAACCTCTGGGGCATCGGTGGGCACGGAGCGGGTGAGAGTCGCTACGCGCGCTCGTCGCGCGTTACCGCGGCGTTGGCTCCGCATCTGAAACTCTGCAACCTGATTGTTGGTACAGAAGAAGAGCTGCATATCGCTGGCGGTGCCGAAGATACCCTGCAGGCCTGTCGGAATATCAGGGTGCAGTCGGAGGCCGTCATCGTTTGCAAGCGCGGTGCGATGGGCTGTGTCGTGCTGCCAGGGCCCATACCCAACTCGTTGGAGGATGGGATCGTCGGTCTCGGAATGCCCGTCACCGTTTACAACGTTCTGGGTGCCGGTGACGCATTCATGGCGGGATTCTTGCGTGGTTATCTTCGAGATCAGCCATTCGGGGAATGTATTCGTTACGCCAACGCATGCGGCGCGTTCGCGGTCTCTCGCCTTCTGTGCTCGACCGAATATCCCACCAGTCGGGAGCTGAATTGGTATCTGGAACACGGGTCCGAGTATCCGGCTCTGCGTAAGGACCCCGTTCTCAACCATCTGCATTGGGCAACAACTCGTCGCCGGCAGGCGGTGCCCGAACGGGTCCGCTCGGTTGAAGTGCCTGGCTCGCGGCCCCTCGAGTTTGAACACGACAGTCTGGCCACCGGGTTGATCGAATGGCCGATGGAAGTGACGGTGAAGTGCACGTGTTTGTACCACCCCGACGATCCGGCTGAGCTACGCGCGGCCCAGGAGCGGGAGCTGGTGCGACTAGCCGCGGTTTGTCGCGCTCAGAAACGGGAGCTGCTGCTGGAAATCATCGCCGGCCAACACGGCAGCCTCGCAGACGATACGGTGGCCAAAGTCCTCGCGCGCCTCTACGAGATCGGGATCTATCCGGACGGGTGGCAGCTCGAGCCTGAGCCGGGTACGCGAGCTTGGCAGGCTTGCGCGGAGGTGATCACGCGGCAGGACGATTTGTGTCGTGGCATATTGAGGCCTTCCAGTAGGGGGAGCTGAGCATGGGCTCTGTGCGTTTGACCATGGCCCAGGCGCTGGTGCGGGCGCTAGCGGCGCAATGGACTGAGTTCGAAGGTCGCCGGCAACGGCTGTTTGCGGGTGTCTGGGCGATCTTTGGTCATGGGAATGTTGCAGGACTCGGGGAGGCACTCCAGGCCTCGTCTGATGCACTCCCGACCTATCGCGCCCATAACGAACAGGCGATGGCACATGCTGCCGTTGCATTTGCAAAGGCCTCACGCCGCCGTCGAATGATGGCGTGCACGACATCCATAGGGCCGGGGGCAACCAACCTGACGACTGCGGCTGCGCTCGCGCATGTGAACCGGCTGCCGGTCCTGTTGCTCCCCGGAGATGTGTTCGCCTCACGCCGGCCGGACCCGGTCCTGCAGCAGGTCGAGGACTTCGGTGACGGGCTCATCACCGCCAATGACTGCCTGCGTCCGGTATCTCGCTACTTCGATCGGATCCTACGTCCCGAGCAGTTGCTGTCCGCGCTCGAGCGGGCTCTGCAGGTGCTGACAGATCCCGCTGAATGCGGGCCAGTGACTCTGGCGCTGTGTCAGGATGTTCAGACTGAAGCGTACGATTGGCCGACGGAGTTTTTCCGCGAGCGAGAGTGGGCGCTGCGCCGTCAGCCGGCCGCGGAGACCGATCTCGCAGCGGCACTGAGCGTTCTGCACTCCTGCGCCCGACCCGTGATTGTGTGCGGGGGCGGTGTTCTGTATTCCGGCGCAGAGCATGCGCTCCTGGAGTTCGCCGAGCGGCATGGCACTCCAGTAGTGGAGACTCAAGCTGGTAAATCCGCTCTGGCAGAGGATCATCCTCTAAACCTGGGCGCTGTGGGTGTGACAGGTACATCGGCAGCTAACAGCCTGATCAGGCAGGCCGACGCTATCATTGCGGTTGGAACGCGCCTGCAGGACTTTACCACTGGATCGGGGCGCCTGATCGGCAGCCAGAAGTTGATTGGCCTGAACATACAGCGCTTCGACGCCTACAAATTCAATGCGCTGCCGCTCATCGCGGATGCGCAGGCAGGGTTGCGCCAGTTGAGCGCAGGGCTGGGTACATGGACCGCCGCGCAATCGTGGCGTGCTGAGGCCGACAAGCAGCTTCGACTATGGAACGAAGCAGTGACCGACGTCACAAGTGCAGGTACCCCGTCGGATGCTCAGGTCATTCAGGCGGTCCAACGTGCCGGCCGGCGCTCTGACATCGTGGTCTGCGCAGCGGGAGGCCTGCCGGGTGAGTTGCACAAACTCTGGCGCCCCGGGTCGCCAGGAGGCTATCACCTCGAATACGGTTACTCCTGCATGGGATATGAGATCGCGGGGGGGCTGGGCGTCAAGCTGGCGCAACCCGATCGCGAAGTGTTGGTCATGGTCGGCGATGGCTCCTACCTGATGATGAACTCCGAAATCGCCACCTCCATCCAACTGGGGCGGCGCCTGATTGTCATTCTGTTGGACAACCGCGGCTTCGGCTGCATCGAGCGGTTGCAGAATGCGACCGGCAACGCCAGCTTCAACAATCTGCTCGGCGATTCCGCGCCGCGCGTGGATTTCGTCGCGCATGCCCGCAGCCTCGGGGCTCATGCTGCCCTCATGGAATCACTGGAGCAACTGCCCGCGGCGATCACAGCTGCGCGCCAGGCGGATCGCACCTCAGTGCTGGTGATTCAGACCGATCCGCGCAAAAGCACCGCGGCGGGAGGCACCTGGTGGGACGTGCCCGTACCCGAAGTGTCAAAACGAGCTGAAGTCCAACATGCACGCCAGGCCTACCTGCAGGAGCGCGGCCGATGACGATTCGGATCGGTGCCAACCCCATCATCTGGTCGAACGATGACCTCAAAGATCTCGGCGGCGCCACGCCTTTGGAGACGTGTCTTGCCGAGGCGCAGGCCATAGGATTCGAAGGGATGGAGCTGGGACACAAGTTTCCGCGGGAAGCCGGCGCGTTACGGGCGATCCTCGAGCGGTTCAACCTGCGTTGCGTATCCGGTTGGTATTCAGCGGAGTTGTTGCGTCGCGAAGCCAAAGCGGAAGTCGCGAGCCTCCGGCCCCACCTGGATCTACTGAAGGCCATGGGCAGCCCGGTGTTGGTATTCGCCGAAGTCAGCGGCGCCGTTCACGGCCAGGTGCATCAGCCTCTATCGCAGCGTCCCGTCCTCCAGCCGTCCCAGTGGCGCGAGTTCGGTCGACGCATGACTGAGGTTGGCAAGCAGACAGCCTCTGAAGGAGTTCAACTCGTCTATCACCATCACATGGGAACCGTCGTCCAGAGCGAGGAGGACGTGGACAAGCTGATGGAAGTCACCGGTCCGGAAGTACACCTTCTGTTGGATACCGGACATGCGACGTTCGCAGGTGCAGATCCTGTTGCCCTCGCGAAGCGCTACCGCGAGCGCATTCGGCACATTCACACGAAAGATGTCCGCAACGCGGTTTTGGGTCGAGCCCTGCAGCAGGATTGGAGTTTCCTACGTGCAGTGGTTGAGGGCATATTCACTGTGCCCGGCGACGGGGATGTTGCATTTGCTCGTGTTTTCCGCGAGCTGAGCGGGTATTCGGGCTGGGTGGTGCTCGAGGCTGAGCAGGACCCTGAGAAAGCGAATCCGCAAGAGTATGCTTCCAAGGGCTACGCAGAGCTGCGCAGACTGATTATGCAGGATCTGACATGACCTCGAAGCTCCTGGTGCGACCGGGCGAACCGGACCCGAACGGCCGCGTCCTGCAGATCACTCCTGAGTCGGCCGGCTGGACGTATGTCGGCTTCGAAGTATTCAAGCTGGCTCCCGGCCAGTCACTGCAGCCGGATACCCGGGGCCGTGAGCTGTGCATCGTTCTGCTCAGTGGAATAGCGAGCGTAGGGTCATTCGGTGTGTTGGGAGAGCGGCGCTCGCCCTTCGATGGCAAGCCGTACGCCGTATACTTGCCTCCCGGCGCGGAAACATCTCTGGTAGCTCAAACCGAGGTGGAAGTGGCCATTTGCAGTGCTCCGGCCACCGGCCGTTTTCCACCGCGGGTCATTCGCCCGTCGGACATGTCTGAAGAAACGCGCGGTTCGGGAACCAACACTCGCTACGTGAGAAACATTCTGCCGGAGACCCGCGAGGCCGAGCGACTGCTGGTAGTCGAGGTCCTGACTCCCGGCGGTCACTGGTCGAGTTATCCTCCCCACAAGCACGACAGCAGCGGTGAGGGCGAAACTCAATTGGAAGAGACTTACTATCACCGGTTGGCGAATACGGCTGGATTCGCTTTCCAACGTGTCTATACGGATGATCGCTCATTGGATGAGAGCATGGCGGTCGAGGACGGCGACGTCGTCCTGGTGCCGCGCGGATACCATCCTGTGGGCGCGCCACACGGAATCGATCTTTATTATCTGAACACCATGGCCGGCCCGGAGCGGCGCTGGCAGTTCCGCAACGCACCTGGCTATTCGGAGATTTAAATGGTTGGTATGGCAGTACTCGGTTGTGGTCGGATCGGGCGCATGCATGCGCGCAACCTGGCACAACACCCCCGCGTGGAGCTGATCTCGGTTTACGATATTGTCGCGGCGAGCGCCGCTGCTACGGCCGCCGAGCTGAATGTCAAAGCCGCGGCCAGTGTCGAGGAGATCCTCGCCGACCCGAAGGTACAGGCGGTGTTGATTGCAACGTCCACGGACACTCACTGTCCCCTGATTACGGCCAGTGTGAAGGCGGGCAAGGCGGTGCTGTGCGAGAAGCCCATTGACCTCGATCTCGAGCGGGCGCGCCGGTGCTGGCAGGACATTGCGAAGCTCCAACCCCGGATCATGATTGCGTTCAATCGGCGCTTCGACCCTACGTTCCGATCGCTGCGGGAGCGCCTGCATGCGGGCGAAATCGGTCCGCTCGAATTGGCCGCCATCACGAGCCGCGATCCGGCGCCGCCGCCGGCTGCGTACATCAAGGTCTCCGGTGGCTTGTTCCGCGACATGACCATTCATGACTTCGATATGGCGCGATTCCTCGCGGGGGATATCGCGGAGGTATTTGCATTCGGTGCCAACGTTGTCGATCCTGAGATCGGCCGGCTCGGCGACATCGATACCTGCTCGTTGACACTCAAGTCCAAGGCGGGCGCGCTCGTTCAGATCAGCAACAGTCGCCGTTGCGCGTATGGATATGACCAGCGGATCGAGGTGTTTGGCGCGACGGGCATGTTGCAGGCTGGGAATCATCGTGACACCTCGGTCGAGGCTTGGACATCGAAGGGCACGGCTGCCCTGGAGCCGGTGTTGCATTTCTTCATCGAACGCTATCGCCGTGCATACGACGCGGAAGTCGAGTCTTTCGTGGATGCGTTCGAGCGCGGAGCCGCAATGACCCCGGACTTTTCGGACGGCTTGGCTGCATTGGAGTTGGCCGCCGCGGCAGAGGAAAGTCTGCGAACCGGTCGCGCCGTGAAGGTGCCCTAGGAGTCTCCTAGCTGTATTTGGCTTCGAGCTCCGCTTCGATCTGCTCCAGGCTGCGGTGCGCAGTCTCCGGTGCCCACTTGGTCGCGAATGCGAGGGACGCCAGCCCCAGGACTACAAACCCCAGGAATGTCACGGAAATCCCGAATCGGGCCACCATCGACGGGAACACGAGCGCGATCCCGAAGTTGGCCAGCCACAGAACCAGGGTCGCGGATCCCATGCTGAGGCCGCGGGCCTTCAGGGGAAACATCTCCGCTAGCATCACCCAGGTCACCGGGGAGGTGAATCCCTGTTGGAAAGACAAAAACAGCACCATGCAGAACAGCACCAGGTAGGCGAGCGACTGCGAGGGTCCGAAAATGGCGGAGACCAGGGCAAGCGAGAGCAGGGCGACCGTGGTACCGCACAGGCCGATGATCAACATCCGGCGGCGGCTGAGCCGGCCGATGAGAGCGATTCCCACGAAGGTGGCCAGTACCGAGACAACGCCGTTCAATACATTTGCCACGAGGGCACCCCGATCCCCGAGCCCGGACTGTGACAGGATCTGTGTGCCGTAATACATGATCGAATTGACGCCGCTGACTTGCTGGACGACGCCAATTCCGATTCCGATCAGGAGCAGTGTGCGCGTCCATCTCGTGCCGAGGATGGCCGTTGCGCTCATGTGTTCCGACTGCTCGCGGGCGGCGAGTCGCTCGATGTCCTGCAGCTCAGCTTGCACCTCTGAGGGCGGGCGGATGCGGGTCATGACATCCGTGGCCTCCCGTATGCGGCCTTTGGACACGAGCCAGCGGGGGCTTTGCGGCATGAAGACCATCCCGACGAGCAGGACGATCGCTGGCAGGACTGACACACCCAACATCCAGCGCCATATTCCGACGTGATCACCGAGCGCGGCGCCGATGATTGCATTGACCGCAAACGCCAGTAGTTGGCCCGATACGATCATCAACTCATTGAGGGTGACTGTCCGTCCACGGCGCTGCGCAGGCGCCATCTCCGCGAGATAGGTCGGAACGACGACTGAGGCGCCTCCGACGGCGACGCCGAGGATAAAACGGAAAACACACAGCCACAGTCTGTCGGGCGCCAGGCTGCACGTGATGGTCCCCACAATGAACACACACGCGATCATGAGGATTGCCTGGCGGCGCCCGACTGCATCGGCCACGCGACCGCTGAGCAAGGCCCCCAGGGCCGCGCCGAACAACAAGGTGCTGGTGATGAGCCCCTGGTCCGCGGCAGTGAGCTGCAGCTCGCGACTCATGTAGAGCAGGGCGCCGTTGATGACCCCCGTATCGTAACCAAACAACAGGCCACCAAAGGTGGCAATGGTCGTGACCAAGGCCAGTTGTCTCACCACTATCCCCCCCCGCCGGCAGCATGAGCTTAGTTAATTGACTAATCAGTCATTAATGGCTACAGTCTCATCATGGCAAGACCCCGGAGCGAAGACAAGCGCAACGCAATTCTGGAGGCCGCTATTCGCGTGATTGTCGCGCAGGGTTTGAGCGGGCCGACGGCCGCGATCGCTCAGGAGGCCGGCATCTCCAATGGCGCGCTGTTTACCTACTTCGCGACCAAGGCCGAGCTGTTGAACCAGCTCTACCTGCAGCTGAAAACCAACATGGCGACAGTGGCACTGCAGGGACTGCCCGCGGACGGCGACCTGCGCAAGCAGGCCTTGCATCTCTGGTCGAACTGGGTGACCTGGGCCACGGCCAACCCGGACCGGCGCCGCGCCCTGGCGCTGCTGAGCGTGTCCGACGAGATTACCGAGGCGACTCGTGCCGCGGGGGCCGAGGCCGTGGCAGGGCTGACGGAATTGATAGAGCGGTTGCGGTTGCAGGGTCCGCTGCGCCACACCTCATTGGCCTTTGCGGGAGCCATCATGAATTCCATTGCCGAAGCGACCATGGACTTCATGATCGGCGATCCGGTCAATGCCAGGAAGCATAGCAAGGCCGGATTCGAGATCTTTTGGCGTGCGGTGAGCTGACAGGAGAGCATGGAATGGCGCGTGTATTAGTGACGGGCGGCTCGGGATTTCTCGCGGCCCATTGTTTGATTCAGCTGTTGGCGGCAGGTCATGAGACGCGCACCACGTTGCGCAACCTGGCGCGTGAGAGCGGTGTGCGTGACATGTTGCGTCACGGCGGCGCGGGCGATGTGGGGAACCGTCTCGAGGTATTCCCCGCTGACCTGAATGCCGACGCGGGTTGGGCTGAGGCCGCGGTCGGTTGCGACTATGTACTTCATGTCGCTTCGCCGTTTCCTGACTCCGTACCCAAGGACGAAAGCGAGCTCATCAAACCGGCACGAGACGGTGCGCTGCGCGTGCTACGTGCAGCGCGTGATGCGCGCGTCAAGCGCGTGGTAATGACTTCTTCCTTCGCAGCTATCGGCTATGGCGTCGAAGCGCGAGCCACTGCATACACTGAAGAGGATTGGACCAGCCTCAACGATCGTCACGTCGCGCCGTATCAGAGATCGAAAACGATCGCCGAACGAGCCGCCTGGGACTTCATCGCCCAACAAGGGCAGGGCCTGGAGCTGGCCGTGGTCAATCCAGTGGGCATCTTCGGGCCCGTCCTCGGTGCCGACTACTCGACCTCCATCCTGCTCGTAAAGCGACTGTTGGATGGCTCCCTGCCGGGGTGTCCGGATCTATGGTTTGGTGCAGTCGACGTGCGCGATACCGCGGACCTGCATCTGAAGGCCATGACCGACCCCGCGGCGAATGGCGAGCGCTTTCTGGCCACCAGCGACAATTTCGTCAGCATTCGCCAGATAGCGCAGATTCTCAAAGACAACCTCGGCCAACGCGTTCGCAATGTTCCGACACGCCCGGTACCGACCTGGCTGATGCGACTGGTCGGGTTGTTTGATCGTCAGGTCGCCGGCGTGGTGCCGGAGCTCGGGAAACGCAAGAATGCCACCAATGAGAAGGCGCGACGCCTGCTCAACTGGGCGCCGCGAAGTCCCCAGGACGCCATTCTGGCCACTGCTCACAGTCTGTTGGATCTCGGCCTGGTACCCTCCATTCTGCCGAAGTAAGTCCTTGATGCAGGCGCAGCAATTGCGTCTGGCAGTGCTACGCGAGCTGGGCGTCGAGCTGGACGAGACGTAGCATTTTATCGACGGCCGCGTTGTTGGTGCCCCGGAAGGCCACTCCATATTGATTGAGCTCGCGGCGCGTCACGGAGGCCATGATGGAGGATCGACGCATGCCGGCCCCCTGGACCTCCAGCTCTATTTCAGCGCGCGGATTCAAATCGAGGGGTGTCTGTAGCAGCGCTCCGCTGACACTGACGTTCAACAGCACGCCCGGGCCGAACACGGCGGGCCGGACCATCACCAGCACGCGCAAGTCGCAGGGAACACGAGTACCGCACCGCTGGTCCGAGGCCATTTGGTTCATGACGGCACTGTGTGGCATACGCGGGGGCTGCCGCAATACACCGTACCTGATCCGAGCACTGGGTCAAATAAAACCGATGGCGCGGCCCGCCAGGCTGACGCTGAACCAGGCCACCAGCGATAAACCAACAATGAGCCTGAGGGCTGCGGGGGATAGATCCGGCCGCAGTGCGACACGATTAAACGCAGCGCTCTGAATGATGACGGCCAGCAGGAGCAGCACCATCTTGGCGGCGAAAGCCGGATTGTAGAAATAGTGCCGGGGCGCGCCCACAAACATGATGGCCCCGGTCGAGACCGCCAGGGCGAGTCCGAGCCACAGCAGCCGACGCATCCCCACAGCCACCTGTGGCAAAGGCTGCGCGACAAACACCAGGCCCAGGAGGCGCAGGCTCATCAGGGACACCGAGGACAGCAGCAGGATGAACCCGATGATGTGAATGACCTGCAAGCCGGCGGTGAACAGGTGGTCAGCCTCGGCGACCCAGCGAGACAGAGCGCTATTCTGGACAGCGCTTAGGACGGCGTCGATAGGCACAGTCACGTCCAATGAGGAATGTAGGCGATCAGGCGGCCGAAGATGATGACCAGGGTCCACAGCACCAGCGAGGCGTAGCCCGCAAATCGGGCGCCTCGCGGCAACACCGTCTCCCGGCTGTCCAGGATCTCAGGGCTTTTGGCCACTCCGAATTCAAAATAGGCGGCGTTGATTCCCGCCAGCAGCAGAAAAGCAAACTTGAACGGGGTGGCCGGGCTGTCAACCACGGCGCGGGCTTCGGCCCAGACGAGCAATCCGCCTGTCAGAAATACAACGACGAATCCGGTCAACAGATACACACGCAACTGCTGCAGTACCTGGATGACCGGAACTTCTTTCAGGGCTACTCCGATCAGACGCAGGTCGGTAATGAAAATCAGGCCCACGGACAGGGAGAGGGCGATGAGGTGCACTCCCTCGATGATCGGGAAGGCGTAACGCGATTCGGCAATCGCAGTGCCAATCGAAGTCGCCTCAATGGCATCAGCCCATTCGTACACGCTCATTGGGCCGCCGGCTGCGAAACCTGACCAAACATCTCATTGTTCTCCACACAGGTGCGCTCGAAGTGGTCCGGAATACGCTGCGAACTCTCCACGTTGGCGAGCGGAACCTCGTAGTGCCAATCATCCGGAGTGTCGTCTACGGTATAGCGACGAGCCGGAATGGTCGTGGTCCAGGGACGAGTGTAGACAGTGGGATCGGTCACTGTAGCCACGTAGTTATAGTGCTTGCGATCGTTGTCGAAGATGAATCGCTCTTCGATCTGCACGTTCTCACTGGCGAATTCACCCGTCCGGGCTAGGCGTGCCTTGCCGTTATTGTTGGTAACATCAACGACCAGCGTGTTGCCTTCCCAGT
>Ga0181534_10000806_pt1 | contig 21631 bp, 20 predicted proteins | sample PEATcosm2014_Bin_37_FD_119758 | JGI IMG/M metagenome (GOLD analysis project Ga0181534, IMG submission 119758) | Peatland microbial communities from MTU Mesocosm Facility, Houghton, MI, USA - PEATcosm2014_Bin17_10_metaG | ecosystem: Environmental > Terrestrial > Soil > Wetlands > Peat | place...
AAGGTGGGCGTGGCGATGAGGAATGTGACTCGATAGCGCTCGATGAGTTCGCCGATGACCTGCGCATCGAGCGGGTTGGGATGATAGACGACGCCGACGCCGTAGGAGGCGGGCATCCAGAGCGCGGCCATGAAGCCGAAGGAGTGAAAGAAGGGCAGGATGCCCATGATCTTGTCGCGCCCATCGAGCATGAAGACCTGCGAGACCTGCTGAATGTTCGATTGGATGTTGAAGTGGGTGAGTAGGACGCCCTTGGGGTCGCCAGTGCTGCCGCTGGAAAAGATGACAGTGGCCAATTGATCGATTGCGGCGGTTTTGCCGGTGGTTTCGGGGATGGGCGAGGCGAGTTCCCTGCTGTTCGCTCCCAAGGCTGAGCGCAAAAATGCCGATGGAATGAGCCAGGCGTAGGCGAGGGAGGCGAGTTTTTCGCTGAGGCGCGGCGCGGCCAAGGCGTCTTCGAGAAAGAGCGTGCGGCCGGGAATGACGAGGTTCGGGAAGCGCTCGACAAAGGCCTTGGAGGTAATAACGACATCGACGCCGCACTGGCTGGCGCAGGAGGCGATGACATCGCTCGACGAAGTGTAATTGAGATTGACGGCAACGCGGCCGAGGAGCATGAGCGCGTAGTTGGTGAGCGCTCCGCCGACGGATGGAGGCAGGAGCAGGCCGACCATTTGCTGGTTGCCGATTTGCGGACGCAGGCGGCGGGCGATGTAGATGGTTTTGTTGAGCGCGGATGCGAAGGTGACTTTGGGGGTTTTGCCGTCGGCCATCATAAAGCGCAGCGGGTGGCGGCGGGCCGAGCGGACAAAGGAGCGGTCGAGCGTCTTCATGCGGAGTTTGCGGCGCTGGAATGCTTCGGCGTGCAGTTCCTGCACCGCGGCGCGGACCTGGATTGCGGTTGACTCGGACGGCATGGGCGCGCCGAAGCTGACGGTGACGGGATAAGGGATGCGGCGTGGCATCTTCCACAGGAAGCGTCCGCGCTCGAAGCTGAAGATGCTGCCCCAGACGCCGTCGAGGTTGACGGGAATGATGGGCACTTCAACGCTCTTCATAATGCGTTCGAGGCCGCGCCGGAAAGGAAGCATCTGCCCGGTGCGCGTGATCTGCCCTTCGGCGAAGATGCAGACGATCTCGTCGTTGCGCAAGGCCTCGCTGGCCACTTGCAGGGAGCGAATCATGTCGCGCGGGCGCTGCTCGCTGGAGATGGGAATCGCTTTCATCATCTGCGCGAAGGGCTTGACGAGCTTGTGGTCGTAGATGCCCTTGTACATGAGGAAGCGAATCGGCCTGTCGGTTGAGGCAATGAGCAAAGCCGCATCCACAAACGACATGTGATTGCAGACCAGCAGAGCGCCGGTGCGCTCGGGGAAGTTATCGCGCCCGAGAACCTTGACGAGATAAACCGTATGAGTCATGAAGAAGAGAACCAGGCGGCCAAACCACTCCGGCAAGAGCATCAGGACGTAGACGGTTCCGGCAGCGGTGATAAGCGAGGCCGCGACAATGACGCCGCGCGGATCGAGATGAATGTATTTGGTGAAGACGTAATAGACGCCCGAAGAGAGCGTGATCCCGACGAACGAAAGCAGGTTAGACGCGGCGATGATGCCGCCCTTGTCTTCCTCTTTGGGGCGATGCTGGATAAGCGCATTGACCGGAACGGCATAGAAGCCGGCCCAGAATCCGAGCACGCTGAGCAGTACCGCGGAACCGATGATGCCGTGATGCATAGCGCCCAGGAACAGGCCAGTGACGGTCATGCCGATGGAGCCGAGGGGGATGAGGCCGTACTCGATTTTGTTGCCGCTGACATAGCCGGCGACCAAGCTGCCCAGGCCGATGCCGATAGCCATCGCCGCGCTGAGCAAGCCGGTTTTGGAGGGACCGATATGCAGAACATCCGGCCCATAGACAAAGACTGTCAAAGACAGCAGCGAGCCGAGAAACCAGAAATAGGTGTTGCCGACGACGGCTAGAAAAAGCGGCGGGTCGCGGCGCATCAGCGTGATCTGATGCCAGAGATCTCCGACAATATTGACTCGGAATTTCTTTTCAGGCGCGGCAATGGGGACGCGATCGATGCCGAAGCTGGTCGTGAGTCCGAAGACTGAGAGCGCAAGAAGAATATAGCCCGCGTAGACTTCGCGCCCCTGAAAACGCTCTGCCAACGCTGTTCCGGAGACGGTACCGAGAATGATCGCCAGGAATGTTCCCAGCTCGATCACGCCGTTGCCCCAGGAGAGGCGCTTGGCGGGGAGCAGTTCGGGCAGCAGGCCATACTTTGATGGCCCAAAGAGCGCGGCCTGCGTGGCTACCAGTGTCAGCGCGACGAGGGAAACCGGCAACCGGTGTGTGGCCAGCCCAGCAAAGGCAACCAGCATTGAGGCAATCTCCATCCCTTTGGTCCAGATGGTGATTTGCCGCTTGCTGAAGCGGTCGGCCAGCCAACCGCCGGTCATACTGAAGAGCACGAAGGGAACGGAAAAGAGCAGCGTGGCCATGGAGACGAAGCTCTCACGCTGATCTTTGCCGAGGCCCATGCCGACGATGATCGAGAGCAGCAGGTACCGCAGGACGTTATCGCTAAAGGCTCCCTGGAACTGGGTAACAATGAGCGCCCAGAAGCCGCGCGTGCTGCGGGTGGGTTCGGCTGCGGGGATTGGCGATTGGTTGCTGCTTGTTTCGGTCTCGGTCATGAAATAGGGTGCTCTCCCGTGCTGCTGATTGTACCGGATCGGCAATATGGCTCGGTATTTTTGTGCATGGAAGGAGTTAGCGATGCATCGATGCTATAAACCTTGATCTGTTCAGAAAATGAATTCTGGTCCAGCCTGAGGAAAATGAAATCGTTTACAGCTTTATCCCCGATGATATATATTTCGGCATGGTTCTGCCCGAGGAGTAACATCTCCAAGGGATACAGAGTTATTTCCAAAGGGGACTTCCATGTCTGACCTTACACGGCGGCATCTGCTTCGCTCCGGCCTCACCCTGTCTGCTTCATCGCTGATCGCCCGCTCGGCCTGGGGGCGCGCGGCGGCGGCGCTGGCCGGTGCATCGAATATCCAAACAGGTACGCTCAACGCAGTTGCGCCGCGCGAGCGGTTGCTCTTTGATTTCGGATGGAAGTTCCAGTTTGGCCATGGCACCGACCCGTCGAAGGATCTGGGATTTGGTTACGGCCAGGGAGATTTCTCCAAGACCGGCGACTTTGCCTTTGCCAAGACTGGCTTTGACGATTCAAAATGGCGCACGCTCAACCTGCCCCATGATTGGGCCGTTGAGCTGCCCTTCGTGCGCGACGAGGCGTTGCAATCGCATGGCTATAAGCCGATTGGACGCCGCTACCCGGAGACCAGCGTGGGCTGGTACCGGCGCGAGTTTGATATTCCGGCCAGCGACCTGGGCCGCCGCATTGTGCTTGATTTTGACGGGGCCTTCCGCAGCATTCTGGTCTTCGTCAACGGCTGCTTTATCGGCCGCAACGACAACGGCTATGCGCCCTTTCACTTCGATCTGACGGACTTCCTTAAATACGGCGGGAAGAATTGCATTATCGCCCGCGTAGACGCAAGCTTTGGCGACGGATGGTTCTACGAGGGCGCGGGCATCTATCGCCATCTCTGGCTGACCAAGACCGACGCGCTGCACTTGGGGCAATGGGAGAGTTACGTCCGTGCGGAACACAAAGGAAACCTAGCTATACTCTCTCTCGGCACTGTCCTCGTGAACGAAGGCGTAAAACCTGAACCTGTAGACATAGAGTGGCAGGTTTTCGACGCCGATGGGAAACTCGTACCAGGGAGTTGCGGAGCAGGACGTTCAACTCCCATCCAACCGGATGAATCAGCAACTTTCACAGGCGAGCTGAAATTTCCGAACCCCACTCTGTGGTCGCCTGAAAGGCCCTATTTATATTCCGCGATTGTGACAGTCAAGACAGATGGCAAAGTGCGCGATGCCGAGCGCATCACATTCGGCGTGCGCACGGCGGTCTTCGATGCAGACAAGGGCTTCTTCCTCAATGGAAAATCTCTCAAGATTCAAGGCACCTGCAACCATCAGGATCACGCGGGCGTGGGCGCTGCGCTGCCTGACCGGCTGCAATACTTCCGGCTCGGTGTATTGAAGGAGATGGGCGGCAATGCCGTGCGCACCTCGCACAATATGCCCACGCCGGAGTGGGTGGAGGGCTGCGAGCGCATGGGACTGATGATGATGTGCGAGACGCGGCAGATGAGTTCGAGCGCCGAGGGGCTTGCGCAGTTGGAAGCAATGGTCAAGCGCTATCGCAACTCGCCGGCGATCATTCTCTGGTCCACCGGCAACGAGGAATGGCAGCTGCAGAATGCGATGGCCGAGCAGGGCGAAAAGATTTCGACGACCATGGTGCGCCATGTGCATGAGCTGGACCCCACGCGCCCGGTCTCCGCGGCAGTGAATGGAACCAATGAAAAGGGCGTGACGGTGCCGTTCGATGTGGTCGGCTTCAACTACAATCTCAAGTATCCCGACGATTATCACAAGAACAATCCCAAGCGGCCCCTGTATGGTTCGGAGACGGCCAGCGCGATTGCCACGCGCGGCGAGTACTCGACCGACCCGCTGCGCAATACGCTCAGCGCCTACGACGTAAACCACACCAACTGGAGCGAACTGGCCGAGGAGTGGTGGAGGTTCTATGGCACACGCGATTGGGAGGCAGGCGGCTTTGCCTGGACCGGCTTTGATTATCGCGGCGAACCGACTCCCTATGGTTGGCCTTCGATTAACTCGCAGTTTGGCATTGTGGATCTATGCGGGTTCCCCAAGGACACCTTCTATTACTACAAATCCTGGTGGGGAGCGGAGCCGGTTTTGCATCTGTTTCCGCACTGGAACTTTGAAGGCAAAGAGGGCGAGACGATTCCGGTATGGGTCTTCTCGAATCTCGATGAGGTTGAGCTGTTTGTGAACGGCACGAGCCAAGGAAGCCAGAAGGTGCCGCATCTCGGCCATGTGGAGTGGAAGGCTAAATATGGGCCGGGCTTTATTGAGGCGCGCGGGATGAAAGACGGCAAGGTGGTGCTGACGGAAAAGCGCGAGACGACGGGACCAACGGTTGCGATCCGTTTGACCGCCGACCGCTCCGAAATCAATGCCGACGGAGAAGACATCGCCATTCTCAAAGTGGAGGCGCTGGACAAGGACGGCCGCGCAGTGCCGACGGCTTCGAACTTTATCGGCTTCAAGGTCACCGGCGAAGGCGCGCTGATCGGCGTGGGCAACGGAGATCCCAACTGCCAGGAAAGCGATAAGGAGCCGAAGCGTTCCCTCTTCAACGGGCTGGCGCAGGTGATCGTGCAGGCGACGAAGAAGGCGGGAGAGATTCACATTGAAGCCGTGAAAGAAGGCTGGGACGGTCCGGAGCTGACACCGGCCAAGCTGGTGATAACTACGAAGAAGGTGGAGTTGCGGCCCGCGGTGGGGTAGGTGTTCATCAATATCCCAGGTCCCCGAGTGCGAGGGACCTGGGGCACCCAGAATTTACCAATCGGTCAGAGTACCGTCGAGCTTGCGGTTGATGGGTAAGTAGGCGCGCTGATAGGGATACTTCGCGGCCAGCTTTTCGTCGAGGTCAACGCCCAGTCCGGGCGCGTTGCCTGGATGCATCACGCCGTCTTTGAAAGTGTAGTTATGCGGGAAGACCGCATTGGTCTCTTCGTTGTGCAGCATCAGCTCCTGAATGCCGAAGTTATGCACCGCGCTATCAAAATGCAGAGCCGCGGCCATCGTAACTGGAGATAAGTCAGTCGCTCCGTGAAAGCCGGTGCGGACATGATAGAGCGCGGCAAAATCCGCTACTTTTTTCAAGTGAGTTATGCCGCCGCCATGCACTAGAGTCATGCGCAGATAGTCAATCCATTGGTTGCGAATCAGGTCGTGCGCGTCCCATATCGAGTTAAATACTTCGCCGACGGCAATCGGCGTCGTAGTGTGCTGGCGAATGATCTTGAAGCCCTCCTGCAACTCAGCCGGAGTGGGGTCTTCCATCCAGAAAAGATGAAACGGCTCGAGTTCCCTGCCCAGACGGCCGGCTTCAATCGGAGTGAGGCGGTGATGGCAATCGTGCAGCAGATGCAGCTCTTCACCGAAGGTTTCGCGCACTTTGGCAAAGAGAGTCGGTACATGGCGGAGGTATAACTCGCTGGACCACGCATTTTCAGAGGGCAGGCCACGCTCCGCCGGCTCATAGCGACCGGAGCCTTTTGCAATACCGTAGGTGGTCGAAAGGCCGGGAATCCCGCTCTGTACGCGGATGGCTTTAAAACCTTGGTCGCGATGGCGGGCAACGTCTTCGAGAGCATGATCTATGTCTTTGCCGTTGGCGTGTCCGTAGACCAGCACGCCATCGCGGCTCTTGCCTCCGAGCAGGTTATAGACCGGGGTATTGAGCGCCTTGCCCTTGATGTCCCACAACGCCACGTCAACGGCTGCAATTGCCGACATGGTGACCGGCCCGCGCCGCCAGTATGCGCCGCGATAGAGATATTGCCAGATGTCTTCGGTCTGAAACGGGTCGCGCCCGATGATGCATGGAAGCACATGATCAGTAAGATAACTGGCCACGGCAAGCTCGCGTCCGTTGAGTGTCGCGTCGCCGAGTCCGTAGATGCCTTCGTCGGTCTCGATCTTCAGCGTGACAAAATTGCGCCCCGGCGAGGTGATGTTGACGGATGCGTTGATGATCTTCATAGCGGCTTGCTTTCCTGGTCCCTATTCCCTGCTTTATTGATTCACACCGCTGGCCAAAAAGCCGCCATCTACCGCAATGATTTCTCCGGTGATGAAGGAAGCTGCCTCAGAGGAAAGAAAAATTGCTGTGCCGGCCATCTCGCGGGCCTCGCCGAAGCGCTTCATCGGTGTGCGCATGATCAGCTCCGCGCCGCGCGGCGTGCCCATAATCAGCTCGCGATTCAACGGCGTGGGAAAGACGCCGGGGGCGATGGCGTTGACATTGACGCCGCTCTGCGCCAGCTCGACGGCCAGTGTCTTGGTGAGCATCGCCACGCCGCCTTTACTGGCGGCATAAGCGCCTACCTGCGTGAAGGCGACGAACGAAGTGAGCGAAGCGATGTTGACGATGCGCCCGTACCCAGCCTTGACCATCTCCGCGCCGAAGAGCTGGCAGGCGCGAAAGGTACCTGACAGGTTGGTCTCAAGGATGCGCGCCCAGTCGGCTTCAGTAAGTTCCAATGTGGGGACTTTATGCTGGATTCCAGCGGCATTGACCAGGACGTCCACCTTGCCGAAAGCGGCGATGACGGCATCGCGCAGCGCCTCCAGTGAAGCTCGGTCGGTCACATCGCTCGGCACGCGCAGCGTTCGCCGGCCCAGGGCTTCAATCTCAGCCGCCGTCTGCTCCACTTGCTCGGCGCGCCGCGCGGTGGCCACTACGTCGGCTCCGGCTTCGGCAAGCCCCAGCGCTATGGCATGGCCCAGCCCGGTGGTTCCACCGGTCACTACGGCAACTCTGCCGCTTAAATCGAAGAGACTCTTGCTCATGAACGATTTGCCCCTGAAAATGGCTCCTGCCAGCATCTTCCGCTTCACGCATTCATCGCCCGCGTGAAGCCGGACGCAGAACGCGTCCACAAAGACATTATCACGCGCAGCGATTAACCTGCACGGGTGGCCGTCATCGCGCAAAGGCGGTGCAATGGGATAGAGTGTCATTTGGTTGTTGTTGAATCTTACGCAATGGTACGTCTCTTTTTATGGAAAAACTTCTGATTCCCGATTCTCCGCGCCGCTGGGATCTGTTGAGCCTCGGCGAGGTCATGCTGCGGCTTGATCCAGGTTCCAGCCGCATTCACACCACGCGCCAATTCCAGGCATGGGAGGGCGGCGGCGAGTACAACGTAGCCCGTGGCCTGCGCCGCTGCTTTGGCCTGCGCACTGCGATTGCCACGGCTCTGGCTGACAATCCCATTGGACGCTTGGTGGAAGATCTCATCCTCCAGGGCGGTGTCGATCCATCCTTGCTCAAGTGGGTTCCGTATGATGGCGTGGGCCGCACGGTTCGCAATGGGCTGAACTTTACCGAGAGCGGCTTTGGCGTGCGCGGCGCGGTGGGCTGCTCAGACCGTGGGCACACGGCGATCAGCCAGGTAAAGTCGGGAGATTGGGACTGGGCCTCAATTTTTGGAAAAGAAACCGGCGCGAAGTGGTTTCATACCGGCGGAATCTTCGCTGCGCTTTCCAGTTCAACAGCACAAGTGGCCGCTGAAGCAATGGATGCGGCGCGCCAGAGCGGTACGCAGGTCTCGTTTGACCTGAATTATCGCGACTCGCTGTGGAAGAGCATCGGCGGCAAGACAAAAGCGCAGGCCGTGAACCGCGAACTGGTCTCTAAGGTCGATCTGCTGCTGGGCAATGAAGAGGATTTCAGCGCGATGCTCGGCGTCGAGATCAAAGGCGTGAGCGCGGAGTTCAACGAGCTGCCCATTGCCGGATACGAAGAGATGCTGCGCGAGGTTGCAGCGGCTTATCCAAACCTGAAGTTGATTGCCAGTACACTGCGCACGGCTCAGAGTGCCAGCCGCAACGGATGGGGAGCGATTGCGCTCTGCGAGGACAAGATCGTGCATGTCCCTCAGCGCGAGATCGAAATCCATGACCGAGTCGGCGGCGGGGACAGCTTCGCCTCTGGGCTGATCTACGGCCTGCTCACCGGAAAGCCCGTCGAGTGGGCGGTGCGTTGCGGCGTTGCGCATGGCGCGCTGGCCATGACCACTCCCGGCGACACCAGCATGGCTTCGCTCAGCGAAGTCGAACGGACGATGCAAGGCGGATCGGCGCGCATCGCGCGATAGATCGAAAGGGACGAAATGTCAGAAACTACCCAGCAAATCATTGAGCGCGTCGGGCTGATTCCGGTGCTGCGCGCGCGCAACGCCGGCCAGGCCCACGCAGTTGTGCAGGCAATGATCGCAGGCGGTGTTACCGTCGTTGAAGTCACCATGACTGTTCCCGGCGCAGTGGATGTCCTGAAAGAACTGAAAAATGAGTACGGAGCGAAGCTGCTGCTTGGCGCCGGCACGGTGACCACTGTCGAGCAGACGGAAGCCACCATCGACGCCGGCGCAGAATTTATCGTCAGCCCCACATTTCATCCGGCGGTGGTCGAGAGAACTCATGCCCTGGGCAAGCTTTCGATTCCCGGCGCGCTAACACCAAATGAAGTTCTCGCCGCATGGAACACAGGCGCGGATTATGTGAAGATCTTTCCCTGCTCGGCGATGGGCGGAGCCAGTTATCTGCAATCGCTGCTGGCGCCGTTTCCCTTTCTCAAACTGATTCCCACAGGCGGCGTGACTCTGGCAACAGCAGCGGGATTCTTCCGCGCTGGAGCACGCGCGGTCGGCGTGGGCAGCGACCTGGTGAATCTTTCCGCAATCGATAAAGGGACTCCTGAGATCATTACTGAAGCAGCGCGCGGCTATCTGAAAGTTGTGTCGGAAATCCGCAAAGAGCTTCAGCCGGTTGCTTAAGAGCATGTTGAAATACTAGTCAGGAGTGGAGTATTTCACTAGCAGGGGCTAAAGGCCATGTTGGTTTCGCGACATTTTCGGCATGACTGAAGTCATGCCCTGATACAAAACCGGAGTTTTCAGCAAGTCCATAGGACAGCGGCATCTTTGGCTGTACTAATTCAATCGTGAACAGCGGCTTTGCCCGTCCCGACCCAACCGCCTACAATGAACACAGACTTTCAGTTTTCGAGGGAATCCGCCATGCCGCTCTCCGGAGAAGCCATCCGCCTGATGAATTATATTGACGACGTTGCTGTCACGTTGCGCCGCATACTGGCCACTGTCCCTACGCTCTCGGCTGAGGAGCGCGCCCGCGTCTCCGAGCACTTGGCGCAGGCCAGCCCCAGCGCACAGGACGTGGCCAAGGCGCTGGCCGCCAAGTAGTCCCTTTTGCCCATTACAGTAGCCATCATCGGAGCGGGTCCGCTGGGCCGCTGGCTTGCATCGAGCGCTGCGAGCGCCGGTTTTTGCGTCTTGCTTGAGGATGTGATGCCGGCCAATCTGCATCATGCACGCGAGGCGCTACGCCAAGAACTCGGCCCCGGCGCGCTCCCGAATGTCACCTTCGTTTCGAGCATTGAAGACGCGGTGCGCGAGGCCGATCTCGTGATCGATTGCGTTCCGGATGAACTGGAATCGAAGCTGGAGATTCTGTGGCTGCTAGACCGCATGGCTCCACCACGCACGGTAATCACAACGCCCACGACGCGCCTGTCGATCACCGATCTGGCTGCGTGCACCTATCGGGCAGATAAGTGTGTCGCCATCGTCGCAGAGGCATCGGCGCTGCAATCAGGAGCGAGAGCGGAGATCACGCTGCGCACCACGGAGAAAACTTCGGCGGAAACCATTGCGCTGGTCGAAGATTTTTGGCGAAAACTGGGATTTCAGCCACGCTTTGAGCGTGAAGCGATCTCTCCTGCACGGTAAGTAGCCAGATTGGTGTCACAAAAGTTCGTGTTACTTATTTTAGAGATGTCCTTCATGACGTTGCAAAATGCAGGTTCTTCGGCTCCGCTGAAGTACGCTTCGCTCAGGACGACAAATCTCGCTCGTATCCAGCAACACAGCTCCCATTTCGATAGGAACTTTCGACTCCCCCCACTTGGGCCTGTTGGCAGTAGATCAGTGCGTAGCAGCGGCAATCTTGATGCCCAGCGCGTTGAGCTTGCTGCGCGCCTGCGCGGCTTCCGGCGATTGCGGGTAGCGGCGGATCAGGGAGCGCAGTTCATTGGCAGCGGCTTCTTTTTTGTCGAGGCTGAGCAGCGCATAGCCTTTGTGAAGCTGCGCCGCAGGGGCTTTGGCGCTGCCGCTGAACTGCTCCAGCACCGCATTGAACTCCTTCACAGCGTCCGCGTATTTCTGCTGCCTGTACGCGATTTCGCCCAGATAGAATTGCGCGCTGCCGGCCAGATCGTCCTGCGGGTAATAGGTCAGAATGTCCTGAAACTCCTCGGTGGCGACACGATACTTGGCAGCTTCAAAATCGCGAACCCCAGCCTGGAAGGTTTCTTGCAGCGGCGGCGCCTGATTCGGCGCAGGCTGGCCTGCACCCATGTTTGCGCTTGGCCCTGCACTCGGAGAAGCTGGAGCCGTGGATCCCGGCGCGCTTCCCGACGGCGCTATGCCGCCCGGAGCGGCGCTTGGCTGCGCCTGCGGAGCGGTCTGCGCCTGGATGGTCTGCAACTGCGCCTGCATATCCTGAATCGCCTTGTCCAGCTTGGCCACGCGCGACTTCAGCTCGTCCACCGAATCATTCAGCGCCTGCGTCTGACCGGAGCCGGCATCCAGCTTGCCTGAGACAGCCTCATTCTGCGAGTTGAGCTTCTGCTGCAACGCGGTTACCGCGGCGGTCACCTGATTGGCGTTGTCCGCCGTCTGTTCGGCCAAGTGCTGGATAACGCCAAAACGCGTGTCCATCGTGGATTGAAGACGCTGCACCTGGTCCAGCAACTGCTGTACCTGGGTTTGCAGCTCGATGATCTCCTTGGAGGCCGCATGCGCCGGAGCAGGCGTGGAAAAGAGCAAAGCGGCCAGAGCGGCCGCGACAAAGAGACGATTGCGAGTTTTGCTTGTTTTTTGCATTCTTCACCTGGAAAGCAACGGCGTGTCCCCGGCCCCGGAATCAGGAGCGGGGACACGCAAAATGTTTACCATTCGATTTTACCTGTCGAGCGAGAATCCGGCACGGCGATTCTGCTGCCAGCAAGCTTCATTGGACTCAGTGCAGAAGGGTTTTTCCTTGCCGTAGCTGATCACGCGGATGCGGGTTGCGGCCACGCCGGCCGTAACCAGCGCGTTCTTCGCGGAGTCTCCGCGGTTCTGGCCGAGCGCGAGGTTGTACTCGGCTGAGCCGCGCTCATCGCAATAGCCGCCGATCACGATCTTCACATCTGGATGGCTGACCAGATAGGAGGCGTCAGAGGAGAGTGTCGTCTGCGCATCGCCGCGGATGGTATAGGCATCGTAATCGAAGAAGATGTCCTTCACGTTGGCCGCGAACTCTTCTTCCGCCGAGATAGTTGGCTTCGGCTTCTCGACTACCGGCGGCTGATGGACGGTGACACGCACCGTCGCGTCCGTTGTGCCGCCCGCGCCCTTGGCGACCAAATGGTAGCTGGTCGAGTCTGTGGGCGAAACAGACTGCGTGCCGGATGTGGGCACATCGCCAAGCCCGTCAATGCTGGCGCTGGTTGCATTGGTGGTGCTCCACTTGAGCTCTACCGGATCGCCGGCTGTAATCGTCGTTGGAGTTGCGGTAATTTGCGCAGTAGGGGCAGCCGGGGGAACTACCGGCGCTGTCTCCTCTGGGGCCGTTGGCGCGGGCTTCTTTCCGCAACCAACTGCCAAGGCAAGAGAGAAGAGTAAAACTGAGGGAACGGAAAGGCGAGAGAGTCGATTCATTGCATTACTCCTTTTTCAATTTCAATGTATAGCCCGAAGGATCTGGCAATCGTTGCCCGGCACGGCTTAAAGCCGGCAGGCTTTAAGCGCAAAGTACCGACGGATGACCCACCCTTCGAACGGGCGCGGCAGGCTGTGCCTTCGCTCAGCCTGCCAGTTAGACATGAACTGCGGAACAGAAATCAAAGGGACTCCAGTTTTTTTCGACGCGATGGAACGCTAAATGGTTTCAACGCAGCACATCCGAGCCGAAAACTTCCGCAGAATCAAGGCATTCAACACACGCTATCCACAAGCCGTGTCAGGTTACTTCCAGCTCCAGTTGGGCATGGTGTTATTGCCCGACTTGGTCAGTTGATGCTGCTCGGTTCCATCGGCCAGCATGGACCAGATCTCCGCATGGCCGCCGACGGTGCGCTCAAAAACAATGTGCCGTCCATCCGGAGCCCAACTGGGAAAATCATTGCTGCCGGCCTCATGAGTCAGTTGCAGCCAGCGCTTGCTGGCGATGTCCATTACATAAATATCTTGCCCCCCGGGGTCTCCTGGACCGTATTTGCGATTCCAGCTAAAGGCCAGAAACTGCCCATTCGGCGACCACGAGGGCGAGATCGCATAACCGCCGTCGGTGAGCCGCGAGACATTCGCGCCATCCTGGTCCATGGTGTAAATCTGCGGCAAACCGGTGCGCCCGCTCACCCAGGCAATCTGCGCATTGGTCTTTGGATTCCAGACCGGCGAAACATCCGGCCCGCGAAAGCTGGTCAGCTTATGCGGACTGGAGCCGCTCACATCGGCAACCCAGATCTCTGGATCGCCGGAGCGCGAAGAGGAGAATGCGAGCTTCAGCCCGTCGCCGGACCACGCCGGTGAAAGGTTGCTGCCTCCCACCGTTCCCGCAGGAAAACTCACCTGCCGGCCCAGATCCAGCGAGTACATGCGGATTGACCAGCCCTCTTTGCCGAGCGAGGCAAAGGCCAGACGCGAGTTATCGGGCGAGATACGCGGCGAGAGCGAAATGGCGCCCAGGTGCGTCACCGCGTGCTGGTTCTGCCCGTCGTAATCCATCGCCCAGATCTCTTTGGAACCGCCGCGCGAGCTGACAAAGTAAATCTTGGTTTCGGCAATTCCGTTGATGCCGCCGCCCAGCGTCGAGATGATCTCGTCGGCAAATTTATGCGCCGTCAGCCGCGCCGCCTCCTGGCTCACGGCATCGGAATACTGCCGGGCCAGCACCTGCGGGCTGGAGGTATTGCGCGTGTCAAAGAGCCATCCAGAGACAGTCAGCTTGTCACCGGCAACCGAGAGCGCGCCGAAGGCCACCATCGCAGCCGAAGAGGGGGCAGCGGACCACTGCGCCAGATTGATCTCCTGCGGCGAGCCGGGAGACACCGCGGGAATCATGCTCTTTGAGACCACGTCGAAGATGCCCGCATTGGAGAGATCGCTATAGAGGGTCGCATCGAAGACGGCCTTCAATGCCGGAGTCTCTGGATTGACCGACCCTGGCGCCGAAGACCTGGCGCCGGGCACAACGCCGGAATTGAAATCGGCTGCGGCAATGCGGATGCGGTCATTGCCCAGGTTCGTGCCGGTATGGACCCAGTCCTGGGCCAATGCAGGCTTTGATGAAAGCGCCAAAACGACAAGCAAAACTGGGAAAAGATGTTGCAATGCTCTCTTCATTCCTCTGAAATCCTTCCTGCCGAATGCAATTCATCGTAAACGGTGCAAGCCATCTTGCGAATTAATTGGTTGAGCGCCCCGGAATTCAGCGCGATCTCTCAGTAAGTGAAATCATAAGTGACGTCGAGGTACTGGAGGTTGGAATCTGACGGCAGCGGACCAAAAGAGTCTACCCGCTCGGCAGCCCTGAGTCCCGACCTGTCCAGTGTCGAGTTGCCGCTGGAGGTAAAAATTTTGAAATCCGAGGGAACTCCCTGGCGGTTGATGCGGAAGTAAACCGTCGCCTTGCTTCCCTTCGCGGTGTGCTGATCGACCTCGGCGCGGTACCAGTTCTGGCTGACCATGCGGTTGATCGCAGCCACGTACCAAGGGTAGCGGCTGCCAAAATCCCCATTGGCAATGCTCACCGGCCCGTTGGTTGCATTCTGGGCCTGCGTGGAGCGCGCCATCGACGCCGCCTGCTGCTCGCCGTAGTGGGCGCGGTTGTCTTCAACTGGCTGCTGATGCTGCTGGGTCTTGGGCTGCGTTGTCTCCGGCTTGGGCTTTTCCACCTTGCCGCTGATGGGGATCGCCGTCTCGTCCACGGCCTTCTCTTCCTTCGGCGTGGGTTGCGCAGGGGCTTCGCTGGGGGTCTCGGTTGCCAGCACATTTTCGTTCGGCGGGTGGTCGGCGGGCAGCGGCAGAGCACTGGACACCAACTTGACCTCAATTGCGCCGCCGCTGGCAGCGCCGCCCCAGGTGTTGTGATGAAAGAAGCCACCAATCATGCCATAGAGAACCAGGCCCCCGGCCAGCGCCCCATGCAGCACAAGCGATCCGACCGTGGGACCGAGCCGCTCCTGCGAACGGCCAAGCTCCCGCTCCAGGCGGTCAATCTGTTCGCTGGGCCGTTCTCTGGAGGCTGCTGTCATCGCAATTTCACTCTCCGCCTGCTGCCTTGGCATCCAGCGGCTGGGTGACGATGGAGATGTTGGTAATTCCCGCCTGCTTCACCGCGTCCATCACGCTGGCAAATGCGCCGAACGGAACACGCTCATCGGCGCGCAGATAAATCACCTTATGCGCAGGGTCGGTCGTCCCCTGGCGCAGCTTGGCGGCAAGCTCATGGATATTGACTGGGTTATCGCCCAGAAAGACCTGCTGCTGGCGGTCAATCGTTACCACCATCCGCTGTTCGGTGATCTGCTTGACGGTGCGCGTTTTGGGCACCGCGACTTCAATCCCCGACTGCAACACCGGCGCGGTGATCATGAAGATCACCAGCAGCACCAGCACCACGTCTACCAACGGCGTAATGTTGATCTCCGCCAGCGACGTGCGGGTTTGGCCGTTATTAGCGGTGAAGGCCACGATCTACCTCGCGTGTGGAGACAAAGGTTGGCGTGCGCGGCGGAGCGGGCGCGGCTTGCGGCGCTACCGCTGCCGGCGGGGCAACAGGGGCCGCAGCCGGAGCCGCTGAGCGCAGCGCGCTCTCCTCAATCGCATTCAGCAGTTCGCGGGCGAAGTCATCCGCGGCGGCAGCGAAGACGCGAACCCGCGCAGAGAGCTGGTTGTACGCCACCACGGCAGGTACGGCCACAAACAATCCGGCAGCGGTGGTGATCAGCGCCTCGCTGATGCCGGGAGCCACGGCACGCAATGTCGCCGCACCCTCCGACCCCAGCCCGTGAAATGCATCCACAATGCCCATCACCGTGCCAAACAGCCCCACAAATGGGCTGACGGCGGCAATGGTGGCCAGCCAGGTGAGCTTCTGCTCCAGTTGCGTGATGGACTCGCTGGCGGCCGTCTGCGCCGCGCGTTCGAGCGGAGTAAAGCTCAGCGGAGCGCCCCCGCCGCCGGTCTGGCGCGTATAACTTTCGTAGACTCCGTCAAAGACCTCGGCCAGCGGGCTGGGCTTGAAGTCGCCGGTCAACGTAGCAATCTCCTGCAAGCGGCCGGCCTTGCGGAAGGTTCGTAAAAAGCGGAGATTCTGTTTGGTCGCCTTGCCAAAAACCGATATCTTGCCCAGAATCACGGACCATGAATAAATGCTGGCGCATAACAGCAGCAATAGAACGCAGAGGGCTACCGGGCCGCTGTTGGTGAGCATCTCCCATAGCGCATTTGAGGACGGAGCAGGAGCCGCCGGGGCCGCACCGCTGTCAGCCTGCAAAAAAAGCAAGAAGGCAGAAGTCAATATTCACCTCTATATTTACGGTATCAGACGATCTTCCCCGCGCCCAAGTGAGCGATTCCCGCAGCAACGCTCATTGCATCGATTCGGTTAACAGCGCTTTCGCAAATCGATGATCAAAAAGGAATTCTCAAGTCGATTCCGGACCCTGCCAAATGGCCGGTAGAGACGGATTCGGCAGGGTTCCCCAAAAATTAATCGCAGTTTTATGGCTTGGGCTGTAAGCGAATATAGAGCGTCCGTCTTTCTCCGGATTGGAGCAGGAGGACGTGGTCGGCTGGATCGGTGGATGATGTGTAGGTCCAGTCTTCGTAACCTTGGGAGGTAGCGACCATCGTTACAGGCACATTGGCTGGCGCCAGGGTCGCAATATCTGGATCATTCCCTGACTCTGTTGAGTTCGTTGGGTCTGAGACCCAGTGGAACTTGAAGCGCGCAGATGTGATTTCTTTTCCGGTCACTGCGTCCGTGACGATCAACGTGAGAAAGCCCTGTTTCGGTCCAATGTGAACAACGACGTTCTCTGACGCGCTCTTTTCAGTGGTCTTGATAATCGTCTGCTTGAAATTCCGGCCGAGATAAAACTGGTCTGGGCCTGGATAGCCATCTTGGTACTTGGACACCGAGACAACCCACTGTCCTGGCCTCCAAACGTCGAGCGCACAGCTTCCGTCTTCCCCGGTGCTGCACATTGGGGCCATGTCCCACAACTTCCCATCCTCATCGGCGTCAACATCGGCCTGAACAACAGCTGAAGTGACCGGCTTTTCGTCTGCGTCCAGCACCGTTACATGGATGGATGCCGCGCTTTGCGCGCTACAGAGACTGGTGGCGCTGAGGAGTGCGCCGAGGGCAACCGAAGACAGTCGCATCGTTACCTCGCGGTGCGTCATCTCTGTAGTCTAAATGCAGACCCGGACGCGACCGCGTGTTGTGAAACCTGAGGCACGCTTTGCTCGACAGACGGCGATCAGCGGGGTATTCATGCTATGCTGCGCTCGGATTGTCAGTTGCGGATGACTGCTCTAGGATTGCCCCAGATTCGAAAATCGGGCTTTGAAGACGAGATAAGAGGATGACGCAAGAATGCTTGTAGAACTGCGCGCTGAGAACTACGCCGTCATTGATCACGCCATTGCCGTCTTCGGCCCCGGGCTAAATCTTCTGACCGGCGAAACCGGAGCAGGCAAATCCATCCTTGTCGACGCGCTGGCCCTGCTGATGGGCGGCAAATCCTCGGCGGAGGTGGTGCGCCACGGCGCGGACAAAGCCGTCGTCGCCTGCGTTTTTGAATCTACGCCCGCCGCCGAGCTGATTCTTGAAGAGAACGGCATCGACGCCGAGGGAACCGAAATTATTCTCCGCCGTGAGATTCTTTCGTCCGGCAAAGGCCGCGTCTTCGTCAACAATCAGCCGGCTACCGTGGCCGTTCTCAAGCAGCTTGCCCCGGAACTGGCGCTGGTTCATGCGCAGACTGAGACCCTGACCAGCTTCGACCAGGCCCAGCAGCGCATTCTGCTCGACCGCTTCGGCGGCATCAATACCGACGCTGTTGCCGAGGCTCACGCCCGCTGGCGCACGGCTGCGGAAAAGCTCGACGAACTGGAGCGCGGAGAACAAGACCGCCTGCGCATGGTCGATCTCTGGAGCTATCAAAGCAAAGAGATCGACGCTGCCCGCCTGATCGCCGGCGAAGACGAGGCTCTGGAAACCGAAAAGCGCGTCCTCGCCAATGCGGAAAAGCTCTACACCGCCGCACAGAGCGCCTTCGATCAGCTCTACGAAGGCGGCACCTCCGCCGAGGGAGCGTTGCGCGCCGCGATTCGCAACGTGGAAGAGCTGGCCCGCTACGACAGCCGCTTCACTGAGCCGGCCCAGCAACTGGAGTCGGCCCGCGCCACCGTCGGTGACGTAGCCGACCGGCTGCGCGACTACGCCGAGTCCATCAACGCGTCGCCCGAACGCCTTGCCGAGATTGAAGACCGCCTCGCCGCCCTCGACCGGCTCAAGCGCAAATACGGAACCACCGTAGCCGAGGTCATCGCTTTTGGCGAAGAGGTGAGCCACAAACTCGCCGAGGTCGAAGACCGCGACGAAATTCTCAAGGCACTTCGTGCTGTTCTCGCTGATGCCGAAAAGGCGTATCGGGCCTCCGCGACTGCTCTCACCACCGAACGCAAAGCGGCAGCGGCCAAACTGGCCAAGCTGGCTGAAGGGCAGATCAACTCGCTGGCGATGAAGGTTCGCTTCGAGATTGCGATTCACTCCGCCGCTGCCGAATCCCAATGGACTGCGACTGGTTGGGATGAGGTCGAATACCGCATCGCGACCAACCCCGGCGAGCCCCTCAAGCCGCTGCACGAGATCGCCTCGGGCGGCGAAATGTCCCGTGTCATGCTGGCGCTCAAAGTCGCTGTCGAAGAGAACTCCGCAAAGTCGAGGAAGAAATCGCCCACCCCGCGGACGCTGGTTTTTGACGAAATCGACATCGGCATCGGAGGCCGCGCAGCGGAAGCCGTCGGGCAGAAACTCAAATCTCTCAGCAGAGGACAACAGGTCTTGTGCGTGACGCACCTGCCTCAGATCGCCGCCTTCGCCGACCAGCACTTCCTGATCGACAAGCGCGAGGCTGACGGCCGCACGAAGACGAAAGTGACGCTGCTCGACCAGCGCGCCAGCACGCATGAAGTTGCTCGCATGTTAAGTGGCGCAACCGTCACTGAGACCAGCCTTCAACACGCGGCGCAGATGATCGCGGGGAGCCGGTAAGAGGACGCAGAACCATGTTTGAAATTATCGGTTTGATCATCGGGACCGCAGTATTCTTCGGTTTGGCGATCATGCTTGGGCTTTGTTTTGCGTTTGGAGCATGGTTACTTTTCTGGGGCCGTCACCGCCCTAAGCTCCTCGTCGTGTTGGCAGCAGTGGTCCCGACACTTTCAGCTGCATATATCCTCCTCTGCGCCATCGGCCTCACAATCTTTGTTCCCAACCAGCCGGATCTCTTTTTCGGCGATATCTCCGAGCCTCTGCCCAACGGTTATCTCCTCAAAGGCCTTGGCAAGATGCCCGAATATTCCTACATTGATGTAACCTCCCCAAAAAATCAGCAGCCCTCAATGCGTGGTGGAATCAGGCGTTTGGAGCTAAGGGGGCAGGTAGTTTACGGCGCATATGGACATCTTGACAACGATCAAAATCCCTTCACCAATCAGGACAATGGCTACTTCATATTCGATACGCGCACCGGGCAAGTCAAGAACATTGACACACTCAACCAGTTGACCACCGAAGCCGGTCATCCCCTGCAGTTGGTTGAAACTCAATTCTTCCGCAGCCAGGATCCGGGAGCCATTCTTCTGCGCCGGGTCGAAAATGCAATATTCTTTGGTCCGCCAATTCTCGCAATAATTTTTGTAACCCTCCTTCTTATCCGCAAACGTTGCAAGCCCCAAGAGACTGATAAGCAGACCATGCAATGGCAACCGCCTGCATGGGAGACCCCGACGAACTAAGCCGAAGGCCCAAGTCTCTCGCATTTGGGGCTTGTGAAAGCAGAGTTCTCCTTGACTCCTGTATCCCTACGCGATACACTCATCCAGTGATCAAGAGCTTCGCGCACAAGGGGCTTGAGAAGTTCTTCAGCACCGGCTCGAAAGCAGGGATTCAGGCTCAACACGCCGCGCGGTTGCGCATTCAGTTAGGCATGTTGGACGATGCCGGTGCGCCTGAGGATATGAATGCCCCGGGATGGAGACTTCATGCTCTGAGAGGCGACCTCAAAGGCCATTGGTCGGTTACAGTGAGCGGAAATTGGCGGCTCACTTTTCGCTTTGAAGGCGTGGACGCCATTTTGGTCGATTATCGGGACTATCACTGAGAGGAGTAAGCACAATGAAGATGCACAATCCGCCTCACCCCGGCGAAGTCATTCGGGAATATCTGGGCGAGATGACCGTTTCAGCGGCAGCCGAGCATCTGGGCGTGGGCCGGGTCACGCTTTCACGGGTATTGAATGGCAAAGCCGCGGTTTCCGCTGAGATGGCTGTGCGGCTGGCCTCCGCATTGGGCACTTCGTCTCCCGAGGTCTGGCTCCGGATGCAGGCCAAGTACGATCTCTGGCAGCTTCAGGCGCGAGTCAAGATTCGCGTTGAGCCGATGGCGCATCTGCTGCATACATAATTTTTCCTCGGGATTCGTTGTGAACCCCAACGAATCACACCATTCCCTCCCGTTCCCCCAAACACTGGCCGCTTACCCTAAGCTATCGCCGTTGCAACGTGGGATTCGATCTAGCCTCCAACATGCGGCGCAGATGATTGCCGAGAGCCGGTAACTCCTCCTCATCTGCTGGAAAATACAAACTGATTGCCGTCAGGGTCTTTGAATTTTGCCATCGTGCCCCAGATTTCTTTTTTGGGTTCGGCTGCCAGCTCCACTCCTTTCGATTTGAGGAGCTTTGCCGTGGCGAATACGTCATCGCACCAGAAAGTTAGCGGCTGAAAGCCTCCGATGCGGCTTTCGTGGCCTTGCGGCGTAAACAAGGCCAGGTTCACATCCGAGCCTGGAATCAGCAATTCGATCCATCGCTGGCCCGGGCCAAATACCTGATCGGTTGCAACCTTGAACCCCATCTGCTCGGTATAAAACTTCAACGCTACATCCTGATTGCTCACTGGAATACTGACGATCTTGACTCCGCGAATCATGCGTGGCCTCCGTGTTGAGATGCTCGGAATATATCCGGCCCATTGCGGCATTGCAATCTGGTAGGGATTACTATATTTTTGATCGGTATAGCCATGCCAGTGATCGACGACTATGTGACCGATGTATTGATGCGCGACCTTGTCGGGCACGACAAGAAGCCGGCGAGTTTTCTGGTCTATTTGTGGCTTGCCGCCGAACAGCAGCGCCGCAATTCATCTGTCCAGATCAGCTACCAGGAACTTGCAGAGTCAGTTGGGATCTCCAAAAGTTCAGCACAGACCTCTGTGGCATGGCTCATTCAGCGAAAATTGCTGAGTGTCAGCAAAGCCACTGTAACCGCAACACCCTGCTATAAAGTGCAGAGTCCCTGGCGCACCCGCCGGGCCGTTGGAAGCGCCGGATCCAGATAGCATCTGCATCAAATGAGAAAGCATCTCAATCAACAATCAACGCCGGACGGAGATGGCTCTCCGTCCGGCTTGGTTTTCCTGCGGCGGCTCTAGCGAAACCAGGGATGGTGTATCCCGAAAGCACGTCCGTCCAGTTGACGCGACCATCAGGGAGCGGCAACCTT